>Ga0326727_10001419_pt1 | contig 88599 bp, 85 predicted proteins | sample MB2enrmetagenome_FD_207643 | JGI IMG/M metagenome (GOLD analysis project Ga0326727, IMG submission 207643) | Lab enriched peat soil microbial communities from McLean, Ithaca, NY, United States - MB29MY | ecosystem: Environmental > Terrestrial > Soil > Wetlands > Peat | place: USA: New York...
CCGCCGGGGAGCAATTCCGCATTAGCGGCACGCATTTCCTGCGCGCAGTAACTCTGGGCTACGACATCGGGCCGCGCGTGACCATGACTCTGGGCGGTTTGCCGTTCAAGTCCCCGCATGACCATATGGCGACTCACTGCATCGCCACCAACTTCGGCGCCACGGCAGCGGCCGCCTGCGCCGCGGCGCTCGATGCCCGTCAGATGCGATGGGTGCTCGACTATGCCGCGCAACAGGCCTCGGGTACCCTGGCCTGGCAGCGTGATACCGAGCATATCCAGAAGTCGCTGGTCTTTGCCGGCATCGGCGCGCGCAATGGGGTGACCGCCGCCCTCCTGGTCCGGATGGGCGGTACCGGTGTGGACGACATTCTGTCGGGCGACGACAATTTTCTCCTGGCCTTCGCGCCTAAGGCCGATGCCAACGTTCTGATCGAAAAGCTGGGCGAGCGTTACGAGATCGCGCGCACCAACATCAAGAAATGGACCGTAGGTTCTCCTATCCAGGCGCCGCTCGACGCGCTTGAGATCCTGATGAAGAACCGTCCCTTTGCGGCCGATCAGGTGAAGAAGGTTGTGGTCCGCCTGGCCATCAACCAGGGAACCATCGTGGATAACCGCGTGATCCCGGATATCTGCCTGCAACACATGATTGCCGTGATGCTGATCGACCGGACGGTAACCTTTCAAGCGGCTCACGACAAGCCGCGCATGCAGGATCCGGCGGTCCTTCGCCAACGCGCGAAAGTCCAACTCGTGCTGGATGAAGAACTGGAGCGCCGCTGGCCGGCCCGGGAGTCGATTGTCACCGTCACTCTCGCCGATGGGACGGAGCTAAGCCATCACGTTCTGGCAGTCCGGGGCACGGCCGAGAATCCGATGAATCGGGAAGAGGTCGTAGAGAAGTGCCGCGACCTGGTATCCCCGGTTCTAGGTGCGGCAACCTGCAAGAAGCTGGTCGCGAAGATACTGGAACTCGAAAAGACAAACGATATCCGGGAGATCGGTCCTCTATTGCAGCGCACCTGATTGCCGGTCGGAAAACTAAGGAGAACAATCCGCATGCACGTCGGCTTTATCGGGCTCGGCCTGATGGGAACCCCCATAGCTCTCAATCTCCTCAAAGGCGGTTTCACACTGACGGTCTGGAACCGCACGGGAACAAAGACGGAACCGTTAGTCGCCGCCGGGGCTGTCCGGGCCGAGAGCATCGGCGGGCTCACGCAGAACTCGGACGTGGTGATCACTATGCTCACCGACGCCGCGGCGTCGGAATCCGTGATCTGCGGTAACAACGGCGTCCTTGAGCATGCGCGACCGGGGTTGATCGTCATTGACCTGGGTTCGATTGCTCCTGAGATATCGCGCTCCATTGCGGCACGCGCCCAGGAGCGCGGTGTTATCCTGCTCGACGCGCCCGTCACTGGCAATCCGAAAGTGGCCGAGGCTGGGAAACTGGGCGTGATGATTGGCGGCGAGAAGACCGCGGCAGATCATGTCCGGCCCCTGCTGGAGAAGATCGCGACCGTCATCGTCTACGCCGGCCCCTCGGGGGCGGGTTCCACGCTGAAACTTGTGAACAACCTTATTATGGGGGTCGCAATCGAGGCTGTAGCGGAGGCACTCGTACTAGCCAGGAAGGCGGGAATTGATCCGGATTGTGTCCGGCAAATCACCAGCGTCGGGGGCGCGCGCACCGGCGCCATGGAAACGCGTGGATCCCGCATGTTAGCCCACGATTTCTCGACCCATTTCTCGACCGACAACATGCACAAGGACCTCTCAACGGCTCTGAGGCTGGCGGACACCGTAGGCGCAGTGGCCCCCGCCGCCGCAGCCGCGCTGGAGGTGCTCCGTGCCGCTCGCGCGCAAGGCAAGGGTAGCCTGGACTCTGCCGTCGTTTACACCGTGATTGAGCAGCTCTGCGGCCTGGATTAGAACGGTTGTCGCTGAATACAATCCTTGGAGCCACGGTAAAAGGGAATGCAGCCGCGTAGGGTGCATTCCCGAGCCACCTCTCGGTTTTTCACCTTGCAGCAAAGGGCCAAGCTCGAGGCTTGTGGATCGACCAAGACAACGGGTGCCCCACCCTTGCGCCCCATCAACATTTGGACCCAAAAAGATTTTCCCGGCGCATGGGTGGGTGGAGTGCGGTCTGCACAACCCTTTTCCGATTGCGATTCGGTTGCGCCAACGTCCGGGAGAATTCGGTCTCTTGCCAATCCCTGAGACGGGAATGCCCGAGCCCGTCAAAAAGAGCTGTTCTCGACAATTACCCAAAAGGCTCATTGGCATGGAGGATAATGTTGCACTGTGAGCGAACCGAGAAAACCCGTCCAATTCGGCTCTCTGTGGTCGATCTTGTTCATTCCGGCGATGTTCATCGTCGTGGGTCTTTCCCTGCCGTACATTGCGGGTGCCCCACCCACCGCCCAAAACCGTACCCAGAGGTAGAACTCCCGCCAGTCAATGTATTGGCAGATGTGGCGCACCTGAAGATGTGGGCCACGAACGCGACTTCTTCGTCAGGATGACGCGCTTCTGGCGCGGATGGCAGTGGCGTAGCCGGCGATGAGCGGATGCGGCGAGGCCGGGGTAGAACGTGTCTGCGGCAGAAACAATGTCGCCAGAAAGAACGGATGGCCGGCCAGCTCGACAATGCGGATCTCGCCATTGGCATCGGTTCCGCTTACCCTCAGGCCTCCCTGTTCCAGTCTTTCTCGATACGCTGGATTGACCCCGTAATTGCAGTAATAGTCTTCCTTGGCCTCGGAAGCGCCATACAGGCTGCGCGCGCGTGTGCCCGAATGAACTTGCACGATTTCTTGCCGTCCGACAAGTGAGCAGCTAAGGGGTGTGATCACCAGGCAATGGGATTGCGGGTTAGTTTCCGCATGGTCGGCGTCTCGGACCCCGAGAACGTTGCGCGCGAATTCAAGAATCGCGTGCTGAAATCCCCCTCAGGTGCCCACCAGCGGCACGCTGCGCTCGCGCGCATAGCGAATCGTCTGCAAGGCGCCGTCCATATTGCGGTACGGACTGGCAGGGGCGATCCAGACTCCGGCAAAATCCGCCAGCCGCGGCTCCGGTTCTCCTTGCAGATCCGTGGTGGCCACCCACTCGGGCCGAAGGCCCACATCATGCAGCGCGCGGTTGGTTGCGGCATGCGTTGGATTCTGGGGATTGAAGTCACCGATAATGCCGACGGTTTCATTCATCTCTGTGCTCCATGCCGGTGGTCAATTATGACGCAGAAACGAGAGAACAAAAAGAGATGAGACCGATTGTTGGCGTAAACAGCCCATAGCGTGAACGATCTCCCGAAACGGGAGCCGCTGCCGGATGAAGTTGGCGGGCGCCTTCACTCCGTTGCATCTGTAAGACACGAATACCGGGCGGGGGTTCGCCCAGACCGTCACGCCGAGCATTCCGGGAGAGGCCGTTCCGTAAGGTTACTTCACGTAGGCTCCTGCAGAGAGCAAACCGTCATAGCCGGGAATTTTTGCTACCCATCCCCGCTTGGCTTCGTGCTTCCCGGTCACCGGATGGGGCCATTGATAGTCTATCCAGCCGGAAACCCTTGGTTTTGGCAATCTCGATCAGGTTCTGAACCAAGAGCTGGCCGTCGGCACTCCTGAAGTTAATCAGGTTCTTGCCGATAAGGGCCTTGATGGCGCCATGGCAAACGATAGTGCCATCCATGTTGTAACCGAAAAGATAGATGTCTTTGTAATGCCATTTCCCGCCCGGCGTGCTGAAATCTTCGAACGCTTTTTCCGGGCCCACGGCTTTGACGTGGACTAGCGCCTCGTCGACCATTTTTTTGGCGTCAGCCAGACTGCCACGCTCCTGGGCGAAGGCTCTCCCGTTGAACATTGCAAGCGAAAACAGTAATACGGTGCAATATCTAAGGAGCTGCCTCATAGTGCTGCGTCCTCGTCTCTTCAAGTTATGGGCTCCCTCCAATCTTTATCGACGGCCGGCAGGACCAACTTTAATGGATTAGTACCGGGAAGGCGGCTACTGTGGCCTCATCACCTATTACTTCTGCAATCCGGAAATTGAACCCTGGAGTGCCCAGGCGGGTGGCCCGATCAAGCTTGATGAGACTCGAAATCAGGGTGGGGTAGTTTTCCTGATCCTCACTTGCGGCCGAGTCGGGTGTAGGTCCGTCCGCTGCCTGCTCAAGTGTCCAGCGCCAATTCCGTCGTTTTCCGCACGGTGCGCAAGGCAAACGAAGACTGCACCCGCAGTACTCCAGGCAGGCCCGTCAGTTTTTCATGGACGCGCATGTAATCCGTATTGTCTTTGACGATCACCCGCAGCAGGTAATCGAAGTCCCCTGACATGAGGTAGCACTCCATGACCTCTGGCACGGCGACGACCGCTTTTTCGAACTGCTGCAGCTTGTCTTTCTGCTGTCCCTCCAACGTGACCCTGACAAACACATTGCCCGGTTTCCCGATGGCGGCCTGATTCACCAGCATCACATAGCGATCGATGATGCCGCTCTGCTCCAGCAAACGCACCCGGCGCAGGCAAGCCGATTCGGACAACCCAACCTGCTCGGCCAGTTGCACATTGGACACCCGGCCGTCTCGCTGCAGCACCCGGAGAATATTGCGATCGATTTTGTCTGTCGTGGGTTGTGGCATATTCTGCATATATATCCTGCTTTGCTGATATTTTCTGCGACTATATCTCATTTTAGTGGAATCTTTGCAAGAGATCGCCTCGCTTTTGCTGTTACGCTTTTTAACGTCGTTCCTTGCCCGGCGTGAGCGAAAGTTTTCCGGCGGCTGGAACTGCTGCCGGTTCCCACAAGCGCCGCCAAGCTTTACGAGAGGAGTCCGAACATGATCGTGGGAATTCTGCGGGAAATCAAAGTTGACGAGAATCGCGTTTGCATGACCCCGGCGGGAGTCGAACTCATGACCGGCCATGGCCATAAGGTGCTGGTGGAAACGCTGGCCGGCGCCGGCAGCGGTTTCAACGATGAGCCCTATTGCCGGGCCGGAGCGGAAATCGTGGCGACACCGGCCGAAATCTATAAACGGGCCGAGATGGTCATGCACGTCAAGGAGCCGCAACCGGGCGAATACTCGCTGATCCGCGAGGGGCAGATCGTATTTACCTATTTCCATTTTGCCGCCGATGAGCGGTTGACCAAGGCGATGATCCAACGGCGCGGCATCTGCATTGCCTACGAAACGATCGTGGACGACCACAATACCCTGCCGCTGTTGACCCCGATGAGTGAGGTGGCGGGACGAATGGCGGTTCAGCAGGGCGCTAAGTATACGGAACGGGCGCAGGGCGGGCGGGGCATCTTGCTGGGTGGCGTCCCGGGCGTGCCGCCTGCCACGGTACTGGTTTTAGGCGGCGGAACCGTCGGCACTCACGCGGCGCAGATGGCATGCGGACTGGGCGCCAAGGTCTATCTGTTAGATATGAGCCTGGACCGTCTGCGCCATCTCGCCGAGATCATGCCCAAGAATTGTTTTCCCATGATGTCTTCCCGGGCGGCCATTCGGGAATTGATCCAGGAAGCCGATGTGGTCATCGGCGCCGTCCTTCTGCCCGGCGCCAAGACTCCCAAACTCATCAGCCGCGAAATGCTCAAGACTATGAAGAAGGGCGCCGTTTTGATCGATGTAGCGATCGATCAGGGCGGCTGTTTCGAAACTTCGCGGCCCACCACCCATCAGGAACCAACTTACGAAGTGGATGGCATTGTCCATTATTGTGTGGGCAATATGCCCGGGGCCGTGCCGCTGACCTCCACCATGGCGCTGACCAATGCCACTCTGCCGTATGCCGCGGCGATCGCCGACAAAGGTTGGAAACAGGCTGCCATCGCAAATCGCGGCATCAAAGCCGGTATCAATATTGCCAATGGCCTGGTGACCTACCGGGGCGTAGCCGAAGCCTTCGGCATGGAGTTGACCCCGGTAGATCAGATCCTGATGTAATAGTCGGCCAGAAACAGTTTGGCCGCAGATTAACGCAGATAAACGCTGATTCCCGAACTCGGGAACACAAAGATCGGCGTTCATCAGCGTTAATCTGCGGCGTGAACTTGCACTCCGCACGGGTGCCCCACCCTCCGCCCCGGGGTTGGGCGGTGGGTGGGATTCCTTTTGCCACCCGCCAGAATACGCGAACCTCCCAGTGTCTTCCTTAATCAGCTCTCATCGTCGGCGCTGATAGCCTTTTGTCTGTCGGGCCGATCTGCCTCCGCCAGCATGGCCTCCATAACACGCCGCTCTGGAACTCCGGGGATGATACCGGTCAGAAACGCCTCTAAGACAATCTCGCCCTGCTGATTCTTAAGCACCGCTTCCGCTTTGGCGCGATTACGGTCGTCAATCTCGATGATGGTAACGCAGCATGCTATGGTGTCGCCAAAATATACCGGCTTCTTAAACCGAAAATTCATTCCCGACGCCAGCCAGCCAATCTGCCCGCCAACCTCGGTGAGCATGCTGGCAACCAGAAGCCCATGACAGATGCGGTCGCGGAAGCCTTTGGCCTGGGCGAAGCGTAGATCAAAATGCACTGGGTTATAGTCTCGGCTGATATCGGCAAAAGCGACCGTCTCCGCTTCGCGGAAGGTGCGTGACACGGTAAAAGAATCCCCGGCTTTCAGCCCGGCGATCGCTCGTTTTCGTATGGCTGACATACAACTTCCCTTCCCTATGATAGAAGCACTCCGCCTCCAGCAGCGCCGGCGCGATAAGCCAGCAGTGCCGCCACCGGCACACGGATAAATGTGTGCAGCGCATTCCACACCAGGTCGAATGCGGGAACTTTATCGGCGAAAAACTCAATCAAGAAGAGCGCGCCACTGGCGCCGATCACATACCAGTTGGCCAGCAGGGACAAAGCCGGGGGCAGTGCGAGCACTCCGGTGCGGGCCAGCAATCCCAGCGTGGCGACGCTTGCGTAGAGGTTCAGCCCGGCCGCAAAACTGATAGCCACCAGCGGCGCAACCAGTTCATCACCGGAAAACTTCACCGCAGATGGACGCAGATAAACGCTGATTCTTGTGTTGCCGGGTCCGGGAATCAGCGTTCATCCGCGTTAATCTGCGGCAAGAATTCCTAATCAGCTCTGTTTCCCAAAATCAAAGTAACTGGCGTAGGCATACAAGGCCGGCGATCCTCCCGTATGGACGAACAGGATGTTCTGGCCTTTCTTGAAAAAGCCCTTCTGAATCAAATCGAGCATGCCCGCCATGGCTTTGCCGGTGTACACGGGATCGAGCAAAATGCTTTCGCTCTGCGCCACCAACTTCACCGCCTTCACCATCTCCGGCGTAGGCAGGGAATATCCCGGCCCGACATATTCCTCGAAACATTGCACCGCGCCGCGGGGCACCGTTCCCTTCACTCCGACGTGGGCGGCAGTCCGTTCCACCAGGCCATAGACCAGTGTTTCCTGCGGCTCTTTCTTGCGGCTGATATTGATGCCGACCACTGGTATGTTGGTGTTATTGCCGTAGAAACCGACCACCAAACCGGCATGGGTGCCCGAGCTGCCGCTGGTGGTAACGATGTAGTCGAAATTGATTCCCAAATCGAAGGCTTGCGCGATGATCTCTTCGGCGCAAGCCACATAACCGGTCGCTCCCACCGGATTCGAACCGCCTCCCGGAATCACGTAGGCTTTCCTGCCTTCCCCCGCCACCTCATCGGCCACCGCCTGCATGGCGACGGTCATGTCGCATCCGCCAGGAACGACTTTCACGCGTTCCACTCCCATCAGGTTGAACAGGAAATTGTTGCCGCTGGCGTCCGTTTTATAACTGTTAGGCACCCGCTCTTCCAGGACCAGCCGGCACTTCAATCCTTCTTTGGCGGCGGCGGATAAAGTCAGCCGGCAATGATTGGATTGCACCGCGCCGCAGGTGATCAGCGTGTCCGCTCCCCTGGCCAGCGCCTCCGCCACCAGGAACTCCAGTTTCCGGGTCTTATTTCCGCCTCCCGCCAGACCCAGCAGATCGTCCCGTTTCATGTAGATGTTCGGTCCGCCATACCGCGCGGTCAGATGGTGAAGCTTCTCGATCGGAGTAGTACCGACCGTGTATCGTCGCCTCGGGAATTGCGCCAGATTCATAATCCGTATTTCTCCTGATAACCAGTGCTGTTCAAAAATAAACCCTTGACCCGGTTCCTGCACAGAACGAAAATTGAGGTCGTCCCGGCAGTCTAGCGCAGTGAACCGGCCCCGCGCGCCTTGCATCCAAACGTTTATCGCGAACTGGCAGATCGCCCCCAGCGGCGTTTCGTCGGGAGATAGGTCCTACCCGTCATGAAAGTGTCACGATTTTTGCTCGTTCTACTGCTCTCTATCGTTCTGTCGGCCGTTTTTTCGGGCTCTTCCGCGGCGCAGCAGACTACGCCGGGTGAAGAAGTGCCGCCGGTGCCGGCGTCGCCTATGGCCCCCGAACAGTTGCAGCAACTGGTGGCGCCGATTGCGCTCTACCCGGACTCGCTCGTGGCGCAGATTCTCGCTGCTTCTACCTATCCCACGCAGATTGTTGAAGCCGGGCGCTGGCTCCAGCAGAACCAGAATCTGCAAGGCCAGGCGCTGGCCGACGCGGTCAATCAGCAGTCTTGGGATCCCAGCGTAAAGGCTCTCACGGCCTTTCCTTCGGTGCTGGCCAACATGGATCAGAACCTCTCATGGACCCAATCTCTGGGCGACGCCTACTACAACCAGCCGCAGGACGTAATGGATGCGATCCAGGTGATGCGCCAGAAGGCGGAGCAAGCCGGCAATCTGAAGAGTACCCCGCAACAGACAGTCACCACCAGCGGACCCGACATAACGATCCAGCCCGCGAATCCCAGCTATGTTTACGTTCCCGTCTACGATCCCTGGTTGGTTTACGGGCCGCCTCTTCCCATCTGGCCGGGCTTCGCCTTCGGAGGCGTCTGGGTCAATCGTCCCTTCTTCAGCTTCGGCGTGGCCATCAATCTCGGCTTCTGGGGTGGCTTCGGTTGGGGATGGCCGGCATGGGGATTTGATTGGCGGGCCCATCATCTCTTCTATAACCGTGCCCCCTATGTTCCCCGTGGGCCGGCTTTTTACAACAATCGCGCCTACCGGCCGCCCGTGTACCGCCCGGCTCCTGGCTCCCGGGGACCACAGCCCTATCGCGGGGCGCAAACGGCGTATCGGGGTCCGGCGCCAGGTGTTCGCCCTCCGGTTCCTGCGCCCCATGCGGTCGAACCCCCGGTTGGGCGCGGATTTGGATCTCCGCGTGGACAAACGGGTACCAACACTGGCGCCTTCAACGGGTACGCGCACGGCGGTGTAACCCAAAACTATGCCGCCAGGGGAATGGGCAGTCTGGGTGCGCGCCCTGCCCCAGCCCCGCGCGGCAACCCGGGCGGGGGCGCGTCTGGAGGAGCGCGGGGTGGCGCCGGCGGCAGACGTTGATCTTGCCCGGTTTGCGTTATTTGCGGGTTTAAAACCAAAAGGCATACGGATAGATGAATATGACTTATAAGGTGACAAAAGGCGCTTGCTTGGGAATGATTTTGGCCCTCGCTGCAATGACCTGCTATTTGTCGGCTTCTGCCGCCGCGGGCCCGGCTCCTCAACAAGAGACCTTTGCCTCGCCCTGGCGGGCCAGCCGTGCCTTATTTGAAGCCACCCAGGCCGGCGACGAGGCCAAGCTGCTGGCTCTGTTCGGGCCCCAAGGGAAGCCTCTGATCTCGTCAGGCGATCCCCAGCAGGACCAGGAGAATCGCCAGATCTTCGTCCGGAACTACGAGCAGGTACATCGTCTGGTGAAGGAACCGGACGGAACCGTTACCCTCTTTTTGGGTCCGGAGAACTGGCCGTTTCCTATTCCTCTGGTTCAGCAAAACGGCGCCTGGTATTTCGACACCAGTGCCGGCGAGCAGGAGATCTTGTTTCGCAGAATTGGCAAGAATGAACTTTCCGCCATTCAGGTTTGCCATGAACTCGTGGCCGCCGAGAAGGAGCATTACGCGGGAGCTCACCCGGGGGAAGCCGGCGCATACGCGTCCAAATTCGTAGCTGAAAATGGCGAGCCGGACGGGCTTTATCATCCCGTCGCCAATGGAACTCCGGAGATCGGACCGCTGCTGGCGCAAGCCGGGGAGGCGCGCACTCCCTTTCATGGCTATTATTTCCGGATTTTGAGCAAACAAGGCAAAGACGCGGCTGGCGGCGCAAAAAACTATATTGTGGACGGCAAGATGACGGGCGGTTTCGCCTTTGTCGCCTATCCCGCACAATACCGGTCTACGGGGGTGATGACCTTTATCGTCAACCAGGACGGGACGGTTTATGAAAGGGACCTCGGAGTCAATACCTTCCGGCTTGCAACCGCGATGAAGGCATTTAATCCCAGTCCGGAGTGGAAGAAAGTAGAGGAATAGAGCCCCCGACAGTTGCCGCTCGCCGGCATCCTCGCCGGTGCGCCGCAGGCGCATGTAATCTGCGCCGAAAACGTCCCCATCCTTTCTCACGCAGCGGCCCAAGAGAGTTCTTCCCGTGCGGGTAACAGCTACCCGTTGCGTTTCGATACGGAACCGAGCGCCTGGCTTTGGATATGGGCCGGTGACTCCCGTTCTGGCGCACCGCGAGGTGCGGCGCAAACCCGCTCTATCCTCATTACCCCGCGCATCCAATCCCCGTATGAGCCTTGCAGCAACCCACGCTAATATAGGCACGTTGCGCCTGGTTCCGAAGCGTGGGCGGGCCTGCCCTTGCGCCCGCAACGGCGGCTTGGGATAATTTTCCGGGACGGTTCTGCTGTCGGCAGCAACTCCAACCGCCCCTTTGGGTCGCGCAGCCAAGAGGGTACACTCATGCAGGAACCGAGTGGAAGCTCTTCATCACGCAGCAGAATTCTGCAAGCCGCCAAACACCTGTTTGCACAACTCGGGTATGAGAATACCAGTATCAGTTTGATTGCACGCACCGCGGGCAGCAGCGAGTCGCAGCTGGTGAAACACTTTGGGAGCAAGTGCGGTTTGCTGGAGGCCATCTTCGACGAGGGGTGGCAGACGATGGGCGGCCTCTTTACGGCGGTTACGGATAGCGACCCGCCGGGGCGGCGGCTCTCGGTATTGCTGGAACAAGTATTGGCCGGCCTGAATGGCGATCCTGAACTGAAAGAGTTACTCCTGTTCGAATCCCGCTGCCTCAGCAAACGCCGCGCCACCACACCGATTCCGCAGGGATTCCTGGGCTTCACCCGGCAACTAAATGTCATGCTGCAGCACATGCGTGAGCGGAATGAACTGCGGACGGAGTTGTCCCCGGAAGCGGTGTGTGCGGCCTTGATCGCCCTATGTGAGGGCATGCTGCGGGACGAGTTAGTGGCGCGTCACAGTGACACCGGACTGGCATATACGATTGCCGATTTTAAGCGGGTCATCGAGCAGTTCCTGCAATCATTGTTAGTTCCGGAAGTGGCACGACAGGCAACCAGCGGCAAATAGGATACGTCGACCGACGTTCCTCGGACCCAAGCCGCCCTGGCGCCACTAGTGTCAGCTTGTCCCAGCTTGCCAGCAAAACTGGTCCACCGCTCTCAATCGGCCCCTAAGTTCCTCCCGTTTGCGGCAATCGCTCCGTTGAGGGCCATCGTCTGCCAAGTTGTAGCTGGAACATTTAAACGCCAAGGCCCGCTGTTTTCCTGCCGAAGAAGCTGCTCGGGAAACGGAGTCGTGATTACGTCAGACCGTATTTTGTGCGGAGCTCGTGGGCCTTTCGGCCTCACGTCGTGACCACAGGTACAACCTGCATCCCGCGCGGAACAAGAACTCCTTGCTTGCCGCTACTATGCCCTGCCGACGAGTAATGGGCCGTCCGTTTTCTTGATAGCTTTTTCTTCCCACTGCGCCGGAGTGCGCACTCTTTCCCGATGAGCCGGTGCTTAGGCTTGCTTGCGCTCGATCAATTTCCGCCAGTCGGCTCATTGCTTCGCGGCACGCCTTGCAGAGCGGATCCCTCGAATCGCAAGGCCGCAAACAAATCTCGCAAATACTCATCTTAATTAATTCCAGACCTTCCCAAGATTCCTATGGAGCAATCTAGGTTTGAAAGAGAGCAGATCACGTCAACTCTGATGCGTGGTTTGGACAATGCAGTTGCATACTCACGCACCGTCACACGGATCGCCTCTGATAGCGTTTCAAATACAACCTGGTGACAAGTACGACCACAGGTCCTGACTCACTATAGGGGTGGGGTAGTGAGCCGGCCGGTCGCCGGGTCCAGCAGTTGCATTCGAAGGGTGCCGGGGGGCACCCAATAACTCACTGCAACCTCACTGGATTCTTTCGAAAACGTAGTTGGCCGCGGTCAGCGCGTTCAGCAGTTCCTCGACGTGTTCGGAGCCTCGCGTTTCCATCGTGAGGTCGATCGCCGTATCGCCCAGGTTCACGCCGAAGTAGGTGCGATCGTAGGAGGTTTCGACAATGTTCGCGCGATGTTGCGCCAGAACCCCAGTCAGGCGGTGCAGCGCACCCGGATAGTCGGGCAGGTGGATGCGCAAGCGGATCAGCCGTCCGTCTTTCACCAGACCGCGTTCGATAATTCGCGACAGGATGGTGACATCGAGATTGCCGCCCGAAATAATCGCCACGACCTTCTTCCCGTCGCAGGCCATCTTGTGATGCACCAGCGCGGCCAGGGGCGCCGCGCCGGCGCCTTCCGCCAGAGTTTTCTCCCGCTCCAGCAAAATCAGGATCGCGCTGGCGATTTCTTCTTCCTCCACCGTGACGATTTCATCCACATACTTGCGCACCAGCGCCAAGGTTCGCTCCGCGGCACGGCGCACCGCAATGCCATCGGCGATGGTGGAAGCCACTGGCAAAGTCACGGGGGCGTTTTCTTCCACCGCCCGCTTCATGGAAGGCAGACGTGAAGTTTGTACGCCAACGACCTGGACCCGCGGGTTGATTTCCTTCAAGGCACAGGCCATGCCGCCGATCAATCCCCCGCCGCCAATCGCCGCGATCACTACATCTACGTCCGGATGCTGGCTGAGAATCTCCAACCCCAGGCTGCCCTGCCCGGCAATGACGGCGTCGTCATCGAAGGGATGAATGAAAGTCAGGCCGCGCGCTCGCGACTGCCGCAACGCCTCTTCGCAGGCCTCGTCATAATTGGCGCCGTGCAGCACGACCTCCGCCCCCAGGCGGCGCGTGGACATCACCTTATTTAAGGGGGTCGCCAGCGGCATGACGATCTCCGCCGCGATCCCGTGCCGGGTGGCGTGACAGGAGACCGCCTGGGCGTGGTTGCCGGCGGAAGCCGCGATCAAGCCGCGGCCACGTTCTTCGGCGGTAAGCGTCAGGATACGATTCAGTGCGCCCCGCTCCTTGTAAGAGCCGGTCCTTTGCAGATTTTCGAGCTTCAGAAAAACGCGGTTCCCACTGAGTTGGGAAAACGCTTCCGAATGCCCGCACGGGGTCACCAGCACCGCTTCGCGGATCCGGGACTGTGCCTGCTGTATTCTCGCCAGGGTAACGCCGGGCTGCTGCTCCGCCGCCGGTTCCGGTGGAGGCGACGAAAACGACTCGTAATTTGCAAACAGGCGCTCACTTGCGCCGGCCATAGGATCTGTTGCCGACAATTTCGTTAGTACCTTTCCAGCGGGGGATGGCCGATTGCTTGCTGAACCTCGAACTCTGCACCTGACGGGAGATCTCAGCGGGATTTCCCCAAGGTCACGCCACCATTCAAAACTAAAGATTCAAGTTCTTCTAATTAAACGGGATCGGCGGCGGAGACGCAAGATGCGCAAGATGCATAAATTCGATGCGAACGCGCCAAAAAACCGGGTCCCAGACCGAGATCGAGGTAGCTTAACCACTTAGGCGTAACCAGGGGTTCACCGTAAATCGAAGCCGGGAGTGTTACGGTGTAGGGTAGATGGACGATTGTAGCCGGCCGGCGCACCGTGGCACCCTACCATCACAGGGCGGATAACCGGTTATGGCCAAACACAGCAAAATCACCGTCGCCGTTACGTGCGGGATGCTGGTAGGAACGATTATCGCGGCCGTACATCTGGCCACTTTGCCGCACGAACGCGCCGTCATCCTGCATTCCCTGATCGGTGATTTCGTCGCCGTCCTGGCGACGATCATCGTCTGCCTGGCCATTCAGCTCAAGCAGGAAGAGGTCCACTACAATACCTCGATCGAGCGTGCCGCCATTGTTGCCGAACTGAATCACCACATCCGGAATGCCGTCTTCCCTTTGTGTCTGGCCGTTCAGAAGCTTGGCGACGCCACCTCCGTCAAGACCGCTCAGGATGCCATGGAGCGGATCAATATCGCGCTCAAAGACGCCACCGTCGATGCTCTCTCCGGGCGAGCGCAATATCGGCCCGAGGAACCAGGCGGCCGGCTGCCGGCGTAGCCGAGGACTCCGAATGTATAAGGTACTGCTAATCGACGATGAGCGGGCGATTCTCAGCCTGCTGACCGATGTGCTTGAGATGGATGAATTTGCCGTTACCACCGCCAGTTCCGCGCACGAGGGCATAGCGCGGCTGGCCGAGCAGGGGTTTGATCTGGTCGTCACCGACTTGCGCATGGAGTCGCCGATGGCCGGTTTTGAGGCGGTCGGGGCCACCCGGGGATTGGTTCCCCGGCCAGTCACGGTGCTTCTCACCGCTTTCCCGGTACCCACGGATGAATGGCAACGGGCGGGCGCCGATGCCCTCTTTGTAAAAGGCGCCGACTCCCTGGCCCTGCCGCAACGGCTGAAACTGCTGTTAGAACAGAATGCACAGCCAGCAAGAAGCCGCCCACGATGCATAGCGGTAGCTCGTTGACATAATTTGAAGACCTCGTCGGCGGCCAGACTTCCAGAGGTAACAACACTGGTTATTATCCGATTGGACTCCGCCTATCAATGCCCTTAGACTCCGGATTTCAAGAAAGATATTCTAAGGTGTGTGAAGGTCTCAAAAATTTGCCGGTTCCGGATAAGCGGAGGGATCTGATCATGACTACGAGCAAACGAACCCGAAAGCCTAAAGCGGCCAAACCCTCTTCCCAAGTCACGGCAGCGCCTCCCTCAGAGGTCGACTTTCAGGATACAATTCGCCGCCACGCCTATCATCTTTTTGAGCAGCGTGGTTGCATACACGGCTACGACTTCGAGGACTGGCTTCGCGCTGAGCGTGAAATATTGACAGGAGTTACGGCATAATCAGTCACGCCCCAGTGGAAGGTCTTTACGATGCCAAATCAGCCTGCTGCCAGGTAATTTCAGTTTGATGCCGGAGCATCGGTTTAGCCGTCGAGCCCGGTACGATATCATCGATACGACACCGGGCCCGACAGACACTCTCCCTCAGGTCAGGAGTTCAGGCGGCAGATTCATACTCCCACACATCACAGGCTGGTCGATATGCAAGATCAGTTCACTGTCTCTACAGCCGAAGCCTTGATGGCCTCTTCGGTCAATTCCTGCCCTATTCCAGGAAGCTCCGGTACCTCGTACATCCCGTTCTTTGGCAGGTAGTTGTACTTGCAGGTCCTTATATTTGCGTCCAGCAGAGCATAACGATGCAATTCATGAATAATGAAATTAGGTATAGCGGCCTCCATATGTAAAGCGGCAGCCGTCGCGATAGGCCCGCCACAAACATGGATCTGGACGCTGACGTCGTAAACGTGGGCCATGTCGCATACTTTCTTGGTTTCCGTAAAGCCGCCGCACAAGCCAATATCGGGCTGGATCACATCGAGCGAACCATCTTCCAGAAAGGGTCTGTATCCCCACCTGGTGTAGATTCGTTCGCCGGCGGCGATCGGGATATTGACGTTATCCGCCACTTTCTTCATCTGTTTCGGGTTCAGCGGCATAACCGGCTCCTCGTAATAGAAGACGCCCAGCTCTTCGATCATCTTGCCGAATTGGATGGCGGCGGTAGTATCGGTAAACGAATGCAGTTCAACGATGATGTCCACATCGCAACCGACCGCCTCCCGCATCGCCTTGAGCCGGTCATAACCCATCCGGAGTGTCTTAGCCGGAAGAACCCCGGTCAACTCCTGCTGGTTCCAGTTTCCCCTGGCATCCATACCAAGCGGATCAACCTTGAAGGCATCGTAACCTTCGCCAACCGCCGCGCGCGCAATTTCGGCATACTGTTTCGGCTCCACCAGCATCGATTTGTCTTTGCCGAAACCCCAGCCGAATTGCAGCTGGCTGGCGTAGGTTCGGATCTTCTCCCGCGTCTTACCGCCCAGCAACTGGTAAACCGGCAACTTGACGAATTTGCCCTTTATATCCCACAAGGCGACGTCGATGCCGCTCATACCAGCGGAAACCACCGTGCCGCCGCCTTGTCCCCAGAAGGTTTTTTTCTGCATCCGGTCCCAGATGGCCTCGTTCTTCATTGGGTCCATACCAATAATGGTTTTAGCCAGATCTTTGGCCATTCCGAAGCCTGCGGATGCGCCCACACCGTAGGCCAATCCTACTTCGCCGAAACCGGAGATGCCTTCATCGGTGTTAATGCGTACGACGACCGGCCTCCATTTGTTTACCGCGGATTGCAATTCGTTGGCGACATCGATGATGTCCACACTGATAATTTTCATTCCCTGTCCCCTTCCTAGGGCAGCGAGGCCAGACTCCCCTTCGCTAAACGGCTCCTGGCATCTTCATCCGCGTAGCAGGCAACAATCTCTCCAAAATAGATCCGGTGAAAATCACCATTCTTATAGAACTGCTCGTGTATGCTTTGCCCGAGCGCGGCGGGCGCCATATCGACCCGCTGGACGATCCTGCACTCGTAGTGCACGACACATTCCTTGACGATCGGGGCACGCACCTCCCGGCCCGGAACAGGAGTAAGGCGGGCCTCCGCAAATTTCTCGCGGTCTCTTCCCGAGATCGACCCGCAGACACTGGCGGCCGCCGCCAGCTCGGTGGGAAGTACGTTGACGGTAAAATCGCTGATCTGCTCCAGGCGGCTGTAGCTGTAGCGCGATGGCCGCACCAGCACCGCGAAGACGGGGCGCGCCCAGATACTCCCAATCGTGCCCCACCCAATCGTCATCACATTAGGTTTTCCATCGCTGCCGGAGGTCGCCAGCAGCAACCCTTCTTCGCGCAAATGCCGCACGGTAGCCTCAAAATAATCTGTGAACGGCACCAATACCTTCGCCATTTTGGTTTCCCCTCAATCGATAATTGGAATTTGACTCCGCTTTTGTGCCCATAACCTGTAACGAATCAGCAAATATGTTTCCGAAAAATCGCGGTTGTTATCTTCGCGTTTCAGGCACGGCGGAAACATATAAGACAAGGTTGGAGGTGTCAAGGCGGAGAGAAACCTGGCGCTGTTATTCTATGACGGCCATCTTCGTTGTCCGCGCCCACTCTTTGATCTGTTTCTCCCGTGCGATAGCGCGCGTGGACCAGCGTGAATCGCGAGCCGGTGATCTCTTCCTCGCGCACCAATGTGCGCTAGTGGATCGGGCCTAAATGCATAGGTTGTTCGCCCCGCGCCCCGGCTGAGTTGCAACTGTTCAGATTGTGTCGGGCGCGGGGCTCAGAACGACAGGAGTGGGGGATTTGTGTTGTTCCTGATAAAAAGCAGCTTGGCGATGCCGGCGAAAGCAGCCAGCTGAGCTCGTTCCCGATGACAAGAACGGGACATTACCTTGCCGGCATCAAGAGCCAGCAATCCAACCTGGCGTGATCGGTCGGAAGATGACAACTCTGCGTATGAATAATCCGGGAGAAAAGTTGTTATGCAGCGATCAATAGCCCCCTGCAGTTTTGCGTCTTGCAAAATCGCATGCACACGATAAAATTCGAGCAACAATGTTTTTGCTGAAGCTTACACTGGCTCCCATACTTATCTTTTTTGTCTCGCTGGCCGAACGCAAGTGGGGAACCTTGATCTCGGGGATGATTATCGGCTTCCCCCTGACTTCCGGAGTGATTCTGTATTTCCTCGCCCTGGAGCAGGGACCTGCTTTTTCCGCCCGCACGTCGATTGGCAGCTTGTTGAGCCTTACGGCGTTTGCGGGCTTCAGTTTCGTTTATGGCCGGTTTTCCCGTTCTTACAGCTGGTTTCCTTGTGTTCTAGCCGGCATTGCGGCCTACATCCTGGGAGCATTCCTGCTTGGTATGAGTTTCGTCAAAACCGGAGCCTGGGCGTTCTTGCTCGCCTGTTTCGCTTTAAGCGGGACCAGGCTAAGCTTTTCACGCACTCAGCCGCGTTGCCCCGCGGAGAACACCCTCGGTAATCGCGAACTGTTCTTGCGCATGGCGACTGCTGCGGCGCTGGTGTCCTCCTTGACTGCCCTCGCCGATATTCTCGGGCCCGTACCCAGCGGTTTGATAGCAGGCTTTCCGGTTTACAGCAGTATTCTGGCGGTATTCAATCATATGAAAAGCAGCGCCATGGCAATCTCCGTCCTGCGGGGAGTGGTTACCGGAGCCTTCGGCGGAGCGGTCTTCTTCGTTATCGTAGCTTTATTTCTTGGCAAGATATCTACCAGCCTCTGTTTTACGCTCGCCACCTGCGCGGCGGTGAGCACCCAGGTGATTTTGTTTCCGACCTTGAGATAGTTCTCAGTTCCCGGTTCTAAGTTCTCAGTTGTGCGCCGCGAAATCTCGTGGCGATTGGCGTTTACTTTGCAAATTAGCCGCTGGGGAAGCCGCCGGGACCGGCGAGCGGAAAAGTTTTTAAATTTGTTTCGCTCTGTGGCGGGATGTGGCGGGATGTGGCGGGATATCGCGGGATGGGCTGGGTTCGAGGATTCGAATCCCACCTCTCCGCCACTCTCATCGTCTGAACGGGTCCCTCGCTGCACTCGGGATTTCGCCTTGCGGGCTCCCGCTCCGCTCACGCCCGCAAAACGGCTTAAGTTCCCTTGTCCGCCAAAACCGGGCGGAGGTGGGGCGCCTGCGGTCAGGCCGGATTCCCACGTCTGTTTCGTTCCCGCGTTTGTCGCCATAGCAGCAGAGTAGCCGCTTTCCCGACACGCCGGTGTACGGTTTGGACGGGTTGGACGGATTTTTTTTTAACGAAGCAACCAGCGGCAAGCTAGAAACACAGAAGCTGCCGACTTTTGCTCGTAGCTTGCGTACGCAGAAGGCAAGAAAGCATCGAAACCTTTTCCGCCGCAGAGCGTCGGAAGTCAGAAGTCAGAAAACAAAAGCCAGAAGTCAGACCGGTTCCCCTGTGCCGTATTCTGTCTTCTGGCTTCTGAATTCTGTCTTCATGATTATCGTCCTGAGGAACAGTACGACGGAAGCCGAACCGTTCCGAAACCTGGTGAAAAATGCGGCTAGAATTTCTCCCTGTGTATTACCTCCTGGAGCGTTCGCTTCGGTACCTGCGGCTGCTCCGCCGGATGACCGATGGAAATCATGCTGACCAGTTTGTAACTATCCGGCGCTCCGACCTCCCGGCGAATCTCGTCGGCGTACGCCCTCTTGTCACCAGCCACCCAGCATGCGCCGAGTCCGTGGGCGCGGGCGGCCACGAGATGTTGTGCGACGCGCAGCAACCATCCTCAAGGTAATACTTGCTGTCCTGGCACAGGACGACAACACAGACGGGAGCGTTGGCGATGAAGCGCCCGAAGTCGGTCTTCTGGGCGATACTGCGACGCCGTTTCGGGTCAGTGATCACCACAAACTCCCACGGTTGCCCGTTCCGCGCGGTGGCGGCCAGGCGGCCACAGTCGACAATATCCTCAACTACTTCTCGCGGCACACTCTGGTTGGTGTACACACGAATACAGCGGCGTGTCTTTAAGGCCTCAATCGCATCCATAATTGCTCGTTCCTGAATGAATTTAAGGTTAGTTTCCAGGAGCCGCTTCACCCGACAGACTGGCTGTTTGCTTCGTCAACGCGGCTACGGCCCGGTTGAGCGAAGCCTCGGCATCCGAGAGGCGCGCCTTCTGTTTCTGGAGCCATGCCACGTCGGCTTTGACGCGGGCATGTTCGCTGGCCAAGCTGCGGGTTACTTCCGCCAGTTGCGGCCCTCCGATGCCCTTGCGGCTGTAAACCATATATTCGGCGCTAATGGCCTCTTTGAACTGCGCTTCGCTCAGCGGAAAGTCCTGCTTAGTCTCGTCTTTATAGATACGCGCCGCTTCCTTATAAGGAATTTGCCGCAGCGTGAGGCCACGCTGGCGCCCATAATTGGTGAGGTCGGAGGCGAAATGATGGCCGATGCGGAACGGCACCCCGGCGGTTCGCAACAAGACATCGGCGATTTCCGTGGTGGTCGAATAGTCCGCATTCACTTCCGCCAAAGCCCGTTCCTTATTCACCACAATACCATCCAACACCATGCCCAACAGGTTGTACACGGCTACAGGTCGCGCGCTGGGCACCGGGTCATAGCTGCGGTAATCGAACATTCCGGTGCGGTTATTGTGGGCGATCAGAAACACGGTCTGCATCTCGCCGAGCATGATGCTGCTTTGCGCGCGGAGCTGCTCCAGGGCGGCGGGGTTGCGTTTTTGCGGCATGATGCTGCTGATCCCGGTGAGCTTTCCCTCCGACAAGAGAATCCACGGCACCGGTTCGGCGTACTGGGTATGGAGATCTTGCGCGAATTGTCCGAGTTGGACAGCGGAAATCGCCAGCACACTGGCCACTTCAAGGCTACTGTCTACCGAGGCCAGATGGTTGGCGTCATAGGAGTTCTCGACCAGCCCGTCGAAACCCAGCAGCTCAGCCACCCGCTTGCGGTCAATCGGAAAGCCGGATGTGCCCAGCGCCGCCGCGCCCAGCGGGCTCTGGTTGACCCGGCGGTAGGCTTCCTGCAAACGCTCGCAGTCGCGGTCCAAGGCGGAGGCGAGGGCAAGCAGGTAGTGCGCGAAAGTGGTAGGCTGCGCCTGGACGCCATGCGTGTAGGACGGAATAATGGTCTCGGTGTGTTTGTCCGCCAAGGCCAGCAGCTTTTCCCGGGCGGCCGCCAGCGCCTCATATTCCTGGAGCAGTCCGTCGCGCAGCGACATGCGCGCAATGGTCGCGGCAATGTCCTGGCGGCTTCTGCCGGTATGCAGCCGCGAAGCTTCCGGTCCCGCTACGGCAAGTAATTTAGGCTCGAAATCCAGATAATCGGCGGAGCGCTGCGCCCCCGACTGCCGCTCGTTGGCGATTACCCGCTCGATTCCACTGGCGATCCGGCCCGCCATGTCGTGGGGAACAAGCCCCGTCTCGTCCAGCATAACGATCGTCGCCCGGTTGATCTGGTCGAAAAACTCGACCGATCGTCCGCCTCCGCGAAAAGCGTCGTTGATGTCCCTGGCCGAGTCGGCCGACGCAGAGATGCAAAACAGTGGGATCTGCAAGGCCAAAAGAACCATAAAAAAACGCCACGTGATCATGACTTGTCCCCTTTCGCGAGTCAGAATTCTCTCTGGTGGAATCGCCCACATTTTACTGCGCAGCAGCGAATCCGCAAAAAACGGCCGCCATGCTCTGGCTTCTCGGAGCTTGCGGCTTTTGAGCGTTGCCTAAGTAATGTCCGTGCCGGGGTGGAAGCGCCGGGCTTCAGAAGGTGTGAAAACACCTCTCACCGCGGAGGACGCGGAGGTACGCAGAGAAATAAGAACGATGAAAACAATGGATACAGATTCCCTCCGCGTCCTCTGCGTACTCCGCGGTGAACAGGTTGCCGGCCGGGCTCACCTTAGTGCTGACCCGCGGCGTATTTTTTCCAGATGGTGATTATTTCGTCATTCGTTGGGGTGAACCCAAAAAAGGTCTTGAAATTTTTCAAGGCAGCCTGGTGGAGAGATGCGTCGTTTGAGGAAACAGAGTCGGCAGGAATGACCGAGTAATATCCTAAGAACCATCCCTGCAGTGCAGTACTTTGAACACATACATTGCTAAGTGTCCCTATGCTGAGGATAGTCTTAATCCCTTTTGCCTTCAGATAGGTATCCAGCGAGGTATTGGTAAACCCTCCATAGGTGTGCTTGATGACTTCAAGTTCATTATTGAGCCGTTTGGTCATCTGGTCGTAATAGTCGGCGCCCCACGATCCTTCTTGCACCAGAAAATCCGTTTCCGCGAACGGCCGATCCTTTACTCTGGCGATGTTGCTCACCAAGTAATTCGGCAAGGAATCCTTGAACGAATGAGTCTGCCGCACCCAAACCACAAATACACCAGCCTTACGAGCTTCCGCGATCAGGCTATTCATCGCCGGGATAGCTGCTTGAATGCTTTTCACGTCGGCGCCGGCCTTGCCCAGTTTGCCGTTATCCGCGACATAGTCGTTTTGCATATCGATAATGAGTAACGCGGTGGTTTGCGGATTAATCTGGTCTTCCAAGGTTTTCAGCACGCCGTTCGGGGCGGGGTTTGGCGATACCGTAGGCTGAGCTTGATCGGCCATAAGGGATAATGAGCCCAAGGCCAGGATGAGAATAAGACTTGCTATGCGCCGCATGGTTTTCTCCCTTTTCTCAATTCCGTAACCAGATGTATCTGTAACCAGACCTGAGGTGCTCACATTCTACGCTTCATGGCTTCCATTGCAAGGGTAAGGCTGCACCAGACCGGGCACGAACAAAACGCCATCGTGCACGTTTACGGCCAGTTGCTCGTCGAAATGTCGATATTCGAAGAAGGGATTCGGAAGCCGGCGGGCGCGGGCGCGGCGGGTAGAGTTGCCGTCCATAGTTCCTCGCCCTTAATATACTGTAGGGACAAAGGAACAAATGCCACCAATCCGGCATCACAGAATAGGGTTCTGCAGCGGAGGATCAGTATGCGAACACTTTTTGTAACATTGCTGGTTGTAATGGTTCTGGCGGCTGCGTTGCCAGTACTCGCGCTGGAGCACGCGACCGAGGGCATCATCACCCGCGTAGACTCGGCGGCAAAGAAGATTGCGGTGAAGACAGCCGATGGCACGGAAGAAGTTTTCCATTTTACGAAAAATACGGCCATGCATGCGGCCCAGGGCGCCAAGACGGGAGCGGTGGACACCTATCTCGCAGGCAAGGAAGGAACCCATGTCGTCGTCCGCTATACCGGAGAGGGAGCGGACAAGACCGCAACGGGGGTCGATGACTTTGGCAAGGACACGGTAAAGGTCAGCAAGGGCACAATCACGAAGTTTGACAAAGCCAGCCACACCATAACGGTTAAGGCTGAAGATGGCTCCGAGCAGACCTACCACGTCGCCAAGGATGCCACTATCGACACCGCACACGGAGTCGTCAAGAGCACCGAGTATGCCGCCAAGAAAGGCGAGAGCGCCTCAGTACATTACACGGAGGAAGCTGGGCATAAAGTGGTCCACTTCATCAAACACTTATGACCCGATAAGATCAGCCGCATCGGGTGATCGGGTGATCGGGTGATCTGAAAAACAGAAACATGGGTAACCACACATTGCATCCAGTGCCACGGCCAATCACAAGCGGCTAAATATGCGTTCTCGATCGCCCAATTACCGGCGCGGAGTTTTTAAAATCCAACGCAGAATCGCAGAAAAAAATCAGGCTGGGAATCTCGTTCTCCCGTTATGTTCTGCGTTTCTGCGGTTCTGCGTTGGGTGTTCAGGTCGACTGGAGGTGCAGTTAACTATCCGCCCGCCAGAGTGAAATTCAGGGTAATTAGCGTCTCTACTTCGACCGGCTCTCCATTCAGGTAATACGGCCTGTATCTCCACTGCTTCACTGCATCGATAGCTGCGGGAGACAACAGGGGATTTCCCTGCTTGAGCACCAGATTCTCGATGGTGCCGGTCTTGCTAATGACGGCCTGCAAGATGACGGTTCCCGAGATGCGGGCTTGCCGCGCCAAAGGCGGATACATCGGAGTCACTTTGTGGATCAAACTGCCTGCCAGCACCCCCTGCGACACCTTAATCGGATGTTGCGGTTCGGCCGCCTTAGGGACCGCTGTAGGCGTGGAGCCGATAATGCCCCCCAAGACGCCGCCGATAGTGCCGCCGGGAACTCCTCCCGGTACGCCGCCGATCACGCCGCCAACGGCGCCGGCCGAGGCCATCGATGGGGGCGGCTCATCTTCTTTAATCGTCTGTACTTTTTCCGGAATCCGTGTGGGGGTACGCAGCCGGCCACTGTCCAGCTCGGTCTGCACCGGCTTGACCACTTTCGCCGCGGCCGGCGCCGGGGGTGGTGGCGGAGGGGGTGGCGGAGGCGGCGGCGCTACCAGAAACGTCGTTAATTCCTCCCGCGGCAGCGCTTGGGTGTAGAGCAGCGGAACGATAATAAGGATTCCAATAAACACGCCCTCAACGATATACGTTACGACGGTTATCGTCCGGCGGCGCCCTGCCTTGAACCGATTTCCGGATTCCAGCAGGCTGTCTTCAAACATGGTTCTACTCCCAGGACCCTACACTCGACACCCACTATTGGATTACCCGGAAGCAGCTCGAGTTTCGTAAAGAATGTGTAAATACCGGAAAAAAGTTGTAAACCAGCTTCATAGCAGATAAGGGTAACCGTCACCGGGTTGATCGGTTCAGGGGCGGCATGAGACACTTTTTCCGCATCGCAAGTTCAGGAATTTTATGCCCGATACGGTTGAGATTCTGCTGCTCGATCTCCTGGAATGGATAGGCAGCCGGCAGCGAACCTATCAGGAGGCAATGGAAGCTTGGCGCACTTCGTGTCCCAGGTTTCCGGTGTGGGAGGACGCGAATGATCGCGGGCTGGTGGAGACCACACATATGAACGGTACTTCGTTCGTCCGCCTGACCCCAAAGGGGGCGGCTTTTCTCAAGAAGCAAAGGCCTTCGTCCGCCAGAAGTGCTCGGCCTAACAATTCTTGATCAATGAAGTCAGGAGTCAGAAGACGGGAGTCAGAGTCAGAATGCTTCCTGTCTTCTTTTTTCTTCTGCCTTCTGACTTCTGACTTCTGTCTTCTGCCTTCTGTCTTCTGACTTCAACAGGCGCCGCAACTTTTTTCCTGGGGTGGGTTCCTAAATATGGGCAAGGGAGGTGACGAACCATGTTGAAGAAAACGATAGTCGCGGTGGCGGCGTTGGTCTTTGCGGTGGCGCTGGTCGCACCGGCAAGAGCCAACGCACAGGTAGCGGTGGGGGTTGGAGTAGGGGTGGGCGTAGGCATCGCGCCGGTGGTGCCGCATCCCTACGGTTATGTGGCCGTCCGGCCAGGACCGTATGTGGTAGCTCCCGCTCCTTACGTAGCAGTTGCACCGCGGTATGTCTACCCGGATCCGGTATTCGTCGGCGGGCGCTGGTACCCGCGTCCCTATGTGTACCATGCATATCCGGTTCCGCGCCCGTACTGGCGGTAACGAGATAGTAGCGCCGCCCCACGTCTGCGCAGATTACGATTGGCGCAGACGTGGGGCACATCGGTTTAGCCACCACTCAGCATTACCTATTAGTAACTAGCGCAAAAATCAACGTAAGGGCGAACATATTTCACACTAACCCCGGCGCGCGGTCCTGCTACGGAAACAGAACTTCTCCTCATAAACCCCGCCCCACAGTCTCTTACGCCTGGCCCTCGCGCTCGGCAATGCCGTGGCGACACACCTGCACCAAGCAACAAGCAACAAGCCATAAGCAAGAGGCGCAAACCACAAGCATTGCGGGTTCAGGCGCTCTTGCCCGGGGGAAGACTCTGGAATCTGGAAAACGGTGGATTCCGGCAGGTCTCAAAACGGGAGTGGGTGCTTCTGTACTGGCTTGTGGCTTGTTGCTTGTTAATGTTGGTGAGCCCCGAACGCCGGTAATGCCGGATATATCGATGTGCTCAAGAGGAGACACCGTGGTTATCCGTTGTTCTCGTTGTTCGAAGATTCAGGCTACTGTCGAAGCGTGGATGCAGCACCGGCAAGTTTGCAACTTGACCCGGGATGATCAGGCGCAACCGTCTAAATCGGCCGAGGCAAATCTTAACCGCTTGAATAAATATTTGCGAGAGTGTGAAGGGCGGCTTGCCGCCAGCTACAGAATGAGGCCGGCGTGAACTTTCCCGAGCGTCATCGGGAATAGCGACGTTGCCCCTGAGAGCAATGGCGAAACCCTTCCCGTGGACAATTCACGACCTTGTTAATACCCGAACCTCACCTTAAAACTCTGGGAAACCGGTGCCGGTGCGTGGTCAGTGGCCAGCGATACAACCGTCCTGCCTGCTGGCCACTGACCACTGTTCTGATTACGAACTTTTCCGCAAAGGAAATTGCTTCAGGTCTGCCGGTTGTGAGGCTTTTCGCCCGAATGCGGCAAAGCAAATATGTGCCTGTTCCGCGATGGCAAGTGCGACCTGGGTGCCGTATGCCAGCCAGCCGCAGTGAGCACACTTACTCTGTTCGATTCTGCTGTGATAATCGGGGCCGCAGACAACCGTCGCATGTCTAAACTCGGGCATATAGACCAATCAGTACCAAAGTAGCTGGATGTCCAGATATTACCGCCGCGCGCGAGGATTTCAAGCGACAGGAAGCTCCTATAATTTGCACCTTGCTGTGGAAAATAAGCGACTACTGTGGAAAACGCGGTCGAGACAAGTTGGCAGGCAAGTCGAGTTCCGAGTTTTTCTTAAGTGATTAACCCTAACGCATCATTTCCTGTGCAAATACCAATCGGGGCCCATGAACTCCCGCGCCATGCACCTTGTTCGGTGTTCGGGGTGTGAAAAAGATTTGTAAAACGAAAAAAATCCCAATTCCCAGGAGCTTGTGGCATCGACGCCTCGCTGTTTACCATCGCCCCCATCGATTCGATCTGGCAAATATCAATTTTTCAGAATTGATGGTGGATTCATGCTGAACGGCAATGATTTTGGCTACCTGGTCGAAGCGCTTGCGGATAGTACCGGGGCAATAATTTACCGTTACACGGTGTACCAGCGTGCGCCCAAGGAACAGCAACTGGTTTATGGCTTTGGACGGACGCACGAGGAAGCTGAGCGCCTTGCGGCGGCATATACGCAGATCGCCTCGGGGGCGTGCAAGCTATACCCCATCTCCTAATGTGCTATGTCCCGTAGAAGTGGGTGAAAAGAGGGGACCAGCAAGAATTTCATTCCGGTAGCCAAAGCACTCGCACCGAGGCAATGGCGAGGGCATGTGCTGAGGCGCGAGAACTTCGCACAGAACCCCGAATGGGGTGAAGGAGGGTAGCGTAGCGACGACGAATTACATTCGACCAAATCTCAGCCATGTTGCCGTACCCTCAAACGGCGCTTGAAAAAATCGTTTCCACTGAACCGGGCGTGGTCACCTTGATTACGCCCGGTTGGTTTTGTAATACGCCGTTTTTTCTCAGTGGCCGTCGACTCCGATTTGATATGCGAGAACAGGCGGGCTATCAATCGAGATTGAACTGCTTGCAATAAGCGGGATTCCGCCAAGAACGGTGACCAAGGCGGATGTCATCACAACTGGCCGCCAGTCGCTCGGTGGCGCCGGGAACAACTCGCAAAGAAAACCCGCCACATGCGCGGGCGGCGGCAGACGAACGCGCAACGGACCCAACGGAGCAGGCGCTGCGGCGAATGGAGCGATAGTCCTGCTGTTGACATTGCGTGCCCAAGCGAAAGGAAGCCCGGTCACGGTTTCTTGTTCCACTTTTCGTTTTTGGCTGGAGCGGACATTTAATCGGACATAGAAGCGGGGGCGAATCTGCTTTCCTTATGGAGCCGCTGCTCATCGGAGAGCGATCCAAACACCGGGCGGCGCTCACTGATTTGGCGCTTGAGCTTGCCCAGAGATCCGCCGGGTTTCGTCGCAGCCTCCCGCCCTCCATCGTGACCTCCCTTGCCGGCCTGGTGCGTGCGATGAACTGCTATTACTCCAACTTCATCGAAGGTCATTACACGCACCCTATCGATATCGACCGAGCACTCAAGGGGGACTACAGCCAGGATACCCGAAAGCGTGACCTGCAACTGGAAGCCAAGGCCCACATTGCCGTCCAGCAGTGGATCGACAATGGGGGCTTGAGAGGACGCGCTACTACCACGGAAGGGATCTGTGAGATTCACCGGAGATTTTGTGAGTTGCTACCCAACGATCTACTGTGGGTCGAAGACCCAGTAAGCAAAGAAAAAGTCTCGGTGGCGCCCGGTGAGCTGCGCACGCGCGAGGTCCAAGTAGGAAACTATGTTCCGGTAGGTCCGGGTAGCCTGCCCCGCTTGTTGGAGCGCTTCGCAACGGTCTATGGACAGATGGGAAAATCCGAGTCTGTAATCTCCACTGCCGCAGCCCACCACCGTCTGTTATGGATGCACCCCTTCGCAAATGGCAACGGCCGTGTCGCCCGGCTAATGTCCCACGCCGTGATGTTGGAGCTGCTGGATACAGGTGCCATTTGGTCGGTGGCCCGTGGACTGGCGCTTAAGGTAAATGAATACAAAGCCCTGCTGTCCAACTGCGACTTGCCGCGCCGCCACGATCTGGACGGCCCTGGGGCGCTGAGCGAAGAGGCGCTCGCCGAATTCACCCGATTTTTTCTGGCGGTCTGCCTTGATCAAGTAGACTTCATGGAAAGTCTGGTTCAGCCCGATCGCTTACGTACTCGCATTCTGCTTTGGGCGGAGGAGGAAATCCGCAACCGGCAACTGCCCCCAAAGGCTGGCAGCATCCTCGAAGCTGTGCTCTACCGTGGAGAACTTCCGCGAAGCCAGGCTGACAGGGTCGTTGGTACTGGCCCCCGGCAAGCCCGCCGCATCGTATCGGCGCTGCTCGACAAACAGGTACTGGTGTCCGAGAGCCCGCGTGCACCGCTGCGTCTTGCTTTCCCCGCTGCTCTGGCCTCACGTTGGATGCCGGGTTTGTTTCCTGAGCGGGTCGAGTGAACTCGTTGCCTGCCACCTGTATTCGTGCTGTAATTGCCCGGGAAGCCTGGGAGAAGTTGGCATGGTCTGCCACAAGTGTGGGGCTGAAGGCCCTCAAGGAAGCATCACCAAAACAGTTCAGGCCTCTTCAATCACTAGAAAGCTGCTTTTGATTGTCTTTCTAATCTCCCTGCCTGTCTGCCTTATCTATCTTACACGGGCACTGGCAGTGACACTGGTATCTACAATTCTGGCGGCAGCTACGAAAATACTTGTCTTAATATTAAGACTCTTCATTACAGCCGGACGGATATAAATAACTTTACGTCCCTAATTCATTACTCGTTCCGGCCTTACGTGTTGGCCGCAGCCGTCACGGTGCAGAAGATCAGGGGCACGATAACCGTGCGGGTTGTGCGCAAAATAGAAGGGGCCGATTGGTTGTCGGCCCCGGCAGGTTTTTGAGTTTTTCCCTGTTTACAACTTATTGTAAACACAGATAGTTATTCCTAGATGTCGTAATACAGCGAGAATTCATAAGGATGCGGGCGCAGCTTTATGGCTTGCACTTCCTTTTCCCGCTTGTAATCGATAAAGGTACGGAGTAGCTGCTCGGTAAAGACATCGCCTTTGAGCAGGAACTGGTGATCGGCTTCCAGAGCATCCAGCGCCTCTTCCAGCGAACCCGGCATCGACGGCACCTTCGCCAGCTCCTCGGGACCCAGGTCGTAGATGTCCTTATCCAGCGGTTGGCCGGGATCGATCTTGTTCTCGACCCCGTCCAGGCCGGCCATCAACATGGCCGCAAACGCCAGGTAGGGATTGCAGCTCGGATCGGGCGGCCGGAATTCCACGCGCTTCGCCTTGGGCGAGGCCGAGTACATCGGGATACGGCAGGCGGCGGAACGATTGCGGCGGGAGTATGCCAGGTTCACCGGCGCCTCAAAGCCCGGCACCAACCGCTTGTAGCTGTTGGTGGTGGGCGCAATGATGGCCGAAAGCGCCGGACCGTGCGCAATCAGGCCACCGATATACCACAAGCCTAGCTGCGAAAAGCCGGCATAGCCATCCCCGGCAAACAGCGGCTTGCCGCCCTTCCACAGGGATTGGTGGCAGTGCATACCGCTGCCGTTGTCCTGGAACAGCGGCTTGGGCATAAAGGTGACGGTCTTGCCATACTGGTTGGCCACATTGCGCACTACGTACTTGTAGAGCATCACGTTGTCCGCCATGCGCATGAGCGGCGCGAACCGCATGTCGATTTCCGCCTGCCCGCCGGTGGCCACTTCGTGGTGGTGGCATTCCATTTCGACGCCACAGTTCTGCAAAGTCAGGACCATCTCGGTGCGCAGATCCTGATAGTGATCGGTGGGCGCCACCGGGAAATAGCCCTCTTTGAAACGCGGGCGATAGCCCAGGTTGTTTTCCTTGCGGCCGGAGTTCCAGCGGCCTTCTTCGGCATCGATGAAGTAATAGCCGTGCTGCTCGCGCTGATCGAAACGCACGTTATCGAAAATGAAGAATTCGAGTTCCGGGCCGTAAAAGCAGGTATCGGCAATCCCCGTGGAGTTCAGGTATAAATCGGCCTTCTTGGCAATGTAGCGCGGATCTTTGTCGTAGCGCTGCTTGGTGACCGGGTCCACCACGTCACACACCATGGTCAGGGTGGGCACCTCGGTAAAGGGATCCAGCATGTGGGTCGCCGGATCGGGCATTAGCAGCATGTCGCTCTCGTGGATGGCAGCCCAGCCCCGGATGGAGGAACCATCCATGCCGAAACCCTCGGTAAAGGACGCTTCGGTGAGCTCGCCGATGGTATAGGACACGTGATGCCACAGACCCGGTATGTCGGTAAAGCGCAGGTCCAGTATCTTGACTTCGTTTTTCTTCGCAAATTCCAGCACACTCTTCGGATCAGCCATTTACTGACTCCCTCGGCGCCAGCGGGCGCAAAAATATCGCACGGGCCCTCGCAGCCCATTATCTCTCTTCAGTGCAGCACAGTGAAATCAGGACAGAGACGCAGCAGTTTCACCACGTTCCACAGCTTACGCTTCGGCCTGAATAGGGGCAATTCCTTATTTTTATCGGTCGAATAAAAACTTTTGATTACAAAGCCCCTCAATACCGATCCACCCGATCACCCGATGGCCCGCTCGCAGAGGCTGCCGAAAAAGTCCCGCTTAGGTGTGATTTTCGGCTCTCAGGACCTGAAAGGTGTGGCCCTGATCTGTTGGTTGCTCAGAAATGGCCATGGTAGATAGGGCCGAAATACATAGGTTCTTCGCCCCGCGCCCGGGCGGCATGGCAATTGTCTAAGTTATCGAAGGCGCGTGGCTCAGAATGACAGACTTTGGGAGTGTGGATTCCTTGCCCCTGCAGGTTGCAAGGGGCAGAAGCGCCGAGCTGAAGCTCCGCAGTTCTCGTGTCTGCCGCACGGCACGATAGTCGTGCCCTGACACAAAACAGACTTTTTCCGCAGCCTGTGAATGCATCAAGGAGTATCAGTCCAGTGGGCATATGCCGTACACTTGGGCTGACCTGAGTTGGACCGGAATGCGGAGCCGGCGGGATTAGCATGGATTTTGACCAAATCGAAACCTTCCTGGAGGTGGCGCGGCTGAGCAGTTTCTCGCGCGCGGCCGAGAAGCGGTTTCGCACCCAGCCGGCCATCTCTGCCCAAATCCGGTCTTTGGAAGAAGAGGTGGGAGCCCGCCTGCTCGACCGCAGCGGGGGCAGGGTGTCCCTCACCGCCGCCGGCAAGGAATTCCAGAAATTCGCGGAAGACACGGTTCAGGCCCGCCGCGCCATCATTATTCATCTGGCCGAAATGGAACGGGTTCCGCGGGGGGAGATCGTGGTCGGCGCCAATGAAGCCACCTGCCTGTACATCCTTCCGGAGGTGTTCGCCAGTTTCAAGCGGCAGTACCCCAACGTCAATGTAAGCATTACCCGCTCCGAACACGGGCGCATCCTCGAACAGGTAATCGATAATTCGGTGGATTTCGGGGTCGTCTCCCTGCCGGTCACCGACACCCGCCTGACGGTGGTGCCCATCCACAAGGACGAATTGGTTATTATCACCGATCCGGAGCATAGCCTGGCCAAGGGAAAATCCGCCGACTTTGCCCAGGCTGCCGAATACCCTCTATTGCTGCCCAAGAGCGGCCGCACCCGCGAAGCCATTGAAAACGCCTTGGCCGAACGGCGGCTGAAACCCATTGTTTCGATGGAACTGGATTCCAGCGAACTGATGAAGCGTTTCGTAGCCGCCGGAGTGGGCATTGGCTTCATTGCCCGCTCCAACGTGCTGGAATCCGCCAAGGCCGGCACGTTGGCCGCCCTGGCGATTGCGGATGGAGAGATTCGCCGCGATCTGGCCCTGGTTTTCCGTAAAGACAAAGCCCTCAGCCGGGGCGCGCTGGCTTTCATCGAGATTGCGGTCAAGCTGAAGACCGCTAAAGCGGCACGACTGTAAGGCCGTTCCCCGTTCCCCGGTTCAACAGCTGCTTCCCACACATTTTTGAGATTTGCAGCCCGCCGCCGAAGACGGCAGCGCTACTTCCGGCGCGCCACTCAGAGGACTTGCTTGGCATAACGGGTAACGGGGGACGGAGAACGGGCAACGGTTTTAATTTTCTGTCCCAGGATTTTCGACAACGTGGTATAAGGGGCGAAAGGCGATGCGATTTTGGATTTGGAGGATAACAAGAATTGGCCAAAGAAATGGTTCCCAAGCGTGTATTTCTAACCAAAGGCGTGGGGAAACACAAGGAACGGCTCACGTCTTTTGAGTTGGCATTACGTGACGCAGGGATCGCCTCGCAGAACCTGGTTCGTGTATCCTCCATATTTCCGCCGCAGTGCAAAGTAATTCCCCGGGCGCTGGGACTGAAACGGCTTTATCATGGCGAGGTGGTGTTCGCGGTGGTGGCGGAAAATTCCACCCGCGAACCGCATCGCCTGCTGGCGTCGAGCATTGGGCTGGCAATCCCGGCTGATCGCACGACTTACGGCTATCTGAGCGAGCACCACTCTTTCGGCGAAGACGATCGCAAGGCCGGCGATTATGCCGAAGAGTTGGCCGCCGAGATGCTGGCCACGACGCTCAATGTGGAATTCGATCCCGACAAGTCGTGGGACGAAAAGAAAGAGGTCTACCGCCTTTCTAACAAGATCGTTCGCACCATGAACATCACTCAGTCGGCTGTGGGCGACAAGCGCGGCTTGTGGACGACTGTGATTGCGGCGGCGATCTTCCTGTTTGATTAGACGGCAGGCCTCACCGCGGATTCGGACGGACCCGAACGGACCGGTGTCAAAACGCTAACACATGGCACGCCCCAATGTGTGGCGCACTCACCGCCGATCCCGGGCGATCCGCTCCTAATCCGCGGTTTATTTTTTAGCCACAAGCAACAAGCCTCAAGCCACAAGCAAAAACCCTCGACGCTTTCTGTGTCACTTGCTGGTTTGCACGGCGCATTTTCCGCCGCTCCCCGGCCAGGCGCCTACGCCCCTTCCGCAGCCTCACTTTTCAGCAATGCGCAAGATGCATCGGGCAGCATGCGGCCGCTCGCTACTGCCTTTGCTTGTGGCTTGTCGCTTGTTGCTTGTGGCTTTTCTTCAGCCTTTCCAGCACCGCTCCCGCCACCAGGGGCAGGCCGACGGTGGCGTCGATAAACAATTCTCCGAAACGTCCGCCTTCTTCCGGGGGCACGAATTTGCCCCAGGAAACCGCTTCGCTATAGGGTGAGCCGGATAACCCTCCCCAATTCATCGGTTCGGGGCAGATGCGAACCCCGTAGTGGTAGCGTTTCAGAGGAACATCTTCCCCGCCCCGCCGGCGCCGCAGTTCGATGAAAGGGCCGAACTGTTGGGCCCAGTTCCGCGGCACGCCGCCGCCAATGGTGAAGATCCCCAGCCGCTTCTGCCCGAGCAGGATTTCCGCAAAGCGTTCCAGATCTTCGAAGGCGTCCCAGCGGAGCTTGGCTTTGCCGGCCCGCGCCCGAATGCGGTTGGTAACGGCAAAGTCGAGGCCCAGTTCAGAATCGGTAAACGCGGGTACGAACACCGGCACATTCTTCTCAAAAGCCGCCTTCAGAATCCCCCGGCCCGGCTGCGTAAGCAGGTACCGGCCGATGGCCTGGTTCAGCTTCCAGGAGCACAATGGTTCTTCGACGTTCCATCCGTCCAGGATCTTCGCCACCACCCGTTCTACGGCATCCAGATTTCGTTCCGGCTCCAGCGTGTCATAGACGCGGTTATAGCCGGCCTCATAGAGCTCCACGTCGCTCATCTTGGGGTCGTAGCGGAAATGCGAATGGCCGGTAGCCTCCACCAGACCGTGGGCCATCAGCGCGCCGGTGGAGATCAGCGCGTTGATCACGCCGCGCTCGATCAAGTCGGCAACGATCAACCCTTGTTTAGCCACCGTCATGGCGCCAGCCAGGGTCATTACCTTGAAGCATTCCCGGTCGCGGGCCATGGCCTCCAGCACGTCCGCCGCCTCGCCCACCTGCCGGCCGGTAAAAGCCGTCTTCCCCATGGCGCGCACCAGATCGTCTACCGTGTTGATCTTCGAGAGGTCCAACGGTTCCACGGGAATCAGTTTGTCTTCAATGGGGTCGTGCAGCTTGCGGTCGATCCCGGCGCCATCGTGCGCCGGCTTTTGGTGCGAATGCTTCAACGCCTTCACCTCGAAGAGAATTTCTGGACTTGCTCAAGTTACGTGAGCAGATGTGACAGCGTCAAGGAACACCATCGGGGGATCAACACATCGGATGATCGGTACATCGGGTGATCGGGTGATCTCCCCATCGGGTCATCGGGCGATCGGGTGATCGGGTGATCGAAAAAAACCTCTGGTCGTCCAAACGTCGTCCGGCTCGGGGTTTCAAATTACCAAATTACCAAATTAGGAAATTACCAAATTATCGGTGTCTCCCAGATCACCCGATCACCGGATCACCTGATCACCCGATGTAGTGATCGCTCGATCACCCGATGTATTATCCTACTTGCCGAATTAGGAGACTCATTTGGCAGACGTTTTCCGCATCGGGCTGGTCCAGATGGCCTGTGTGCCGGATGCCGGCGAGAACCTTCGGCGCGCCGAAGAGTTTATAGGTCAGGCCGCCGGCCGTGGTGCGCAGGTGGTGTGCCTGCCGGAACTGTTTCGCACCCAATACTTTTGCCAGCGCGAAGACGCCGCTTTGTTCGATCTTGCCGAACCGGTGCCGGGGCCGACTACGCAGAGAATGGCGGAGATTGCGCGCCGCGAAGGGGTCGCGATCATTGCGTCGGTCTTCGAGAAGCGGGCGCCTGGGGTGTATCACAACACCGCCGTGGTATTGGACTCAGACGGCGCTCTCCGTGGCCTGTATCGCAAAATGCATATCCCTGACGATCCGCTCTACTACGAGAAGTTTTATTTCACTCCCGGAGACCTGGGCTTCAAAGTGTTCGAGTTGAAGCCGTTCCCCGTCTCCCGTTCCCCGTTGCCCGTTGAGAAACAGGAAACCGACAGAGAGGGACGGGGAACCGGAAGCCGAAAACGGGAAACGGGTTTAAGCGTAGGCACGCTGGTCTGCTGGGACCAGTGGTATCCCGAAGGCGCGCGGTTGACTGCCCTGCAAGGCGCGCACGTGCTGTTCTATCCCACCGCAATCGGCTGGCATCCGGCCGAAAAGGAACAGTATGGCGCAGCCCAGTTGGACGCTTGGCGCACTATCCAACGCTCCCACGCCATCGCCAATGGAGTCTACGTTGCGGCGGTCAACCGCGTGGGCCACGAAACCGGGAATGTGCTGGGCAAGCCGGCGCCGGGCGTCGGGCTGGATTTTTGGGGAACGTCGTTTCTTTGCGACCCGTTTGGCCAGATTATCGCCGAGGCTTCCGCCCATGGCGAAGAGGTTCTGGTCGGCGAGGTCGACTTGAAAAAAATAGAAGAGGTGCGCCGAAACTGGCCCTTTCTGCGCGACCGCCGCATCGATGCTTACGGCGCTATCAGCCAGCGCCTTCTGGACGGCAAATGACCGCTCGCGCCACTGCCCCTACGACTCGCACTGAGCGCGCGACCGCCCCGGGCCTTACTATGCCTGCCGAATGGGAACCGCATGAAGCCACTTGGCTGGCCTGGCCGCACAACCGCACCGACTGGCCGGGAAAGTATTCGCCCATTTCCTGGGTGTACGCGGAGATTGTGCGCCACCTGGTGCGCGGAGAACGGGTTCACATTATCGTGAATGACCGGGATTGGGAGGAGCGGGCACGCGCTACCCTGGTCCGCGCTCACGTTCCCCTCGGCCAGGTTGAGTTTCATCGCTGGCGCACCGACCGCGGCTGGATACGCGACTCCGGGGCAATTATTGTCCGCAGGGGCGCTCAAGCCCGTGCGGCGCTAAGTTGGCGTTTTAATGGGTGGGCCAAATACGCCGATTGGCGGCACGATAGCCGCATCGCCGCGCGCATGGCGGATTATCTTCAGTTGGAATGTGTCCAGCCAGTTGACGACTGTTCCCAGTTGGCGCCGCAGCAGAAAAGAGAAAGCCGGCCATGGGAAGCGGGTAACGGGAAACGGGTAACGGGTAACGTTGTGCTGGAGGGTGGCGCGATCGACGTAAATGGCCGCGGCGCCCTGCTTGCCACCGAGGAATGTCTCCTCTCCCCGGACGTGCAGGTACGTAATCCGGGCATATCCCGCCAGCAACTCGAGAGCGTCTTTCAGCGCTATCTGGGTGTGAGCCGGGTCATCTGGCTGGGGCGCGGCATTGTGGGGGACGATACTCACGGGCATGTGGACGATATCGCGCGCTTCGTCTCTCCCCATACCGTGGTGGCAGCGGTAGAGCAGGAACCGGGCGATTCCAATTACGAGATCTTGCAGGAAAACCTGGCGCGCTTGCGCAGCGCTACCGATCAGGAAGGAGGGCGGTTACGCGTGATCGAATTGCCGATGCCAGCGCCGGTGTGGTTTCGGCGGCGCCGCCTGCCCGCCAGCTATGCCAACTTTTATATCGGCAATGCGGTAGTGCTGGTCCCTACCTTCAACGACCCCAATGATCGCGTGGCGCTGGAGATCCTGGCCAGCCAATTCCCCGATCGCGCGGTCGTAGGTATCCACTGCGGCGATCTGATCTGGGGCCTGGGCACAATTCATTGCCTGACGCAGCAGGAACCGAGATAAAACCGTTTCCCGTTTCCCGTTCACCCGTTGCCCGTCGCACCAGCCTCGGTGCGCCTTAACGGGAAACGGGGGACGGGTAACGGGAAACGGTTTTTCAAAACCAGAGCCGTGCCAGAAAATATGCCACCGTGGTTGACACGCCGACCCCAATGAAGCCCGGGATCATAAAGCTGTGGTTCAGCAGGTATTTGCCAATATGGGTGGTGCCGGTGCGGTCCATGTTGATGGCCGCCAGATCGCTGGGATAGAAGCAGAAAAAGAAATAGGCGTAGCTGGAGGGCATCAAGCCCAGCATGACGGTGGTCGGCAGGTTAAGCGCAACTCCAAACGGAATCATCACCACCAGGGTCGCCGCCTGGCTTTTTACGAAGGCCGACACGCAAAACTGGGCAAGGGCAAAGGTCCAGGGCCACGCCTGCACCATATCTCTCATCTGAACCACGAGGAAGTTGCGGTTCGTGGTCACGAAGGTGTCGCTCATCCAGGCAATACCGAAGATCGAAACTACCGCGATCATGCCGGCAATAAAGACGCTGGAGCGGGCAATGTCGGCAGCTTTGACATTGACGGTAAGCAGGATGAAGGCGCCAAACGCCAGCATGATGAATTGGACGACCGTCGTCAGAGGTATCGTCGTATTTCCCACCTTGGGCAGCAACCCCAGGCGGAAGAAGTCGTGATCCAGCGCCAGGATTACGATGAACAGCACGCCGCTGAAGAACATCAGCACCGACAGCTTGGCGCTGCGCGGAATCTTCTTGTCCAAGGTAGTAACGGAAACATCCAGGGCCTTGCGGAATTCTGGATCCTCCATGCGCTTGAGGAACTCGGGATCCTTGTCCAGGTCTTTGCCGCGGTTGACGCTCCAGAGAGCGGCCGCCAGCAGGCCGATCAGGCCGGCCGGCATCGTGACTTTAAGAATATCGATCAAGCTTACGGGGTGGCTGGTCTTGGCCGCGAACGCCAGAAAGGTGGTGACCGCCGCCGCTACCGGGCTGGCGGTGATGCCCATCTGTGCGGCCACACTCGAGATGGCCATGGGCCGCTCCGGCCGGATCCGGGTGCGCAGCGCGACGTCGGCGATCACCGGTAGCAGAGCATACACGGCGTGGCCCGTGCCGACGCCCACCGTCAGGAAGAAACTGCAAAATGGGGCCAGCAAGGTAACGTGCTTAGGATGGGCGCGCAGCAATCGCTCAGTCAGTTGCACCAGGTAATCGAGGCCGCCGGCCACTTGCAACGTGGCGGAAGCCGTGACCACGGCAAGAATAATGAGCATGACGTCGATGGGCGGCGAACTGGGTGTGGCCCGAAACCCTAAGACCAGCACCGCGACTCCCAAGCCGCCAATCAGTCCCAAGGCCACGCCACTCCGCCGGACTCCGATCAGGATGGCCGTCAATACCATCAGGAATTCGACCCAGAATCTACCTGCCGGATTGACCGCGGCCGCCGGTACATGCGCGATGGACCACATATACCAGACCAGCGCCACCAACACTGGCGCCAGAATCCAGGGCCAGATGGGACGTTTGCGGGGCGCGGGGGCGATGGCCGGCGCTACCGCTGCCGCCCTTCCTCCCCCATTGGCGGCGGCAGTGGATGACGCTGCCTGCCCGCACTTTGGGCATACGTCCTTACCAACGGGTACTTCTGTACCGCACTTGGCGCACAGCATGGTTGCTCTCCTCCATCATCCGGGAATCAGCGTGTGGGCCAAGTTACTTCGGGCGGCATCAGAAGTCAATGAAAACAGAAGTCAGAAGTCAGGAGGCGGAAGTCAGAAGCCAGAGGACAGAAGACAGAAGTCGGAACTCGGAAGTCAGAAGTCGGAAGCTGAGAACTAATAAATCGGAGACAAAGCCCCGGAAGGGGGCGGAAGGTGTCAACCATGTCCCCGGTCTAAACTGTCAACCATGTTCCAGGCCGCACAGTTCTTACGCCCCCTTCGCCTGCATTACTCATGACCCACGGATTGTCATCCTGAGCACCCGACCCGCGTTGCGGGTTAAGACTGAAATGACACGGCGGCTAAACTCAATCGAATCACCAACACTGTCCGCCGTGTCATTAGGAGCGGAGCGCCCGCCGCCTTCCTCCGACCCGCGTTTTTTGCGGGTCGGGGCGGGTACGGAGCGAAGGATTTATGTATTTTCCTAATCGCACCGCGCATGCAGAAAGAATGCATAGATCCTTCGACTCGGCCGCAAAAAACGCAGCCGAGCCTCAGGATGACAACCATGCGTGATGAATAATCCAGCCTTCGGGGGCTGATTAGCATTCTGTCCCCGACTTCTGTCTTCTAACGTCTGCCTTCTGTCTTCTAACGTCTGCCTTCTGACTTCTGACTTCTGGCTCCTGACTTCCGATTTTCCTTCACCGCCTGTAAATATCGTAGTTGTCGAGGCTTTCGAACGGCTGGAAATCCTGGCGCAATAGCTGCAACAGCCGGTTCTGGTCCTTCATTGGTTGCTCCTCCAATTGCAGGTCGCGCTTAACCACTAGCCAACGGATTCCGCGAGACCTTGTGAGAGCAACGATTTCTTCCAGGCTATAAGGATTCACCGTGTGGTCGAACATCAAGACCGGAAAATGTGGCCGCCTGCCGGTGGCGTAAAAGAAGAGATCTTCGCCCGGCAGCAGCAACACGCCTTCGTCTCTGGGGATGGCGCCTTCGCTGAACCGGACTAATTCTTCAAATTGCGGGATCCACGGCCCGCGCGTTGTCATTCCGGCAAGCGCGGGAAGAGTCGATCGGACCAGGGGTCCGTCAGAAAGATTTGCATAGTTCAACCGCTCATGACTGTACACGTAACATCCGCCGGCAACGGTCAGGGAAACTGAAATTAGAAAGACAGTGGCCAGTGGCCAGTAATTGGCAATTTGCAATTTGTAATTTGCAAAGTAAGAACCGCAACCCTGCGGATCTGGTCTTACTTTACAAATTACAAATTGCAAATTGGAAATCGCTCGCCACTGACCACTGCTCCGAGCGTATGGGGCTAAACAACTCGCCGCCAACAGAATGAATAGCGGCCAGATAGCGTAGGTAGAACCCCAGAGCTGCTGCGACAGAAAAGCGCCGTGGATAGCGCCGATCAGGACGAACGGCAGCAGCAGTTCCATTCCCGAGCGGCGCCGCACAGTCCCCAGCACCAGGGGCACCGCGACCAGCAACAGGAACGGCCATAGCACGAGCAACCGTTCTGCCCGTTCGCCAGCGTCCAGCTCCAGAAACAGATAGATGAAATTCCAGAGAAAGGGCACAGCCATCAAGCCGGCGGAAAGCCAAACCCAAAGCCGCCGTCCCCGGCTGCAGCGCAGCAGAACCGCTCCGGCCGCGAATGCCGCAATCCATCCGGGTAGCAGGCAATTGTGATAGATGGCAAGCATGTCCGCAAAAGACGGCATCCGCCGGGAAGCGGCATATTGAATTGTCCAATGTTCGTAATTGGCTAAGCCAGCCGTGAAGTGGATTACGGCAAGCCCCAGGGCGAGTGCAGCCATAGCTCCAATAATTGCCCAAGCACAGCCGAGTCTCACATGGCTCCGGGAACCGTCAGTACGCCGCCAGCCCTGAAGTACCGCCAGAAAGGCCAGCGCCAGAACGGCACAACCCCAAAAAGCCAGACCTGTGTTCTGCTTGACGAAAACAGGCACGGCCAGAACCATCCCGCTGAAAAAGGTTTGTCCCGAACGGAAGCCGCCAGCTTCCGCCTGTTGCAGCACAAGCAGGCCCAAGAGAATGGCAAAGGTGCAGTCACAGTCGTAAAAGGGATGCGGGAAGACAGAGTAAATCCCCAGCACGGTAAGCGGCAGAGCCAAAAGCAGCGCCAGCGTATGAGCAGAGGTTATTCCCGACAGAATACGCAGCAGAATCCGCCAGGTGACCACAGTGCCTAATCCGCCGACCACCGCACAATACAGCACGTGGTGAAAAAATATCCGCCCGGTGAGCTTGATGAGCGCCGCCTGCGTTACAAAAGTCAGGGGCGGGTACGGCAGGACGAAGTCGCGATAAGGAATGTCGCCGAGAGCAATGCGGTGCGAAGTTTCCAGGATGTAGCTGAGATCCCACAGGACGGCAAGCCGCGAGTTTTGCCACAACACCACGGCGGCCGTGCCAAGAAACAATAGGACGGCCACCAGCCAGTCGGCAAGGAAACGAGTTTCCAGTTTCCGGTTTCCAGTTTCCAGCAAACACCTCACAAAGGGTTAGCGGTTTCCGGTTTCCCTTTCCCAGTTTCCAGTTTCCAGAAAAGCATACTGGCAGGCAAGCCTGGATTATTCCACCGAGTACTGTGCCGCGATTTACATCAGCACTGGGATTACAGCACCGATACTCGTACTACTCGTACCATGGGGCCCGGATCTCCCCCTGCCAAAGGCTGTCCGTCTGCGTAAGAATGCCGCCAGCTTCAGTCTGGAAACCGGAAACTGGAAACCGGAAACTCCTTGGGCCCAGTCTGGAAACCGGAAACCGGAAACTGGAAACTGGTACCTAGAATGTAGAATTCTAAATCGTGCGACAAACAAGAGTAGTGGTCAGTCTCGGCGCGACGCTGGGCAACGAAAACGAAATCGCAGCGGCTTTGGCGCTGGACGCGGATTTTCGCCAGCCTTTCGGTTATCGGGTGCAAGACCATTTTGCGCAGTTTGCCGTCGTGGACAGACTGCGGCGACAGATGGGAAAAGCGGCCCAGGTGTACGTGGATCTGCCCTCGGAACGGCCGCGCATCGGGGTGCTGGACGCGGAACTCCGGTTGCGGCCCGGACAGCGCGTTCGGGTTTGTGCGGCGGAGCGAGGCCACGCCCCCGACGAGGTCCCCATACCGGCGCTATTGCGCTTTCTGCCGGCGCTGCAAGCCGGCCACCGGCTGCTCATCCGCGACGGCCACACTGTGCTACGCCTCCGGGAAGTTACCGAGTCGGAGGCGATCGCGGAAGTCGAGACCACGGTCGAGAGCGTAGCCACCAACAACAACATCATGTTCCCGGACTCGGCGGTTCGGTTCGAGCCCATCGTAGAAGACGACCGCCGTTTGCTGGAGCGCTACTGGCGAGCTTCGTTTATGCCGGACTGGGTCATGCTGTCGCTGGTGACCTCGATCCCGCAGGTACAAGCGGCGCGCGCCTCGTTGGCGGAGATTTTCGGCGAACGGACGCCACGGCTGATGGTTAAAATTGAAACGGCGAAATCGGTGGAGCAAATGCAAGCCCTGCTGGATGCCTGCGAAGGCTTGCTGGTGGGCCGCGGCGACCTGGGCATGACCATGCCGCCGGAGCAAATTCCCGCCATTCAGGAAGACGTGGTTCTGGCTTGCCGCCGGGCCGGAAAGCCGGTGCTGGTGGCAACCGAATATCTGCAACGGTTCGCCGAAACCGGCGCTCCCAACCGCGCGGAATTAAGCGACCTGGCCCTGGCCGTCCGGCAGGAAGCCGATGGCATTGTCCTGACCAAAGAAACCAGCGGCAGCCCCTATGCGCTCGAGTCGGTGCGCCTGGCAAAACGGGTGATTGAAGTGGAATGCGGCCGCAGGAGCTAACCCGACACCTGCCACAGAGACACAGAGCCACAGAGAAAGACCAGGCGAAAGCTTCGCTTGATTCTGCTCTGCGGCTCTGCGTCTCCGCGCTGGGTGTTTTTAGTTCTCAGCGGTTGCCGAAATTGTCGTCGTCGGCGTCCGGGCGGTGGGCGCCACCGGCGTCGTCCAGAAAAACCACCGATTGCAGGCCGGTAACCTCGAACCGCTTGCGGCAGCGGACATTTTTGCAGCCGACCAGATCGTCGCGCCGGACCATATAGGAGCGGGCCTTGGCAAACTTGGCGCGGTTTTGTTCATCGGCGCGCGGCGGAAGTTGCCGCTTCTTGTGCCGTACCAGCCATCCGAGATCGTATTCGGCGGCCTGCCGGCAATGCGGACAGTGCAAGGTGTGTTTGCGGGTTTCCTGGCGTTCGTCGAAGAAGTCGCGTTCATCCATAGCGTACGTACGAATCCCTGGCGGCACGGATCGCCGGGTCTCGACAGCGATTATTGCACAAGTTGTCGGTTCTGAGTTCTCGGTTCTCAGTTCTCGGTTTGGCTGGCCTGGAAACTCAGTGGGGTGCTAGCAGAAATAAGAGCATTGCAGACCAACCCCGCGAAGCGGGGGAAAGATCGTAGCCCATGGCGTGAGCCATGGGTTTGCGGCGGGAAATCCCAAGAGCCCGCAACGCGGGCGAAAGAAGCTCGGCCGATTCTCTCGCCCGCTTCAGGGGCTCGCGGTCCTGGGTGCCTTTCGATTCCCACGGCTCACGCCGTGGGCTAACCTTCCGCCGCCTTCGGCGGCTGACTCAAAACTGCCCATCTGTTTGACGCACTACCCTAGCAATCTGCCCGATGGTCAACGTTTCTGTCTGCGGGTAGCTGGTTACTGGGAACTGAGGACCGGGAACTGAGAACTGCCTTCTGGCTTGAGGTTGCGTAAAGCCCGGCAACGATGTGCCTGCTCGGCAATGGCAACGCTTGCGCTTTTTCCGGTTGCCCGCCAGGAACAGCACGGGCACCTGCTATCCCGCAGGGTTGACCTGCCGTATGGTCCGCACCGGATTTCAGCGTCAATAAAGCGCAATACGTTCGTCGATACTTCCGCCATGATTCCCCTTTTTCTTGGCTGAAAGGCCGTACTGTCCCAAGGAGGCTCCCTGCTCTATCTCCGTGCGACCAGGGCCGCCAGCACCAGCAGCAGAATGAATACCAGCTGTAATAAGTCACTGCGAAGCATTTTCTTCTCGCGGTATGGATGTCCTAACGGAATTAACGCCAATGCTAAGCGAAAGTTCCGGTGGGCGCGGTAAGGGTTTGTAAACGGTCCGTATCTTTTTCCCAGCGTGGGTGGCCGCCCTGACTGGCTGCCCCGCGCACCTCGTCCGGCACGGGGTTTTACAAAATATTACGCGAGTGCGATTGTTTTTTTACCGCAGGTGCGGGCAAACTGGATTACCAGGCATTTGGATTGTGGATAGAAAGGATGTTTCGCATGACAAAACGGTTTGCAATTTACCTGGCTATGGCAGGTCTCCTTATCTTCACCATTCCCGTGTTCGGACAAATGGGACAGGGAGGCGGTGGACGCCACGGCGGTTGGGGCGGCGGACAAGGGCAGCAAATGCCCAGCGTGGACGACCAGGTGAAGGACCTTACCAAGCAGCTCAACCTTACCGACGATCAACAGCCCAAGGTGCGCGACCTGCTGCAGAAACAGCGGGACCAGACGAGCCAGGTCATGCAGGATAATTCGCTCGCCCGGGAAGACAGACGCGCAAAGATGCGCGATATCCATGACAGTACAACCGGCAAGATCCGCAATCTGCTGACTGACGATCAAAAGAAGAAGTATGATGACTATCTGCAAAAGCAGCAGCAGAACCGGCAGCACCACCGCGGTGGAGGCATGGCGTCAGAATCCTGAGATGGCGAAGAAGAAGGTCAGGCCGTTTCGCGCCGTAAAGGCGGTCAAGTCGGCCGCCCGCGAGGCGGTAGGCCAGCCTCCGCCGGCGCAGGTTCTGCCGGACAAGAAAAAGAGCCGCCAATCCCGGCCAAAACACAAGACGACGCTGGCGCGGCTGCTCGAGAATTTGTAATTCGCAATTTGTAATTTGCAAAGTAAGAACGGCGCGGGTTCACTTTGCAAATTACAAATTGCAAATTGCAAATCTACAAGACCGCCGTTTCCTCGATCAGCTTGCCCTCGGCGAAACGCCGCAGGCTGAGGGTTCCCACATCGATCAACTTGGTCGATCCCTGCAAGATGAGGTCGGCAACGATTCTTCCGGTCGCGGGCGCATGCATCACGCCGTGGCCGCTGAAGCCGTTGGCCAGGTACAGTCCCCTAAGTTCGGGTACCGGCCCGAGGATGGAGTGGTGGTCGGGCGTCATCTCGTACAGTCCGGCCCAGGCACGCTTGGGATTGATGGGGAGATGCTCAAACACGGGGACGCGGTTGGCGGCGCGCAGCAACACCTTTTCGACGAATGCCGGATCAAAATCGGTGCGATCGCTGGGCGGTTCTTCGGGGTCATTCCACGCCAGCAGGAAGCCGAGCGATTCGGGACGGAAGTGAAAGCCGTTGGACATATCGATAGTCATGGGCGCGCTGTGGGGATACTGATCGAAGGGCTCGCTGGGCACCAGCATGCGGCGTAACGGCGTCACCGGAATTTCGACACCTGCCATTTTGCCCACCTGTGCCGCCCATGCACCGGCGGCGTTTACCACCGTACGGGTTGCCACCGGGCCGCGCGTGGTTTCCACTGCCGTGATGCGGTCACCTTCCCGGCGGATGGCGGTAACCTCGGTTTCGCGCCAGAGCTTGACGCCGCCCTCCTGGGCGCGTTTGGTAAAGCCGGTCATGGCGCTGTGGGGATCGACAAAGCCGTCGCGGGAACAGAAACCGCCGCCCACGATGTCGTCGCTGCGCAGCAGCGGATATTGGCGGCGTATCTCCTCCGCCGGAACCATGCAGACGTTTTTCAGCCCCAGCGTCTTCTGCCGCTCCTGATTGGCGCGCAGGTACTCCAAGTGGCTCGGACGAATAGCCAGGAACAGGTAGCCTTGCGGCCGATAGCCGGAAGGATATCCGGTGCGTTCCTCGAAACTCTCGTAGAACGGGATGGAGTACAGCGACATCTGGATATTGACGGTAGTGGCGAATTGCGCCCGCACCCCTCCCATGCTCTTGCCGGTGGATCCTTTGCCCTGGTGAGTCTCCCGTTCGATGATCAGCACGTTGTTACATCCGGCAGTAGCCAGATGATAGGCGACACTGGATCCGACAATCCCCCCGCCAATGATTACCACCTCAGCCGTTTGCATGCGATCCTCTCCCGGGCACATTCTACTGCGAATCCCGGGGTCTCTTACACCGTGCGATCCAAGTGGAAGTGCGCATGGAAGGCCTGAACAATCACCTGTGGCAATTGTTCCCGGTTGTGTTTCGTGAGCAGGTTGTGTCCGGCCGTTTCCACGGCCAGAAGCCTGGTGGGCGCGGGGATCAGGGAAACCGCCGCTTGCAATTCCTCGATCGTGCCGAACGGGTCGCGGGTTCCATGGATGAACAAAGCCGGCGTTGTGAGGTTGGGAAAGTGAGCCTTGCGCTGCCGCGACGGTTGCCCCGGCATATACAGGGGGTAGGAAAGCAGCAGTAAGCCATCGGCCAGCCCCGCCTGCGCGGCGAGCAGCAGAGTGGCCTGTCGTCCGCCGTACGAGTGGCCGCCGAGGAATACGCGCCTAGCGCTTCTCTGCCGCAGCAAGGCAACGGCCTGGCTCAATCCCTCCTGGTCGCGTTCCGCATCTCCGGGGTGTGGCGGTCCGTGCGGCCGCCGGCGGCGAAACGGAAGATCACAGCGCAGTACGGTTAGACCCGCGGCGGCGAACGAGTTGGCCAGGATAACGAGCAGTACGCCATTGCAGTCCCCACCCGCGCCGTGAGTCAATGCCAGAGCATCGCCGGACGGCTTCTCAGGCAGGTGGATGAAACCCCCAACTGGCGGCGCCCCAGCAGATACCGAGGGAAGTTCTTGCGGCACGGTTCTTATTGTAACCCTCACATATTTAAGCCAGTTGCTGGGGTCCCGGCCGGCGGCTAAAGAATTTCTAAGAAATGCCGATATTTCTAAAGAATGGTCGGGGCGCGTAGTGTGTATCGCCACCTGGCAGATCCAGGCGCCTCTGGGCTCGAGGTTGGGAAGGATACTGGGCAGTGATTTCACTAAAGAAATATCTGGATCTTGACCCAAGCGAATTGAAAAAGTTCATCAGCTTATCCATGGAGGAGACCCCGCCGGACGATCTGCTCACTTCCGTTTGCGAGTGCTACCGCTCCGCGCTGACTGCCATGGGCGCCTGCGGGGTAACCGCGTGTCCTGCACTTGGCGGTGAACTGCAAGATAATCTTGGGAGCCTGGCGGCGGGGCTATCCGGAAAGATTAGCGCCTCCAACCTGCAACAAACGGAAACCCTGGTTGAGGAACAACTGCAAAAATGGGGCGAGCGCACGGCGGAGTACTTCAAGCACAAGGCTAACGAAGTCAAAGAACTTCTGATCGTGCTGGCCCGCACCGCCGAGTCCTTTGCGGAAGTGGATCAGCGTCATTCCAACGAGTTCAGCGAGCTTACCTCTCGTTTGCAGGCCATTGCCAATCTGGAAGATCTGACGCAAATTCGCAGCTCGCTGATGCGCAGTGCCAGCGAACTGAAGACCTGCGTGGACAAAATGGCACTCGACCGCCAGGAGTCGGTCGCCGAATTGCGGGAGCAGCTTTCCACTTACCAGATAAAACTTCTGGAAGCCGAGCTAACCGCATCCCAGGATCCCTTGACGGGCCTGGAAAATCGCCGCAGCATCCAACGGACCATGGAACATCGCATTATGGCCAAGCGGGTGTTTTGTGTGGCTATGCTGGACCTGAATGGGTTTAAGCAAGTGAATGACCTGTTTGGGCACGCGGCCGGGGACGACCTGTTGAAGCAGTTCGCCGAGGAGCTGCGCGCCAATATGAGCTCCCGGGACGTGGTTTGCCGCTGGGGCGGAGACGAGTTCGTCGTGGTGATGGATTGCACCATGGCGGAAGCTTCGCAACGCATTGAACGGCTCCACAAATGGGCGGCCGGCGACTATACCGTCCGCTGCACTACCGGAAATCACAAGATCTCTTTAAGCGCGGCGATCGGCGTGGCGCAATGGCAACCCGGCGACACTATGCAAGTGGTTCTCGGGCAAGCCGACCGCGCGATGTACCGCAGAAAAGCCGAAATGCGGCGCCCGAAGGCGCTGTAACAAAGCCACAAGCGACAAGCAACAAGCCCCACGCTACCGGCATCACCTATCTTCGCGCCAACGTTATATGATTAGCTTTGACCTGTCACTTGTAACTTGTTACTTGTTACCGTCATGCCCCTGACAAAAGCGCAAGCTCTGGAACTGTTCCGCTCCGATGATCTGCTCGGCATCGGCAGGGAAGCGGATGCCGTGCGGCGCAAGCTGCATTCCGACGGGATCGTCACCTACATTATCGACCGCAATATCAATTACACGAATTTCTGCACCGAGTACTGCTCTTTCTGCGCCTTCTATCGCCCGCTCAAGGGGCTGCGGGCCCAAGAGGGATACGTTCTTACGTATCAAGAGATTTATGACAAAATCCGCGAAACCGTTGAACTCGGGGGCACCGGCGTTCTCATGCAAGGGGGACTGCATCCGGACCTGAAGATCGAGTGGTTCGAAGGATTGCTGAGTGGAATCAAACAGCGCTTTCCGCAGATTTGGCTGCACTGCTTTTCGGCGTCGGAGATCCTGGCCATTGCCGAGTATAGCGCCCTCGGCGTTGCCGATACCATCCGGCGGTTGCGCGACGCGGGATTAGACTCGATCCCTGGCGGCGGGGCAGAGATCCTGGATGACGAAGTCCGCCGTAAGATCGCGCGTTTGAAATGCATGACCGACGATTGGCTGCTGGTTCATCGCACCGCGCACCGCCTAGGCCTGCGCACCACCGCCACCATGATGTTCGGGGTAGGGGAAACGTATGAGCACCGGGTGAATCATTTTCAACGTCTGTGGGAACTGCAACAGGAAACCGGCGGCTTTACCGCCTTCATTCCCTGGACGTTCCAGCCCCAGCACACCGCGCTCGGTGGGCGGGGCTGGGATGAGGCAACCGCGGTGGATTATCTCAAGACCCTCGCGCTATCGCGCATTTTCCTGGATAACATCGAGAACGTGCAGTCGAGCTGGGTGACCCAGGGGTTGAAGGTGTGCCAACTCGGGCTGCACTTCGGCGGCAACGACGTCGGCTCGGTCATGATCGAAGAGAACGTGGTGCGTGCCGCCGGAACCACCAATTGCACTACCGAAGAGGAACTGCGGCGCCTTATCCGCGACGCCGGCTTCCGGCCAGTACAGCGCGACACCCTATATCGAACCATGTTTCTGAATTGAGCCGGGCGTATGGCGTCGCTGGTCCGGTATCCGCAGATGGTCCAGCATCTCGCCGACTACACGCACGATCTCCTCCGGGGCAACCGGCTTAGTGAGCAAAGGAAAGCGGTGTCCGGCGGCGCTGGCCGCGTTGTGCAAATTGGCCGCCGCGGCGTGCCCGGAAATGAGCAGGACGCGCGCTTGCGGAAAGACCCCCTCAAAGTAGATGGCCAGGTCAATGCCATTGATGGAATCCGGACGCAGGGCAACATCGGCAATCAACAGATCGGGAGCCTCGTTCAAGGCAGCTTCCAAGGCGGCCGCGGCGGTGTACATGACCACCGCTTGGCATTCCTCGAGCCGCAGGATTTGCGCCAGGGTGTCGGCAATCGTTCGTTCGTCGTCCAGCACAAAGACGCGCGGTGGGCGAAGCCACATACCGGTGATGGCAAGCTCCTCTTTTTGCGGCACGCATTCCCTCTTCTTGGTTGGATGCAAGCCGTACCTCGAAGCATCAGCAGCTCGCAATCGAGTACAATCGAATTTTGTTCGGCTGCGGCGCAGGCGGAGAAGTGTGTGCCGGGGCGGTGGGGAAATCGGGAGATTGGCGCTGAAAACCTTTGTCATTTCCGTGTACCTGCTCGCCCTGGCGGCGCTACACGGCGGCCTGGGCCAGTGGGTGAAGACCCACGTGTTCGATAGCAACACGCGGCAATTCCGCGGGCTCTATCAGGCCAATGCTTTCGATCTGGCGTTGCTGCTCCCCTATTTCCTGGTGCTGGTATGGCTTGCTTCCTACGGTATTCACCGCTACGTGCTCGTTTACCAATACTATAAACATCGCAAAAACCGGCGCGCCGAGCCGCCTGCACGGTTTCGCGAAGCGGAACTGCCCTGCATCACGGTCCAACTGCCGATTTTCAACGAGCAGTACGTGGTGGACCGGCTGGTGGAGGCGGTTTGCCGGCTGGAATATCCCCGCGAGCGGTTAGAGATTCAGGTGCTGGACGATTCCACCGACGAAACTACGGCCGCGGCCAGCGCCGTCGTGGCGCGCTGCGCCGCTTTGGGACACAACATCAGCTATCACCATCGCACCAACCGCGAAGGCTATAAGGCAGGCGCCTTGCAAGCGGGAATGCGGCTGGCGCGCGGTGAATTGATTGCGGTTTTCGATGCCGACTTCATTCCGCCGTCCGACTGGCTGCTCCGGGTCGTCCATCACTTCACCGACCCCCAGATCGGAATGGTGCAGACGCGTTGGACGCATCTGAACCGCAATTATTCCTTCCTCACCGAAGTGGAAGCCATCCTGCTCGACGGGCATTTCGTGCTGGAACATGGTGCGCGTTCGCGCACGGGAGTTTTTTTCAACTTCAACGGGACTGCGGGCATGTGGCGCCGGAAGACCATCGAGGATGCCGGAGGCTGGGAGCATGACACCCTCACGGAAGATACCGACCTCAGCTACCGCGCCCAGATGAAGGGTTGGCGATTCGCCTACGTGCAAGACATCGAGTGCCCGGCGGAACTGCCGGTGGAAATGACGGCTTTTAAGACCCAGCAGGCGCGCTGGGCCAAGGGACTGATCCAGGTGGCGCTCAAGATCCTACCGCGGGTGCTCCGGTCCGAAGCGCCCTGGCCAGTCAAATTCGAGGCCTGGTACCACCTGACGGCGAACATCAGCTATCCGCTGATGATCGTGCTCTCGGTGCTGCTGTTGCCGGCCATGGTGATCCGCTTTTACCAGGGGTGGTTTCAGATGTTGTTAATCGACGTGCCGTTATTTCTGGCCTCCACCTTCTCGATCTCCAGCTTCTACTTGGTCTCGCAGAAAGAGCTGTTTCCCGGGCGCTGGTATCGCACCTTTTTGTTCCTGCCGTTTCTGATGGCGCTGGGAATCGGGCTGACGCTCACCAATTCGCGGGCCGTGCTGGAAGCGCTTTTCGGCAAGAAGACGGCGTTCGCGCGCACCCCGAAATATCGCGTGGTCGCCAAGGGAGACCGGCCCATTGCCGGCAAATACCGCCGGCGGCTCGGCTGGGCGCCGTGGCTCGAGCTGATGATCGGCACCTACTTTTCCTTGACCGTACTTTACGCCTGGCAAAACGAGAACTATCTGACCATTCCCTTTTTGCTGCTGTTCGTCATCGGCTATTGGTATACGGGACTGATGTCGTTGTTGCAGGGGCGGTTCGAACTGGGAGGGCGCGGCGAGCCGCAGACCGCAAGGCCCTATCCTGCGGTAGGCTTTTAGGGCGATCCGCCACAAGCCACCAGCAAAAGACAGTTAAATCTGCTTGGCGGTTGGGGGTTGGGGCTTGTTGCTTGGGGCTTGTTGCTCGTTATTGCTGACGGGGAGGAACGAATGCGATATGCTAGTCGGCAGTGTTGATCCTGCAGATTCTTTTTCTGGCGAGTGCCCTAGCGGTACTGGGAGTTGCGATGGTTTGTTATCGCCATATCCGCCGCCATCTGCGGTCGATGCATATCCACGGCAATCGGAAAAAGTCCGAAACGGACGCAACCAGCCGTACAGACCAGACCTGAGTGGGAATCATGACTCGTGAGATTACGGTTGCGCACAGCCCCGACTGCGATGATGCCTTTATGTTCTACGGGCTCGCCACCAATAAAGTGCGTCGGCGCGGACTGAAATTTACCCACACCCTGTGCGACATTCAGACGCTGAACCAGCGCGCCATGGACGGCGACGGCCTCTACGATGTGACCGCCATTTCCTTGCACGCGTATCCCTACGTCCAGCAGAACTACGCGCTCTTGCCCACCGGCGGCAGTATGGGCGAAGGGTATGGCCCCATGATCGTGGCCCGCCACGCCTATACTCCCGACGAGATCCGTCATATCCGGGTCGCCGTTCCCGGTGTGCTGACCACCGCGTATTTGGTGCTCAAACTGTTCTGCCCGGATATCCCCACCGAAGTGGTGCCCTTCGATCAGATTATTCCCCAGGTCCTCGAAGGCAAGCAGCGTGCCGGACTCATCATTCACGAGGGGCAACTGACGTATGGTAAGGCGGGGCTGTTCCGCATCGTGGACCTCGGCAAATGGTGGCACGAGACCCAAGCACTCCCCTTGCCGTTGGGCGGCAATGCGATCCGGCGCGCTTTGGGACCGGAGTTGATGACCAGCGTAGCCGGCGCTATCCGCGAGAGCATCCAGTACGGGCTCGATCACCGGGAGGAGGCTTTGGCTTATTCCCTGCAGTTTGCCCGCGACCTGGAACCGGAACTCGCCGACAAATTCGTGGGCATGTACGTCAATCAGCGAACTCTGGATTACGGAGAAGACGGCCGCAACGCGGTATGCCGCCTGCTCGATTTAGGACATCAGGCTGGTCTTATACCCCATTCCGCCGACGTCGAGTTTGTCAGCGATACCCCTGCTGGCGATCTGAAAGAAGGACCGGTAAGTGATAAGAAACAAAGCCTGGGAATTCAGAAGGAATCGCCCCGGAGATCGAGGAAGTCCAGCCTCTGAGACAGGTTCGGTTAGAAAACAGTTCGGGGTTGCCTAAGGCAAACCCCTTCCCGCATAATAGATGTTTTGTCCCGGTAGTTTTTGGACCAATTAGAAAGGACAGCATTTACCCGTGCTAATGATTCGCTTGTCGCGCCGGGGTGCGCGAAAACAGCCGCATTATAGGATTGTAGTCATCGAGAAGGAGCGGGCGCGGGACGGACGCGCACTGGAGACGGTCGGCACATATAATCCCCGCACCACGCCTGCTACCGTGGAGCTCAAGCGCGAGCGGATTGACTACTGGCAGTCTAAGGGCGCCCAGGTCTCCAGCACCGTCGCTCGTTTGCTCGCCAAAGCTCCGGCCAGCACCGTACCCGCGGCGTAACCGGGCAAGCTTGCCGCGCATCGGTCCCAGTTTCCCGCAGCTCGGGGTAGGGGTTCGTCCTATGTCAGCCGACGAGAGCGGAGACGTACGCAAGCTCGTAGAGGAAATTGTCAAAGCGCTGGTGGACTCGCCCGCCGAGGTTGAGGTGCGCGCCATCGATGACGGGCAAGGAACCAATTTGGAATTGCGCGTCGCGACTGCCGACCTGGGTAAGGTCATCGGCAAACAAGGGCGAACCGCCCGCTCCCTGCGGACCATTCTCGGGGCCGCGGGAATAAAGCTGCATAAGCGCTTCACCTTGGAGATCCTGGAATAGAGGGCGAATTCGTCACGCTCGCGCGCATCGTCAAACCGCAAGGGCGGCGGGGCGAAGTCGTGGCTGAGTTGCACACCGATTTCCCCGAGCGTTTTGCCCAGCGGCGGCGGTTGTGGGCCAGGGCCCCCCAGGGAGAGCGGCGCGTCCTGCAACTGGAAGATTTTTGGCCGCATAAGGGCCGGGTGGTGCTCAAGTTTCACGGGGTGGATTCGATCAGTGCGGCGGAAGAACTGGCCGGCTGCGAAGTGCAGATCCCCCGCGAAGAACGGGCTCTCTTGGAGCCGGGCACAAGCTATGTCAGCGATCTCGTCGGCTGCATGGTGGTGGTCGACAATCAGCCACTGGGCCCCATCGCCGAGGTGCAGTTTGGCGCCGGCGAGGCGCCGTTATTGGTAGTTCGCGCGGAACAACGAGAATTCCTGCTCCCGCTGGCCGCGGAATTTATCGAGGAGCTTGATGCAGGAAAGCGCGTGGTGCGCCTGCGAGTACCCGAGGGCCTTTTGCAACTGGATGCTCCCCTGAACGAGGAGGAAAAGGCCCTGCAACAGAGCCGGCACCGCCAGAAACGGGCAGAGAAAAAGAAGTAGATCGGGTCTTATGCAATTCGATATTGTCACCATCTTTCCCGATTTCTTCTGCGGCCCGCTGGAGCACGGTATTTTGCGCCGCGCGCGCGCGGCGGGACTGGTTGAGATCCGCGTTCACGATCTGCGCGGATTTACCCACGACCGGCATCATACCGTCGATGATCGTCCGTTCGGCGGCGGGGAAGGTATGGTGCTGAAGCCGGAACCGATTTTTGCCTGCCTGCAGTCGTTGCAGGTAGCGCCACAGGCGGCGCGCCGGGCGGAGCAAGTGCCGGAATCGGTGGTATTGCTGTCGGCCCAAGGCCGGGTATTCAACCAGCGGATTGCGGCTACCTTGGCCAAGCTCGAGCGAATCGTTCTAATCTGTGGCCGCTATGAAGGCGTGGACGAGCGAGTGGGCGAGTTCCTGGCGGACCGGGAAATCTCCATCGGCGATTACGTGCTCAGTGGAGGCGAACTGGCCGCGGCCGTCCTGGTAGACACGGTGACGCGGTTGCGTCCCGGGGCGCTGGGCAATGAAGCTTCCGCCTGGCAGGAGTCTTTCAGCCCGCTGGGGAAAGCCGCTGCGGCGGAGAGCGAGCCCGATTCCACCTGCGCCTCAGGCGGATTGCTCGACTACCCGCATTACACGCGGCCGGCCGACTATCAAGGGTTGGGAGTGCCGGAGGTGCTGCTGGGTGGAAATCATGAGGAAATCCGCCGTTGGCGCCGCGGCAAAGCACTGGAAAAAACCTGGCGCAATCGCCCCGAGCTCTTGCGGCAAGCCAGCTTGAGCGGCGAAGATAAGAAGATGCTCGCGGCCCTGGGGTATCGGGAAGGCGAACTGCCCGCGGCGACTTAGATTTGCGCCGGGTGCAGCCAAGAAATCAGGACGCGGTACCGCGTTAAACAAAACTGACAAGGAAGAAACGAAATGCCGAATTCAGCTATTATCGACCGCTTGCTGGCCAAGACGCGGCGCAGCGACCTCCCTCCCTTTGCCCCGGGTGACACCGTGCGCGTACAAGTCCGTATCAAGGAAGGCGACAAAGAACGCCTCCAGGCCTTCGAAGGCGTCGTCATTGCCCGGACCGGCGGCCCGCAAGGGAATTTCACCGTCCGCAAGATGAGCTTCGGACACGGGGTAGAACGCATCTTCCCGGTGAACTCCAAGGTAATAGACAAACTGGAAGTGCTGCGTTCTGCCCGGGTGCGCCGCGCCAAGCTGTATTATTTGCGTGCGTTGCGGGGCAAGGCCGCCCGCCTGCGCGAAGCCGAGTAACCGTTACCCGTTACCCGTTTCCCGTTACCCGTTTTCAAACAGCGTGCACCCCGGGGGCGGATAAGAAGCTATCGGGAAACGGAGAACGGGCGACGGGAAACGGAAAACGGTCTCCAATGCGAAGAGGGTCGAAAGGCGTCGGCGCGTTGTTGATTGCCGTGGCCGGGTTAGTGGCCCTGGCCATGGCCGTCCGCAGTTTTTTCCTGATTGTCGTCGGCGCGGCCGCTCTCGCCGTTGTCATTCTGCACTTTTGGAATAAACGCCCGGTGAAAACACCGGAAGACGATCAAGTCCGCCTGAATCTCGACAAGTAAGCTTGCCTTGGTCCGCCAATTCCAACTCGAGCCCGGGCAGTGCCTCTCCAAGTCTGCCGCGAAAATGCGGTTGCTGAAGACTTTGCGCTGCACCACGCGTTACGAGAAGCAGGCGTGGCAAGCGGGCGCGCGTTGGGTGGCGGGAGTCGATGAGGTGGGGCGGGGCTCCCTGTTCGGACCGGTGGTGGCGGCGGCCGTGATCTTGGACCCCAACTACCGCATCCGTGGCTTGCGCGATTCCAAATTGCTTCCGGAAGCGCGCCGCGAGGCGCTGGCCGAGCGCATTCTGCAGCATTGTGTTGGCTGGGCCGTGGCCGCGGTCGATGCCGCCCGGATCGATGAGATCAACATCTATCAAGCCTCTCGCCAGGCGATGCTGGAAGCGGTAACCCAGTTGCGCCCTGAGCCTGACCATCTGCTGATCGATGCCTTGCACCTGGACTGCCCTTGTCCGCAGACCCCGATTATCCACGGAGACGCCCTGTCCGCTTCGATTGCGGCCGCATCTATCGTCGCTAAAGTCGAACGGGACCGGCTCATCCGCGCTTGGGATCCGGTGTTTCCGGTTTACGCGTTAGGATCGAACAAGGGGTACTCTACCCGCCGGCACATTCAGGCACTGCGCGAACACGGACCCTCGCCTCTGCACCGCCAGTCGTTTGCTCCCGTGTGGATGGCGTCTGCACCCCAGGAGGTGTTAGCCTTCATGTTGGGAGAAACGGCGCTTCAAGCTGAGTTGGAAACGGAGCAGCAAGAGCCCACCTCGTAAGCAAGAGCCCGCCTGATACAGGATGGCCCATTTGCTCTTGATAAGATGGGCGCAAGTAGCCAAAGCTAACGCCAAAGGAAAGATGGATGCCAGATCGTCTGCGGTTGTTATGTATTACCGCCCATCCGGACGATGAATCCGGGGGATTCGGGGGATCATTGCTGTTGTACCGAAGGCGTGGGGTAGACACTTATGTGATCTGTATGACCCCGGGCCAGGCCGCCACCCATCGCGGCGGATACGAATCGGACGCGGAATTGGCCGCTGTCCGCCGCAAAGAATTCGCCGCCGCGTGCAAGCTTCTACAGGTGACCGAGGGAGAAGTGTTGGATTTTCCCGACGGAGGGCTGGATCGCGTGGACCTGTACCCGGCCGTGGGCGAACTGGTGAAGCGCATACGCCACCTCCGCCCCCACGTGGTGATCACGTTCGGCCCGGAAGGCGCGCTCACGGGTCATCCCGATCATTCGATGGTCTCCATTTTTGCCACCATGGCGTATCACTGGGCGGGCCGCAGCAACCGCTACACCGAACAGCTAAGCAATGGGCTGAAACCGCACCGCGCCCAGAAGCTGTACTACACCACAGCAACCTTCAGTCTGCCGGATCGCCAGCCGGTATCGCTTTCTCCCCCCACGACAATCATTAAAATCGACGAGTACCTCGAGACCAAGATTCAGGCTTTCAAAACGCACACGACGCAGTCCCCGTTGTTTCCCCGGTTTGAGAATAATGTGCGGCTGCGCGGGGGATTCGAAATGTTTCACTTGGCCGCCAGCGTGCGCCCCGGGCCGATCCCGGCGGAGAATGACTTGTTGACCGGAGTGGTGGGGAACCAGGAGTGACCAGCCGGGTGGGCATTGGGGATTTTGGATTTGGGACTTTCGCATAACACCCAACGCAGAAGCGCAGAAAGAACCAGATTTGGAACCGCTCTTCCGTCATGTTCTGCGTTTCTGCGGTTCTGTGTTGGGTGTCGGGCCACTGGGCTTTGTGGCATGCACGTTGCCACTACCGCCCGCAGGCCGTCTGCTATCATGCTGCCGTGTCTCTTCCCCCAAAGCGCGGTAAGTTCATTACTATTGAAGGCCTTGATGGCTGCGGCAAGACCACTCAGCTCAACCGCCTGGCCAAAGCGCTGCGCGCTCGCGGTTTCGAAACCGTTGTCACCCGCGAGCCTGGGGGGACCACTATTGGAGAAAAGGTGCGGGCGGTGTTGCTCGATTCCGCTACGTCGGATCTCTCCCCGTGGGGCGAACTGGCCCTGATGTTTGCCTCCCGGGCACAGCACATCGATGAGTTAATCCTTCCCAGTCTGGCAGCCGGCAAGTTCGTCCTTTGCGACCGCTTCACCGATTCGTCCGAGGCCTATCAAGGTGGCGGCCGCAAACTCGGCAGCGAGCCGGTGCTGCAGTTGCACCGCATCCTGTGCCACGGGATACAACCGGATCTGACCATCTTGATGGATTCGGAGGTCTCAGCCAGCGTCGAGCGTGCCCGCCGGCGCAATCTGCAACGTACGGCAAGGATCGGGAACTCCGGCTCCAAGGAGCAGGACGAGAACCGGTTCGAGCAAGAGGGACGGGCTTTCTTCGATCGCGTACACCAAAAATATCTGGAAATCGCTCGGCGGGAGCCCCAGCGGGTGTTCCTGGTAGACGCCCGCCGCCCCGCCGATCTCGTATCGGGGGAAATTCTGGCGGAAGTGAAGAGCCGATTTGTAATTTGTAATTTGTAAAGTACGAACATTGCTTTACTTTGCAAATTACAAATTGCTAATTGCCAATTCCGATGAGCTTTTCCGATTTTTACGGCAATCTCGAGGTGGTGAGTCGTCTGCGGGAAATGCTGGCGCGCGGCCGTTTCCCGCAATCGATCATCCTGGCGGGACCGCGTGGCGCCGGCAAATACACGCTGGCGCAAATGGTGGCCAAGGCGATGAACTGCCTTGCTCCTCCGGCCGGAGGAACGCCTGATTTTTGCGGGGAATGCCTGAATTGCACGCGCATTGCGCAAGCCGACGATCTGGCGGCCCGCTTCGGTGAGGCGGTGGACGCGCGTGAGGCCCTGCGCGAAACCGACCGCAAAGAAACTCGCATCCTGGTGCAAACCCACCCCGACGTTCTGGTGATCCCGCCCGACCCGCCGCAGATGATGATTAAAGTGGATCAGGTGCGGCGTGTGACGGAATTGCTCCATCGCCGTCCCAGCGCCGGTGGACGGGGGGTTTTCATTTTCACCGATTCGGCATTTATGAAAGAGGCGGCGAACGCCTTGCTGAAAGGGTTGGAGGAACCGCCTGATTTCGCCACGATTTTTCTGCTGACGGAAAATCCGGGCGAGCTGCTCTCCACCATTCGCTCGCGTTGCGTCAGTGTAACCTTGGCGCCTCTGGCGGTAGAACAGGTTGAACGTTTTCTTGCCCGCTTCCGTCCCGAATGGAGCGCCTCTCAGCGTTCTCTGGCCGCCCGGTTGAGCGGCGGGGCGGTGGGCGCCGCACGTGGTTTCGATGTTTCCGCTTATACTTCGGCCCGGAAGGATGCGCTGGTCTTATTGCATGCCGGCGTAGACGCAGACGACCACTCCGCCCTGTTCCGCACGACCGAAACTTATCGCGCCGGCGCCGAAGGGCGGGCCAAGCTGGAACTGCTGTTACACACCGTCTACTCCCTGCTGCACGATCTGACTTTCCTGAATGGGGGCGCCCCGGAATTGGTGCGCAACCAGGATATTGTCCCGGAACTCGAGCGCCTGGCGGCACAGATTGATTTCCGCTGGCTGGCCGACGCCACCGAGCGTGTGGGCGAGGTGGAAAGCGGTATGCGGCGAAATCTCCTCCGTAATCTCTCGCTCGATGCCTTCGCCACCTCCCTGGCCGATAGGTAGGTCTCTCGGCGGCCGCATGAACCGCAGAGTGGTTGCGAGTAGTCCCCCGCACAGTGTTTCTGCTACCCATCCCAGTTGTCATCCTGAACGGAGCACCCGCCTCCTTCTTCCGGCCCGCTTTTTTTGCGGGCCGGGCGGGTGCGCAGTGAAGGATCTATGCATTTGCAAATTGCACTCTGTCGACAAGAGGAAATGCATAGAACTGGTTTCAAAAATGTCTTTCGGAAGGGCACGGCTTCAGCCGTGCCGCTGAGAACGGCCATTTATGCGGCTTTAGCCGCTGAGGGTCGACGCCCAGGTCGGCGTTCTCCCATTTTTGAAACCAGTTCTAGATCCTTCAGATCGGCCGCAAAAAACGCGGCTGATCCTCAGGATGACAACCCGCGTGATGAATAATGGCGTAGGGGCGACAGAAACTGCGCGGGACGCCAGTCCCGCACTATTGCTGCAGCACTTATACTTTGCTCGAAACCGAAACCGTCCTGCCCGTCACTGGTGCGACGGTGAATCGACACCTGTCCGTACTGGTGTGTGCCGCGCTCCACAATTCTCCAGCTTGAGATGTGGATTTGCAGTAAACTGCCACAGAATTGTTCCCGCTTAAGAGACTGATACGGAAGGAAACAACCAGGCAAAAGGAGGAGTGAAGATGCTTGCGACAAAGAGTGTGTGCTTCTTGGCACTGCTGGCGGTTCTGGGCCTCCCATTATTGTGCAGCGCTGAATATCTGGAGATGAAGGACGGCGCCAAGATCTACTATGAAGATCACGGACAAGGGCAGCCGGTCGTGCTGGTCCACGGCTGGACCTGCTCCTCGAAGTTCTGGCAGCGGAATGCGCCGGAACTGGCCAAGGAATTTCGCGTGGTCACGATCGACCTGCGCGGCCACGGCAATTCGTCGAAGATCCTGTCCGGCCATACCATCGCGCAATATGCCCGGGACGTCCGGGAGGTGATGCAAAAGCTGGATTTAAAGAAGGCGACCCTGGTGGGCTGGTCCTTGGGCGGCCCGGTCATCCTCTCCTATTACCAGCAATTCGGCAGCGACCGGGTGAAAGCCTTGGGCCTGGTGGATTCCAATGTCTTTCCCTTTAGCTCCGCCGAATGGAGTGGCCACGCGCTGAGAAACTATAACTACGATCTCATGCACGCCACATTCGCCGCTGACGCCGCCGATCCCAAGAAGTTCGCCACCGCTTTCACCTACCGGATGTTCAAAGACGGCAAAGCTTCGGATAAAGACGTCGAATGGATCGTGGCCGAGTTGCTGAAAACGCCCATCTGGATTTCGATCGCGATCTATTCCGACTTTACGATGAGCGACTACGTCAAAGTTCTGCCCACGGTCAAGATTCCGGCCATCGTATTCGCGGGCGACTCGGCGGTATTCAAGAACAGTCTCGCCCAGGGAAAGGCTGTAGCGGCGCAAATCCCGAACTCCACTTTTGTTCCCATTGAAGATGGCGGCCATCTGTTGTTTTACGAACAACCGGAAAAGTTCAACCGCGCGCTGGCCAGCTTCATGAAAGGATTGAAGTAGGACGAGAACGTTGAACAGCGGGACCCTTTCACCGCAGAGGACGCAAGGGACGCGGAGGTACGCAGAGAAAACCTATATCGTTCTTTTTGTGATCGTTGTTCCTCCGCGTCCCCTGCGGTGAAAAAGGATTTTGCAACGGTCAGCTTAACAAGCTGCCCGCCAGACCGACGAACGCCGCCGCCAGGATCACCCAGGCGGTGGCTCGCTTCGTCAGCACTAAAAAGAGGAAACTGCCGAGCGCGACGGCGGCCGGCAGAACGCCGGTCACGGCTCCGCGCGCCATGGGGATGGTGACGCCCAGCACCAGGCTGGCCGCGGCAATGGTCACCGCTCGGACTGCGCTCTTCACCGCCGGGTGCGCCGCCCGCCGCCCCACAAATTGCAGCAAAGGAACGATGAGGAAGGATGGCGTCATCATCGCGAGCAAGCCGAGACCGCCGCCCGCGGTCCCGCCGACCAAATAACCTACACTGACGACGAACAGGCCATTCGGTCCCGGCGCAGTTTGTCCCGTAGCCACCGCGGCGTTCAGTTGACGGTCGGTAAGCACGTGGTAATGTTCTACAAAGTCCTGCCTAATAATCGGTATTGCCGTCGAGCCGCTGAAAGAAGTCAGCGTGGCCTTGGTGAGCAGCAGATAGAGAATAAGAAGGTTCATTCGGGAATCCGCCAGACCAAACCGGTTGCCGCCGCCAGTCCCAGAATGGCAATCGGCGGCACTGCCAACACCGACAAGAGCAGCAACGCCGCTCCTCCAATCATCACCGTTGGAACCCACTGTCGGCGATTAAAGTAGGGCCACAGCAATTCCCAGCCCGCCATGCCCATAATGCCGACCGCCGCAGCCAGCATGCTGGCCACCGCAGCCATCGCCGGACGGTTGGAATGCGCCGCGTCGTAGCCCTGGGTCAGCATCATCACGGCAATGCCCCCGGGTACGTTGGTCGCCAGCACCGCCGCCATTGCCCCCGGCCAGCCCAGCACTTCCCACCCGGTCCCGGCGCAGACGGCCAGCAAGTTGGTTCCCGGCGTGATGCGGGCCAGTGCGAATACCGTCGCATATTTTTCCGCCGACAGCCATTTGCGCGCCGTTACAATTTCGGCCTGAATAGCGGCCATGGTGGGAATGCCGCCACCGAAAGTCAAACTGGCCACGCGCAGATACAACCAAAGAACTTGCAAAAGAGAGGGGCGTTCCACGGCCTCTAATGTAGCATCAGAGTAGCGAGGTGTAGTTCTGTTTCGCATTGTCTTTCTCTTCGTCCTGCTGTCGCTGCTTTACCTGGGCCAGCGCTTCTGGTTTGTACGGGCGTGGCGGCGGGTTGACACCATTTCACCACCGGCGTGGAAGTTTCTCCTGCGCGGACTGGCGCTCGCCGCAGCCGCCGCCGTTCTAGCCACCATCCTCGATCCTATGTTGGGACATTTCATACCCCGCCCAGGTTTCGGCAAATGGCTGATTGCGGGATCGCGCATCTGGCTGGTGGCTTCAACTTTTGCCTCCCTGGCCATTAGCGCGGTTGGCGTGGTGGAACTGCTCGCCCGTCCTGCCGCGCTCGTCTTGCCTCGTCTCCAGCGGGAGAAGTTTGATCCGGTGCGGCGAGCGCTGTTCCGCTACACCGCATGTTTGGCGGGCGGGGCTCCTTTCGTGGCCACCTTGTACGGCTTTGGCAAGGAACGGCTGCGCTATCACGTCGAAGAGATCGAGATTCCGGTTGCGGGCCTGCCCGAGGCCTTGGCGGGGTTGCGCATCGTGCAATTGAGCGATATCCACATCGGCGATTTTCTTCCCCGCGCCGAGGTCCGCCGCGCCGTGGAGATCGCCAACCAATTGCGGGCGGATCTGGCCGTGCTGACGGGCGACTTGATCAGCGACAGGCATGACCCGCTGGAAGACTGCATCGCCGAATTGAGCCAGTTGCGGGCGCCTTTAGGCACCTGGGGATGTAACGGAAACCACGAAATTTATGCCGACGCGGAAGACCGCGCGCAGGAACTGTTTCAACGCTATGGAATGCGCTTGCTACGCCAGCAGAACACGGAGATACGGTGGCGCGGCGCAAGCTTCAACCTCATCGGGGTAGATTTTCAACGGAGCCTCAGCACCTCCGGCGAACGCTTGCCGATGCTTCCCGGGATAGAGGCTCTCGTACGCAGGGATGTACCCAATATCCTGCTTTCGCACAATCCGAATTCCTTCCCCCGGGCAGCCGAAATGGGAATCGAATTGAGTCTCGCCGGCCACACCCATGGCGGGCAGGTTCGGATTGAAGTGGTGGATCGCAGGTGGAGTCCGGCGCGCTTCTTGACCGAGTTTGTCGCCGGTTTATACCGCCGGCCCTTGGGCCTGCCGCCGGATAACCGGCAGCCTTCTTCCCGGCCTGCCTTCTTGTATGTGAATCGCGGTCTCGGTACATTCGGAATACCCGTCCGGCTGGGAGTTCCGCCGGAGATTACGGTACTCACGTTGCGCAACAAGAGTTGAGATAGAACAACCCCTTCACCGCAGGGGACGCAGAGGACGCGGAGTTAGGAGAAATTTTGAGTTTTGAATTTTGATTTGCAATTGGGTACCCACCCTCCATCACCGGTTTTCAAATCGAAATTCAAAATTCACAATTGTTTCGCTATGGATATTCTGCTTAACGCGATCGAAGCCCGGGTCCTGGGTTCATTGGCAGAGAAGGAAACCACGACTCCCGAATACTATCCTCTTTCGCTCAATGCGCTGGTTAACGCTTGCAATCAGAAGTCCAGCCGCGATCCGGTAATGAATCTCCGCGAAGACGAAGTGCGCGAGGCGTTGCACGCGCTGAGCGGCAAAGGCTTGGCGGGCCCCGCCAGCGGCGCGGATTCCCGGGTAACCAAGTACGAGCATCGCCTGCAGGAAAAATTTAACTTCACCCGCGGGGAAGCCGCAATTATCTGCGTCCTGCTGCTGCGGGGCGCACAAACCCCCGGCGAATTGCGGGGCCGCACCGAGCGCGTACACCATTTTGAAGAACTGGCAGACGTGCAGTCCAGTTTACAGCGCCTCATCAACCGCGAGCCGCCGCTGGTGAAAATGCTTCCCCGGCAGCCTGGGACCAAAGAGGCCCGCTACCTGCACCTTTTCTGCGGGGATATCGAAGTCCCGGAACCGGCATCGGCGCCGGCTTCGCATGTTGCCACAGGGGCTGCGGAAAACGCGCGGATTGCCCGTTTGGAGGAAGAGGTCGTTACTCTGCGCACCGAACTCGCCGAGGTAAAACAGCAACTGGCGGAGTTCCGCAAGCAGTTTGAATGACGGGTTAGAGTCGGTTCAGGCGCTACCAAATCCGCTTTACGCCATACGGGTCGAACAGCCTATCGTTACTAAGCACAGCTAGCCCCTCGGCCTGCGCCTGGGCAATGAGCATGCGGTCGAAGGGGTCCCTATGATGCTCAGGTAGTGCTCCCGCCCGAACTGCATGGTCCAGGGTGATAGGCAGCGCCAGGAAACCTGCCTCTTCGAGCAGAACTAACACGTCGTTCAGCCGGACCGAGATCTTGAGTTTACCGGCCTTGACCTTAATGGCAAGTTCCCAGGCGGTAGCCGCTGAAACCAGCAGAGTGTTTCGGGGATCACGCAGCACCGCGTTCGCCTTGGTTGAGAGCAACTCCTGGTTCGACAACCACCAAAGCAGAGTGTGGGTATCGACCAGGAATTGGCTCACTCCATCCCCCATTCTTTCCGCTCTTCTGGAGTCATCGGCTCGTAGAAGGATGGCAGAATTGTGATCTTCCCCTTCAGTCGGTCAGGTTCACGGGCTTGGCGCGCACTATCCAAGGGCACGAGTTTCGCAACCGGCGTTTTTCCGCGGGCGATAATCACCTCCCTTCCACGTAAAGCCTCTTCTATAAGGCGCGACAATTGCGTTTTGGCTTGATGAACAGTGTAGATCGAGGGCTGCTGGGTGCGCGCTTTCATTTAGCTAATCATATTAGCTAAGTTCGGTCAGGTCAAGCCCGACCCCGGCCGGCGTTTGGGCGCCAGGTCCACGGCCTGGCGCAGCGCCTCCAGAAGGCTGCGCTCATCGGCGATGCCCTTGCCCGCGATGTCGAAGGCGGTGCCGTGATCGACGGAGGTGCGCACCACCGGCAGGCCGACGGTAATATTCACTCCGGATTCCAATCCCATTACCTTAACCGGGCCGTGGCCCTGATCGTGGTACATGGCCACCACGATGTCAAAGTCGCCGCGTCCCGCGCGAAAGAAGAGAGTATCCGCCGGCAGCGGGCCTTCCACGCGCCAGCCGCGCGCCTGGCAATTTCGTACTGCCGGCGCGATTTTTTCCTCTTCTTCCCCATGGCCAAACAGACCGTGCTCGCCCGCATGGGGATTGATCGCGCAAACCCCGATGCGCGGTTCCGCGATGCCCGCCTGCTGGAGCGTATCGTGCGCCCGGACAATGGTCCGTTCCACCAGGGCAGGATTGATTTTCGCGATCGCATCCACCAGGCCGAGGTGCGTGGTCACGTGGATCACTCGCAGCTTGGGGGCCACCAGCATCATGGAAACTTCCGGCGTTCCGGTCAGATGCGCCAGCAGCTCAGTGTGCCCGGGAAACCGGTGACCGGCCGATTGCAGCGCCTCTTTGCTGATGGGCGCGGTACAGATGGCATCGGCATCGCCCGCCTGGATCCACTTTACCGCGCGCTCAATGTAGCGATAGGCAGCTTCCCCCGCTGCCGGCGAAACTTGTCCAAAGGGAAAACCGGGCGGGACCAGTCCAACATCGACGCAATCGGCGGCGCCGGGCGCGAACCGCGCCTCTCCGAGTCGCTCTACCACGTTTACCTTGAGCTTGGACCGTACAATGGCGCCCGCTTCGCCAAGCCGCACGGCGCTGCCCACCACCAGCGGCCGGCACCGCTCATACAGGTCGGCATGCCCCAAGCTCTTCATGATGATCTCGGGGCCAATTCCCGCGGGGTCGCCCATGGTAATGGCAATCACCGGCCTGCTATCGTTGTTCGTCATGGTTTCAGCCGCCGCAAGCAATTGAGCAGGGTATCCGGATTGCCGAACGCTCCCGCTTTGGTGATAACCGCCAAACTGACCGCTCCGGTGGTGACGCCGAGTGGAACCCCGGGCTCCACTTCTTCCAGCAGACGAATACCTCCTACCCCCAGTTGCGAGAGAAGAGCACAGGCGGTCTCGCCTCCGGTTACCACCAGGGCACGAATGCTGTCCGCCAGCGGAGAGATAACTTCCGCCAGCCCTTTCACGATCATGGCGCCGCGAGAAAGATCAGGATCGGGAGTGGCGCCGATTTCCAACAGCACATCTTCCCCCGCCGCTAACGCCGCGCTTACTTCTTTGGTGACTCCTGGCCCGCTTCTGCGCGCGGGATCCAGAAGCATGCCCGGTTCGACCGCTACGTGGCGCACCAGCCCGCTCTGAACCAGATTAGCGGCTTGCCGCCGGGACAATTCCGCCAGGCTTCCCACCACCACCAAATTGCCTCCCTGCCGCCGCGGCAACTCCAGGGCCTGCTTCGGTGTGGAGACACCTTTAACCACCACATCGGCGGCGGCGGCAGCCAGACCGGCCGAACCGATCCAATAGACGAGCGCCGCAAGAGGGATCGAAGCCGCCGCAATCGCCGACAAATCGTCGAGCGTGACGGCGTCACAGACCACCGCCGCGGTTCCGCGGGCAATCAGCTGTTCGAACAAGGCCCGTAGCGCTGGCGGCCCCTGGCGCACCAGTTCCAACGGAGCCAGCCTGGCGGGCAATTCGGACGCGCTGAGCACGGCGACCAGATCTGCCGTGGGATAGGTGTGATCACGCGCCCACAGCGCAGTCGTTTCCAGCGGCTGACCGGCCATTCGAATGCTGCCGCCTTCGGTCGTCCGCCCAGTTGCCGGGAAAGCCGGAGTCATGATCGCCAAAGGCTGTTGCCCGCTCTGTTGGCGCAAGAAAGCGCTGGTGGCAAACATTTCGGCGGCCGGCTGCCCGCGTAACGTGGAATCGATTTTCTTATAGAGACGCAATCCAGGCCGGTAGTATCGCCCGAGCAAGCTGCGATGGCGCTCGGCGGCCGCAGCGGCGGTGAGCCGCCGGCTATCGGCATCGACTGCCAGCACACAGGGCTGCTCCTCCACCCGATTGTCTTTCCAGGTGACGACCGCGTCCAACCCGCGCTTAGCGAAGGTGATGGCGCAGTCTGCCGCGCCTGTGAGGTCATCGGCAAGCACCAGCCATTGAGTGGCCATATCACGCCCCCTTGGAACTGGCGGAGGCCGGCTGGTGGCTCGCGCTTTCTTCCGTAGACGCACCGAATCGCTTGGCCGTCCAGGCAGTCAGGAGCGGTACCAGTATGGCCGTAACGACGACCGAAGCAGCCACCAGGATGGTGGCGCTCTTGGCCGCGGCGGCGTACACCGGGTTGGAGGCCGCTACGATGGCCGGCACGGCCGCGGCATTGCCTGCAGTCGATGCCGCCGCCACCCCCGCAACTCCGGTTCCGCCGGTTAAGCGGTCAGCGAAGAACAAAGCAATACCAGTAACCGCAACCACCGCGACCCCTAAGCCGACACCTAGCAACCCGGCCAGCCAAACTTTCTTCAAGTCGAGACCCGCGCCTAGGGCAAAGGCGAAGAAGGGGATCATCACGGGCACCGCTCGCCCCAGAAACTGCCGCATATCGTAATCCAGGTTGCCGATAAGCATCCCGACCGCCAAAGGCAGAATGCTCCCTACCAGGGTCTGCCACGGAAAGGCGGACAGACCGGCAACCCCCAGGGTGACCATAGTCAGAAATGGGCCCGACTCCAGCGACATAATGGTGTAAGCGCCCACATCCCCGGGCCGGCCGTACTGGCCCATCAGGGCCATGTAAAGTCCCCCGTTGGTATCATTCATCGCCGCGACCACGGCCAGCGTCGAAATCCCGGCAAACATGCCCGCCGTAATCGGCGCTTCGCCGAGAATGCGGCCTAAAATCACGCCCAACAGCGCCGCCATAGCGACCTTGGTGATGAAAAGCGCACCGCCTTTCTTCAACACGTAAGGCGTAGCTTTGATGTCGATGCTGGCGCCCATGCAAACGTAGAACACCGCCAGGATGGTTAAAGCCCCGCTGAACAGCGCTCCGGTGAAGGACCCGAAGAACTTCGGAGTGTCAGGAAAAAACGTGTTGACGAGCGATCCGAAAAGCAAGGGCACGATCATCATGCCCCCGGGAACGCTTTCGATGGCACGCTTGATAGGAACTTGCGTCATGCGGGTATCTCCCCGTTACGGAATTCGCACCTGGGATAGGTCCGGATCAAAAGCCTTTGTTGTGCGACAAAGTTTAGCACGTGATAGTGGAAATACCGCAAGCCGCAAACCCATTGGAATTGTCATTCCAATTTTGAATTGTCATTCCGAGCCCCCACGGCGGAACGCCGCCAGTAATGAGCAGAAAGTCGGTGCGAATTTCGCGAGTTTGCGGCATTTTTCGATCCTTCCGTTGCCGTGATCAAGAGCAACAAACCCTCACTCCCCAATACCTGTCATTCCGAGCCGCGCGCCCGGCCTGATTCGGGCAATTGCCATTCGCTTGAGGCGCGGGGCGAGGAACCTATGCATTGCGGCCCTATCTGCGGTTGCCATTTGTGCGTCAAGAAGAGATCACAGGCACACCCGTGCGGCGGCAAAACAACGGCAGCAACGACCCCCACCCACTGCAATCCGCAGGCGTAACAAGTTGTACGTCCCTCAACACCTGCCATTCCGAGCCCCACGGCAACAAACCGCCAGTAATGGGCTGAAAGCCGGCACCAACTCATCAAATTTGGAGAGTTTTCGATTTTTACCAAGACTCTGAAAATAAGTGGCTTGTTCATCGACTTTCTGCATCGCGAAGCGAGGAATCTGTGGTCTTGGTCCTCAACCATCAAGGCCGGAAAAAACTGCGCATTCCTCGCTTCGCTCCTCCTAATGACAATCCTCAGGGACAATTCCTGAAAGGAGACTGGTAGCCATCAATCCTACCGGAGAGTATTTTCGGCCCGAGCTGCAGGCGAGAGCACCGCGGCGGCCAAACTTTGTCGTGCGGGTCTGGTCACCCTGCCGGAACTGCGCGCATCGAAGAGTTAAATTCCGAGGAGGAACCATGGCCACTACCGATTTGCGCCGGGTGCAGGCATCGGAAATGCCGCGCTCATTCGATCTGCTTGCCCAACTGGCCTTGAAAGCTGAGGCCATTCTGGGATATTCCGGGCTGCGTGAGAAGCTGGGAATTCCCCCCGCTTCCCTGACCCGCGCGCTCGAAGAACTGGGCATTGATCCTTATCGCAGTGACGACGTCCAGAAGTACAAGGCGAAAAAGGCTAAGGAAGCGGAAGACCAGGTCTGGGCGGAATTCGTCAAACAGGCCCGGCGCGAGCAGGGCCGCCTGGGCATTCAAGAGCCCTGGGGTCACGTTATGGCGGCCGGTTCTTTCGTCCATGCTCGTTGGCGCAAGGTGCCACTGGCCAAATTCCAAGGCAGCGTGCCGGAATTCGCCCTATCGCGCGCCGTTGAGATCAAGGAACGCCTGCCGAAAGTGGAATTCTACGTGGAAGAGCTGGTGGTGGATAAGCGCTACGATCCTTTCCTGATCGCCACCTGCGGCCGGGAGCGCTTCTACATCGATGTCTGGGACGAGCGCGATTTCGAAGCGGCGTACGACAATTCGTCTACGGAGGCGTAGAACCCTGCCTCAGGGTCATACGGTCGGAGTAGTACACGGCTAAACCGCACAGGCAGGCTCGCCCCACCCTGGGGTGCCCCACCCTCGCGCCGCCGGTTGCGGCGCTAGGGTGGGGATTTCCCGGGAAAGGCGGCGTAGCGAGGATAACCTATGTTGAACAATGGCCTCCGAGTGTGTCATAGTTCGGCAGTACACAAGCAGCAACCAACAAGCGGTACGTTTGCTGGTTGCCGCTTGGGGTGGGCGAGTTGTGCATATGTTTGCTGTACTAACCTCGGTATTAAGGTTGCTATTCTCCTGCCGGCATGAGCACTGCAGCTTTCCTATCACGGTGACCAAACATCGTGCCGCTTTGACCCGTTCGGGTGCGGGTATGTACGTAGTGTGCCTGGATTGTGCCCGGCAATTTCCCTATGACTGGGAACAAATGAAAGTCGTCTGGAACCCTGATGAGCCGAAAGGTCCGCCGGAGCCGCAGAAGGCGCCGGCCAAAAGCCAACAAGCGGTCAGTTTCTAGCGGCGCCGAACATACTTTGCAACTAACTTACAGCCCGCGGGTCTATAAAAGGTACGGATGTTGCGAGCCTGGGAATAAGTCGCGACCTCGCCAAAGCGGAGATCCGCAAAGCCAAGCGGGAAGTCAAAGCCGCCGACAGGGGTGGCCGGCTGGCCTGAAGTGTCAATTTTTGCTCCTCCAGCCGAAAATCTGTTTGCGTTGGCGCTGCCTTTTACGGAGCGCCCGCACGGGACCGGGAGAGGTGTGATTTATGGGAACTGCGGCGATTTTGGGTGTCCTTATCGCTTCCATCTACCTGCTTTTTCCTCACAAGCCTCGGAGACGCGAACCGCCGGACGACCACTCAATCACCGAGCGGGCACACGCACCGGAAGAAGAGCCCCCGCTTGAGGACAAGGTAGTTTCCTAGCCCGTTACAACTCATCCCGGTTCGGTGACTTTTTCATCACTCTGGCTCGAGCGTTAAGCCTCATGAACTCTTAGTCGTGCCGCCCTTTCGCGACCTTGGATTCTGCTGAGAAATGCGGGCTGTTATGAAGGCCGCCCCATGCGGCGTCAGCTTCGACTGAAGCACACAGGTGGCGAGGACACCAAGTACCCTTCCCGGAACGCGCCAAGCCCTGGCTGGCGCCGACAGCGTAGGGCTTATCAGGTGCGCCGCAAGGATGCGCGGTCACCTGAGAAAGCGGCCTTCGTTATCGCTTGCATCGCGTGTAGGTCGAGCTCGCGCGGATTATTCTTGACGACACGCGTCACGGATAATCCGTTTTCGGCCGTCCACCCCTGTTTGTCTGCCGGAAGTCCCAAATCGGCCAGGGTGCGCGGTATGCCCACGGATTCCAAAAGACCTGCCAGCATGTCGATTGCTAGACAGGAAAGTTCCTCCTCGCTCGCGTTTGCATCTCCCACCTGGATGGTCCGCGCGATATCGGCAAATGCTTTCACGCAGCACGGTCGATTGAATTCCATCACATAGGGAAGCAACACCGCCACGCCGAGTCCATGAGGCGTGTGCGTCAGCGCTCCGACCGGATATTGCAACGCATGGGCTGCCGCCGTGCCCGCCACTCCGAAGCCGCAGCCGGCCGTGAGTGCGGCCAACATCATTTGTTCTCGCGCCTCCATATCGGAGCCGTCGCGATACGCGCGATAAAGGCTTTTCCAAATACAGGAGATCGAAAAAAGCTCAAAATGGTCCGACAAGGCGTTCTTTCCGACGAAGACACTCTGCACCGGAAGTTCCGGACCCGCCTGGCGCGGTCGTGCCGTAAATCCCTCGATAGCATGGGCCAGTGCATCCGCGCCGCAGATAGCCGTTAGGCCCGGCGGACAACCCAACGTCAATTCGGGATCACAAATTGCCGTGTGCGAAATGAGATGAGGGCTGACAATACCCATCTTGCGCTCGGTATCGCCGATCACAGCCACCGGCGTGACTTCCGAGCCGGTGCCCGCCGTCGTCGGAACCGAGATTACTGGCAATACCGGCCCAGGAACCTTGAATTCTCCGTAGTAATCGCGAACCTCTCCCCCGTGCGTCAACAACACCGCGACTACTTTGGCCATATCCATGCAGCTTCCGCCGCCAATGCCAATGACCAGCCGGGGTGAGTACGCCGCTGCCTGTTTCATGCAGCTGCGGATCGACTCGATGGGCAGTTCGGGCAGCGTCTGATCGAACACTTTCGTTGCGACTCCACATTCGGCAAGGTTGGCAACGATGTCCCTGAAATCGGGATCAGTAGCGCAACGTGTGTCGGTGCATATGAAAGCGCGATCGCCGAGTTGCGCAGCCACGGTTCCAATCACCTTACGCTGTCCCCGGCCGAACATAACGGAACGCGGCAAACGCATTACGCCAAAAAAATTCATGACCTCTCTCCTGCTTCATTCTGCTTCGGACCTATTTTTGAATGCTAACGTGGTCTATCTTGGATGTCGAAACCTTTACAAGCTCAGTACAGACTTCTGCCCTGATAGGAGTGGGATTGTTGGGATTGTACTGTGCGCATATCGTTTTGCCACTCCAAAAATGGCCACCCACAGATGAATTTCGCCGGATCGGCTAGAGTGCTATTTACTTCATAGAGATTCCAACCCTAATTCGACGAGCTTCCCGGGTAACGGCTGCCCCTGTTCATTCCAGCCTGACATTTGATAATAAAGCTTCACCGCTTCCTCGAATTTCTGCTTATCAAGTTTGTGGCCTTTCAGAGGGCCACTAGGAAACGCCTCATGCCATCGCGAAATGACTCTGTCCTCCTGCGGACCCACCCCTTCGCGGATGTTGAACATCCGGGCCATTACCAGGGAACGGTCCACCGCTGTCACGATCTCGTAAAGGCTGGTATTCCAGCCGGTAATCGCCTTGACAGCATCCACCACTTTCTCGAAGGTCATGCCATGCACGGGCACCGAGGCAAAGTTGCACAGCCCCAGGAGATTGTTCATTCCCCACGCTTTCTGCCCTAAAAAGAAGAAGCGTACCTTGGCGGCGTCGGTTTCCAGCGGTTTCACCGGTTCCAGCAACCCCAGCGGAGCCAGGAACCGGTAACCTTCCCCTTGAAAGGTCGTATCGTGAGGGGTTTCGACGTGATCCGCCCCGGTGGAAGACAGGGCAAAGCCCAAAGCCACTCCCGTCTTGCCTCGGCCATCGTGGATGGGCAGATCATTACCCTTAATATGGAAAGCAAAGGCCTCGGAGCCCTTGCCAATCTTCTGCGCGGCCCCTCGCATGCCCTCGGCCAGAATGTCACCAATTCCCTGCCGGCTGGCCATCTGCTCGATCAGCCACAGCATGGCGTCGGCATCACCCCACCGCACTTCCCTTCCGCCGGTATCGGCCGCCGTGAGAATACCCTTCTCAAAACATTCCATTACAAAGGCCACCATGTTGCCGGCCGAGATTACGTCCAATCCCAGCAGATTGCAAAGCTGGTTGCCGCGGGCGACCGCTTTCAGATTGTCGTTGCTCACCTGCGAGCCCAGACTGCCTAGAGCCTCATATTCCGGTCCGCCCCAGTGAGGGTTCAGGGGATAATTCGGATCGTCAGAGGTGACCCGCCGCTTGCAAGCCACCAGGCACATCCAACAGCTTCCCTTAGATTTAAAAATCTCTTCTTTGTAAGCGTCCCACATCAATTTTGTGGCGCCCTCAAAGACGCCTTCCTGGAAGTTGCGGGTGGGAAGGATACCGGTGGCGTTAAGGCCTTTCACCAGACCGGGAGTTCCGCTGCCGGATATGAAAACCGCCAGCGCATTTTCCTTGATATACTGCCGCTGCCAGTCCAGGACCTCTTTCAACTTTTCGGGCTCTGCGACACTGAGCGTCCCGGTCCCGCGCACCGCCACCGCCTTGAGGTTCTTGCTGCCCATGACCGCGCCCATGCCCACGCGACCATTGAAGTGTTCCACGTCGTTGGAGATGCAGGCGAAACGCACCAATTTCTCGCCCGCGGGCCCGATGGAGACTACCCGCACTTTCTTATCTCCCAACTCTCCCTGAATCCCTTGCAAGGTTTCCCAATTGTCCAGACCCCACAATGGGGCCGCATCCTTAAACTCTACCTGGCCGTCCTTGATGTAGAGATAAACTGGTTTGGGAGCTTTGCCGAATATCACGATGGCGTCAAAACCGGCAAACTTCAGCTCGGGGCCGAAATAACCTGCTGCTTCCGACTCGCCAAAGCACCCGGTCAACGGAGACTTGGCGGCGGCAGTATATCGGTTGAACCCGGAGAGAGGATGTCCGGTTACCACGCTGGCGGCCAGCACCAGTACATTGTCTGGCGACAGCGGGTCCGTTCCCGGCTTAACATATTTGAGCAAGTAATACGAGCCGAAGGCCGATCCACCCATGAATTTCCGATACCACATCTCCCCAGGCTCTTCTACTGTCCAAGTCGAATCGGTCAAGTTCACATGCAAAATCTTGCCGTTATAGCCGTTGGGCATTGTTTCTCTCCTCTAAGCGATCTGTGCCGACTCGAAGACTCGGCTCGATTTGGATAGTCTTATGACCTGTTCCCCAAACAGAGTTGTGGCGCAACCCCAGGCGGCATGGTGCAAGTTGTGCGCAGCCATAGATTGAATACCGTTGTGTTCCTTACCGCCGGTAAATCCCGCCATTCACGTCAATGGTGGCGCCGGTAATAAAGTTCCCCCCGTTGGATGCGAGGAAGACCGCTAGCTCTGCCAAGTCGTTGGGATCGCCAAGTCGTTTCAAGGGAATACTTTCCAAAGTTTCTTTCCACTGCTCTGGCGTACGCCAATAGAGCATCTCGGTGTCGATCAGAGCAGGAGCGATGGCATTCACAAGAACGTTATGAGGTGCAAACTCGCGGGCCATTTGCTTCGTCAATCCGATGATCCCTGCTTTGGCGGCGCAGTAGGCAGGACCAGAGAGGTTGCCGTTCTGTCCTGCCGTCGAAGCCATGTTGATAATGCGCCCCCACCCCTGGGCTATCATGATGGGCGCAACCAGTTGGCTGCATAAAAAGGCGCTCTTAAGGTTGACGGCCACGACCCGGTCCCACTCCGACTCGGTGGTCTCGAGTGCACCTTTCACCAAAGTGATGCCCGCATTGTTGACAAGAATGTCCACGTGCCCGAGTGCTGCGGCTGCGGCCTGCACCATGGCGCGAACCTGGGCCCCATCCGACACATCCGCTCGATAAAAGATAGCACGCCGGCCCAACCCCTCGATCGCTCCGGCCACTTCTTTGGCGGCATCCTCGCGACAGGCGTAGTTCACGAGCACGTCGGCTCCTTCGCGCGCAAACGCTAGCGCGACGGCCCGGCCCAATCCTCGCGAGGCGCCCGTGATGATTGCCGCCTTATCTTTTAGTCGCATATGGTCGTCTCCGTTTGTGGGTGTCTTGACCCGAACTTGCGACAAAGTGGCTTAAAAACGGGATCCTCGGCAAGCATGAGTTCGCACCCACTTTTGAAATCGCACCTACTTGAAACGTGTTCTAGTCTTTGAACTCAATGCGTTTGTTGAACTCAACGTATCCCTTGACATTCTTTACCACGTTATAGCCGTGCAACCCATCCCCATTCGCGTCGAAGTTGTACGTTCCCTCGGCACCCTCGTAATCCTTTATAGCCAAGATCGCCTGCCGTATTTTCTGCGGATCGAGACTCTTGGCATTGTTAATGGCCAGCGCCAGCACGTGCACGGCGTCATACGGCCAGCCACTAAGGTGATCGGGCCTCACCTTGTACATTGCCTCGTACTTGGCGGTGAAGGATTTGGCGGAAGGGCACGAGTCCGAATTGAAATCAACAACACCATAGGTATCGTAAAGAGCAGGGCCGGCCAGCCGAAGGGCCGTCGTAGATATATTGGCCGCTGAACCGATCCAAGGAATGTGTATACCGAGTTGGTTGAGCTGTTTCGCAAAGATGCCCAGATCCGGCTCAAAGGTAAAGTAGCTTGCCATAACGTCGGCTCCAGAAAGCTTAAGGGCCAGCGCCACAGGCGTGAAGTCCTGTGAATTGTTGGTATATCCTTGGACCAAGACAGGCTCGATTCCCCTACCCTTGAGGACTTCCACCAAGGCTTTCATCCCACCAGTGCCGAACGTATCCGTAGAGTGCACGATGGCCCATTTTTTCTTGCCCAGCGTCTTGAGTCCGAAGTCGGCCATCACCCGAGCGGAATAGCGGTCATTCGGCCGAAAGCGGAAGAACCAAGGATTGCCCATATGGGTAAGCATCGGATCGGTACCTCCCATCATGACCGGCTTGCCCAGCCTCATCACCTCGGGCGCCATCGCCATGTTCTGCGTACTGCGCACCGAGCCAATGAATGCGACGATGTCCTTGTCACCGGCTAATTTGCTAAAAGCCGTAACTATCCCGGGATTGGTGGTCTGATCGTCCTCGATTACCAACTCGACGTGTTTGCCGAGAACACCTCCCGCCCGGTTGATTTCCTCAGCGGCGAGTTGAGCACCCTGTACTTTGTAGCGCCCCTCCTCCGCAGCCGGGCCGGTGAGCGATGCGGTTAGTCCAATCTTGATTGTATCGGCGGCATATAGGCTAAGGGCACCAATTGTCATAGTGGCAACGAGCCCAAGCAGAGAAACACTGAACCACTTGTGCATGATGTTACCCCTTTACTATTGTGACTGCCCCACATTGCAGCGCGCAGAATAGATATCAAATGTCAAGCCTGCTTGTAAAGAAAAAAGCTCGTTGCAAGGCCCCCAAGTTATTGAAAATATGCGGCGAACCGTATCCGCGAACTACGCAACACCGCTCGGTCTGCGAGTCGGTCTGCGCGATGGAGGAAATCGTTAAGTTCCTGCAGTCCGAGACTGGCGGTTCCGAGATGTTGAACGGCGCGGCACACCTCTACGAAGAGATCGCCCGCGACTATGCCAATCGAGCAGACCAAGGACGGATTGCACTGTTAAGTGGGTTTTTGGAACAAGGCGCCCAGCAGGAATTCATTACTTGCTCCGGGGTTGCAATACTAACATTCGGGCTGGCCATGCCAATGCTTACGGTGACCATTTTTTTCTGAGACGCGATACGAAGGCGCCCCGGCTTTCGATCAGACGGCGTACCGCTACGGCTTTGTGGGCCGCCAAATTATCCAGCATGACCAGTTGCTCAGGTTGGAGCCGTGGGCACAGCACCTCTGCATCTTTCCCCCGCTAAAATGGCACTCGCTCTCTTCCTATCACATAGACGCGAGTGTAAAATGAAAGTTCCAGTAATTTTGTAAAGTCTTTGTAAACTGTAGTTTCCATCCCCTATGCAAAAGCTGCAAAACCGAACTGCGCTGGTAACAGGTGGTAGCCGTGGCATCGGTGCGGGCATTGCCGTCGCGCTGGCGAGAGCAGGCGCCGATGTGGCGGTGAACTACCGCGAACGCACCGCGGCAGCACAAGCCGTCTGCGCTGAGATATCCGCTCTGGGGCGAAGAGCATTGGCGGTTCGGGCTAACGTCTCGCTGGCTGTCGAAGTGGCCGACATGATTGGCAAAATCCGGCAGGAGCTTGGTCCGGTAAGCATCCTCGTCAACAATGCCGGAATTGCCCGCCGTCAACCGTTCGAGGAGATCTCGGAGCAAGACTGGGATGAGATTCTCACGGCGAACCTGAAGTCCGTATTTCTGGTGACCCGAGCGGTGGTGGAAGACATGCGAAAGCAGAAGTGGGGACGCATTATTAACGTGTCCTCCCTGGCGGCGCAGACTGGTGGCTCGGTAGGCGCACACTATGCCGCCTCCAAGGCCGGCATGCTTGGTCTAACCCATGCCTGCGCTTCGCGCTACGTCCGCGACGGCATTACCGTCAATGCCATTGCGCCGGCACTCATCGCCACGGAAATGAGCGAATATCTTAAAGCAGATCCCGAGCGAATTCCGATGAAACACTTGGGAAGCGTCGACGACGCGGCTTCAGTCGCCGTCCTGCTGGCCACGAACGAATACATCACCGGCCAGACGATTCATGTGAACGGCGGCATGTACATGACCTAACTCTGCGCTCGAGGGCATAGGTATGGCAGTAGTATTCGATACCAACACGGCCACACGATTTGCAAACCTCGCCTTGGCCTGCATTCACCGGGGTATCCCAACAAGGTTGCGCACGCAATGAACAGCGATGCGGATGTTCTACCACCGCGGAAGCTGACGCCCGCATTCTACGGTTATGACTGGCACTCTTGCGTCCAGGGCCATTGGCTCTTGGTTCGAGTAACACGCCACGCTTTTCGGCGAGTTACTCGGACAGGCTCCTGGCAGAGACGGAACAGATTTCGGTGATTGAAAACGACAGCTAGATTCCCTGCTACATCCCCAGATAGGCTTTTTTCAGGTGTGGATTACCCAGCAGGTCCGCTCCCTTTCCCTCGAGCACGATCTTCCCATTTTCCAGCACGTAGCCCCGATGGGCCAGCCGCAGCGAGTGCTGGACATTCTGCTCCACCAGGAGCACAGTAGTGCCCTGGGAGTTTACATCCCTCACCGTCTCGAGGATCTGTTTGACCATGAGGGGGGCCAGGCCCACGGAGGGTTCGTCTAGCATCAGCAGCCGCGGGAGGGCCATCAACCCCCGGCCAAGGGCTAGCATCTGCTGCTCCCCGCCGGAGAGGGAGCCCGACAGTTGGCCTTGCCGATCCTTCAGAGTCGGCAGCAGGCCGAAGACCATCTCCAGGCTCTTGGTTCTCTGCTGACGCGCCTCCCGTGAATAGGCCCCCAGTTCCAAGTTCTCCAGCACTGTCATGTAGGGGAAGAGCCGTCGGCCCTCGGGCACCTGCACTAGGCCCAGGGCCACGATTTCGTAGGGCGGGAGGTGGTCGATCCGGCGCCCCCGGAACTGGATCGAGCCTCTCTGGGGGCGCATCAACCCGGACATGGTCTTGATGGTGGTGGTCTTGCCGGCGGCGTTGGCTCCAACCAGGGCAACGATCTCCCCCTCCCCCACGGTCATCGATATCCCGTGGAGCACCTCAACGCCGCCATATGCCACGTCGATGCCGCTGACTTCAAGCAAGGAGGTACTCCTCTCCCAAGTAGGCGTCGATCACCCGTTTGTCCCCGGCCACTTCTTTGGGAGCACCCTCGGCGATCTTCTCCCCGTGGTGCAACACCAGGATCCGCTCGGAGATGTTCATAATGACCGCCATGATGTGCTCGATCACCAGGAGAGTCACCCCCTGGTCGCGGATCCTCTTGAGGATCTCCAGCATCTGAACCAACTCCGTCGGGTTCAGTCCAGCCATCACCTCGTCGAGAAGCAGCAGCCGGGGGCGGGTGGCTAGCGCCCGCGCGACTTCCAGCCGCTTCCGGTCGGAAGTGGTCAGGTTCTTTGCAGCCTTGTCCTGGCACTCCAACAGCCCGACCAGATCCATCACCTCCAGCGCCCGCTCTCGAGCGAGGTCCGGATCGGCGGTCCGCAGAAAACTCCCGACCATCACGTTCTGGAGTGCCGTCAAGTTTCCGAAGGGCTTCACCACCTGGAAGGTGCGAACCAGCCCGCTCAGACAAAGGTTGTGGGCCTTCAGGTGGCTGACGGTCTCACCCGCGAAGACCACCCGGCCCTCGTCGGGTCGGAAGAAACCGGAGATCACGTTGAAGAGAGTTGTCTTGCCTGCTCCGTTGGGACCGATCAGCCCCAGAATCTCTCCCTCTTCTATTCCGAAGCTGACCCCCTTGAGGGCAGCTAGCCCGCCGAAGGTCTTTGTGAGGTTATCGGCCTGCAGGATCATGGGTCCCCCTTCAGTGAAGCGGGCCGGGGCTCCCGCTGCCCGAATGCTCGCTTCCCCCATGCCGCAATGGACGGCACGATACCCTGCGGCAGGAGGATCACCACGACGATCAGGACGGCTCCGTAGACCACTAGGTCCAGCCCCTGCAGTTCCCCTCCCAGTTTGGCCCGTAAGACCTCCTGAAGGGGGGTCACCAGGAAAGCGCCAGCCACCGGTCCCCAGACGGTCCCGATCCCGCCGATGATGGCCATCATGGCCAGCAGGACCGAAAAGTCGAGGGAGAAAGTGGCGAATGGTTCAATGAAAAAAATGTACTGGGCGTAGAAGGTGCCAGCCATGGCGGTAAAAAAGGCGCTGACGAGCACGGCCACAAGTTTGTAGCGGGTCGTGTTGATCCCCAGCGCATGGGCCGCGTCCTCGTCCTCCCGCAGGGCGGCCAGATAGTAGCCCAGACGGGAGTTCTCTATCCAAAGGCTCACCAGGACTGTTATCACCAGGAAGGCCAGCGCCACGTAGGCGTAATTGGAGAGCCCGCGGAAGACGAAGTTCCGGAGCGCGGGCCGGAAGGGCACGCTGATGCCCATGGAACCCTGGGTCAGATCGTGGGCGTACAGCGTCACGATGCGGAGCACCTCGGCGAAGGCAATGGTGACCAGGGTGAAAAAGGGGCCGCGCAGTCGGAAGCTGGGGTAGCCGATGGCTCCTGCGACAACGGCGGCCAACGTGGCCCCGATCAACATCCCAACCCAGGGGGAAAATCCCAGGTCTTTAAACAGCAGGGTTGAGGTGTAGGCTCCGATGCCGAAGAAGGCCGCATGTCCCAGCGAGAGCTGCCCCGCGTAGCCCCCTACGATGTTCCAGGCAGAGCTGGCAGCCGCATAGAGCAGCATCATGATCAGCACATGCAGGTAGAACTTGTCGTGCACCAGAAAGGCCAGCGCGGCGGCCACGACGGCGATGGCGGCCAGCACGCCCAGTGACCTGACGGAAATGGAGGAACACAGCATGCTCCTGCTCCGCACGCTGCTCATTTGAGGCCTACCTCCTCGGCTCCGACGACCCCAAATATTCCCGTGGGGCGAATGAGCAGCACGATAATGAACACCACGAAGTACACAGCCTCTTTCAGCTCAGGAACGTAGAAGCCGCTGAACGCTTCCACTAGGCCGATGATGAACCCCCCCAGAAGCGCCCCGGTGAGGTTCCCCAGGCCCCCCAGCACCACCACCACGAAAGCAGCGAGCACGAAGTAGGTGCCGACCGTCGGAAAAACCGGGTATAGAGGTGTGAGCAGCGCCCCGGCGACGCCTACCAGCGCCGATCCGATGGCGAAGGTGACGAGATAGACGCGATCCGTGTTGATTCCCATCAAAAGCGCCGCCGTCTTATCCTGGGCCGTGCAGCGGATGGCTTTGCCCAGATAACTCCTTTGAAGAAAAAGGAAGAGAATGCCCGTAATGGCCAGCGCCACGAGGAAGGCGACGAGCCTTGACACGCCCAGCAGCAAGGGACCGGCGGAAACCACCGCCCTGGACAGCCTCGTCTGCACAGATCGGTAGTTGGCGGTCATCGTCAGCAGCGCGAAGTTTTGTAGGAGAATGGAGAGCCCGACGGTGGCGGCAATCTGCATGGAGGAGGAAGCGTTCAGGATCGGCCGTATCACCAGGAACTCGGCGACGAGACCGACCAGAAAAAGGAAGGCCACCACCAGCCCGATGGACACGTAAGGATCCAGGCCGTACAGACGGAACAGCCAGAAGGAGGCATACATGGCGATCATGAGAAACTCGCCGTGGGCGAAGTTGATCACCCGAAGGACGCCAAAGATGAGGGTGAGTCCGATGCTGATCAGTGCGTACACGCCGCCCAAGAGGATGCCGGACACCGCAACCTGAGCCAGGATGACTAACATGGCACCATCCTTTATGGACCGAAGTTGTGCATCAACGGTGGAACGGCGTGGCGAGGGAGTTGAGACCTACCCCCTCTGCTATCGCTAGCAAGCCCTGACCGCCTGCCTCGACAGAATGCAGGCGTCGGGGTGGGAGCACGAACCCACCCTTCGGCTCTGGCGCTGCAAACGAGTTTCCCCACACTAGCTGGGACGCTGACCTCACTGGAGCCATCGGCAGATCATTTCTTGTTCTTCTGCCAAGCCGGCCAGGGGATGATGGCTTGGGCCACCGCAGCCGCATTGGGCCAGATAGTCAGCTCGTGACCCTTCTGCCACTGGAACACCAGCGGGTACGCCCGGAGGTCCTGCCCGGCGTTCTTATCGTCGGGGCCGGCGAACTTGACCCCGTACCCCATGGGCGTCTTCTGATTTGGAATGTCCGTCGCCAAGGCCGCCTTGCGGATCGCCTCCGGATCGGTGGAGCCCGCCCGGGAGATCACGTCAAAGAGCACCTGGGTGCCCATGAAGTTCATGAGGGAGTGGCCAGAGCGATGTGGCTCCTTGAAAATATCAAGGTAAGCCTGGGCTGCCTCCTTGGCGCCCGGGGCGAAGTTGGGATTGATGTCGTACTGAGTGTTGTCGACGTTGAACACGCCGGTCGCGTCCTCGCCCACCCCCGTGGCGAAGTCCGTGAGGGAGTAGCCGGCGCCGGTCCCGATCACCGCCCTAGGCCAGAATCCCAGTTCCCTGGCCTCTTTCCAAAACAGCAGCAGGTCTTGGATGTACGAGGTCGCGATCACTACGTCAGGTTGGGCCGCCTTCAACTTCAGGATGAGGGTAGAGAGATCGACGGCCTTAGAGCTGTAGGGGTCCCTCCCCAGAAGGTTCAGGCCGATCTCCTTAACCCGCTTCTCGGCTCCGGTGCCCACGGAGGTGCCGTAGACGGCATCCTCGTGGACGATCGATACCTTGAGCTTGTTGGGAGCTATACCAAACTTGGGCGCGAGGATCTCCTTGCTGTAGTCAGCCGCCTTGGCGCCGTACATCGAGCCCATGGGGGTGATGCGGAATAGGTATTTGAAGCCGCGCTGGACGATGGCGTCAGCAATCCCGCCCATTTCCCAATAGATCACCCCGTTCCGCTCCGCCACCTCCGAGGCCGCCATGGCCAAGGGACTGGCGTAGCTGCCCATGAGGATCGGCAGCCTCTCGCTGGAAATCAGACGGTTGGCCTGCGAGACAGCCGCGTTGGCATCGGGGGCGTCGCCCTTCACGAATTCGATCTGCCTGCCCAGGAGTCCGCCTTTCTTGTTCTGGAGAATGCGAGCGACCTCGGCGCCACGCCAGGCCTCTTGGCCCAGCAGCGCCATGTCGCCAGTGAGGGGATAGATTGTACCAATCTTGATAGGCCCGCCACTGGGGGCAGCGAACGCGTTGGGCCAGGGTGCAGAGACGGCCGCGCCCACGGCAGTTAGACCCAGGCCTTTGAGCAGTTGGCGCCGGGTCAAAGATCGCTGCAAGAGTCCCGACCCGGGTGTTTCCATGGCCTCCATGATATCCTCCTCCTTCTTTTTGTTGTTGTGAACTGGGGACGAGAATATTGCACAAACCTGCAAGTGGGTCAACAAGTTTTTTTCCAATGCAAGAGGAGCCTGAAGGAAGGATCTGTTTCCAATGCAAGAAAATCCCTTTTCAAGACTATGACGGGTGATGTGCCATAGGTACCGGCGGTCGGGCACTCCGGCGATTGGCAGCGGTACGCTACTGCTTGACTCAAAAAGTAGACTGGCATAAATTTGGGCGCGCACGCGGCACTCGAGCGGGCAAGCCGGGAATCAGGTTAAGCGAATTTACCAATATCCACCTGGCGCCCATCGGAGCCTAAGGAGAGGGGCGATGCCTAACGGTTATAACGGCAAAATTCTCCATGTCAATTTGAGCGACTGCACGTGGACGGTGGAAGAACCGTCGGAAGTATGGTACCGGACCTTCATGGGTGGCTCGGCTTTCGGCTCGTATTACCTGCTCAAACACGTCAAGCCCGGCACGGATCCGCTTTCGCCGGACAACGTGCTGGTACTGGCCGCCAGCGTGGTAACCGGGCATCCGCTTTCAGGATTTAACCGATATACCGCCGCCGCCAAGTCTCCGCTCACCGGTTGCTTTGGGGAATCGGAAGCCGCCGGCTATTTTGGCCCAGAGATGAAATTCGCGGGCTTTGACGCCATTGTGATCTTCGGCAAAGCGCCCTCGCCGGTCTATCTGTATGTAAAGGATGGCCAAGTCGAGATCAAAGATGCGGCCAAGCTGTGGGGACTGGACAATTGGGAAACCTTGCAGAGTATTCACGGCGAATTGGGCGACAAGAAAGTACGGGTGGTGTCCATAGGGCCGGCGGGGGAAAAGCTCGTGCGCTTCGCCTGCATCACCAACGATGTGGAGCACTTCAATGGCCGTACGGGCATGGGTGCGGTCATGGGCAGTAAGAATCTTAAGGCGGTGGCGGTGCGCGGAACCGGAACGCTGCGTGCGGCCAGTCCCGAAAAACTCCAGGAAGTCGTAACCTGGCAGCGTCAATACATCAAAGAAGGTGCCTTGGCGGTTTTCATGGCCGGCAGCGGAACCCCCGGTGTCGTAAAAGGTCTTAACGCCACAGGGATTCTTCCCACCCGCAACTTCAGCGAAGGGGTTTTTGAGGGCGCCGCAAAAATCGGTTGGGACGCCTACAAAGAAGAGATTTTTAAATCCAAAGGAAGCTGTTGGATGTGCCTGGTGGCCTGCAAGCGGCGGGTAATCTCCGACGATCCTAATTACCCCTTGAGTCCGCACTGGGGCGGACCCGAATATGAGGCCCTGGGCAGTCTTGGGTCGCAGGTGAGCAATGACAACCTGAAGGCGATAGCGCGAGGCAATCAGCTTTGTAATCTGCTGGGACTGGACGTGATCTCGGCCGGCAACATGGTGGCGTTTGTGATGGAATGCTTTGAAAAGGGCATTCTCACGGCGGCCGATACGGGCGGAAGGGAAGTGCGGTGGGGCGATGCCGACGCCATGCTGTGGCTGGTCGAGCAGATGGCCAGCCGTCAAGGTATCGGCGACATTCTGGCGGAAGGTATGCGGGGAGCCGCGGCAAAGATCGGCAGGGGTTCCGAGGTTTATGCTTTTCACATCAAAGGCAACGACCTGCCCATGCACGATGGCCGCGGTAAGACCGGCTTGGCGCTGGGCTATGCCCTGTCCTCCACCGGAGCGGACCACGCCGAAAATCCTCACGATCCCGTTTTCCAGGGCGAAGGTTACCGGTTCCTGGCGCCGCTGGGCCTGCTGGAACCGGTCAAGCCGCTGGAAACGAATGCTGCCAAGGTGCGGTTTTTCTATCTGGCACAAAAGGCGTGGGCCATAAACAACCTCCTGGGGCTGTGCAACTTTGCTTCGGTGCCGGTGCACGGCATGACGCTCGAGAAGCTGGTGGACGCGGTCCAGGCGATCACCGGTTGGAACACCAGCCTTTATGAGATCGTGAAGGCAGCAGACCGTTCCCTGGTGATGGCCCGAATGTTCAATATTCGCGAAGGCGTGGGGCCGCAAGAGGATAGGGTGATTTGGCGCTGGCACGAACCTTTCCCCAGCGGCCCGCTAAAAGGCCACAAGATCGACAAGGAGCAGTTCGACGAAGCAATCAAGCTCTATTACCAAATGTCTGGGTGGGACCAGCAGGGCAAGCCGCTACCTGCCAAGCTGGTGGAACTCAACTTGGAATTCATGATGAATTAACTACCCTCTCTACTTGGAGCTATATCCGATTAGGAATCGTCTCTGCTTTACGACCGCAATTATCTCGGGCGGCTTGGGCTCGGGGAAAAGATAGCTATGATTCAGTGGGGGAGGTGGTAGCTGGGAACCACTGCAACCGGTGAACGGACCTTTGCTATGTATGGAATTGGCTACAAGTGCATGGCGAAGATTGTCGAGCAGAATGTGCTTCACACCCTCAAAATCGCCCATCGAGGCTACGTCATTGAAAACGGGCGGATTGTGATAGAAGATACCGGTGAAGCATTAACGAAAACCCTCACATCCGCACCGCGTATCTGGGAATTTACGGACGTGGGGCAGATTGCGAGTTGGCGGGAGAGCAGCAATGACCGAGCGGCAGATGACATATATTCGCCTTAAGGAGTACGGTCCGCCGGAGGGACTAGTTCCCGACACGAACCCAATTCCTGTTCCTCGGGAAGGCGAAATACTGATCAAAGTGGCGGCGGCCGGGGTGAATCGGCCGGATGTGTTGCAGAGAACCGGCAACTATGCGCCTCCCCCGGGGGCTTCCGATGTTCTCGGCCTCGAAGTGGCCGGCAAAGTGGAGATGCTCGGTGCGGGCGTAACCGGCTGGCAGGTCGGGGACGAGGTCTGTGCCTTGGTGTCAGGGGGCGGATACGCCGAATATTGCGTTGCTCCCGCGCCGCAGTGCCTGCCTCTGCCCAAGGGACTCAGCATGGTGGAAGGCGCCGGCATCCCGGAAACTTTCTTTACGGTCTGGACTAACGTCTTTGAGCGGGGCAAACTTCAGCCGGGCGAGACGATCCTGATCCACGGAGGATCGAGCGGCATCGGCACAACAGCGATTCAACTCGCCGCGGTTTTCGGGGCCAAGGTCCTTACGACTGCCGGAACCGACGAAAAATGCGCTTTCTGCGTGAAGCTGGGCGCGCAGGCTGCCATCAACTACCGCACCAGCGATTTTGTTGAGGAAGTCAAGAAATACACCCAGGGCGCCGGCGTCGATCTCATCCTCGATATGGTGGGCGGACCCTACATCGAGAAGAACATCAGCGCGCTCAAGGTCGAAGGACGCTTGGTGCAAATCGCCTTCTTGCAGAAGAGCCGGGTTACTCTCGACTTTATGCCGGTCATGTTGAAACGGCTGACCGTTACCGGTTCCACCTTACGTCCGCGGACGGTCGAACAAAAATCGCACATCGCGCGCGCCTTGCGGCGGGAAGTATGGCCGCTGCTGGAGGCCGGGAAGGTAAAGCCTGTCATCCACTCAACTTTTCCGCTTGCGGAAGCGGCGGCAGCCCATCGTCTGATGGAAAGCAGCCAGCATATCGGAAAGATTGTGCTGACGGTGCAACCGTGAACCGTTAGATAAGCAGATCGTCGCCGTGGGCGGGACACGCCCTTGGCAGGAACAAACTTTCGCAACCACCGCCGGTAACGCAGAGAAGATTAAGGAGGGGACAATGGCACCGGTTACATTAGGAGATGTAACGTTCCGCTTCGCGGCTCCCAATCTCACGTTGATGGGCCCGGGATGCTCCAAAGAGGCCGGCCCATATGTGAAGGGGCTGGGAGCTGCTCACGTTCTGCTCGTCACCGACAAGATGCTGGCCAAGCTGGGCATGGTAGAGCAGATCAAAGGACAACTGGAGGCCGCCGGACTGAAGGTTACGCTTTTCGACAGCGTGGAACCGGATCCCACGGACAAAACCGTTCATGCCGGAGCGGAGGTGTACCAGAACAATAAATGTGATGCGCTCGTCTCCCTGGGCGGCGGCAGCTCACATGATTGCGCCAAGGCCATCGGCGTGGTGGTCACCAGCGGGGGAAACATTCGCGATTACGCCGGCGCGGATAAGCTCAAGACGCGAATCCCTCCCTTGGTGACCATCAATACCACCGCCGGCACGGGAAGCGAGGGCACTCGCATTTCCGTCTTCACCAATACCGAACTTCACCTTAAGACCCCCATCGTCGATGCGCGATGCCTGGCGGCCGTCGCCATCAACGATCCGCGGCTGATGGTGGGCATGCCTCCGGTGCTGACCGCAGCCACCGGAATGGATGCGTTGACCCACGCCGTGGAATGCTATGTTTCGCTTTCCGCCACTCCCCTGACCGACACGCTGGCTATAGGGGCAATCAAACTGATTGCCCGCTGGTTGCGGCCGGCGGTCGCTAATGGCGGAAACCTGGAAGCGCGCGACAAAATGGCCTATGCGGCCTACATCGCCGGGCTGGCTTTCAGTAACGGGAGACTGGGCTGCTCGCACGCGGTTGCCCATCAGCTGGGATGCCGTTACGGCACTCCGCATGGCATGGGTTGCGCTGTCATGCTGCCGTATGTGTGCGAATACAACCTGATTGCATCGCCGGAACGGTTTGCGGAAATTGCCGTCGCCATGGGTGAAAGGGTTGAGGGGCTCACCGTCATGGATGCGGCCGCAAAGGCGCCAGCCGCCATCCACAAACTGAATAAGGACATCGGTATCCCTGCCACCCTGGCGGAACTCGGAGTGAAGGAAGCCGATCTGGAAGGGTTGGCCCGTGAGGCCGTGAACGATGCCACCCGGGCGAATAACCCCCGGCAGCCGGTTCCCTTCGATGACATGCTCTCCATCATCCGGACGGCCATGGGAACCGCGCGGGTCAAGGCAGCCGGGGTGTAGTTGTAGATTACTGTCTTGCGTTCGTGCGAAACCTGCGATACGCACAGCCGGCCAAACTTTCAGGTCAGAATTTCTGATCGTGGTTTGGGTGGCCGGCTTTGTCTCTAGCAGAGGAGAAAGAAGCGGGATGACGATCCTGGAAAGATTCTCTCTTGCCGGAAAAATCGCCCTCGTTACTGGAGCAAGCCGCGGATTGGGCGCGGCTATGGCCGAAGCCCTGGCGGAAGCCGGCGCCGACCTGGCCGTGGTTTCCCGAAGCGAACAACTGGCGACGGTGGCCGAACGAATCCGCTGCCTGGGCCGGCGCTGCCTGATGCTAAACACAGATTTGTCGGGAGTCGATTCGTGCCAGAGGGTCGTGCAACAAACCCTCGACCACTACGGCGTTCTGGATGTTCTGGTGAACTGCGCGGGAATAACGCGGCGCGGATCGATATTCGCGATCACGGAAAAAGACTGGGACGACGTTCTGAATCTGAACCTCAAATCGGTGTTTTTCCTTTCCCAGGCTGCGGCCAAGCATATGGTGTCGCGCCGGAGCGGCAAGATCATAAACGTCGGCTCACTCCTTTCATTCCAGGGCGGAATTCTTATCGCCCCGTACACCGCCAGCAAATCGGGCCTTGCCGGACTCACGAAGCTGCTGGCCAACGAATTAGCCCCCCACGGGGTGAACGTCAATGGCCTCGCTCCCGGCTATATGACCACGGAATTCACGCTGCCCCTGCAAAAAGATCCGGAGCGGTATGCCCAGATCCTGGCGCGTATTCCGCAAGGCAGGTGGGGAACCAGGGACGATGTTAAAGGCGCGGTGGTATTTCTTGCGTCGCAGGCTTCGGATTACGTGCAGGGTCAAATGCTGGCCGTGGATGGTGGTTGGCTGGGACGCTGACAGACCGATACCGCGTCCCAGCGCCCTGTCAAGCTAGGGTCCCGAAATCGCCAGATTTCAGTTGCAGCTTGCTCCTGGATGTCGAATGACGAGAAAATCCAGAAGTTGAAATACGGAGCGCCAGGCAGGCCAAAAGTCTTAGGGCTGTATCGGAAGCGCACCGGCACGAGGATATGGCCGGAGGGGGAGTGCCGTGTCGGCCGGTGCGCTTTCGATACAGCGACTTGAAGGAAGCCGCCGCGCCCCGGGGACAATGGGTAGTCAATGGGGTTTTAGGGGTGTCCAGACCGACAAGGTGAGGATCCTCTGATTGAAGTTGGCGACCGAAGGAGGGTTAGAAGCCCTTGGGGGTGAGGTAGAGACGCACTCAGGGCGAAAAGTGAACACGCGGCATAGGAGATTGGCGGGATGTAAGACACACGAGACCTGATCGTG
>Ga0326727_10001421_pt1 | contig 88581 bp, 64 predicted proteins | sample MB2enrmetagenome_FD_207643 | JGI IMG/M metagenome (GOLD analysis project Ga0326727, IMG submission 207643) | Lab enriched peat soil microbial communities from McLean, Ithaca, NY, United States - MB29MY | ecosystem: Environmental > Terrestrial > Soil > Wetlands > Peat | place: USA: New York...
TCATAAGGAAATGGTGCGAGCAGAACGTTGTCGATCACGCTGAAAATCGCCGTGCTGGCGCCGATGCCAAGCGCCAGGGTCAGCACCGCCACCACCGTGAAGCCGGGACTGCGTTGCAGTTGGCGCAGGCCGTAGCGAAAGTCCTGCCAGAGCGTCTCGACGGAATTCCATCCCCACATCTCCCAGCTCCTCTCTTGCGCCAGGGTCACGTTTCCGAACCGGCGCAGCGCGGCATAGTGCGCTTCCTCGGGCGCCATGCCGGATTCCAAGTTCTCCTGCTCCTCCATTTCGAGATGTGAGCGAATCTCTTCCGCGAGATCGTCCACCGGCTTCCGCCGGCGCAACAGCGCACCGAGTTTGGCAAGCTCGCGATGCCAGCGCATATTAAGTTCTCAGTCCTCAGTTCTCAGTCATCAGTTTTCAGTCATCAGACAGTTCCATCGGGCTCCCTACTGACACTGAAGACTGAGGACTGATGACTCCAATTATCAGCTTTCAGCCGTCAGCTTTCAGAAGCCCGCCTTGGCGGGCGACATCCTGTGGCCCACGGCGAGCCAGCCGTGGGATGCTGACGGCATGCGAGATTCGTCAGCCCCGGTCGGGGCGGCATCCGGCGGTCGTCTGGCAAAAAAACATAGCGCCCGCCTCGTCGGACCTACGACCAGATGTCGCCCCTAACGGGGCTCAGGACTCCTTTTGCGACGTTCTTTCCCACGGCTGGCTCGCCGTGGGCCACATGATGTCGCCACTCCCGTGGCTCAGACTCTGCCCAGGGCGCAAGCCCTGGGTAGACGGCCCTCACCCCGCCTTCGGCGCCCCTCTCCCGCGCGGGCGGGAGAGGGGAAGGGGGAGAGGGTGCGCCTGCTGACCCACGGCTTGCGCCGTGGGCTACGATCTGTCGCCCGTCAGCTGACGGGCTGAATTCTTAAACGAACTTCTGACTCAGGACACGAGCGCCAAGCCGCAGAAATAAGCGATAGATCCGATGGCGTGTCATTCTGAGTCCGTTCGCTGCGCTCAGGATAAACTGCGCGAAGAATCCGCATTTCCCATTGTTTGAAACAACTGCAGATGCTTCGCCGCGCTCAGCATGACATCGGTGGTTTCGAATGCGTCGCGAAGATCTGCAACTTGACACTCGCGCCTATGCCGTGCACCCCTGACCCCTGCCATTACTCATACCGCAGCGCCACCATGGGATCGACCTTTGTTGCCCGGCGTGCGGGGATGTAGTTGGCAAGTAGCGCCACGGAGGCGAGCAGCAGCAAAACCGTCGTGTATGTTAGTGGGTCGCTGGGCTTTACGCCGTAGAGCAAGCTCGACAAGAAACGGGTCAGCCCAAACGCACCGGTAACTCCGATGGCCAGCCCGATCAATGTCAACTTAAGTCCTTGTATCAGGACGAGTCTCAAAATATCCATTCTTTCTGCGCCCAAGGCCATGCGCACCCCAAGCTCGTGAGTGCGCTGCGTCACGGTGCACGTCATCACGCCGTAAATCCCGACCGCCGCCAGCGCGACGGCGAGAAATGCGAAGAGCCCCAAGAGGGCCATATTGAACTTCCGGGACGCCACTTGCTCAGCGAGGAGTTGATCCATGGTCGTGACGTCGTAGATTGGCAGGCTCTTGTCGATGCTCGCCACACTCGAGCGCAGCCCAGGGACCAAGGGGAGCGGGTTCTGCGACGTGCGAACGACTATGGCCATCCCCGGATACGGCATCTGCAAGTACGGCACGAAGATTTCAGGTTCGGGCCGCGCCACCAGTCCTGCTTGTCGCAGGTCGCCGACCACGCCAACGATCGTGGCCCAGTTCATGTCGGCGATTTGAATCCGCTTGCCCACCGGGTCGCCACCAGAGAAGAAGAAGGTTCGAACACAGGCGCGGTTCAGGATAACAACCTTGGGAGCGTTGGCGGAATCCTGCGGCGTGAAGGCCCGCCCCGATATCAGCGGGACACCGATTGCGTGAAGGTAGCCCGGGCTCACGATGTTGATCGCCGCACTCTGGTTCACGTCGGCCCGGGGAGGTCGCCCTTCGATCTCGAACCCCGCCGCCATCATGTAGCCCATAAAAGGGAGCGCGACCACAGCCTCGGCCGACGAAACCCCCGGCAGAGTGCGGAGACTCGTCAACAGGTTCTGGAAGAAGGCGCGCTGCAGGTCTGGTGTCTGATATCGATCTTCTGGGAGTCCCACGCGGGCCGTGAGAAGGTTGTGGGGGTCGAAGCCCGCCTCCGTCGTGGTCAAGCGTACGAAACTTCTGATCAGAAGCCCCGCGCCCGTGAGCAAGACCATCGCCAGAGCTAACTGCATGACGACGAGCGCCCCGCGAGTCCGCTCACGGGCCGGCCCAGCCGACAACCGCAAGCCCCCTTCCTTCAGCGCTTCGTCGGGGTGGGTTTTCGCGGCGGCCACGACGGGCACGAGCCCGAAGACCAAGCCCGTCACCATTACCACCAGCGCGGTAAAGATCAGCACGCGGGAGTTGATGTGGATATTGGCCAGATGGGGAATGTTCGCCGGCCCCAAAGTCCGTAAGACGGAGACTCCCCAAGCGGCCAGCCCCACACCCGCCGCGCCTCCCAGTGTCGCGAGAAGCAAACTTTCGGTCAGGAGTTGCCGCGCCAGCCGCCCGCGGCCCGCCCCCAGTGCCGTGCGGATGGCGATCTCCTTCTCCCGCCGGACGGCGCGAGCCAATTGCAGGTTGGCCACATTCGCGCAAGCGATGAGCAGAACGAATCCCACCGCTCCCACGAGGACCAGCAAAGCGAGGCGCACATCGCCCACCATCCGCGCGTGCAGCGACATGATCTGCGCTCGCGCCCCCTCCATCATCTTGGCGTATCCCCCCTTGTAACTGCTCGCGAGACCCCGGTTGATGAGAGCGAGGTTGGATTCGGCACGTTGGATGGTAATCTCCGGCTTCAGGCGGGCGATCACGCGGACGCCCGTGTGCTGTTCGCCGGGTGCAATCCCGAACGTCTCGCGGACGTCGAAGGGCACATACAGAGCAGGCCGGAAGTTCTCGACGAACTCAAAGTTTGCCGGCATCACGCCCAAGACGGTGTAAGTTTTCCCGTTAAGCGTGATCGCCTTCCCAACAATCGACACGTTCGCACCGAAGCGGCTCTGCCAGAGCTGGTGGCTCAGGACGCAGACTTGCGGTCCACCGGGACGGTCTTCTTCGGGGAAAAAAGCTCGGCCCAGCATGGGTGCGGTGCCGAGGACGGGGAAAAATCCCGCCGTCACCCTGGCCCCTTCGAGTCGCGCAGAATCACCGGCCCCCGTCAGGGTGAGGTCGGTCTCGCCGTAAGCCGCCATGCCCTCGAAGACCTGATTTTGCCTGGCCCAGGCGAAATAGTCAGAGTCAAAGACCAGAGTATTGTTCTGGCGCGGAATGAAATCGGTGATCCACACCAGGCGGCTGGCGTCCTGGTACGGGAGGGGACGCAACAGCACGGTGTTCACGACGCTAAAGATCGCGGTATTCGCCCCAATGCCAAGCCCAAGTGTAATGACGGCCACCACCGTGAAGCCGGGGTTCTTTGCCAGCATGCGCACGCCAAAGCGAATGTCCTGCCAGAGCGTGTCGACGGAATTCCATCCCCACATTTCGCGGCTCCTCTCTTGCGCCAAGGTCACGTTCCCGAACCGGCGCAACGCGGCATAATGCGCTTCCTCGGGCGGCATGCCGGATTCCCGGTTCTCCTGCTCTTCCATTTCGAGATGCGAGCGAATCTCTTCCGCGAGATCGTCCACCGGCTTCCGCCGCCGAAACAGAGCACAGAATTTGGAAACTTCGCGACGCCAGCGCATCGTAAGTCCTCAGTTCTCAGTTTTCAGTCATCAGCTCTCAGCAATCAGCAGGTAGCGCCGCTTTGGCCGGAACCAAATCAGAAAGGGCGGGGGTCCACCCATCGGGCGGTGAAGTGACCCCTCACCCCCACGACAAGCAAAACGTGGGGCCCCGGTCCCGCCCCGGCTGCTGAAAACGCCGGCGGCGGTCCACCCTCTCCCCTCGGAGAGGGCTAGCAACCTAGACTCCCTAGTTCACGCCTTCTTGCCCTATGCGCTAAACGATGACGCCCGCTACGCGGGCCATGCGGCTGGCCGGTCACCGTCAGCATAGGCCGTTCACTTTTGCCTTTTGACATTTGCACTTTGCCTTTTGACTTTCTTTTGCGGCCGCGCCGCGCACCCTGCTCCGTCCAATTCCGCTTTTCGGCAATCGACAATCGTCAATCAAAAATCGCCAATCACTCACTGTCCCTCCTCGGACTCGGCGGGCCGCAGAACGCCGGTAATGGCGCGCACAAAGCGCTCCCAGCGCGAGGTCTCGGCCAGCAACTGCCGTCGTCCCGCCGCGGTCAGGCGGTAGTACTTGGCCCGCTGATTGTTTTTGGAAACGCCCCACTCGGCCGAAATCCAACCTTCCTGTTGCAGGCGCTGGAGGGCGGGGTAGAGCGACCCGTGTTCCACCTTGAGGGTTTCTTCCGAAGTGCGCTCGATGGACTTGGCAATGCCATGTCCGTGCGTGGGTCCCCAGCGCAAGGTGCGCAGAATCAACATGTCGAGCGAGCCATAAACAAGTTCGAGCCGGTCTGTGGAGGGTTGCTTGGCCATAGTGGCAGGTAATCTACCACATAAGGTGGTAGATTGGCTACTAAATAAAATGGGGGCTGGTGACCCGCTCAGATCTTCTCGAAAGGTTTTCCTAGCCTGGCAGGAGGGTTTGGGACGAAAATCCGGCCGGCGATCGGAAATGAGGGCCCAGCAGTCAGGAGGCTCTCTCGGCGGGGGGGACGGATTTCCGAATACCGGCTCACCCCTGTGTCAGGCGGGCGCCAAATCGCAAAAGCAGAAACGATCCCTTTGCACGACCTCACCCACCGTGTAATTGATCGGGTGTTTGAAGATGGGGCCGGCGAAGGCGAAGGAATGGAACTCGCCATTCTCGCCGCAGGGATCGACATTCGCCGGAAGATCGCGCAGCAATTTCTCATCGTAAGCCCTTCCGGCGAAGGCGGGATCGAGAAGGGCGGTGTCAACGCAAACCAGCACCGCTTTGAATCCCAGGTGGATGAAGGTTCGCGCCAGCTCGGCCGTCTCCCGCTTCCAGATCGGGAAGAGGCCCTTCATTCCGAGTTGCGCCAGGTTCTTTTCCCGGTAGACTTTGAGGTCTTCCAGAAAGATGTCCCCGAACGCGACGGTGTCGATTCCCTCGCGCCGTCCCTCTTCCAGAAGTGCGCGCATGCGTGATTCATAAAGGGCGTTGGTGGAGTCTTTGGGAATCAAGATCTTCTTTAGAGGCAAAGCCAAAGCCTCCGCTTGCTGTTCCAGGAGGGCGCGGCGCACTCCGTGCATGCTGATGCGATCGTAATCCTCCGTGACGGTGGTGAGCAACGCCGCAATGCGATGGGTGTGGGCTTTCTGGATTTCGTATAAGGCCAGCGCGCTGTCTTTCCCGCCGCTCCAGGAGAGAAAAATGTCTTTTGACATGGTATTGGGTTGATCAAGAAGAAGCTAGGAGGCACAAGTGAGGATTCGCGACCCACGCTCTGACTTCTAGCCTCTCACTCTTAGCTTCCCGGATTCTTCCTGCCTCTACCGCCCGGGAAAATTAAGCCTCACCCCGGCGAGGAAATTGAAGGGCAGCGCCGGGTATCCCAAAACTTCCTCGTACTTCTGATCCAATATGTTGTCGAGCCGGCCGTATATTTCCACACCCCGCGGCAGACGGTAAGAGAACCCGCCATCAACGCGGACGTAGCCCTTATCCGGGAACAGGCAAGGCAAGCTGTAATAAGAGCAGGCGCCGAGTCCGTCGTTCGGTTCGACGTCCAGAACCTGCCCGCGGATGTAAGCATTGGTGTTGAGCATCAGATTGCCATGCCGCCAAGTGAGATTGTACGCCCCGGAATTGCGCGGCTGGCCGATCAGTTGTTGCCCCACTTGGAGCGGCGCCAGCGCCAGTGATGATCCGTTAAGGGAGAGAACCTCCGTCTTGTCCAGGGTATACTCCACCGACATCTGCACCGACTTTATAGGATGGACCTGGAATGAGATTTCTGCACCCTGGGCGCGCGAGTTGCCGAGATTATCGGAGGTAAACGAACTCAGGTTGGTCAGCGAACCTCCCAGCGTCACAATCTGATCATGGAAATGGTTATTGAAGTAAGTGAGGTCCAGGACCGCCTTGCTCTGGAAAAACCGCTGCTCGATTCCTGCATCGAAGCTGAGGCTGGTTTCCGGTTTCAGGTGAGGGTTGTTGGTGAAGGCCAGGTTGAACCCGTCTGGCGGGCGGATGCCCGTGCCGAAGCTGGCGTGCAGGCGGGTCCCATCCAGCGAGCCGCCGTGCGATTCTCGCAGCATATACGCCGCCGCCACGCGCGGATTCACTTTGCCAACAGTACCGGGAGGAAGGAGCGGGCGGCCGGCGGAATCATCGGCGGGCAGCGCGTGCGTGCGCAAATCATCCACGCGGAAACCCGTGGTGAGGTAGAGACGAGGCGTGGGACTCCAGCGATTTTCCGCGAAGAAAGCCAGGCTGGTGCGGGGAAGCACGGAGGGCGCCCCGTTCGAATCCGAGATGTAAGTGTCCTCCACCTGCTCGCGGTTGTATTCAAACCCCGCCACGAAGAAGTCCTTATTGGAGACTGTTACTTCGCTGCGCGTGTTCAGAACCCCGCGCAGATTGTTGGAGTAAGAATCCCCGTAAGGTGAGCGGAAGTAGTAATCATTGGTGGACAAGCTGGCGCTGGTGACCTGCTGGAATTTCGAGGTGAATTGCTCCGAGTAACTGCCCCCCCATCCAAACAGGTTTTGCTTGTCACGAGAGTAAGTGTCGATTCCAGTGAAGAGGCCGTCAGGGTCGGACCCGTAAGGCCCGGGCGCCCCGGCGTCATTGGCATTGCCGAAGAAGTGAAAATCCAACCGCCGGCGCGGGCTGCCGTGATACCCGAGGCTCAGGAATGCCGACTGGTTGCGATAGCCGTCGTTGGGGACGGTGCCTCCCGAGTCCAGGCGGGAAAGATCGAAACCCCAGCTTAGGCCGTGGGTCAGGCCGCCTCCGTCTACCACAAAACGGCGCGTGGTAAAGTTGCCGCCTTCCGCCTGCGCGGTAAAATGCGGAGTGCCCTCACCCTCGGTGGTTACAATGTTGATGACACTGGTGACGGCGTTGGGGCCATAGAGCGCGCTTTCCGGACCGCGCGTTACCTCGACGCGTTCCACCCCATCGGCGGGGAGCGGGGCGAAATCAAAACTGCCGCCGAATTCGTTCAGCTCCATGCCGTCGACCATCACCAGGTTGTAATCGGACTCGCCACCACGGACGTAGACGCCGGTCACACCTCCGCGGCGGCCGGTCTGGCTCACCTCGACGCCGGGAATTCCGCTCAGCACGTCCAGCACATTTTGCGCAGCGCGGTCGTTGATCTCTTGTGCGGTGACCACAGAAACCGAAGCACCAACTTCCGAGGCCAGTGCCCCCCCGAGAGAGGCTGACACGACCACCTGTTGCTGTACGGCGCTCAATTGCAGGTGCAGTTCAAGCGTGTGGGTCTCCGGCCCTACAATCTCCACCTCCGCCGGAGGTGAAGCCAGCCCCGGCGCACTCGCTTCCAACTCATATTTGCCGTCCGCAAGACCCGCGAACAGGAATGCTCCTCGCGCATCGGTTTGTTTCTCATCGACGACCAGCAGAGACCGGAGCAGAGTGACACGCGCTTGTGGAACCGCGCTTCCGCTGGGATCAACGACCGTCCCCGCCAGCGTGCCGGCCTGCGCGGCGGTTGGCGAAAGAAGGACGAAGAGCGCGCCCAACAGAAGGGGCGGCCAAGCGGCCAGGTGAGAAAGGGTTTGGCTTGTAATCGGAATGGCCAGGGCTCGCAGGCGCGCGTCCCGGTTCTTGAAGTCATGCTGCATCACAGGAGACTCCTTCTCCCCGTTCATACGACGGGGCGGGCGGAAGGAGTCCGAAGAAGAGGGTGAAAACGCCGAAGCCTCCCCATCCCTCAAGGCGGAATAGGAAGGCTTCACAGTCTTCCCCAGGACTCTTTCCGTCGAAGAGTTAGGCTGAGTGAAAGTTCCTGGGCAGGTTTCCTGGCTTTCGGGTCATCACCTCATCCTCAGCCTTCCCCTTCTGCGCAAGGCAGAACAGTGGCTGGCGACATCGCCTGGGAGGACTTGGCTCGCCGATCACAGTGGCGGGACCACGGCCGACTTGCACGGCCTTTCCTTTTCCCCGTTGTCCGAACGGAGCACCGCAGGAACCGAAGTTTTCAAAGAACCAACAGCGCGAATGAACCTAACACCATCGCTGGAGCGCTGTCAACACTCCTAAGATGCCTTAAATTCACCTTAATTCAGGTTAATTCACTTTAGTTTACCCACCGTCCGTGATTGTCCTTCTTCTCCTCATCGCGCATGTACACTTCGAATTTCTTGCGCAACTGGGCGCGCCGCCAATCGTGATACTGAAGTTGCAAACGATGAGGAAGAGACCAGCCCCGCAGATAAAGGTATCCAAAAAGCATTCCGCCCAGATGCGCCACGTGGCTCACACCGGAACCGGGACCGCTGAAGGAACTGACGAATTCGATCGCTCCCATAATGACCACGAACCACTTGGCCTTGATGGGAATGATCATGTAAAGGTAGATGGGTCGGTCGGGGAAGATCATCCCATACGCCAACAGCAACCCATATATGGCGCCGGAGCAACCGATAGTGGCCGAAGGGATCGCGGGGTGGAAGACGGCATTCAGAGTTACATCCATGATTCCGGCCCCGATGCCGGTCAGAAAATAATAGAAGAGGAACTTCCTCCCTCCCCACAGGCTTTCGAGGTCCGAACCGAACATCCACAGCGCAAACATGTTGAAGATGATGTGGAACCAGCCGCCGTGCAGGAACAGGTAAGTGACGAGTTCCCACAGGTAGAACCTATGGATCACATCGTAGGATCGGAGCGCGAACCAGACAAACGGGTAGGCAAAGAACTCCGAATTGAAAATCTGCAGGGGAACGTAGGTGAGAAGGAAAACCGCACTCGTGACAATAATCAGCCGCTTGACCATCCGCGTAAGCGGCGGCCCGAACGAAAATGCGACTTGCCGACGGTAAGGCATCAATACAAGCGTACCACAAGAGGCGGAGAGATTGGAAAATGGCGGGAGAAAACCCACAGTTAGTAATCGACCGTCGCCAGTAATGGACTGCCGGCAAACGTCTCCTCGCTTTCCGCGATCGCTGAGATGCTCAAGAGCGAAAATCCGAGCGGAGACGGTGCATTGAGAGATGTTCCGTTATATGTTAGTGCGGTGGCCGGAAATGGAAAAAGGAAATCCCCGTGAAGAGCATGTCGTGGCTGCTGATACAGGACGCGCTGAACGCGCGCAAAGCTGAGGGTCTCCGCCGGCGAGTGTTGACTTCTGGGACGGCAAGTATTATCAGGTATAAGGGGAGATTTCTGCCATAGTGCGGAAGCCGCGCAGAATACCCTCAGCGGAAACGGAAAGGAGGACATCATGCAGTTACGAGTCGTGCTTTTCTGCGCCCTGCTGATCACGCTAAGCGATGTGACTGTTGCCCAGAAGCCCACAGTTGTGAATGTTCCTGCCCCCCGTACCCCGGCTAACTCGGGCAAACAGATGTATAAAGCTTATTGCGCCTCTTGTCACGGAAAGGGCGGAAAGGGTGATGGGCCCGCTGCAGATGCACTTAAGGTTCCTCCCCCGGACCTCACTGGCCTTACGAGACGGAACAACGGTAAGTTTCCCTCGTTACAGGTTGCCGGGACCATCACCGGCCAAGCCGGTACGCCAGCCCACGGCTCCAGGGAAATGCCAATCTGGGGTCCAGTGTTCATGTCCATGAGCCACCAGCACGAGTCCGAAGTGCGTTTACGGGTAGCTAATCTCACGGAGTACATCAAATCCCTTCAGCAGAAGTGAATACCCAGGTGCTCCCGGCGCACAAAGCAATGATCTCAGTGCCCGAGCGTGACGTGAGTCTCGCCATAAGCGGTCGCGGAATCAGTCGAGGCGACGGCCAGCCATATGAGGATCAGGAATCTATCCAAGATGTCGGGGCATCGGTTCTGATTTCGGGCCTCTCGCGGGCAAGACTCGTAGCAGCGGACGTTCAGCCAATGCGTCGTTCCTGGCTTTCCACCCACACCCTTTTGGCTGCAACTTGACCCAGATGGACCTGCTTCACCCCAAGGTCCAGAATCATGGTGTCGTCATAGTTGCGGCTCACCACTCGGACCTGTGAGCCGGGGCGAAGTTCGAGCCCATCAAAATACTCGAGAAGTGCGCGATCTCTTTCGTACATACCCACCACCTTCACTCGCTTTCCGGCAGGCACGTCTGCCAGCAACATCAGACCCGCCTTGCGACGTTCAGCGGCACCCGTGTTGATCCCGTTCCCGTGTGGGCAGGGGCCTTCCTCGCCCAACTTTTGAATTAGCTTCCTCTCGAAGTCATCAGAAACGGCATGTTCCAGCCGTTCGGCCTCCTCGTGGACCTTGTACCATTCCATCCCCAGCATCTCAGCCAGCATTCGCTCGATCAAATCGTGACGTTTGCGAAGCCGATTTGAGATTTGGCGGCCCGCGCCGGTAAGTGAAATCCGCCCAGTCCCTCTTATCCTGATCAGTTTATCCCGTTGCAGACGCCTCAAGGCCAGGGCCACGGCAGGCGGCGTTATTCTCAACCATCGCGCAATCGTTGCGGCGATCACCGGCTCTCCTTCAGACTCCGTTTCGGCGATAGCTTTCAGGTAATCTTCTTTAGAGATGCTTAGTTTCATTTTCTACCTATGCGATTTTGTTCTCTTCAGACATCCACTATTCCCTATAATGACAAGGATTAGGGGAAATGGCAACAGGGCTTTATTCTGGGACCTAATCCGATAATGCAGAAACCTATTGACAGCCCAGCGAGGATTGTTATTAACTATAGCTTACATCATTGTGCAAGCTACGGTGAAGAGGCAGCGGACCGGGTCTTCGGGAGTCTAAATACCCACCGGGGACATCAGCAAGGGAGGTCATCATGACGCGTGGGAGTCCAACTTACAAGCAATGCAGATGCCTCTCGAGCTTGGTCCCCTGGGACAGAGATTGGCCATGTTCTGTTACCCTTCTATTCCTTATTGTGTGCTTTTCCGCAAGTTGCGGAGTCGCCTGGGCGCAAGGGGAAACCACCAGTGCAATTGTCGGCCAAGTGACCGATGCCACCAACGCGGCCGTGCCGGGGGTTAGTGTGACAATCACGAGTCGTGAAACGGGTCTAACGCGTACTGCCAGGACCGATGAAGCCGGACGGTTCAACTTCCCTCAACTAAAACCTGGTGATTATTCGGTTAGAGTGGAAGGGGAAGGCTTCGAGCCACAACAGAAAGAGAATGTGGTTTCGGGTTTGGGTCAGAAGCAAACCGTCGATTTCACGCTCGAAGTAGCCCGATCAAAACAGATTGTTGAAGTCAGTGGCCAGGCACCGCTCATCAACCCCGAAGACGCGAACACGTCCACGACGCTGAGTGCGCCAGCCCTGGAAGACTTGCCGAATCCGGGCGGCGATTTAACCTACCCCCTCCAATTCTCTCCCGGCGCTCTTATTAACACGGCAGGGAGCAGCAACGATTTCGTGGGCAGTTCGAATGGATACGGCAACGTCGAATTCAACGGTTTGCCTGCCTTGTCCAACGGATACATCGTCGACGGACTGGAAACCAACGACCCTTTAACCAACCTGAATAGCGGCCTCTCGACCAACCTCGTCCTGGGACTGAATTCGATCTCGGACGTAACGGTCAATACCCTTTCCTATTCCGTAGACCAGGGACGATACGGAGCCTCCCAGGTCAACTACATCACCAAATCCGGTACCAACCGGTTTCACGGGAACCTCTACGAAGTATGGAACGGGTCCGCGCTGAATGCCGCGGACTTTTTCACCAACGCCACACCCGGGAACCACAAGCCGCGATCAACGGTGAATCATTTTGGAGGCAGTCTGGGCGGCCCGATCGTTCGGGACAAACTGTTTTTCTTTTTCGACAGCGAATGGGTTCGGATTGCCTTACCCATCGTCACGCCGACCACCGTGCCAACCCCCGCGTTCGAGCAATATGTTCTGCAACAGCTCCCGCTCGGGGGAACCGACTCCGTAACGGGCTCAGTCTATCCGGCGACGCCGCGATCACTACCTTTTTATCAAAACATGTTCTCACTCTACCGGAATACCAACGGCACGCCTCTCGCTGTGCTCGGTTGTCCTTTCGATTCCAGCGGTGCAGCTGTAACAGGTAATCCGCCGAATGGAAATGGCTGTGCCAACCGGCAGAGTATTTCGCACTCCAGCGACGACCATGAACAGGTACAGACCGTTCGAATCGATCACAATATCAATCAGAACAATGTTAGCTGGTTTCGCTTTCAGGCCGACACGGGCCTGCAAGCGGCGTACACCGACTCGATCAACCCCCTCTTCAATGCGGTTTCCCCCCAGCCGCTCTATTCGTTTGCGGCAGGGTACACGCACATTTTCTCGCAGAATCTGGTGAACTACTTCAATCCCGGTTTCTCCTGGTATGAAAGCTTGTTCGGTCCCAGCGACTTGCAGAAGACACTTGCCGCCTTTCCCATGGTTTTGCAAGGCAGTGGCGCCAACGCTCCGTTCACGCCCGTCGGCGGGCTTGACAACACCTGGGTTCAGGGAAGGCGGGCTTCGCGGCTCTTCATCAATGACAACCTTGCTTGGAGTCGCGGCGCGCACGAGTTTCGACTTGGCACCAATACTCGAATTTTCCGCCTGAATGACTATGACTTCGGTGAGGGAACAGTCCCCACAGCGACCTACACCACCTTGCCTCAATTCATTTACGGAGTGGCCTCGACCGCGACGCAGACTTTCCCCCTTGCTGCGAACCAGCCTTTCAACTTCCTCAATCTCGACCTCTATGCGCAGGACACGTGGAAAGCAACTTCCAAGCTTAGCTGGACATTCGGCATTCGGGACACGCTGAACTCCAATCCTTCGAATCCGCATTATGGTGTTGCGCGTCTTCGCGGATCCTTTGGCGCGATTTCGCATGATGTCGATCAGCCGTTGAACGCCACGATTCAGACCCATCTTGGTCATCTGTTTTCCTCCACGCCGCTGGCCATTCTCCAGCCGCGAACGGCCCTCGCGTGGCAACTTGAGCCCCATACCGTGCTACGGGGCGGCTTCGGCCTTTTCAGTGATATTCTGCCGGGCAGCGTTGCGGACACGCTCGGCGCCAATCCGCCGTATGTCAGGAGCTTCCAAGGCGGCCTGCTTGGCACCGTGGGTGGGACCGCTATTGCGCCGGGGGTGGCGAACAGCGCCGTCGACGCAACCGTCGCCTCCAATCAGGCTTTCGGCTTGGGATTTTCGCAAGGCTGGCTCTCCTGCGCGGCCCCGCAGGCGAATCCCACCGCATGTCTTCCCCCCGTCGCGATGGTGGCGGCGCCCGATGGTCAGCTTCACGCGCCGTACTTGATGGAGTGGAGTCTCGGCGTCGAACATCAGTTCGGAGTGACGGGGAGCATGCAGGCTCAATACGTCGGCACGCGCGCGGTAAACCAGCCGTATCTGACGCAGGTGAACGGGTATCAAACGGTGTGCCCGGGCTGCTTTGCGCCGTTCCCTTACGCGCAGCCCACAGACCCGAGGTTTGGGGCGGTAACACAATTCTCTACCGGCGCCAACAGTCACTACCAAGGCCTGCAACTGACCGGCACCAAGCGCCTCGCGCACGGCTTGCAAGGGCAGGTGAACTACACCTTGAGCCGTTGCACGGACACCGTCTCGAATGGCGGATTCCTGCAGTTCTCCGCCGGCGGGCTTCTGTCCCCTTTGCCCGGAGAACTGGCTCGGGACTATGGCCCTTGCGATTACGACATCCGGCACAATCTCAACGGTCAGTACGTGTATGAGGTGCCGATTAAAGTCCAGAACCGCAGGCTGGGCTATGCATTGAACGGGTGGCAGGTTTCCGGAACCGCGTTCTGGCACAGCGGGATTCCGCTCTCCGTCTTGAGCACGCCATACTCCGCGGATGGAAATGGCATTGTGCAGGGCAGCGGACCGCAATTCGCCAGCCTCGTCCCCGGTGTGCCCTTGTATGAGCACCATTCCATTCCGGGTGTGACGCAACCGGGCACAATTCAGTGGCTCAATCCCGATGCCTTTGCCTCCACCGTTGACCCGAGCACGGGCGCTTGTATAGGCGGAGATAGCCCGACGACCTGCCAATTCGGAAACCTCGGCCGGAACGCCTTGCGCGGGCCCCAGTTCGTCTGGAATGACTTCTACCTTACCAAGTGGTTCCCCTTGAGCGAGCGCGCCAAGCTGCGGCTGGAAGCGCAATTCTTCAATTTGTTCAATCATCCAAATTTCGCGCTCCCCAGCATGGTATTGGCGGGGATTCCCGGGAAGGCATCTACTCAAACGGGATTTGGTGCGTTCGCCTACACGACCTCTCCACCCACAGGGTTGTTGGGCGTGGGGTTGGGAGGCGACAACTCGCCCCGCATGATTGCATTTCAGGCGCGTGTTGAGTTCTGATTTTATCGCGCGATTTGTATACTTTCCGACACAAAGCCCGACAGATTGCTGTTGATTATCGCGCAATTGCCATATTTTTGTGTAAACCACGGGTTTTTAGCTTGACATTTTGTCATACGCACCTTTGTTTTCATACACATAGCCGGATCGATCTTCATTTTTGACATCTCTAGAGGGTCCGGGCCCCCGTTTCGGAGCTTCGAGAGCATATCCGTCAGCCGCCAGACCCGATGCAAATTTGAGTCTTCCATCCTTTGCATGAGCAGTCCATCTTCGTCCTGGGGGGCCATCAGCGCCGCGAGGCGCAGAAGCGCGAAGCGTTCTTGCATGTCCGGCTCAGCCCTCGACCTTCTTCTTCGGTCTCGCGTCAAACCACTTTCTCCTTTATTTTCATCAATATAATGGCTAAGAGGCTTTAACTACCTTATTTTTCATAAACATAATGGCTAGCCTCAAAACTGACACAATTTCTACATGTGTTTTCAATAACATAATGGGTCTATCCTTCATTTTTGCACCCCGCATTTTTTTGGCTAGGCTAGCACGACAATAGACTAACTATCTAAGTTTCAATGACATAGACTTTTGCAAGATTTTTCCGATTCATCGCTAACCACCTTTATTTTCTAGCACATAATGGCTAAGCTCGCTGTTTTTCTCCGGCTTCCGAGCAGGGTTTAATCTCCAGCAGCAAGTTGGCGCCTGCATACAAAACGCCTTCAGCAGGGAGCTGAAGTACTCAGCTTTCAGCCTACTGCCTACTGCCTACTGCCTACTGCCTATTGCCTATTGTTGTATGGGTTGCGCTGACCCGTTGAATAGGTCGCGTCCTTGCAACTCAGCCGGCGAGCGCCAGCCTTGATTTTGAGTGTACAAAAGGTTATTCCAGTTGTCAAGAATATTCTTAGGATACACGTGGGGCAAAGCATGGACCTGTTCTGAAGGTCCGCGGCTCGTCCCCAATCTGACCCACCACCCGCGCTTCCACTCGCGGGTTTCTAAATGCTCGCTGCTAATTACTTGACAACGGTATCAGTGAGATGTAAAAAGATAGCTATCTTCGAACTGTTCACTTCTGGTGGTTAATGAAGCAGACATATTGTCGCTACTGCTTCCGCGCAACAGGTATGCCCGTATGCCGGGACTCACGGGGTCCTTTTCCAAACAACAAGGCGGTGGAGGCGAGGGTATTGCCCAAGCTCCGTGACCCGCGTTCGAGGGAGTCGATCAGGGGTGCTATATGAAATCTGCTGAGAGAGTGTTGAGTGTTTGCTTTTTCACCGTGATCCTGGCCGGGATGCTGGGCTTGGGCCTACTAGTCCGGACGGCCAGTGCGCAAACGTTACAGGGTAACCCCGGAAGGGCCGGGGCGGCAGCGAAGCAAGTCGCCAACGCCAGTTCCCCGCCAGAGCGGCGGCTTCCCGAGTCATTTGGCAGAGTGCCTTTGAGCTTCGAGCCGAACGTCGGTCAGACGGACTCCCAAGTTCGCTTTTTTTCTCGGGGTCATAACTCTACCCTCTTTCTCGCGGACCACGAGGCCGTACTATCACTCAAGAGGTCTGCAGCCAACCCCCGGAGCTCGGATGGGTCCGGCTGGCCGGATTTGAGCAAGCCTTCGGCGCAGAACAGCAAACGCTCTGTCTTGCGGATGAGGCTATTGGGAGCAAACGCGCACGCCCAAGCAGAAGGCATTGGGCTGCTCCCAGGTAAAACCAACTACTTTTTAGGTGCTGACCGAGCCCAGTGGCATACGGGCGTGCCAAACTACGCACAGGTTCGCTTTCACGACGTATACCCCGGAATCGACTTGCTTTATTACGGCAATCAGCGGCAGTTGGAGTACGATTTTGTGGTCTCACCTGCCGGCAATCCCAGCGCAATTCGCCTGCAATTCGGTGGACAGGATAGCGTGAAAGTGGATTTAGATGGCGACTTGGTTGTCACCATTTTCGGCGAGGACATGCGCTTTCGCAAACCGGCCGTGTATCAACCGGCTGAAGTTTCGGAGGGCCTGCCGGACAAGCACGGCCGTCGGGTCGTGCAGGGAGCGTGGAGGATAGAAGGAAACGACTCAGCGCGCTTCGAGATCGGCAGCTACGATGCTCACCAGCCTCTCGTGATAGACCCCGTTCTGGTTTATTCGACGTACCTCGGTGGGAGCAGCCCCACAGGCGGATACGCGATTGCGCTGGACTCCTCGGGGAGCGTCTACGTTACCGGAAGTACCAATTCGACCGATTTTCCCGTGTCGAGCGGTGCGTTCCAGAAGACCTACGGAGGCAACAGCATCGCTTGTGAGTCGATCAATGATTGCGGAGATGTATTTGTTACAAAGCTGGATCCGACCGGGACGACCATCGTCTATTCGACCTATCTTGGCGGCTCGAATGACGAGACGGGACTCGGGATTGCCATCGATGCTGCCGGGGATGCCTATATTACCGGTTTTACTTCCTCTCTGAATTTCCCCACCACTCCGGGCGCATTCCAGACCACCTGCAACGGGTGCGCCCCGTTTGCGACGAACGCGTTCGTAACCAAGTTGAATCCCAGTGGCTCCGCGCTGGTTTACTCCACGTTCTTGGGCGGCAGTGCCAACAATCGGGCTAGCTCCATTGCGGTCGACTCCAGCGGCAATGCTTACATTGCCGGGTGGACTGCGTCTCCGGACTTCCCCGTAACCGCCGGGGCTTTCCAGACCTCCATCACCTCCGATGATTCGGACGCCTTTGTAAGCAAGCTTAATCCCGCAGGTTCCGCCCTCGTTTACTCAACGTACCTCGGAGGAGGATCGGCCATGAGCGCAGGCGCCGTGGGAATCGCCCTCGACGGCGAGGGCAGCGCGTACGTGACGGGTACCACTAACTCCTCCAGTTTCCCTACCACGTCCGGCGCCTTCCAGATTCCGTTCGGACTTAGCGCAACTCCCGCATATATGTCGTCCAGCTCTTACGTCACAAAGCTCAACAGCGCGGGCTCCGGGCTTATTTATTCGTCACTTTTTTCAGGGCCTTCGTCCGCGATCGTCGTCGATTCTTTGGGCAGCGCTTACGTCACCGGCTCCTCCGGCCAATTCTTCCCCACCACCCCGGGCGCGATAAATGACACGTGCGACTCGGGAAGCTTTCTCAGCAAATTCACCCCTGACGGGTCGAATCTCGTCTTCTCTGACTATTTCTGTAGCGAAGCAAATTCGCTCCCCTCAGCATATGGATTCAGTTTCGGGCCACCAGGGGCACTGGCACTGGACTCCTCGGGCAACATCTACTTGGGCGGGACGACGGGCTCTACCGGGTTTCCAACGACGGCTGGGGCTTTTCAGACTCAACTCGCAAACGTCTGCTGCTTCTTCGACGGTTTTCTAATGAAAGTGATCCCTGGCGGCTCGGCGCTGGCCTACTCCACATTTCTGGGCGGTAGCAGCACCGACTCAGTATCCGGAGTTTCTGTGGATGCCTCAGGCAATGCTTATCTGACGGGCTACACGGAATCGCCGGACTTCCCGACGCAGAACCCCATACAGGGCTCTCTCTCAGGAGCGTTCGATGCCTTCATAACAGAGATTTCCACGAGTGCCGGCCCCTTGAGTGCGTGGCCGGCCGTCGTGAACTTCGGGGATCAGGGCGTGGGGATCAACAGCTCTCCTTTGCCGGTGACTGTTGCCAACGCCAGCAACTCCGCGATAGAGATATCCGGCATTGTGGCCGCCGGGAACTTCACGCAGACCAACAACTGCCCTGCAAGTCTGGCCCCGAGCGGGCGATGTACAGTTAGTGTGGTATTCAACCCTCAGGCGGCGGGGACTATCAGTGGAACGCTAACCATTACAGCGGGCGGCTCAGGAAGCCCGCCGTCGATTCAGTTGGAAGGCAACGGCGTCAACGGTCCCGTGGCAGTGCTGAGCCAAACGACTGCGTATTGGGCCAGCCAGCCGGTCGGTTTCACGAGCCCTCCCCTGACGATTACGCTGACGAACACGGGAAACAGCGAGCTGGACGTTAGCAGTGTGACCCTCAACCCCTACGGGGTTTTTGGCTTTGGCGATGATAACTGCGGGGCAGTGCAGCCGCAGACGAGTTGCACTGTTCAGGTCACCTTCACTCCTGGGTCAGTCGGCGAGAACCCAACTTCCAGCGGAATCACGTTCCAGGACAATGCCGGAACTGGCTCGCAGGGCGTGGAGCTTATCGGGGTGGGAGTAGCGGACGTGGTTACCTTTTCGAGTCCGGGGCTGAAGTTTGCTGATCAGCCCGTCGGAACCGCGGGTGGGTCGCAACCGGTCTTCTTGGTCAACGGCCTCCCGACCCCGATCACGCTCAATAGCATTACCACCTCTTCGGATTTTTCTCAGTTGAACACTTGCGGGGCGACCCTCGCATCGGGAGCTTATTGCAGCCTCAACGTGACGTTTAATCCCACCACTAATGGTATTCGCCTTGGAACGCTGACAGTCAACGACAGTGGCGCTGGCAGTCCTCAGGTCATGTATCTCCTCGGCGCGGGGGTCGGACCAGAGGTCGGGCTTTCGGTTTCTGGACTGACCTTCGAAAATGAGATGATAGGGACGACAAGTTCGTCTCTGAGTGTGACCCTCACCAATACCGGCGCTACCGTGCTTGCGGTCAACGGCATTACGGCCAGTGGTGACTTTGCCCAAACGAACACTTGCGGTGCGAGCGTGGCGGCGGGGGGGAACTGCACCATTAATGTGACCTTCACGCCCACGGCGGAAGGGAACCGGTCGGGGATGCTGACGATCACTGACAACAGCAATGGGGTGGCGGGAAGCACGCAGACGGTGACGCTCAGCGGGACGGGACTGGCCCCGCTCGTGGCGCTTTCTCCCACTAGCCTGACGTTCTCGGGTCAAGTTTCCGGCACAGCGTCCAGCGCGCAGGCGGTGAAGCTTACGAACTCCGGCAATGCAACTCTGACTCTTAGCAGCATTGCTGTGAGTGGAGACTTTGCGCAGACGAACAACTGCGGCGCCAGTCTGGCGGCCAGCGCCACCTGCACTATCAACGTGACCTTTACCCCCACCGCCGGCGGAAGCCGCACCGGGTCGATCACCCTGACCGATAATGCCGGCAACAGCCCACAGACCGTCGCGCTAACGGGTACCGGCGAGGACTTCACGCTGAGCATGCCTTCGGGCTCTTCCTCCACGGCCAGTGTAAGCCCGGGCCAGGCGGCGAGCTACTCGCTCAACATGGGGGGGCTGGGTGGCTTGAACCAAGCCATCAACTTCACCTGCACGGGAGCGCCCTCCGAGTCCACCTGCACGGTCAGTCCCTCGTCGGCCACACCCAGCGCGTCGGGATCGGTGGCAGTTACCGTGGCGGTCACGACAACCGCTCCTGGCGCGGTGGCACCCCGTCCGCGTCCCACGCCGCCCTTCGGTCCCGGGACGGATCTGCGACTCATCTCGTTTCTGCTTCTGGGATTGCTCACGCTGGCATGGTGGGCGTCAGTAGGCAGGAGGCCACGAGGCAAGAAACTCCGTTGGGGATTGGGGATGGCTGCAGTTGCCACGCTGGCCTTGGCGATGGCCTCCTGCGGCGGGGGTGGGGGAGGAGGGGGAGTTCCGCCTAATCCCGGAACTCCTGCGGGGAGCTATACCCTGACGGTCACCGGAGCCCTTTCCGGGTCCGCCCTACAGCACAGCATCACCCTCACGCTGAAGGTGAGCTGATGCACTGCTTGATCCTCTTCCGGGCTGAAGACTCGCCCCAGTTGCGAAGTTCTGAGGCCTCGCCCAAGCAGGGACGCATTGACCGTTTAATGGCTTCCACGGAATAACGACAATATGTCAGAATGTAGGTTGCATTGGCGGCTCTTTGATGATAGCCTGATTGCTCTGCTTCATACATTAAGGAGACATTTTTATGTTAGGCAGTTATCCCCTCTCTCGCTGCCCTGTCTGCAAGAAAGCATTTCGCAAGGAAATCGAGGATGCCACAACTTCCGAACCGAACTTGGGCCTGTTCGCCTGTCCTCACTGCGGCCTGAAGTTCCAACGTTTCGACCCGCAGTACCTGAAGGAGCCAAGCAGCCACGCTACCGCCCGGTAGCTTTTCAGCCCCGCTGAGCCAATCCTTGGCAGGCTGCTGAAAGAAACCGTGCGTGCCATGCTGTGCGCAGCGAAGCGATTGAATGATCGAAGAGATTGATGGAAGTCGCTCCATCACCCGATCACCAGATCGCTCCATGGCCCAATCACTCCATCCCGCAACCCTAAGATGTCTCAATCACCAGACCACCCGACTACTTCATTCATATCTCAGCGCCACCATGGGATCGACCTCGGTGGCCCGGCGCGCGGGGATGTAGCTTGCCGCCAGCGCCACCAGCGCCAGCACGATCGTCACGCCCGCGAAGGTGAGCGGATCCGTTGTACTCACGCCGAACAGCAGCGTGGCCATGATGCGCGTTAGGGCGAAAGATCCCAGGATACCCAAGGCGACGCCCACCGCCACAATCACCAGGCCTTGGCGAAGCACAAGGCGCAGCACGTCGGCCACTTCCGCGCCCAGCGCCATGCGCACTCCAAACTCGCGTGTGCGCTGCGCGACGGAGTAGGCCATCACGCCGTATATCCCCGCCATGGCGAGCAGCAGGGCGGTGGCGGCAAAAACTCCCACCAGGAGCAAGTTGAAGGAGCGCGCTTTCAGCGAATCCGCAAAGACCTTGGTGAAGGTGCTGAAGTTGGGTGGAACGTTGGGGTCAACATCCCTCAAAATCTTCCTCGCCGCCGGAATCAAGGTGGCCGGCGGGAGGGTGGTGCGCATGACCACGGTAAAGCGCCAAGTGGCATGCGGCCGTTGCTGGGCGTCCACGTAAATGACGGCAGGGGGCTTGGACTCCAGGTTCTCAACGTGCACGTCGCCCACGATGCCCACCACGGTCAGCAGACGCATGTCGCCATCCATGTTCCCGAACTCCAAGGTCTGGCCCAGCGGGTCCTGGTTTGGCCACTTCTCTCGCGCCAGGGTCTGGCTGATCAGCGCCACGTGCGGCGAATTCATGGTGTCCGTGTCACGAAACAGGCGGCCGCGCAGCAGGGGAATGCCCAGAGCGTGAAAATAGCCTTCGCTCGCCACGCAAAAATCGGCGTTGCCGGTTCGCGCCGTGTCTTGGAATAGCTTGTCAAGATTCTCCATTCCGGGTACTTTTTCTCCGGGGTTCATCACCAGGAAAGTGCCGTCTGCCAGGTCCCCACCGAGCGGCAACCCGCTGGTGCCGCCCACTTCCACGACTCCGGGAAGCGCCCGCAATTGCGCAAAGAGGTTATTGAGGAATCCCAGGCGCTGCACCTGTTCCGCGTCTTTCTCCGCGGGGGGCAAGGCCATGTCCATGGTGAGGATATGATCGGTGCGGAAACCCGGATCGACGGAAAGCACGCGAAGCAGGCTCCGGCCCAGCAATCCCGCGCCTACCAGTAGCATCATGGTAATGGCCAGTTGCGCAGCCGCCACCGCGCGCCCCAGCCGATGGCCGTGTACCGTGCCCAGGTAACCTTGGCCGCGTTCGGCCAGCGCTTGCTCCGGGTCACCCCGGGCGGCGCGCCACGCGGCGAACAAGCCGAGACTAAGCGCCACTCCCGTTGCCATCGCCAGAGCAAAAAGCAGTACCGGCAGGTTCACCGAGACATGTTCCGGGTGGGCGAGGTTGGACGGAGCAATGGCCAGCAGCGCGTCCACTCCCCATTGCGCGAGCAGCACGCCGAGCGCTCCGGCCCCCAGCGCCAGGAGCAAGGCTTCCGTGAGGAATTGGCCCATCAGGCGGAGGCGTCCCGCGCCTAGCGCCACGCGAATGGCGAACTCCCGCTCGCGCGCCGCCACCCGAGCCAGCAGCAGGTTCGCGACATTGGCGCACGCTACGAGCAGCAAAAACCCCACCGCGCCCAGCAGAATGTAAAGCGGCTTGCTCACGTCGCTGGTCAGGAAATCCTGCAGGCGCACGGCGGAGATATCCACCATCATGGTGTCCTTGCCGTATTGTCGCAAGAGGCGGCGGGCGATTCCGGTAAGCTCGCTGCGCGCCTGGGCCAGCGGCACACCCTCGCGCAGGCGCGCCAACACGTGCCAGTTGTGCGCCGTGCGGCTGGGAAGCGTTTCCCACAATTCGCGCGGTACCCAGATGTCACTGTCCGAAGGAAAACGGAATCCGGCCGGCAGCACTCCCACCACGGCCACGTCGTGGTTTTCGATGTTCAGCTTGAGGCGGGAGAAATCGCTCGCACCGCCCAGATATTGCTTCCAGTAAGCGTAACTCACCAGCGCCACGGGAGCGGCGCCGAAGCGTTGCTCCTCCGGCGCGAAACCCCGCCCCATCACCGGCTGCACCCGCAACATGGGAAAGAAATCACGCGAGACCGAGGCGGTCATGGTGCGCGTGGGTTCGGAAGGGCCTGCCACGGATTCCAGCCAAGCGCTGTACTCCGCCACCCCGTCGAGCGCTTGACTCGACGCCCGCACGTCAGCAAAATTCGGGTCGGCGAAGTTCATGTGCCCGCCATGGCTGTTCACTTCGTGCAACTCGACGAGCCGGTCAGGCTGAAAATAAGGCAGCGGCCTCAGAAGCACTCCATAAACCACGCTGAAGATGGCCACCGTGGCCCCAATGCCAAGCGCCAATGTCAGGACCGCCACCGCAGTGAAGCCGGGATTCTTCGCCAGCATGCGCAGGCCGAACTTCAGATCATGAATTAAGGTGCTCATCGTTCACCTCAAGTCGGCTCATCGGGGCATCGGTTCATCGGGTCATGGCAGCAGCCTTCAGCAGTCAGCCGTCAGCTCTCCGCTACTGCCCCAACCACCCCGCGCCGCGGGCTCCCTCCTTAGCAAGAAGGGGATTTGGGGGGCTAGTGCTGACTGCTGATAGCTTTACTCACAGCACCCCTTTATGCCTCACATTCAACCGATGCGAGATAGAATTCCCCCGGGGCTAATGGGCAGCCGGATTGCCAAAGCACTTACGCAGTTAAAGGATTGTAATGGAAGGGGTTAAGCTTATTCCTGGGCTCCACTGTCGGCTTTTGAATGTCCGGTTATGGGAAAGTCGAGACCGGATTCGACCACCCCGGGAGGCCGTTGGCGCGCCGGCAGGGGGCGCCCTCGGGCGCAATAGACCCTGTGGGCCACAGGATGTCGCGGCTTCGGAAAAGGTTGGTGCCGCTAGGTTAGCGATTATGTGGGCTGCGGAAAATTCTCTCACACTGTCATCCTGAGCGCAGCGGCGGATCTCCGCATTTGCTTGAAGAATCGGATACAGGGATCCTTCGCGAAGTTTACCCTGAGCGCAGCGAACGGGCTCAGGATGACACTGCTTGTGCTGTTTCGCAGATCGCCCGGGCCCTCGCCTCTGATTTACAGCCAGCTACGGGGCCGCAGGCGCCGGCCCAGGAGCCAGCCGGAACCTTACGGCAATGGTCGTGACGACCTCAATCGGATCGCCATTCAAAAGGGTGGGTTCATAGCGCCACTGCTCCACGGCTTCGATGGCTGCCTGGGCGAGGTCCGGATCGGGCGAGCTGATCATCTTCAGGCTCAGCGGTTCGCCCTGCATGGAAATCACTGCTTGCAGCAGCACCACGCCCTGCACGCCGCGTTTCCGGGCTCCTTCTGGATACACGGGATGCTTCATTTCCCGCAGCTTGGTGGCTTCGACAAGGCCTCCCACGCGAATCCGCTGGGGGCGCCGAGGTTCCTCTGGTTTCGCCGTTCCAGGGATTTCCAGGGCGGTCACGTCGATGTTTTCGATGACCTCGCCGGGCTCGAGCACCACCGAGAGTTCCTGCCCTTTTACTTTCGGACCCAAAGCGAATTTCTGTTGGTGATAGAGCGCAAACCCTGGCTTCTCGACTTCGACGGAGTATTCGCCGGGGGAAATCGCCGTGAAGGAGAAATCTCCGGTCTGGTCGGTCTTCGTAGTGAGGCGGATGCCGGTCGGCTCGTCTATCAGGTTGACGACCGCGTCGGGCACGCGAGCGCCACTCGGGTCAAATACTGTTCCTTTGACGGACCCTGTGCCTTGCTGGGCGGCGGATTGAGGAGAATCCTCTACCCCGCCAGGAACTCCTCCTGACACGCCGCCAGGGACTCCACCAGGGACGCCGCCCACGGTGCCACCTATGGGACCCATACTCACCACGCCACCTATGGGACCTACGCCCGCCACGCCACCGACCACTCCTCCCTTCACTCCTCCCGGGACGCCGGCGATGATAGCGGACTGCGCCGGAGCGCTCTCGGTCGATATCCGCGCCATGTCCCAGGGCTTTACCGGGAATCCCAGAGGCTTGAGTGTGGCGCGTCCTTCGCCGGTCAGCCGCAGTTCGAAATCGCTCTGGCTGTTGTCGTCCACGTCCTGCAGATTCACCGTGAGCGTGTCCGCCTTGAGACTGGCATGGAGGACCTTCCAACCCCCGCTTTTCCCCGCGCTGGCGCTGGTCAGGTTCCCGTCTTTATCGGTTTCAATATTGAAGGGAGACATGCTTCCCGTCCAGGCTTGACCTTCGCGCGCCAGTCGCAGGGTCAGGAAGGGCTTGCCCTCGAAGCTCGTGCTCCAGGTTCCCACAAACGCCGCGGGGGAGACAGAGGATGCACTATCGGTCGGGCGTGTTTCTTCCGGCCGTAGCGACAACAGCGATGCGGCCATGCAGGTGGCGGCCAGAAGCAAGCCGCTCAAGATGGCAATCGACACGGCGAGCCGCGCACTGGCGCGCGGTCGTGAGTCCAGAATTCTCATGACACGCTCCTCCAGGATGTTGGCATCGAAAACTCCCAGGCCGTGGCCTGTGTATACCCGCGATGGCGTGCCGGTCATGGCCTTGGCCATGCTGACCAGCGAGCGGGCGTAGGATTGCGGGCTCGGCAATTGGCCCGCCGCCATCTCATCACACGCAAGTTCACGGGTTTCTTCGATCCTGCGCTTCATCCAGCCCGCGGCGGGATGGAAGGTCAGGGGCAAATGGATCAGTTCCAGCACCAGGTTCATCGCGAAATCGCGGCGCCGCACGTGCGCCATCTCGTGGCAAAGCGCCGTCATCAGGTCAGGTTCGTTCGCGGGGTCGAAAAGGCTAGCAGGCAAAATGATGGCAGGCCGGCGCACTCCCAAGGTCAAGGGGGTGCGCACCAAGGACGAGGCCAGGATGGGGACTTCACCGACTCCAAATCTCGCCTTGCACCTCGCGACCGTGCGCTGCATCCATTCCGGAAGAGGCCGCTCGCCGGAGGCGCGCCGAATCCGCTCGGTCTTCTTCCAGGCCAGCGCCAGGCGTGACAGGCGGACAAGCAAAAGGAGGAGATAACCAACGAGCACCAGGAACGCAAGCACGTGGGGAGCATAAACCCGAACGGTTCGACGCTTGAATTGCTGCCCCGCGAATTGGACACTGGAGTTGAACTTCCCGGAGGCTGAGTGGCCCGGGCCTGCATCGGCTGCGGTGCCTGAATGGAGCACATCCGCCGCCATTTCCCTCGGAGCGGGGGCTACGACTGCCACCTCCGGTACCCTGCTTATGGCCAGAGGTTGGCGCAGACTCAAGGCCGGGAGTATAAGCCCCACCGCCAGCGCCGCAGCCCACAGGCCGTACCGGTAGCGTGCCGGGCCGCGCCGCATCAACCCCACCCCGATGGCCGCCGCCGCGGCGATCAAAGGAAGCTGCCAGAGCGCATTCAGTACAAAGGTCAGGACCAAGCGGCTGAGGATTTGCATGATCCCCTCCTAACGCGTGTCGCCCGAACGCGACTTTTCGATGAGGCGGTTCAATTCCGCCAGCTTTTCCGGCGTCAGGCGATGACTCTCCACCAGGTTCATCACCAGACTCTCCGCCGAGCCGCCGAATAGACGTTTGATGATGTCTCCCAGCGCTTCGGTGCGCGCCTTCTCACGGCTGACCACCGCCGCGTAGGCGTAGGCCCGGCCCTCGAGCGTGCGCTTGACCTTGCCCTTGCGGTGCAGCACATTGAGCATGGTTTGCACGGTGGTGTACGCCAAGCCGCCCGGCAGGCGGGTTTGTACCGCCTGCACATTCGCCGGCCCGTTCTCCCAGAGCACTTTCATGATTTCGAGCTCCAGAGGAGTAAGCTGCCCTCGACGCCGTTTTCTTCCCATGGTCTCCTCACAACTCCTAAATGCTTAGGAGATTAAACCCCAGAGATTTCGCCTTGTCAACTAATATTTTAGGAATTGTAGGAATTCAGGAGGATCGGGCGGGGTCGCCAGTGGCCGTAACCGAACCTGACGCGCGGTCTCGTCGGCCGGAGGGATTCTCCCGTGGCTTGCGCCGGACCTCGGACTCTGTGTGTCTGAGCCGCACGGGCGAGCGCTGGCGGGTGCGAAAAGCCGCGGACCCACAAAACAGGTCTGATTGAATAACGGCATCGGCTCCCTAGGGCCGGTAGACTTGGTTTGTCCCGACCAAGGATAGCCGGGAAAGGAGCCGAAGCCATGCAGCATTTTATCGGATGTGACGTGCACACGCGCAACCAAGTGGTGACCTGGATCGAGGAGGAAACGGGAGAGATCAAGAAGCGGCGGTTGGAGCACGAGGGCAAGGAAGCGAGAGAGTTCTACGCGCAGTTTCCGCGGGGGACGGTGGTGGGGATCGAAGCGACGTTTCCCGCGCACGGGTTCGAGCGGCTGAGGGGAGAACTGGGGCACGAGTTGTGGGTGGGCGACGCGGCGCCGGAAAGAGCTGCTGGAAGGGCTGGACCGCCTGGACGAGCAGGTGCGGGAACTGGACCGGGCGGCGGAAGAAGCCGGCCGCGCGCGCGAGGAGGTGGCGCTGTTGCGCACCCATCCGGGAGTGGGCAGGGTGGTGTCGCTGGCCTTCGTGCTGACGGTGGGACCGATCGAGCGCTTCCCCAACAGCCGCAAACTGGTGAGCTATTGGGGGCTGAATCCGCGCGAGAACTCCTCGGGTGGTCGGCAGCGCCTGGGCTCGATTGGTAAACAAGGGAACACCCTGATGCGCTGGCTGTTGGTCGAAGCCGCGCAGACGGCGGCGCGCCTGGATCCGCAGTTGCGCCGCATTTATCAACGCGCCTGCTCCGAGTAACCCACAATCTGCGCTTACTGCCCCGGAGCGCGATACGGGACGCTCTTCTTCGCGGCTTGATCCAGTTCACCGGGCGTGAGAAGAACCGTGGTGCTTGTGGTAACCACCCCGCTGGCATTGATGGCCAGTGAGGCAGCCGCCGCGCTCACGTTGTCCGGCAGGTCGACGATGACAATGGCATCGGACTTCCCAAAGGCAAAGTAGAACGCCTCCACTTTGCCGCCTGCCGCCTTGATCGCCTTCGTCGCGGCGTCGCGGCGTTTGGTGCCACCCTCCGCCAGCAACCCCTTCGCTCCTTCAGCCGTATACGTCGCCTGAACTAGATACTTCGGCATGGCTTCCCCCCTTTAGTTGTGGATTAGATTTTCGCCCTGGCGCGAAAGGGAACAATAGCGCGGCCGACGATGAAATGCAATCGGAAGCTATTGCCAGATTCTTCCCCTTAATTGTTGCGGACTCACGCCGCGGGGCGTCACCGCCGGTCGGCGATCACGCAGTCACCGTTAGGGCATGCAAGGGCCAAATCGAGCTTGGAATCTCAGATGCCGATGTAGTGCCAAGGGCCGGTCGAGCAGGGGTCAGGGATTCGGGGCTCGGGGGCTGGTGTAGGGCCGAACGGCGTTCGGCCTCGGCGGCTAATTCCCCTCCTGGTTCAGGAGGGGGCCAGGGGGTGGTCCGCCCTTTTCACTCGTCACTGCTCTTGCGATTTGCACTTCGCTGCTTTGAGCTCCGGACTTCGGACCTCGGACTTCGGACTCTTTATCTCATCACTCGCCACTGTTCTTTCCCACCTCGGACTCTGTATGTCTGAACCGGCGAGCGCTGGCAGGCGTGAAGAGCCGCGGACCTCAAAAGGCAAAGGTCCGCGCTGCGGTTGCTTCGTCGATCTTGCTTGACATGCCGCGAGGGCTCTGGCATATTCCCCTAAATGGTTTATGAGAGAGAAGCCAGAAAAGCCGCCGGACCTGCTACTGGGCACGCTTGACATGCTGGTGCTGAGGACGCTAGCGCGCGGCCGGATGCACGGCTACGCCATCGCCGAATCGATCCATCAACGCTCAGACGACGTGCTGCGCGTTGAAGAAGGCGCGCTCTACCCCGCGCTTCACCGCCTGGAGCTGCGCGGCCTGCTCGCCGCCGAGTGGGGCCTTTCCGAAAACAACCGCCGGGCCAAGTATTATCAGCTCACGCCGGCGGGCCGTCGCTACCTCGAAACCGAGCGCGCCGCATGGAACCGCATGGTCATGGCCATTGCGCGGGTCATGGCGACGGCCTGAGGCGAAGGCCAGCGGGTCATTGGGTGATGGGGTGATGGAGTAATGAGAGATGTATCCCGTCACTCTATGAGTCAATGATTGAATAGCTCGCGGAGTTACCGGGCCAACGAGGAGCGCGCGATACAAGACGGCCGGCCCGGCAAGAAAAGCGAGGGATCATGCTGAGCGAGCGGCTCTGGGCACTCTGGCTGCGGGTGAAGGCGCTGGTCAAACGTCGCGAGCTTGACCGCGACCTGGACGACGAGTTGCAGTTTCACCTCGCCATGCGCGAGCAGAAGCTGCGCGAGCAAGGCGTCGCGGCCGAAGAAGCTCCCTTCGCTGCCCGCCGCCAGTTCGGCAACGTCACCCGGCTAAAAGAAACCAGTCGCGAGCTATGGGGATTCGGCTCCCTGGAGATTCTCTGGCAAGACCTTCGTTACGGCCTCCGCATGCTGGCGAAAAACCCGGGGTTCGCCGCGGCAGCGGTCCTCACCCTGGCACTGGGCATCGGCACCAGCACCGGCATGTTCAGCGCCATCGACGGAGTGCTGTTGCGGCCCCTTCTATTTCCGCACCCCAACCAACTTATGGCCGTACTGGGCCTCACCGAACCCGCAGGGATCGACCCGCTGGGCTGGTGGGGGCACAACCGTTCATTCGACCAACTCGCAAGCTGTTATTCTGGGGGAATAAACCTGATTGGCGGTGGCCAAGCGGAGCGGACTCCCGCTGCAGTCGTTTCGGCCAGTTTCTTTCCGGTTCTCGAAGTTAGGCCAATCTTGGGCCGCGGCTTTTTCTCTGATGAGGAAACTTCCGGGCGAAATCATGTCGCCGTTCTCAGTTACGGCCTCTGGGCTGACGTTTTTGGCAAGGACCCAAGGCTGCTTGGGGGAACAGTTCGCCTGAATGGCATCCCTCACACCGTCGTTGGCGTAATGCCGCCCGGCTTCAGCTTTCCTGGACATGCTCGCGTCTGGGTCCCGAGAGTAGCGCCGGCCGCGCAGTTTTACGGCGAAGGGGAATTGGACTTGGGATCAAACCCAGCGGGTCTTCCTGAAGAGAGTTGGGTAATTGGCCAGCTGCGCGCAGGAGTCAGCCGCACCCAGGCGGAAGCAGAGATGACTCTCCTGTCCCATCGGCTCCAGGAAAAACTCGCCGACGAAAGGCATATTGTTGCAAACGAATTTGTCAACGTGCGCCCGCTGCAGGAAATGGTTGTTGGCGACGTGCGCCCCGCTCTTCTTGCGCTGTTCGCCGCAATCGTTTTTGTGCTTTTGATTGCCTGCGCCAACGCAGCGAACATGCTGCTGGCTCGCGCGGCCGTAAGGCAGAGAGAGGTTGCGGTCCGCCTCTGTTTAGGCGCGAGCGGGCGACGCATCGTGCGCCAGTTGCTGACCGAGAGCCTTCTCCTGGCCCTGGCAAGTGGATCGCTCGGGATTGTATTTGCCCTTTGGATTGTTGGTGCCATCCGCGCAATTGCCCCTGCCAATACTCCGCGCTTAGAAGACATCAGCTTTGACGCAAGGGTTCTGGTGTTTGCCCTCTGCGTCTCGTTGCTGACGGGCGTGCTGGTTGGTTTGGCTCCGGCACTACAGTCTTTCTCTCCCGAGCTCTCACCGGTCCTCAAGGGGGAGGGCTACAGATCGACGGGAACCATGGATACGTTGTTACGATCAGCGTTGGTGATTGGCGAAGTCTCGCTGGCACTAGTTCTGCTGACGGGCGCGGGCCTGATGATCCGAAGTCTCCACCAGCTCACTCATGTCCACCTCGGCTTTAATCCGCGAAACCTATTGACGATGGAGCTTGATTTGCCAAAAGCGAATTACGGGCCGAATACAGACGCCGCCAGATCAAAAGTGAAGCTTAAACAGCAGGCGCATGCCAAGGACGCTTTTCAGAAGGCTACGAATGCCGCCCGTGCTGCCGATAAAGATGCGCCTGCTCGGTCATCCTATGCAGCATTTCATCAACACCTCCTGGAAGAAATAAGAACTGTTCCAGGGGTTGTGGCAGCCGGCGCCGTAAATAATCTCGTCTTGACCCAAGGAGGCTGGAGCCTCTACTTCGATGTCCGGGGCGTCCCAACCGGCGAAGCTCGCTATTTTGAAATTGGCGGCGACTATTTCCGCGCCATGGAAATTCCCTTGTTAGCTGGCCGTGTGTTCACCGAGAAGGACACGGGAAGCGCACCACGAGTGGTGATCGTCAGCGAAAGCCTCGCCCGCGAAGTTTGGGGTTCCAAGAGCCCAGTTGGCGACCAGCTTCTCATTGAGGGCGAAGAGATCCCTCGCGAGATTGTCGGGGTGGTGGGAGATGTCGTCCCGGTCCAAAGGCGCGGGATGATGCAATGGCAATCTTGGAATTTCTACCTGCCCTATCTGCAGGGATACCCCCCATCCAATCAAGGTCCATTGGACATGACCGTTGTGGTCCGCACCGCTTCCGACCCGAGGGGAATCATCCCTGCACTAAAAAACCGGGTGCTTTCGGTAGATAAGAATTTGCCGGTCTTTAATGTCAGAGCGATGGAGCAGGTCATCTTCGAATACGCTGCGCCGCAACGATTCCGCAGCCTTCTGCTCAGCGTGTTCGCTTTCCTCGCCGTTCTTCTCACGGGGCTCGGCGTTTACGGAGTGGTCTCGTACTCGGTCGCGATACGAACCCACGAAATTGGCATCCGGATGTCTCTAGGGGCCAAGCCAAGCGATGTCCTGCTGCTGATTCTCGGCGTGGGCGTGCGCCGCGCTCTTGTAGGAATCCCGCTTGGACTGCTTTTGGCGTTGGGCCTGAATAAATTGATCTCAGGGCTTCTTTTCGGCGTTGGGCCTTCCGACCCCACGACGTACATTTTTTCGGCCGCGTTGCTGTTCGCGGTGACCTCAGCAGGTAGCTATGTCCCTGCACGCCGCGCGACGAAGGCGGACCCGATGGTAGCCCTGCGGCATGAGTGATGCGATCAGCGGCTAGCCACGGACAGTGCCTTTCTGTCCGTGGGCTTTTCTCATGCCCGATACCCCAGCGGCAACCGCACGGCGCCGAAAACCAGTCTGCAGTTGTCAGTTTTCAGTGATCAGTAACCGCGGGGAGCGACCCAACAACTAGCCCCGAATCCCCGGTCCCGCATCCCCATTCCCGGGCCTTCAGGGTGCCGTCCGCAACTCCTCGCGGATTACACGCCGCAGCGTTTCCTCGATCGCGGGCTGCCGCGCCCCCTCGATATAAGCGCGCAACGCGTTGTTGATCAAGGTTTGATAGTTCCCGCCCCCGGCGCGCTCCACCGCGTCCCGGAAATATTCCAGAATGTCGGTGTCCAAGCGGATGGTGATGCGTTCCTTGCCCGGTGGCACGGGCAGCACCGGTCCGCGCTTACCTTTACTGAAGTTGTAGGTTTTCATCTTTGTGCCTCATACTCTTTAAGTTCACGAGGTTCAGCGGGCCGAGCGGAAATGAGCCGAATGTCCTCGCCGCGATACGCGTAGACCACCACTAACACACGGCCTTGAGCGTCTGCGGTCAGATGTTACCCAGCGCGCCTCGCTGGGCTCCGACTCGTTATCGGCGATGGTGATGTCGTGAGGATCGTCGAGAACTAACACCGCATCGGCAAAACGCACGCCGTGCTTGGCGACGTTTTGCCTTCCCGCGGTCCCAGACGATCTCCATGTAGAGAACATACACTTGTATGTACGGCCAGTCAAGGGCGGGCTTTTCTCATGCCCGATACCCCAGCGGCAACCACACGGCGCCGAAAATCAGTCTTCAGTTGTCAGTTTTCAGTCATCAGCAAGCGTAGCGCCGATCGCGAATTCGAAATGGCAGATTCAAGATGGCAAATTCAAGATCGGATATCTAACAGTCAGTCCCGAGGCCCGAATCGCGAAGCCCGAGCCCCGAATCCCGAGCACCGAGCCCTTTCCGCGTTGCCCGCTCGGCATCATAAGCCGCGTAGCGGAGGCAGAATGTGGCCCATGGCGGCAGCCATGGGGGGGAAAGAAAAGTAGCGCTGACCTTTAGGTCAGCACGAAATGACAGGGCACAAATGCCGACCTGAAGGTCGGCGCTACGTTGCCGGCACCATAAGCCGCGTAGGGGCGGCAGAATGTGGCCCATGGCGGCAGCCATGGGGGAAAGATGCTAAAGGAGGACAGAGCCCCGGTAGGGGCGACAGAAATAATCGACCACTGCAAGCAACTCTGTCGCCCGCTGACGCGGGCATGAGGCGCTAACAACCGCCGCTTCCCCACGGCTCGCGGGGCTGTGTGAAAACGTGATTTCGGGCGCTGTAGCGGCGCTCTATGAGCGCCGAAACCATTGATTCGCAAGACCGGCGGTCATAGACCGCCGCTACAAGAAAAGGTTTTCACACAGACTCTCGCGCCGTGGGCCACAATCTGTCGGCCCTGACGGGCCTGGGGGGTAACGCAGAGCCCGCGCTCCGGTCCCTTCGTCTTGGCCAGGGCAGGCTCTGCGGCTTTTCCAGCGGTGCGGGCTTTCGCCGCACCGCAAACTACATGATCCGAGCCCTTATGGGTCGTGCTTCGAGCTAAGCGGAAGTTTCTGTTCGCCGCGCCGCTCGAGGCGCGTCGCGGGGGAAAAGCCGCAAGGCTGCATTGCGAGCCTTGCGCTACATTTTCTCTTCGGGGCGATTCGCGAACCGCAGACCCAAGAAAAGTAGCGCTGACCTTTAGGTCAGCACGAAATGACACGGCCTAAATGCCGACCTGAAGGTCGGCGCTACGGTTGCTCGCATCCTAGCCCGCATAGCGGGCGTAAGATCGTAGCCCACCGCGCAAGCGGTGGGTGAAATATGCGAGTAAAATTCCCCCCCCAAGCCCCGGAGGGGCGAAAGAAGCAATTCTGATTCTGCATCGCCATGCATGTGCGAAGAAAAGTAGCGCTGACCTTTAGGTCAGCACGAAATGACATGGGCACAAATGCCGACCTGAAGGTCGGCGCTACGGTTGCTCGCCCGCCCCTGGCCCCGTCCCGATCCGGGAGGGGAGTGGCGCGCGGGCGGAGTGTCGGGTAATTAGGCGCTTTCCTAAGAATATCAGGCTACCGGTATGCAGCACGTTAGTAATGTATTTGACAATGGCCAAAAAGGGGGCTAGACTCGCTGCGTCACCATTGGGCCAGCAGGGCTGGCCCGAGACATATTGCCCGCCAAGCGCCGACCGACGTTGAAATCGCGTCGCCGCCGGGCTGATCCGAGCTTCCATGTCTCCAGTCCACAAACCGGAAATGACCGAGGCGAACCTGGCCGTGCAGGGGAAGGGATTCAGGGCTCGGGACTCAGGGGTCGGGGTCCGGGATACGAGGCTCAGGACTAACGGTCAGCTATCGACTGTAAGCTGTCAGCTCCAAGAAGATAGGAGATTCCAGCCTGCGGCCAAGCGTGGCGGCTCACGAATGTGGTCATCAAGTCCGAAACCTGGGGACCTTGCCCCTAGAGATGTTAAAAATGAAGGTCGATCCGACTATGTATATGAAAACAAAGGCGAGCAATCACAAGATGTCCATCGACGGACAGGCCTTTTACACGAAAATGCAGCATTTGCGCGATAATCGACATCAATCTGTCGGACTGTTTGGCAGAGAATGCAGAGATTTCGCAAGAATTGATGTCAATTGAGCGGATTTCTTGACCGAGAATGCAGGGATTGCGCGGTGACTTCCGAAACCTCGACGTTGCCAAGACGAAATGAGCCTGTCGCGCTGTCCCGATGCGGGAACCACGCCGCGGCTCGGCGGAATCCGTTGCCCGGCGCCGGGGTTCATTCGCCCGATCACCCGATTATCCGATCTCCCGATGCCACCCGCGCGCGTGACATACTCCCCCTTTTCGGTTATCGGGAGAATCAGGTGGGAAGATGAATCAATTTGCTCACCGCAAAAATCGCAACTCACAAATCACCCCATCACCCGATGGTCCGGCCGCTCGATTGCCCGATTCCACCCGCGCCCGAAACACTTCTCCATATCGGATATCGGCAGGGACGGATCTGAAGACGAAGGAGAAAAAGCCGGGGAAGCGGCTGGGCGGAGTCTGTTGCCCCGCGCTGGGGCTCATTCACCCGATCACCCGATCATCCGGTCACCCGATGGCCGGCGGCACTCCGGCTGGCTTTCTTCCACGGCCTGGGGGCGTCGGATTCTTGGGGGGAGTACGGGCGAGACTTGGCGGAGAGGTGCGGCCGGCTCCGAAGAGGGTGCCGCCGATGGGCGCGCTAGACGCCGTCAGTTCGTCGAAGCCTGCGCGCCGGATCCGCTGACTTGAGCGAACAAGCCGTCCTTAGAGCCCGGCTCGCGGCGGGGCCGGGCGGTGCGGCGCGCGATGACATTGTCCACGGCGCTCCGCAGGACGTAGGCTAGGTCAGTGGCATTGAAGGGCGGGGCAATGAAATCGAACGCTCCAGCTTCGATGACCTTTACGTAGAAGCGTGTGTCCACGAGTCGCGCCACCACGATCACGTTGACCGGCAGCCAGGCTTTCTCGGCCACGGTCAGGATATCCGCCCACGTGCCATCCGGCAGTTGCGCGTCGGTAAAGACCAGGGGCGCAGGGTTCAACCCGCCGAGCATCCGTTTAGCCTCCGCGCACGATGCGGCTTGGCTCACGCGCACACCCTGGCACTCCAGGGCATGCTGAAGCGCGCGCAGCGTTTCGGAGTTCTGGTGCACGAGCAGTGCTGACGTCTTTTCGGTCATAGGCGCCTTTCCCTTGATTACTTCAGGGCCACCCTAAGATTCTTCTTATCCTGGGAAATATCCACCTTGTCTTCTCGCGCCAGCCAGCCCAAGGCGAAGGTCACCAGTTCGCTTGAGCCGTTCAGCCTCTTCTTGAGCTGGGCCAGCGTCTGCGGCCCGTGGTCGTTCAACGAATGCCAAACCCTTCCAGCAGTTTCACCTACTTGTTCTCTGATTTCCACCTTGAATATACCTCCTTTGCATATTCCCCTGTATTTTCGGCAATCACATCGTAGACTTTAGAGCTTTTGTCGTCGCCTGGCGCTGTTCCGCATACACGTCACCTCCGTCCTAAAGCATGCTCCCTCCGGTCTGAGAAGCTACGGGTTCACGACCGGGCTTCGCCCGCCTACGGCAAGGTCAACTTGAGGTTCGACGCGCTGCCTGAGTGATAGCGCTATAAGAGCCACTGCATTTACAGAATCAGGCCGTACGAACTCAGTATAGTTAGAATTTGCTACTTTGACAAGCAAAAAATAGTTATAGTTCGGATAAGCCTCCGAAGGACCAATTGAATCTAACCCACAAACTCCGCGATAACGGGGGCAAGGCGTTGCTTTATCAGGCCGCCTCGGTGGAGTCATCCGGCGCAACTCCCGGAAGGATTTCAAACGTAGTTTCAAGCTTCGCGGTCCGGGAGATCATGGCGCCCACGGAGCAATACTTGGTCTCCGAGAGATGAATGGCTCTCTCCACGGCTTCGGGGTCGATTTTCCCACGCAGCCGGTGTTTGATTTCCACGCGCGTGAAATGAGAGGGTGGCTCAGGGCTCTGCTCGGCGCGGAGTTCGATTTCGTACCCGGTTACCTTTTGGCGTTTCTTGCGGAGGATGCTGATCACGTCAAACCCGGTGCAGCCACCCAGAGCCAGCAGGGCCAACTCAATAGGCTTGGGTCCTGTGTGGCCGTTGGCATCATCCAAGATCAGGGCGTGGCCGGTTCCTGACTCCGCTACAAACTGCCTTCCTTCGCCTTCCACGGTTGCCAGTCGCAGTTTTCCTTCAATCATTGTTCACCTCAGTTCTCGTTTCCGTCGCAGTTGCCCACAAGCAGGTTGGGCAACCATGCTTCCGTCGGACAAGTAAGGATACCTTCGAATTCGTCCATCGCCTGCTGAAACACGACCTCCGCTGCAGCCAGGGTTTTTCCGGAAATCTCCCAGTAGTCCCATCCGGCAGATCCGGAGGAAATCTCCGGCTGGGCCACGCAATAGTGATCAAAGACTGCGGCGTGGTACTGCTCGAAACGCAACCACGTCCGCTGAAATCTCACATCGTGTTGCATCTTCATTGCCTCACCTATGTAAATGCAATTCCGCGGGAAAAGGTGACACGTGGTAGCAAATATTCTCACGGCGGCCAGACAGAATGTCAGCGCCCAGGATCGAAAGGTCGCGCGCATAGAAACTGCCTAAAGAATACCGCTTCTGCATGGATCGCGCGGAGCTGTGCCAGCATTTAGGCTCAGGATTCAGGCAAAGGGGGCTCGGAGTTCGATCCAGATCTCCGCATGACCTACTCGCCTGCACCGGGCACGCGTCTCCCTTCGCAATGCGCTCGCAGCGTACGTTCAAGGGTCATAGTGCTCAAAGGCAGAACCTCATGGCTGACCGGAGCCGCCGCTTCTCCCTTCCGGCACTCAGCCCGGAAGTTATCCGAGACATAAAATGATTTGATTTGGCCTGCCCTGGCTCTCTACCTATAATCACTGGCTTGAGTCTCCCAGCGTCTTTATCAACCACGATAACTCAGGAGAAGAGAACTATGCGGCAAATCCTCCTACGGCTGGTTCTGGGCTGTGTGGTGCTGCTCGGCGTGCTGGCCCCTGCGGCGCTTGCCCAGGCGCCTGCTAATCCCGGCACCGCCCCCACGTCACAGGTGGAGGATCGAATCGGCAAACTCGAGCAGCAGGCAGCGGAGGCGCGGAGTTCCGGAGACAACGCCTGGATGCTGGTCTGCGCGGCTCTCGTCCTGATGATGACGGGCCCGGGCCTGGCTCTTTTCTACGGGGGGTTGGTGCGGAAGAAGAACGTACTGGCCACCATGATGCAGAGTTTCATCCTGATGGCGGTCATTACTCTCCTCTGGGCATTGTTTGGCTATAGCCTGGCGTTCCATGAAGGCAGTCGTTTTATCGGGAACTTCGGGTACTTGTTCCTGCGCGGCGTGGGCGCGGCTCCCGACGTCGACTATGCGGCCACCATCCCGCAGCAGACCTTCATGGTTTACCAGCTCATGTTTGCCATCATCACGCCGGCGCTGATTACGGGCGCCTTTGCGGAGCGCATGAAATTCAGCGCCCTGCTGCTCTTTATGATCCTGTGGTCCATCATAGTCTATGAACCTATGGCTCACATGGTGTGGGGAAAGGGCGGGTTTCTGAATGCCTCCCTGGGCGGCGTATTTCCTACTCTGGATTTTGCCGGAGGCACGGTCGTGCATGTGACTTCTGGCGTTTCGGCGCTGGTGTGCGCTCTGTATTTAGGAAAGCGGGTGGGCTTCCCCAAAGAACCTATGCCTCCGCACAGTGTGGTGCTCAGTTTCATCGGGGCCTGCCTGCTGTGGGTGGGGTGGTTCGGCTTTAATGCCGGCAGCGCCCTGGCGGCGGGCAGCCTGGCCACCAGCGCCTTCGTGGCCACACATTTCGGCGCGGCGGCAGCGGCGCTGGGCTGGGCCGGAGCGGAGTGGCTTCGCAACGGCAAGGCCAGCGTCCTGGGAGCGATCTCGGGCGCAGTGGCCGGCCTCGTGGCCATCACACCGGCGGCGGGTTTTGTAGGGCCGATGTCCGCGCTGGCGATTGGCGCCATGGCCGGCGTGGTCTGTTACCTGATGGTCGCGAAAGTTAAGAACTGGTTCGGTTATGACGATTCCCTGGATGCTTTTGGTGTCCACGGCGCCGGCGGCACTCTGGGCGCACTTCTGACTGGCATCTTTGCCGCGAAAGCCATCAACCCCATCTTCAAGGATGCGCAGGGAATCCCCACGGCGGTGGGGCTGATTGATGGCAACGCCCGCCAAGGGCTCAATCAGTTGGTGGGAATCGGCATTGCCTGGCTACTGGCCGCGGTGGGCACCCTGGTGATTCTCAAGGTGGTGGATGTCGTGGTCGGCCTGCGTGTTTCGGAAGAACAGGAAGTGCAGGGCCTCGATTTGTCCCAGCACGGTGAAGAAGGCTACAATCTGGAAGCCCAGTAGGAAGGGCCGGCAGGGGTTCGGGAAGGCTTGTGGTGCGGTAAACCCCATCATCAAAGGATCAGTTGCCATGAAAAAAATCGAAGCCATCATTCAGCCCTCGCGATTCGACGCGGTGAAGAGCGCGCTCCAGGAAGTCGGAGTGGAGGGTATGACCGTCTCGGAAGTGCGCGGACACGGCCGGCAGAAAGGACACACCGAGGTCTATCGCGGCAATGAATACACCGTCGATCTTCTTCCCAAGGTCAAGATCGAGATGGTGGTTTCCCAAGCTCTGGCCGATGCGGCCATTCAAGCCATCCTGCGTGCGGCCAAGACCGGTAAGATCGGTGACGGCAAGATCTTCGTGACTAACGTCGATGAGGCCATCCGGATCCGGAATGAAGAGCGCGGCGAAACTGCATTGTAACGGCAGAAGGCGCGCTGCCTGCTCTTGGCCTGCGCGTCCTTCAGTCGGTAATGCGGTGCACAGGTTTCGCCCCGGAGATCGGGAATCTCGCGTTGAGGTTCCGTAGGCTCCGCCGTGGGGCGGACGGATGCTCCATGCTGGTTGACCCTTCCCGTCAAAACGTAAACAGGATTCCTTCCTCCGCTACGCTCTCGTCGTTGTCGGATTATTACGGCGCAGAATCCCTGCGCCTGGAGCGGAACTTCGACCAAAACGGGGAAGGCACGAGGGTCCTGCGAGAACGTTCGGATCTTGTGGACGCCATCGTGCTTTGCCTCTATCGTGCTCTTCTCTCCCCGGCGCCGCAAGGCCCGCCACGCCTCTGTCTCGTGGCCCTGGGTGGTTACGGGCGGCAGGAGCTATTTCCACATTCGGATATCGACCTGCTATTTCTCGGGGAGGAGGCTACGGCGCAATCCCCGCACCGCGAGGCTATCGCCGCGCTTCTGCGCATGCTGTGGGACCTCCGGATGCGAGTAGGGAGCAGCACGCGCACCCTCTCGGAGTGCGGCCGGCTGCATCGCGACAATCTTGAATTCAATGTTGCCTTGCTGGACTTGCGGTATCTGGCTGGAGACCTGAACCTCTATGGGCGGCTCCGCGACGAGGTTATTCCTCACCTGGTGGCGCGCGACCGCCAGGACCTAGTGCGCAATCTGGCTGAACTGACCGGCCAGCGCCATGCTAAACACGGCCACACGATTTTCCATTTGGAGCCGAACCTCAAAGAAGCTCCGGGCGGCCTGCGCGACTTTCACGTTTGCCGCTGGTTGATGCGGATCGAGGCGCTGGAGAGACACGGGCACTGGACGCCGCCCGAGGATCTCTGGCCGCCGCGCGACCGTCACCCGGCCCAGCGCGCCCTGGAATTTCTTACTGACGCGCGTTGCTTTCTTCATTATTTTAATGGACGGGATGATAACCAGTTAACTTACGAAGCGCAGGCCCAAGCTGCGGCACGGGGGATGGGCGTAAGGCCGCAACGCGCCATGGGACCCGCCGATTGGATGCGAAACTACTTTCGGCAGGCGCGGGTGGTTCAACAACTGGTCGCCCACCACATTGACGAAGCGGCACCGGCGCGTTCAGGCCTCTACGCGCTCTATCAGGACTGGCGATCGCGTTTGTCAAATGCAGATTTCTCCGTCGTCCGGGGGCGTATCTTTGTCCGCCATTCGGCCGGGTTCGACCAGGATCCTCTCTTGCTGTTGCGCTTGTTTGAAATGGTGGCGAGACATGGACTGCGCTTGAGCCGCGAAGCCGAGAAATTCGTGGAGACGGACCTGGCTCGGGCCAGCCGCGAGCCGCTTCTACTTCCCCAGCTTTGGCAGCAGTTCCGCCGCATCCTGGTCCAACCCCATGCTGCTGAGGCGTTGCGGGGGATGCATCGCCTAAGATTGCTCGGCGCACTTTTTCCGGAATTTCACGGCATCGACTCACTGGTCATTCGGGATTTCTACCACCGCTACACTGTCGATGAGCATTCCTTCGCGGCCCTGGAAAACCTGCATCGACTCCCGGCGCAAAGTTTGAAACCAGGAGGGGTGGGAACGGGTGACACCGGGCAGGAATGGGAGAAGAAGTTTGCCGAGATTCTTTCGGAGATCGAGCAGCCGGAGCTTCTCTATCTGAGCCTCCTCTTTCACGATGTCGGCAAGGGGATTCCCGGACAGGATCATATCCGGGGCAGCCTCGAGGCACTGGAAGGAATCATGGTGCGGCTGGATCTGCCCGAAGCAGACCGCCACACCCTGCGCTTCCTCGTCGCTCATCATTTGGAGATGTCGGCTACCTGCCAGCAGCGGGATGTCTTTGACCCGGAAACCGTGCGCGACTTTGCGAAAATGGTGGGCTCGACGGAACGCTTGAAGATGCTCTGCCTGCTGACCTACGCGGATATCAGCGCAGTTAATCCGGAAGCGCTAACACCCTGGAAGGCGGAGTTGTTGTGGCAGCTCTACATTGCCACTGCCAATCATCTGGCGCGCAGCGTGGATAATGAAAGGCTGCGCGTTACCGGGTCGTCCCCCGCGGAATTGGAGAAGATCCTGGCGGCGCTGGGGAATTCGGCTGGGGCGGAGGACTTGCGCTTTTTCCTGGAAGGAATTCCCCAGCGTTATCTGGCGACGCGCACGCCGGAGGACATCGCCCGGCATTTTGAGCTGGCACGGCGGCTGGCCAGCGAACCTATTGCTGTGAATCTCCATGCACGCAACCGACATTTCGACTTGACGGTCGTGACCGCCGATCGGCCCCACCTGTTTGCCTCCATCACGGGAACTCTGGCAGCCTGGGGAATGAGTATCATCAAGGCTGATGCCTTCTCGAACCACGCCGGGATCGTTCTTGATACCTTCAAATTTGTTGATCTGCACCGCACGCTCGAGTTGAATCCTTCCGAAAGGGACCGTTTCAGACAGAGTCTTGTAGATGTTCTTAGGGGTGCTGTGCCGCTCAAAAAGATCCTGGGTGCGAGAATCCAGCCAGCGACGGCGGCGCGGCCCAAGGTTCCGGTGGCCCTGCATGTGCGTTTTGACGGAAGGAGTTCGTCACACAGCACTCTGCTGGAACTCATTGCGCAGGATCGTCCAGGTCTGCTCTTTGACGTCAGCTCCACCCTGGCTGGCCTGGGCTGCAATATTGAAATTGCCTTGATTGATACGGAAGGGCAACGCGCCATTGACGTCTTTTACTTGACGTATGGTGGCGCCAAGCTCGATCCCGTGCTGCAGGAGGCGGTGGGCGATGAACTGCGCCGCCGGCTGTGAGGGAAAACCCGAAGGAGCTGTCATTCTGAGGAGCCGCAGGCGGTCTTGAGTATGGCGAAGGAAGAATCCCGCTTGTTCATGAAGATGCGCAGGGTGAGATTCTTCACCTCGCTCAGAATGACAGCGTGGAAGCGCCTTCACGCCGGCTTGAGCCCCAGGCCAGGACGGTCGGGGAGCAAGAGCTTTCCGTCTCTGACCTGCACACCGGCAAAGGGATCGTTCGCGATCAAGAGGTTCCCGTCCAAGTCAGCGTAGTCAACGAGGGGCGAGAGGTGCGCGGCGGCGGTGACGCTCACGGAACTCGAGACCATGCACCCCAGCATCGTCTTGAGGCCCAGCACGCGCGCGAATTGGATCATCTTGAAGGCTTCCAGGATTCCGCCGGCCTTGTCCAGCTTGACGTTCACGCCGTCGAAGATGCCCACGAGTTTGGGAATATCGCGTGCCTGCTGGCACGCCTCGTCGGCTATTAATGGCAGGCGGGCGCGCTCCCGCACCCAGCGTGTTTCCTCCAACATCTCTGCAGGCATGGGCTGCTCGACAAACTCCACTCCCTGGGTTGCCAGCCAGTTGATCTTACGCACGGCCACTTCTTTATCCTTCCAGCCCTCATTGGCGTCCACGCGCAGGGGCTTGTCCGTGGCGCTGCGCACGGCGGCGATGGTCGCTTCATCGGTCGCGAGGCCCACCTTGATTTTGAGGACGGGGAAGGCCTGCGCTTCCTGCACCTTCTGGCGTGTGACTTCCGGAGTGTCAATTCCGATGGAAAAAGTGGTGATGGGAGCATCGCTCGGATCGAGGCCAAAGAAGCGGTACAGCGGCACACCCAACTTCTGGCCCACCCAATCCATCAAGGCGATGTCGAGAGCGGCTTTGGCGGCGTATTGCCCGGGCACGCGACGAAAAACCTCGCCGAGGAGTTTCTCGAATTGCCAAGGATCGCTGCCGGTCACTAATTCGCGTACGGATAGGACAGCCTCCTCGGCGCCTGCAGCATTCTCCTGATAGCGGATGATGGGCGCGCCCTCGCCATGACCGGTCACTCCCTCGCGAACCAACCGCACGTACAGAGTGTCGCGAAAGTCGCTGGACGACATCGTGGTCGTCCAGGTGTGGCGCAGTTTCAATCGAACAATTTCGGTCTCAAGCCTGTTCCCAGAAGAAGCGCTCGCGTCGCCTCCGGCTCCCGTCAGGCCCAGCGCGGGCACTGGCAATCCCGCTCCCCGCAGTGCGCAAGCGGCCCCTAGCGTTTTCATCAAGTCACGGCGGTTCATTCCACTCTCCGGCAGGCAACGAGCAGTCTCGTCCACGGCTGATCTGCCAGGCGGCTGATCTGCACGCCGGGATGATCGTGTGTTGTGTCGTGAATGAACTTGCCCTGCCCAATATACATGCCGGTGTGCGTGATCCGGTCGGGCGACTCGCCGAAGTAGAGCAAATCGCCGGCCCGCAGTTGCTTGCGTTTCACCGGCTTCGCGCCTTCCCACCCTGCCTGCAGATTCGCGTCGCGCGGCATCACGGTGCCACGCCTGCGGACCAGCATTTGCATAAATCCGGAACAATCGAAACCAAAGCTGGAAGTCCCGCCCCATAGGTAAGTGCAGCCAAGGAAACGTTTGGCCAGTTCGATCGCCTCCATGACGCTGAGCGGCCGGGGGTTCGAATCGACGTCGCCGCGCTGAATCCAGGCGGAGCGCCCGTCCGGCAGACGAACCTCGATCCACCGGCCTCCATCATTCTCGGTCCCAGTGGCAACCTCCAGGCGTGTTTCGAAGGGGAGCGTAAGCACTGGCTGATGCTTGGTTACATCAGGTTCACGGTAGATGTTTGCAGAAACGCTTGCCACCTGCACCGCTTTGGCGCTGGAGGCGTACGGGCGATCGTCAGGACCGTACCGGCGCAGGGATTCGAGCGGCATCCAGCCGGGGTAGGCATCTGGCGTGCGTACTTTCACCCACTCGTCCTTTTCTTCCAACAGAACGACGGTGGTGCCGCAGATCGCTTGCGACACGATATCGGTGTCTGCAGTTGGGCCGGAATACATGTTGGCGACGGGCATCACCACGACGGCGCTAGGTGCGCCTGGCGTCAGCAACAACCAGGCCAGCAAGAAACTCATGGGAAGCTCTCCCTGGGCGCGATCCGCCAGCGTCGCGCGCCTCTTGATTTCGCGATGAAAGCCTGCGTGGTATGCGAGACCACAAGCGCCACTTCCGGATTCCGGGAGCGCGAGCAGGTGTTGATCATCAGAACGACGGGAGCCATGCCGACGGTCGGATAGCGGCGGCGGGGCAGAGCCTTTTCCATAGGAAGGGCCTTATGAGAAGAAATGGGCATCTCTGAACCGAAAGGGGAGCGTGAAGTACAGGAGGCCACAGGCTCAAAGGACTGCGCCGTCTGTCGATTCAGAGTCTTCGCGACGACACCGGCAGGGATTCTGACCGGAATGGTTTTGCTAGGTCAAGTGAAAAGACGGTGCACGGTGGCGCGAAGGACCATCTCATTCTGCCGCGGGTGATGCATCCATCGAGAAGTTCTCCCGGTATGAGTTGAGAAGATGTACAATCTGCAAGCGCGACGCGCTACCGACGAGCAATGACAGCCCGCGCATCACTAACGACTGTGCCCCATTTAACCCAACTACGAGGTATGGGTTCGCGGGGAAAGACGTTGTCGAATCAAGGCTGAGAAGGCGTCTAATCTCAAATCCATCTTACTGGACAGACTCTGATGCCACAAACACCACACATCGAGCGTCATTTCACGGGGTCCGAAATAGTTCGAGACATTGTAATTGGGATGTCAGATGGATTGACAGTTCCCTTCGCGTTAGCAGCAGGTCTATCGGGCGCCGTTAGTACCACGAGTATCATTGTGACCGCGGGCCTGGCAGAAATCACTGCAGGTTCGATCGCCATGGGACTGGGCGGTTATCTGGCCGCTAAGAGCGACGCGGAACATTACTACAGTGAGAGGGTAATCGAAGCATCGGAGGTCGCTGAGAAGCCCGACGCTGAAGCGGACGAAGTCACCGAAGTATTCCAATCCTACGGTCTGACGCCAGACGAGTGCAAGCCCGTTGTGGATGCATTAAGAAAGCGGCCACAAGCCTGGATTGATTTCATGATGCGATTTGAGCTGGGTCTTACGAAACCCGATCCCAAGCGACCGGCTATCAGTGCTGCAACGATTGCAGGAGCTTACATTGCCGGCGGTCTCATCCCACTCGCTCCGTACATTGCTCTCTCGTCGGTCAGCGCGGCGCTTAAAGTATCGGCAATCATTACTCTCATTACATTGGCTGCTTTTGGCTACGTCAAAGGCCGCTTTACCGGCGCGCCACCGCTCCGCAGTGCAATCCAAACGACGGTCGTGGGTGGGCTGGCTGCCACCGTGGCATTCCTGCTGGCACGAGCAATTTCCTGACAGCCAAAGGGAGCGACTGCATGGAAAAAGCAAAATCGGCTTTAGCGGGTTTCTGGGAAAGGCCGCTGAGCGACCTGCTTCAGCAATTGCAGGCAACTCCGGCGGGGCTCACAACCGACGAGGCGAAGCGCCGATTGCGCCACTATGGCGCCAACAGCGTGGTGCAGAAGTCGCGTTTCGCTACGCTATTCAGTATTCTCCTTCTCCTTTCTAATCCCCTCGTCATCATCCTGCTTGTCGCCAGCGTCATATCTCTCGGACTGGGTGACCGGGTGGGCGGGTCGATCATCATCGCCATCGTTCTACTCAGCGTACTGCTGAACTTCTTCATGGAATTCCAGGCTCGACACGCCGTGGAGGAGATTCAGAAGCAGGTTGCCACCATGGCTGTCGTCCTGCGTGACGGACGAGAACAGGAACTGCCAGTAGCAGAACTGGTCCCGGGAGATATTGTCCGGCTCCATGCGGGGGATCTTGTGCCGGCGGACGCCCGTCTACTGGATGTCAAGGACCTGCAGGTGCGTGAGTCAGCGCTCACGGGGGAGTCTCTGCCGGTGGAGAAGGCGGCGGCTGATCTTCCTGCGGGAAAACACGGCGTCGCAGACGCGAGCAACAGTGTTTTCCTCGGCACTTCCGTGCAGACGGGAATCGGAACCGCGGTCATTGTCTTGACCGGGAGAGACACATCTCTCGGCGAGATTGCCCAGCAGCTCGCCACGCGGCCGCCCGAGACCGAGTTCGGCCGTGGCATCCGCCACTTCGGGATCATGATCACCTACGTGACGATGGCGCTCGTGCTTTTCGTTTTGCTGGTCAACCTCATTTTGCACCGTCCGGTATTGGAGTCTTTCCTGTTCTCCGTCGCGCTGGCGGTGGGGATGACACCCGAGCTGATGCCCATGATCATTACCGTGACCCTGGCCCAAGGCGCGAGGCGGATGACCAAGAAAAAGGTTCTCGTCAAGCAACTTTCGGCCATCGAGGACTTTGGCAGCGTGGAGATCCTCTGCAGCGATAAGACGGGCACGCTTACTGAAGGAGAGATAGTGCTTGACCGGCACGTGGACGTCCAAGGTAAGAATGACGAGAACGTCCTGCGGCTCATCTACCTGAACAGCTACTTTGAAGCGGGCATCAAGAGCCCGCTGGATGATGCTATCCTGAAGTATAAGCGCCCTGATATTGCGGAGTATGTCAAGGTAGATGAGATTCCCTTCGACTTCAACCGCAAGCGGCTCTCGGTGGTCGTGCGGCAGGGCGACGAGTACTTCCTCATTACCAAGGGCGAGGCCGAAAGTGTTTTTGCCATCTGCAAGGCGGTGACCATCGATGGCTCCCCCCAGCCGTTCGACGACAGCCGGCGGGCTCAAGCGGCGGAGACCTTCCAGAAGCTGAGTTCCGACGGCTACCGCGCACTCGGGGTGGCCGTGCTGAAGGTGGAGAAGCAAGATGTTTACAAGGTGGCGGCCGAGCACGATATGACGCTGGCGGGGTTCGCGGCATTCCTTGACCCGCCCAAGGAAGGGATTGTTCCTGTTCTGGAGACGTTGAAGCAGAATGGAATCTCTGTGGTCATCATGACCGGCGACAACCAGTATGTAACACAGAAGGTAGCACGCGACGTCGGGCTGGCAGCAGACCGCATTCTCATTGGGAACCAGGTCGAAACGATGGACGATGCCGCTCTGGCCGTCCAGGCCGAGAATGGCGCCATCTTCGCCCGCGTGTCTCCCGAACAGAAGAACCGGGTTATTCTGGCTCTGAAGGCACGTGGGCACGTTGTCGGGTACATGGGCGACGGCATCAACGACGCTCCGTCGCTGCACACTGCGGATGTCGGCATTTCAGTTATGAATGGCGTCGAAGTCGCCAAGGACGCTGCGAAGGTCATCCTCCTGGAGAAGGATCTGGCGGTCTTGAACGACGGGGTCATCGAGGGGCGGCGCAGCTTCGCCAACATCATGAAGTATATCATCATGGGCACCAGCTCGAACTTCGGCAATATGTTCAGCATGGCTGCGGCATCGCTCTTTCTGCCGTTTCTGCCGATGCTCCCGACGCAAATACTGCTCAACAACTTTCTTTATGACGCTTCCCAGATCAGCATCCCCACTGACAATGTTGATCCCGATCTGCTCCACCGGCCCAAGCGATGGAAGATTGGTTTTATTCGCCAGTTCATGATAATTGTGGGTCCCATCAGCTCGATCTACGATTTCCTCACTTTCGGGGTACTGCTCTGGATATTCCACGCAGCGACGAACGCGCCGCTCTTCCATACAGGATGGTTCGTGGAATCCCTGGCCACACAGACGCTCGTGGTGTTCGTGATCCGGACGGCAGGCAATCCTTTCAAGAGCCGCCCCAGCCTGCCGCTCGTGTTAAGCGTGTTAGCTGTCGTCGCCCTCGCCACTGTTCTGCCGTACACGCCACTCGGGAGCCTGTTGGGGTTTACCCGGCTACCCCTGTCGTTGATGGGTGCGATAGCGCTTCTTACGGTGACCTACCTCTTCCTGGTTCAGGCCGTGAAGTCGTGGTTCTACAGCCGGCACGGACTGCTCTGATAGGACTCGGCGCCCCTGTGCTGAACACGGATGGGTAACTACACAAACTCTACGCTGCGCGCTACATGGGGGGTCGAGGTGGCGGCGGGGCGCCTGGCTAAGCGGCTATTGGGGATTCCACGGGCCCATTCGGAGGCGAACCACATTCGTGATAGGCCAGGAAGCGGCGCGCGCCTTCGGGTGCCACAAACCGCTCCAGTATCCTGCGCTCGGTCTTTGTCAGATCCACAACAATGAGGCCATCCAGAACGTTGCTGAAATTGCTATCGACGTTGAAGCCTGCGATCTTGCCGCCAAGTCTCAAATAGTGTTTCAACAGCATAGGGACTCGTTTGCGGTCAGTCTCGATGTCGGAGATCAACTCCGACAGTTCCTCTAGATCTTTGACCTTAAAGCAGACAGGCGCTGGGTTCCTGGGATAAATTCGCGAAGGTTTGAAGGGTGCCTTAGGTTTGAGAAGACGGGAGATCTCCTGCGTCAGGTGGTTCTGTTGAAGGTAAGTGACCATCATGTGCTGGGAAATCGGATTGTAGTTACTGCTGATGCTGACCGGCCCGAACAGAATCTTGCACTGAGGATTGCGGAGAACAAACTGTCCAATTCCTTTCCACAAAAGAGGCAAGGCATTGCTTGTACCCTGGCATTGCAGCCGAACGAACGACCGGCCCAGTTCAAGCGCGGGCCCTATACGGCTGAAGAAGCCGTTTTGGAAGTCAAACAGCGTGCTGGTGTAGAGGCCCTTTTTCCCAAACTTTCTCAGGATCGAATCCGTCATTCCCAAACGATAAGCTCCCACAATCTCGCGCTGGCTCTTTCTCCAAACGAAGAGATGGTCATAGTACGAATCAAATTCGTCCAAGTCGATTTCTTTGCCGGCTCCCTCGCCGACCTCGCGGAAAGCAATCTCCCGCAGGCGGCCGATTTCCCGCATCACCCCTGGAACTTGCTGTGCCCGCGCCAGAATTACCAAATCGTCCCCACTTTCCAGGAAGATCTGATCGGGCGGCAGGTGCTGGATTTCGCGTTCCATCTGATTGCATTCCGGCTGCGCGAAAACAGAGGGGGCCGCGCGTTGATCCGCTTTCAATCCCACCCGCCTGACCGGCGCTCTCCTCGAATCCCTGCGGTGCCCGAGCAGGTAGGTTCGCCAGCGGAGATAGGCCGTCATCTCGACATCATCCGGGAACGCGCTCAGCCTTGGGTGGGGGAGGGAATGGCCGATTCGAACCTTGAAGACTCGATTCCGCTTGTTCAGCAGTTCGGATGGCAACATCACTGTCCTCAGCAGGGGATGCACCATGCCCATAAGCTGGAACAGCGGGCCGTTTCTCCCGGCGAAATACACCGGAATCGCCGCGGCTGAGGTCCTGCGGATGATGGCCGCCACAGCCTCGTGCCAGGCAGGGTCGGTGATTGCCAATTGATTCATGTCGACGTGGGCGACTTCCCCGGCTGGAAACACTGCCAGCGCACCGCCCTTCCGCACCCACTTGATTGCTGCCTTAAGACCTCGGATATTATACGCAGCAGAAGTTACTTTCCCGAACGGATCAACTGGGATCAGCGACTGGCGAAGCTCGGGAAATGAACACAGGATCAGATTGGCCATCACCTTCACATCACAGCGCACGGTATGCAGCAGCGCGGCCAGAATGACTCCTTCGATTCCGCCAAAGGGGTGGTTCGCAACAACCACCAAAGGCCCGTGCGTAGGGATATGGGCAAGGTCTTCGGGAGAGACTTCGTACGCGACGTTCAGGGAGCGCAGGATTCTTTCCCAGATATGACCTTCACCCACAGATTGGTTGACACAGGCATAAAGTTCCTTCAGTTCGTGCCAGCGCAAAATGTGCTCGATTGCCGGCTGTGCGAAGGGTGCAATTCTTCCGGCAAAGGTTTTGGGGAGGGAGATACCAAACCCGGAACTCTCGTCTTGCCTGCCAGGCGGCAGAATCACCTTGCGGTCTTGGACTTCGTCGTGGGGGAAAAGAGACAAATCGCAGCCTCGGTCGCCGTCATGACACAATCACCTGTCAGGTGAAACTTTGGACGACATTTGTGAATGCGAGGTGAAGGGAAGTTGAAATCTCAGTGAAGGTGAAATTCCGGTTTGCTTGTGTAGCGATTCAGGTGAGCCGGGCGCGCAGTAGACGGGCGGCGTCATCCACCACCAGTACCCAGTCCCTCTGCCCGGGAGGAGTAAAGTCGCGGGCGCCCGTGGACGGGAATCGCTGATGGCACCATTGAAACGTCTCCGGTCACAGCATATACTAGCCCGCCCTGCTGCATTAGAGAGACACATTCGTCGCCAAGGGCGGAGGCTTGATACATACGGAGAAAACAAGCCGGCTGGGGTACACAATCAGAACAGGACGCGCCAGCCGTGGCCCCCAGGGTTCCAGGCCGTGCAGGGTAGCGGCAAACCCCAACTACGAGGAAATCTATGCGACCGACTCTGCGATTGTTGACGGATCCGTTGATGGACAGAATCATTGCGGAGGCGCGTGACGTACTGGGCAAGCTGGGCGTCGAGATCCACAACCAAGGTGTGCTCAGCCGGCTCGCCGATCACGGCGCCACCGTGGACGGAACTACCGGGAACGCCCGCCTTCCGGAAGGCCTTATCGACAAAGCCCTCGACACTGTTCCTCGCTCCTTCAAACTCTATGATGTCTTGGGGAACGAAACCCATGACTTCCAGGATGACCGAGTCTATTTCACTCCCGGCTCGACAGCGCTCAACATTTTGGACGGCCGGACAGGCGAAATGCGCAGGCCCACGACCGCGGATTACGTTCGCTACGTGAAGTTGATGGACGGCCTCACGCACATCGCTTCGCAAAGCACGGCCATGATCCCCGCCGATGTTCATGAGAAAATCTCCGATAGCTATCGACTCTACCTCAGCCTGCTCTACGGGGAGAAGCCCGTGGTGACAGGGGCTTTCACGATCGAGTCGTTTGAGGTCATGAAGGACCTGCAACTGGCCGTGCGGGGAACTGAGCAAACGCTCCGGGACAAGCCCCTGACCATCTTCTCCTGCTGCCCTACGGCGCCCATCAAATGGAGCGATGTGACCAGCCAGAATCTGGTGGATTGCGCCCGCTGGTCGATTCCCGTGGAATTGATCTCCATGCCGCTTTCCGGATTCATGGCGCCCGTCACGCTGGTGGGCAGCTTGGTTCAGCAAACGGCCGAGAACCTGAGCGGAGTCGTGATCAGCCAGCTCGTAAAGCCCGGCGCTCCGATGCTGTACGGCGGTTCGCCGGCCATCTTCGACGTCCGGTTCGAGACCACCCCGATGGGCGCAATCGAAACCATGATGCTGGATTGCGCGAACAGCGAGATAGGAAAGCGCTTGGGCATGCCTACCCAGGGTTACATTGCCTTGAGTGACGCGAAGCAATTGGACGCGCAAGCCGGGCTCGAGACGGGTGTGGGCGCGACCCTGGCGGCGCTCTCGGGAATCAACAGTATTTCCGGTCCGGGCATGTTGGACTTTGAGAGTTGCCTGAGCCTGGAGAAACTGGTCCTCGATGACGAGATCTGCGCCATGACCGAGCGCCTGCTGCGCGGGGTCGAGCCGCGGGAGGATTTTCCCTCCTTTCCCATCTTCGAGGAATTGCGGCGTGAGAAGCATTTGCTGATTGCCGATCACACCCGCCGCCACCTGCGCGAGGAAATCACTTTCCCCGGCCCGATCCTGGATCGTGCCAACCGCGCCCGCTGGGCCGCAGAAGGCCGTTTAACGTTGCGAGAACGCGCCGCACGGGAAGTGGAGCGGCTCGTGGCGCACTACCAGCCGTCGCGTCTGCCGGAGGAAACAAAGTCAGAGTTGACACGCTTGATGCGGGCGGAGGCCCGGCGCTACGGTATGGAGGCGCTGCCCGCAGAGTAATGGTCGCCGGCGCGGGGTAAGTGAGGGTAGCGCCCCCCGCAGCGCTGACTCCGCAGGGCGGGAGGCACGGGAAGCGCGGGGCGAAACCACAGGACAAGAGAGCTACGGATCCTCCGGGGTCAAGCTTCGCGGGTCCTTCACTTGGGCGCGGGCGCGTGCAGGTTTTTCTTGAGGCGATCTCCGTCTCCCCAGACCGATTCCGTGTGGGCGAGGATTTCTTCGGGCGTGAGCCAAAGCGGCTTCATTTTTCTCTGGCTATGCAATTTGGCCATATCGTTGAAGTGCGGCGACGCTGGGTTCTCGGACTCCCCGTAAGGAAGAAGGCTCCAGGCCTTCTTGGGATTGCCTTCCTCAACGACCAGCAGGTGCCCCCAGCCGTCATCGCAATGAATCGTGCCATCTTCTTGTGGCGGGCCGTCATCAGGATGGAGCACGTCGAACACGCCCGTGCCATCCAGGGCAAATGTGCCACCCCGCTCGACGACGCTCACTCGACCCCAGGCGACTTCCGGCATGCCAAAGTGCTTTTCGATCCGCCCAATGGCTTCCTGCATGGCCGCGAGAGCCGTCTCCTGCTCTTCCCCTGAGTCGAGGTTGATGTCGTAGCGCGAGTGCGCGAGGAAGCGTGAGAACCTCGCCGAGGAGAACAGGTCGCGGTAGGCCTGGGCCCAGAAATAGAGGTAAGTTTGGGCGGCGGCGTCCGGAGCCGAGCGGCGGTCCCACGCCTTGAGGATGTCGATGGCCCGGCGCATTCGCGGGTCCCCGACTCCACTCTGTTTCCCTTCGAACGCTCGAGTTAACAAGGGGACGATGACGTCCGCGGGCACCACGTAGGTGTCGTATGCCAGGGATTTCATCTCGTCCAGCGTGAACCTTTTATCCTGCGCCAGCACTTTCAGGAGCCTTTCTCCGCGCGGGTTCAGATCTTCCTGGCTGATTTCCGGCTTCTGCACAGAAATCAGATAGTAGGGAGCCGGTTCGAGTGGGGAGAGGCCGGAGTTAGCCGTGGATAGCCAGGGTGGATTATTACAGTTTTGGATGAAGCCCGAGGGCGGATTCAGCAATTGGGGGTACTTCTCCAAGGGAAAGTACGGACCCCACTCCGTAGCCTTGACCCAACCGGGAACGGGCTTGCGCCAATCGTAACCGTCCGCGCGCTGGGCGACATTGGCGTTGTGGACCCAATAGACGTTCTCCCGATCCGTATAGAGAAGATTCCAGCGCGGCATAAGGTGCAAGGCGATCACGGCTTTGAAATCCGCGAGATTCCGCGCCTTCATGAAACGGTAGAGGTTGGTGGAATAGTTCACGCCGTCGTAGTTGGGTAACTTCACCGCGTAGGCACGGTGTTTTTCCCTATCGAATTTGACGATCGGCCCGTGGTGAGTGTAGTAGCAGGGCAGCGTGAGCGTTTCCATCCCTTTGGGGCCTTTGATCCGGAACGTCTCATCCGCGACCTCGATTTCGCGCCACGCACCTTCGTAGAGATACTGATGGGGGTTCAGGGGGTTGAGTTTCTCTTCGTACACGTCCGAAATGTTCGGAGAGTTCCAGGTGGCGGACCAGGTGATCTTATCGTTGAGGCCATCCAAAAAGAACGGGCTGCCGAACCAACTGATGCCCGCCGTGTCCAGTTTCCCCGGCGTGATGAGGTGGGCCTCGTAATTCTGGAAGCGATTGGCCCAGGGCATGTGGGTATGTTCGACATGGATGATACAACCGTCGGCAGACTTTTCCGGCGCGATGGCAAACTGGTTGGAGCCCAGGTTTGGGAACGAGGCCGGGAGGTCTTCAAGCTTGCTGAGCGCCTCATGAATACTATAGAAGCGCAGGTAATGGCTGCGCTCCAGGGCTTCGATGTCTTCCGGCGCAATGCCGTCGATCCACGCCGGCACTTCCGCGCGATGTTCTCCGATATAGGCATTCACACCCCGAGCGAAGCCCGACAGAATCCTGTAGACCTGAGGATCGATCTGGTCGCGGCGCTCGACCACGGTCCGCTTGGTGCGCAGCAGCCGCTGCAGATAATCGCCGTCCCAGCGATATTCGTAGGGTATGAATCGCAGGTAACCGTCACCGAGCGCCTCAAAGCCCAGCACTTCCGCCCGCCGCCCTTGCGCGTCGCGATACTGCAGCATCATCTTCTCGAGGTGGTCCTCGGCCTGAGCGTAACCGTAACCGAAGAAGGTGGCCTCCTCCGTCTCGCCCACAATGTGGGGGACGCCGTATTCGTCGCGGTAGATGCTGACTTGATCAGCCATCGGGTCGCGCGCCTGAAGATGCAAAGCCGTGCAGAGGACTACATAAATGAGAAGGAAGGCGAATCTGTCACCGAGAATGCGTTTCATGTTCAACCCTGTCGCCCAGTCACTAAGACCCAGCCTGAAATCGTGTGGTCAAGGCACTTTGTCATTTCGCAAAGAGATTTACAACGCGTGCCGGTAATTCGGATGTTGCGAGGCTAGCGGGCGGTGAAGGCGCAGAACCGCAGAGTTGAAGACCAACTCTGCCCTGCTCCCTTCCCGGAGGCCCGCCCGAGGTCATGAAAGAGTCGTTCACGTTTCCCCGGAAACGGTGCCGGGGGAAAGCTCAGTGGCCTGCGCCGCGCGCCTGGTTAGCGGCGCTGACCTGGGGAGCAGCGGGAGAGATCTCGAGCGCGCGCGTCAACTGGTAATTCAACTGCGTTCCGGCCGGGAGAGTGAGGTCTTTGCCGCGGCGGCGCATGCGGTCAACAGTTGTAGCCGCGGCGCCGAAGGCGGCTCCAATGACTGGATGAGCGAAGATCAAGCCCAGCAGCGTCCCGCCGGCCGTACCGGCGCCAATCTCTTCCAGCTCGGGCGTGCGAGAACTTGGACCTTTGACGAACCCTTCGCTGCCGACCACCTTGACGTTGTCCGCCCCGTAGACCGTCAAGAGCACGGCGCTGAGCGGCAACCTGCGGCTATCCGGAAAGGTGATCTGCTCAAGCGTCAGCCGCATCTGGCCCACTCCCTTGATGCGGCCGGGCCTGTCCATTTGCGAAATGCGCCCTTGCAGCTTCGAGCCCACGGGAATCACCTCGCGGCCGTTGGCCAGGACGGGCTCCGAGATGGTTACGGTGAAAGGGTCGCCCTGGTGATTCAGCTTGGTGGTCAGAGTCTCGGTGATGCGGCAATGCAGCGTGGTCCCGGCCGGGACGGACCATGGTTCCCCTCTTGCCGGGGTTTCTGCGTAGACCGGGAAGGATCCTGCTAAGGCGAGCATAGCGGCCAGCAAAGCGCGCTTGACCATGTTTTACCTCCTCAAAGGTCAATCCATGGCCGGACCCTGGCGCTTTGTCCAGCTTGATTCAAACGGCGAGTGCGAGCTTCATGAGCGAGACGGAAACCCGCTCGCGGTGAACGGGTCCCCCTCGGCATCCGTCAGTGCATTCCCTCCGTATGCACCGCAACCTCGGTCGCACCCTTCGGGGTGCTGACGTAACCCTTCACCTCGTTGGATTGTACACTGTTCACCACCAGCTCGTAAGGTTTTTTTGAGCCGTTCACATAGAAGAAGACCGGCTCGTTGATGGTACGGTCCCTCTTCTCAATCTGCATGTCGTCCGCGGTGATGGCCACGTTAAAGCGATAGTGCTTGACGTTGGTCTTTCTCAGATCCAGGCTCACCCCTGCGACGTGGGCGGGACTATTCTTGGAGAGCTTGAACTCGTAATAGTCACGTTCACCCAGCTTGCGCAGGTATTCGATATCGTCGTGGTTGCGGGCGATGAGCGTGCCCAAATCGCTGCGGGCCATGCCCAGGTCCGCCGCCAGGCTGGTGACGGCTTTCTTCGTCGTGTCGAGATCAGTCTTGGTGGAAGAAACGTCTGCAGTCAGCGCGCCGAGCTGCGTCTGGTCAACCTTCTCGGCCAATTGTTGCTTCAGCTCAACATCCTGCTGCCGCTGCTGTTCTTGGAATTGGGTCACCATGGCGCGGGCGCGCTTCAACTCGCCGCCTTGCGAGCCCATCCGTTTGGTCGTCTGGTCCAACTCCGCCTTGACCGTTGCCTGTTGCTGCGCGTTCTGCTGCTCCAGGGCAGTCAGGCGAGTCAGGACCTGATCCTGGATTTGCGCGGTCAAGTCCTTGCGCAGTTGGTTCTGCTGGTTCACCTGCTCGCTGCGAATAGAACTCAGCTTGTGCCCGATAACGAATTCCCCGATGACCAGGGCGGCGAGCACCACAAAGATCACGATAAGCGTAATGCCTAGGCCCCTGTCCGCGGCGGGCTCCGGCGGCGGAGCTTGTTGTCCTTGGATTTCATCGATAGCCATGTTAGTTTCTCCTTCTATCCCTTTGATTTCGCCCTCCGGAGCGTTGCGGGCCGCTTGCTACCCGCTTTGCATCGCTGATGCGCACGCCTGGGGCCAATCGGCCTTAATGCGAAAACTTTGCTTTTGAGAGATTTACAGCCCTTCCGAAGATGGCATGTGATGCTTGCCTCCGCAAATCTTACCTGCAACAGGTAAGAATTACGGTTGCATCCGCCCCGCCATCGTCGTGGCCCTTCTCTCGCGAGGGCTCGTTGTGTTGGATGCTGGAGACAATGCGAGGGGCTTCACCCGAGGTGGTTGAGCCCTCTCCAACATACAGGATTCGTCCCAACCCGTGGCTTTGGGAAGACCGTAGCCTGGGCGCCTTCCCGTCAACGCAGGTGGGCAGCGCGTGAAATCCCCCTCCTCTGAAGCCGGAAGAACCACCGAGTGCCTTCGCCCTATGACCTAAGTCATATGCAAATGGTTTGCAATTAGCTACTTTGGGATGGGGGATCACCGAGTGGATTAATTGGCTCTCTGGCCCCCCTCTTGCGCTAATAGGATTGCTTATGCGAGATGCCGCGAACTTTGACTCACCGATCAACCTGTACGAAGCTGACGACCACGCCAAGCTTAGAATCCTATTAATCACTGGCGGTTGGGAGGTGCGCCGCTCCTTCAACCAAATGGGCATCCACCCGGGTGACCGCGTCCGTGTAATGCGCCGGGCGCCTTTTGGCGGCCCCTTGATGATTGACAATCGCGGCACCCGCGTTGCAGTCGGCAAACGACTTGCCGAGAAGATCCGCGTCGAAGTCCTACCGTGAAGATCGCCCTCGTCGGCCAGCCTAATTCCGGCAAAAGCACTTTGTTCAATTCTGTGGCAGGCTACCGCTCCCTGACCTCGAACTTTGCGGGCACCACGGTGGAGTACACCGAGGGGCAGGCGCGAGTGGCGGGTGCGGTGCTGGGACTGGTGGACCTGCCGGGCCTTTACTCTCTCACCCCGGCTAATCCCGTGGAAGCCATCAGCCGCGACTGCTTGCTCGCGGGCGATTGGGACGCCCTTGTCAACGTCCTGGATGCGTCGCAGTTGGCCCGCAGCCTGGAACTGACCCTCGAGTTGCTGGACCTGGAAGCACCCCTGGTCGTCTGCCTGAACATGATGGATGAAGCCGCGCGCAAGGGCATGACGATTGACTCTCGTGCCTTGGGCGCCGCCCTGGGCGTGCCGGTGGTGGAGGCCATCGCCGCTCGCGGGCAGGGCGTCATCGAAACCCTGCGCACTGCCCGGGCCATGGGCTCTACGGGAGACAACCGCCCGCGCGCTTTCGTCTACGCGCCGGATGCGGAAGTGGTGATCGAGCAACTGGCAGAGGAGATCGCCTCGCTCTCTCCCGCCAAAACTCCCATCAGAGCTGACGCCGGGGCGGGTGCCGAAACGGCCCCTGCTCCTCAACGATCTTCGGCGGCAGGCGTCGCGGTGGCGGAGGCTGCGGTAGCTCCGGCGACGGAGTTCCCTCCCGCGCGCTTCCGTGCCTTGCAGTGGGTGCAGAGTGACCCTCGGCAAACCCGGCGCGAAGAACCAGCCATTGCGCCCATAGTGGAACGGGCGCAAGCCGAGATCGCGCTGCGCACCGGGCAGCCCGCGGACGCAGCAATATCCGCGGCGCGGCATGCCGCCTGTCTTACCCTCTTCGAGCGTGTGGTGCGTGTGGCGCGGCCCCGCGCCGACTGGCGCGAGCAATTGGATCGCGTGGTGATGCATCGCGTCTGGGGTTACCCTGTGCTGCTCGCCGTTTTCCTGGGATTCTTCCGGCTGATCTTCGACGTCGGGAAGCTGGGCGAAGGCCGCATCCTGGCGGTCTTTGACGCCCTGATCGCAGCGCTCACCGGGCACCTGAACGCGCAGAGCGCCCTCTTCGCGGCGGTAAAAGGCGCCGTGCAGGGGACGGCTGGCGCGGTGGCGATCGTGTTGCCCTACCTCGTGCCGTTTCTGGTGGGGCTGGCGATTCTGGAAGACCTCGGGTATCTCTCGCGCGTCGGCTACCTGATGGACGCGGCCATGCACCGCTTGGGACTGCACGGCACCGCCACCCTGCCCGTGCTGCTCGGTTACGGGTGCAGTGTGCCGGCGGTCATGGCCACGCGCATCCTCCCCTCGCGGCGCGATCGCTTTATCGCGGGATTCCTGGCAGTGCTGGTGCCTTGCTCGGCACGCATGACCGTGATCTTTGCCTTGGTGGGCTTTTACCTGGGAGCGAACTATGCACTCGCCATCTACGCCCTGAACATCCTGGTTGTAGCCCTGGCCGGGCATGCGCTGGCGCATATCTGGCCGGAGATTTCGCCGGGCATGCTGATGGAAGTTCCCGCTTATCGTTTGCCCTCCCCGCGCGTGGTGGCGCTCAAAACCTGGTGGCGTCTGCGTGAATTCGTGCTGGTGGCGTTTCCGCTGCTGGTCGTGGGGAGCGTCGTGCTCAGCCTGGTGGATTTCTTTGGCTGGCAACACGGCATCAATGCCGCACTCGCGCCACTTACGGCGCTCCTGGGACTGCCGCGCTCGGTCGGCCTGACGCTGATCTTCGGCGTGCTGCGCAAAGAACTTTCCCTGCTGATGCTGATGCAGGCGCTCGGCACCACGCACGTCCTGGGCGTGATGACTGTGGCGCAAATCCTTATCTTCACCCTCTTCGTCACTTTCTACCTGCCCTGCATGGCTACAGTGGCTTCCATGACCCGCGAACTCGGCTGGCGTCTGACTCTCGCGGCATCAGGCGCCCTACTCGCACTCGCCATCGTCATCAGCCTCGCCGCGCGCGGGGCGTTGCTGCTTTTGTAGAACTGGCATCCTGCCCGCAAGCGCGCCGATGGCCTGAGCCCGTTTCCATTGTCATCCTGAGCTTTCGTCTCTTATCCTGAGCCCGTTCGCGCTGTCATCTGAGCGAAGCGAAGGATCCTTTTCATTTGACTCAGGGCTCCGAGAAGGATCTCGCTCTGCCGCCCCCAATTGCAGGATTTCTCGACAAAACTAGCGCGATAAGCCCATTTCTATCGGTAAAAGCTGTTTTTTTCCTCAAGTTTACGTCCAATTTGTGCAATGTCGGGCACAAAGACTACTGACATCTTGTCATTTTTCCTTTGTTTTCATAAACATAGTCGGATCAATATTCATTTTTAACATCTCTTCACGTTTTGCCTCTCGCCGTTTGATTTTTGTCAAGAAAACAGGGGTGAAGACGGCGGCATTTTGCCCGCCGACTCGTTGGCTGCGTGGCCTGCGTCCAAGCAGCGCAAACATACGAGATGATGTACGCGCCGCCCGCGAGCAAGCCGGCCACACAAGTTCGCTTCCGGGCTCCGAGTACGGCGAGCTGCCTTGGGCGATCGTGTCCGCCGGCATCGCCCATAATGGATTCAGTGGGGAGCCGACACAAGGAGGGTCGTCCATAATCCAGAATCGTATCCTGTGTCCATGTCATTGTCAAGAGGGGCACGTCACTTTGTGTCTACCGGTAGGCTTTAAATTCTGACATCCATCAGAAATCCCCTCTCTCAGGACGCAACACGGGCCTGTGCCGCGGATTATCGGGCATGTTGGCGATAAAGGCGCGCAAGCCTCGCAGTGCGCTCCGCTGGCGGCAGGACGCCATGCTACGATTAGCACGCTGCAAGAAAACCGCCAAAACTGTCGTCCTGAGGGGCCGGAGGCGGTCCTGAGCGGGTCCTGGTCACTCTGAGCCCTTCGCTCAGGATGACAGAGGGAGCACTCTCAGGATGGCAGCGAAGGGTTCAGGTAATCGGCTCAAAGCGTGCCTGGAAGAAGCGCAGGTACTTGGGTTCGTAGGTCATCTTCAGGCCGCGCGCCTCGGCGCGGTGCTCGTATACTTCCAGAACCGACTCCGCCACGACGTCCATGTGCGCCTGCGTGTAGACGCGGCGGGGAATGGTGAGGCGCACCAGTTCCAGTTTCGGGAAGTGTTCTTCGCCGGTTTTGGAATCGCGGCCGGCGGAGACCGCGCCGCGTTCCATGGTGCGCACGCCGGAATCGATGTAAACATTGCAGGCGAGCGCCTGCGCGGGGTACTGCGACTGTGGAATGTGGGGGTAAAACGCCTTGGCGTCCAGGAAAACCGCGTGCCCGCCGATGGGCTTGACAATCGGGATGCCCCAGTCGAGCAGGTGATTGCCGAGGTATTCCACCTGGCCGATGCGCGCGCGGATGTGGTCGTCCTCGACGCTCTCCACAATGCCGCGCGCCATGGCTTCCATATCGCGCCCCGCGAGGCCCCCATAAGTGTGCAGGCCTTCGTAAACCACCACCAGGTTGCGCGCTTCTTCGTAAACGCCCTGGTCGTTCGTCGCCAGCCACCCGCCGATGTTGACCAGCGTATCCTTCTTGGCGCTCATGGTGCACGTGTCGGTGTGCGAGCAGTATTCCTTCAAAATCTCGGCCACTTTTTTCGACGGGTACCCAGGCTCACGCTGCTGGATGAAATAGCAATTCTCCACGGCGCGCGTCGCATCGAGGACCACGGCAATATCAAACTGCCGGCACAGCTCGCGGACGGCGCGCATGTTTTCCATGGACTGCGGCTGGCCGCCCGCCATGTTCACCGTGCCCGCGATCGAGACATAGGGAATCTTTCCCGGCCCGGCTTCGTCAATCACACGCCGCAACTTGGCCAGATCGACGTTGCCCTTGAACGGGTGCGGGTTCGCGGGGTCGTGCGCCGCATCGATAATGACATCGACGAAAGTGCCCCCGGCGAGTTCCTGGTGCAGGCGCGTCGTGGTGAAATACATGTTGCCGGGGATGATGTCCCCCGGGTGAATCATGATTTTGGATAGGATGTGCTCCGCGGCGCGCCCCTGATGGGTGGGGACAAGATACTTGTATCCGTAATACTTGGTTACAGCCTCCCACAAGTTGTAGAAGTTCTTGCTGCCCGCATAGGCTTCGTCGCCCAGCATCAGCCCCGCCCACTGACGGTCGCTCATGGCGTTCGTGCCGCTGTCGGTGAGCAGGTCAATGTAGACGTCCTCGGAGCGCAGCAGGAAAGTGTTGTAGCCCGCTTCCGCCATGAACTCGACGCGCTCGGCAGGCGTGGTCAGCCGAATCGGCTCCACCATCTTGATCTTCCAGGGTTCCGCCCAGGAACGCCGGCTGGGTTTTGGATAGGACATGGATTTGGCCCCTCGAACCGGGACGCGCCCTACGGCCGTTTGATCCCGAATTTTTCCAAGCGATATTGCAGCGTGCGGAAGGTCATGCCGAGCAATTGCGCGGCGCGCGTGATATTCCAATTGGAGCGCTGCAAGGCTTCCACGATTTTGGCTTTCTCGTGTTCCTCCCAGGAGCTTTCGGGGATGATCGGCTGGAGCCTGCTCTCCACCGGCAAACTCGCGCCGGCCGCTGCTTCCACGCACGCCACCCGCTCCGGCGTGGGCTGGAGGATTTCCGGCGGCAGGTCTTCGAGCTCAATGCAATCCGTTTCTCCCAGCACCACGGCGCGTTCCATGGCCCATTCGAGCTGGCGGATGTTTCCGGGCCACGCGTAGGCGCGCAAAGCCTGGAGCGCTTCTGCGGAGATCTTGCCCACGGGCCGGCCGGCCACCAGCGCCGCCTTGCGCATGAAGTGATAGGCCAGGACGTCAATGTCGACGCCGCGTTCGCGCAGCGGCGGGCAGACGATGGGAATGACGTTCAGGCGGTAATAGAGGTCCTCCCGGAACTGCCCTTGCTGGACGCGCTGCTCCAGGTTGCGATTGGTGGCGGCGATGATGCGCACGTCGGTCTTGAGGGCTTCCGTTCCGCCCACCCGGAAGAATTCGCGCTCCTGCAGCACGCGCAGGATTTTGGCCTGCATGCCGAGGCTGGTGTCACCGATCTCATCCAGGAACAGGGTGGACTGGTGGGCGCGCTCGAACAGGCCCCGCTTCATCTGGTGCGCGTCGGTGAAGGCGCCTTTCTCGTGGCCGAAGAGCTCGCTTTCCAGCAGGGTTTCCGTCAGCGCTGCGCAGTTGACGGCGAGAAAGGGCCGCTCGCGCCGCGGGCTGTGGTGGTGAATCTCCCTTGCCACCAGCTCCTTGCCTGTGCCGCTTTCGCCCAGGATCAACACCGTGTGCGCGCTGGGCGCCACCTTCAGGATCATGCGCATCATGGCCTTGGTGGCCGGCGAATCGCCGATGATGGTGCGCTTCAGGGTAGCCTGACGCTGGAAGACTTCCGCCACGACTTCCAGCAGCTGGTCGCGGTCGACGGGCTTTTCGAGATACTGATAAACGCCCTTGCGCGTGGCCTCCACGGCCGACTGGATGGAAGGGTAGCCGGTGATGAGGATGACCGCCACGGTGGGATCTTCCGCCACGATTTCGCCGAGCAACTGCAGGCCGGTCATGCCGGTCAGGTTGAGGTCGGTGATGACCAGGTCGAAGCGGCTCTGGGCAAGCACTTTCATGGCTGCTTCGCCGCTGGGGGCGGTTTCCGCTACGTAGCCTTCACCTTGCAGGATGTCACGATAGATCTCGCGCTGCCGTTCTTCATCGTCAACAACCAGGATATCGCCTTCGGGCATGGAGAGGTTGTCCTCAAGCGGCTGGAGTCGCGGCCAGAGACGCGACCTCGGGAACGGAGGGGCAAGGCTCGGGGAGTTCCATCACCATCACGGTGCCCGGCGTTTCACCGTCAGTCACATAAATTCTCCCGCCGTGGTCCTCCACTATCTTCCTGGTGATGGCCAGGCCCAGTCCGAAGCCGGTGGCTTTCGTCGAATAGAACGGCGCAAAAACTTTATCTCGGTCTTCGGGAGGAATACCGGCTCCTGTGTCCGCAAAGCGCAATTGTAGAAACGCGGCGCCCTTGCTGTCCTGGATGTTCTGCGCTGTGATCCCCACCCGGCCCCCGCGCGGCATGGCCTGAATGGCGTTGGTCAGGATGTTCAGGAAGCAGGTCTTAATCTGCGCCGGGTCCAGACGAAAGTTGGGCAAATCTTTGGGCAGGTCCGCGCTGATCTTAACACTCTGCCGGCGGCCCTGTTTCGCGGCCAGCGCGATGGCCTCCTCCAGGATGGCGCTCAGATCGCAGGACTCCAGGGCGGGTGGCATCTGCCGTCCCGCCGACAGGAAATCACTCACGAGGTGATTCATGCGGCCAATTTCTTCCTTGATGTTCTGCAGGTTGCGCTGCAACTCAACCCGGGCGCGCTCGTCGCCATCGGCATGCTTGGCGCGAATCTGGTCGATGCTGAGATTGATGAAGTTGAGTGAGTTGCGCACCTCATGCGCCACGGTCGCCGCAAACCTCCCCAACAGGGAGAGTTTTTCCGCCTCGTTTAGCCGCTCCTGCAACTCCCGGTTCTGCCGCAGGCGCTCGACCATCTGGTTAAAGGTCTCGCAAAGCTTGCCGATTTCGTCCGTCCGGTCTACGGGCAGCGAGACGTAGAGATTCCCCTGCGCCACCTGCCGCGCCCCCACCACCAGCAGGTCGATAGGCTTGGTGAATCGAAACGCCAGATAGACCACGGCGAAGATCCCCGCCAGCATCGTGCAAAGAATCCAGGCCAGCCGCACCACGTATATCCTGCGGAGCAGTTCTCCCACCTGGTCCAATTCGAGCTTGATCTGCGCGTAACCGAGCACCTTGTCGCCCTGCACGATAGGAAACACAATCATGTAGGGCTTCTGCTCGACGCTGGGATCGAGGTCCACATCATGCAGTTCGGCGGAGATTTGAATGGGATCTTCCTTGCCGGGCGCATGCCGTTTCTTCAAGGAGAGCTTCTTGCCTACCTGACCGGGGTTCGTGCTCGCCACCACTTCGCCGGAAGGTGAAGCCACCGTAATCGAGGAAAGGCCTGCGTCTTTCAAGCTCTTTTGGTAAAGCTGCAAGGCCTCCTTAGGGTCAATATTCTGAGGGATGCGCTCCTGCGCGATTTGGATGATTTGGAGCAAGTCAGAGGTCTGTCCGGCGACGTAAGCCTTCACCTGACGGTTGTGGCTCATGTACGTCACCATTAGCACCACGCTGGTGCACACCATGGTCAGGAACAGCACCAGCGCCAGGCGGGTTCTAAAACGAAGATTAAGCACCAGACCTCTCAAAGCTCTCGAGACATCTCTCCCGCTAAGGACAAATTCTATCGGATTGGCCACACCGGGTCAACGCGGGGATGGAAGCGGGTGCGTCCCCCGACGCCAATCCCAGCTCGGCCTCTGGCCGCTTTACGTTTCAGCCCGTAGCAACCTGCTTGCCGGCCCGAGGCGAAGCCCGGTCAGCCCCATTCATTCTTCTAATGATACCACTATCCGGCAGCCACTTTGCGTTATTGCAAAACCACCCTTGATTGATGTCAAATGGTTTCCCCGGAGCGTCTTCCGTAGGGGGCTGAAACGCCTTCCAGATGGAAGCCGCCACCGGTTGTGCAATTTCGTTTGTAGAGGAAGGGGAGGTGGGCTTATGCGTTTGTACACATTTGCAGCACTTCTGATGGGGTGGGTCACCGCGATGGCGTGGCCGGCCAGTACACTGGCCAGCCCGGGAGTCGACGATGCTTTCCTGGGCCGATGGGACATTACCGCGAAAGGTTCCCGAGCCGAGCTTCCCAGGTTCTGCTGGCTGGAGTTGACACGAAACGAGGGAGTCCTCAAAGGACGCTTCAATCAGGGTGGAGGCGCGGTTTTCAATTTGCCGCAAGTCGCCATTGAAAAGGGCGAGCTGAAATTCCAATACCCGGACGACCAAACCCCACAGGTATGGCGGGCGACCTCGAAAAACGGGCGTCTGGAGGGCACGGCGAGCGTCGATGGACACACGCTTACGTGGAGCGGTGTGCGTGGACCGAATTGGCCGTCGACCTTGCCGGAGCGAAAGCCCGGCAAACCGATCGATTTGTTTAATGGCAAGGATGTGTCGGGTTGGCTTGGCCAGGACCCGGGCCGCCCACTCGGCTGGTTTGTCAAGGATGGCATCCTGATGAACCAGGGTAAGGATGCCAACAACATTTACACCAGGCAAAAGTTCAACGACTTTCGGCTCGAAGTTGAATTCAACGTCGACCCCAAAAGCAACAGCGGGGTCTATCTCCGCGGCCGTTATGAGGTCCAGATACTCGACAGCCCCGGCCGGCCCCTGGATGTCCACAGCCAGGGGGCTCTTTACGGCTTCATCGTTCCTGCCGTCAACGCCAGCAAGCCTGCAGGGGAGTGGCAAACTTATGAGATAACCCTGATCGCCAATCGCGTGACGGTGATCCTCAACGGCGCCAAAATCATCGATAACGGCGAGGTGCCCGGAATAACGGGCGGCGCACTGGACGCCAATGAAAAGGAGCCCGGCCCGATTATGCTCCAGGGCGATCACGGCAAGGTACAGTTCCGCAAAGTGCGCCTTACCCCGCTGATCTGAGGGTAGCGGCTTGCAACTTCAAGCCGAGCTGCCGCCCGCGGCTAGTGGCCGCTGCCGAGAATACCCGGAAACCAGTGCACGGCATTGCCGTGGAAGATCTTTTGGAGGACTGGCTCCGGTAAAGCGAGACCCTGGTAGGTGTGCCCCATATACTCGACGGTCTGGTCCGTGGCAAAGAATTTCCAGTCGCGCTCGTAGGTGCCGTTCCACTCCTCGAGTGCCTTTTCCGTGCTGTCTTTCGGCATCACCACCAGGTCGGTGCCGTAGAGAATGCGGTCCTGGTATTTGATTAGGAAGGCCCGGACTTTGTCACGCGGCTGCAGCATGAAATAGGGGACGCGTGCGGCGGTGTCGACCGCGAAATTGGGGTAGCGGTAGAAGCGCTGGGCCATCTGGTCCACATCCGCTTCCATGCTGCCCAGGTGCGCGCCGACTACTCGCAGGTGGGGATTCTCAGCCACGAGGTGGTCCCGGGCCGCGAGGATGGCGGCCTTGGAAGGCCACTCGGGATGGGCGTAAGCGTACTCTTCGGGATGCTGCTGATAGTACTCGTAGTCGGGGCTGGCGGGATTGGGGGGCTGCCAGCAGGAATCGGGCTCGGCCAGGTGTGCGACCACAGTCCGCTGGTGGGCGGCGATGTCCTTATAGATGGGCTCGAAGGCGGGGTCATCGGGCATCACATACTTTCCCGCTTTCGATTTCATCTCCATGCCCATGACCTTGTAGATCTTCACCGCGACGGCTCCCGCCGCGAAGTCGGCATCGAGCTGGGCGATCGTGCGCTGGGCGAATCCCGGCTCTTCGAAATCGTATGGGCTGAACGTGGTGCAGAAAACGGCGCGGCCTTGAGTGCTGTGCCTCACCTTGAGCACATCGCCACGCTGCGGCTCCAGTCCTTTGGCATAAGGATCGCGATCGTCAATCACGCAAATATTGAGAACGCGCAGGTTCAGGCGCTGCATGAGGGCGCCGAACGCCGGGTCATCCTTGTAGAGGTGGACGTGCGCATCGATGGGGTCCAAGGCAGCGAAAGCCTTGAGAGCCGCACTCTGGCTTTGCGCGGCTGGGCCGGAAGCCCCCTGCGCAAAGAAAACGGATACTGTCCTGGAGCCGGCCACGAAGATACCCGCGGCAACTAAAAGCGTCAGCAGAAGTCCTCTGGGATTTTTCAAGTCAATCCTCCTTTAAATCCGGCTGGGGAGCGCTCTCGATCGGCCCGGCTTCCGCACGCCCCGAGACACTTCACTCTGATCGCTCGCCATAGCAAAGACGCCCCTGAAACCGCCCCGGCCTTGTCTTGCTCCTCTGCGAGGAAGATTATTCGCGCTTCCTGGGTTCGATCAGAACCACCTTGAAAGGGAACAGCGCCGCGCGCATGACCCCTTTCTTTACGGCGGGATCGCCGTTCATCACTTCGCGCCCTGCTTGCTCCGAAGCCGCGCGGAATATCACAATCCCAAAAGTGGACTCGTCGCTCGTGAGGGTCCGGCCGGCGAGGATGACAACGCCTTTGGCCGTGAGGCCCTTCAAGTAATTGAAGTGCTCGTTCACGATTGCAGCCTCTTCCTGGGTCGGGCCGTTGCGCAGCATTTCGACGCGAATGGGCTGGATTCTGTACACGAACTCCTTCTCCTCCGCCTTGCTGGGCTGGTTCTGGCCCAGGGTCACTCCTGCCGTCAGAATTCCCAAGATCAACAAGAGGGCTATGGTTGTGGTTTTCGTCACAAGTCTGCCTCCTCGATTCGCGGGGCAAAGTCCTGCTTGCTCGCCTCTGCTTGCAAGCGATCCATGTATTCGCAGAGTTTCAACTCTCCAGTGCTTTCCGGCAGTACTCGAAGCACTTCTTGACTTCGGCGACCGTGTCAAGACCTTTGATTTCCTCGCCGTATTCGTATTCGATGTTAGCGGGAATCTTCCAGCCCTTGTCGCGCAGCAGTTGCAGAACGGCCACGATAGGCGTGTCGCCCTGACCGAAGGGGAGATTGGCCCCGTGATTCTTCTTCCGGTCCTTGATGTGCAGCGTCACAATCTTGTCGTGGTGTTCCTGAATGTACGCGACCGGATCGCCGCCGGCGGCGGTGAAATGGCCGATGTCGAGGTTTACACCGATGTACGGCGATGCGCCCTGCATGGCGCGGGCGAAAGTGTCAGGGGTTGAGAATTCATCGGGACTGGAGGTTTGGTCATGGCCGTGGAACCCCACCATGATTTTGTACTTCTGAGCGTACTTGTCGACGCGCGGGGCCACGCTGACGTTCGAGGACGCGGTAATGTATTTCACGCCCATCGCCTCGGCCATCTGAAAGCCTCGTTCGATCTCCTGGTCGGTAAACTCGCGACGAAAACTGTAGTTGTAGGCGTACAGGAGAATGCCTGCCCGATCGAACTTCTCTCGCACCTCCTTGAAGAAACTGAGCGGCGCCTCGAGCCGCCACTTCTTTATTTCCGGATACCGGGCGTTGGCCGGCGTAAGGTGGCCTTCGAAAAGTTCGCACTCGCCCAGCCCTACGGTGCGGAAGGCGTCGATACACGCGTCTAGCGGGCGGTCGCGGAACGAGTAACTTTGCGCGCCAATCTGGACGCCGCGGATGACGGAATCGATCATTTCGGCGCAATGCAGTTCTTTTCGAGACACCAAGGCGCCGGCACAGCCAGCTAGCAGCAACTTGCCGGCGTCACGCCGTGAAATCAGAGACATGGTCCCTCCTCGATGGTTTAATAAAGGCGGCGCAATTATAGGGGGTCGGCGGGCGCTCCGCAAGTCCTCTCCTGGCCCTCGCTTGACTCGTTATGCCGCTGCCGTTGTGCTTGGCGCGGGGGGCCGCGCCAGGGCTTGCGCCGCTTAGTGGGAGGAGATTCGAGAGGCAGGGATGAAATCGAGCCCCATGACCAAGGCGTCCTCCACGGGATTCTGATAATAGCTTTGGCGTGTTGAATGCAAGATGAATCCCACGGAAGTATAGAGGCCAATGGCAGGGAGGTTGGAGGCGCGGACTTCCAGGAAAACTCGGCGCACTCCGGCTTCCCGCAGCTTCCGGACTCCTTCCTGTAGTAGTGCGCGCGCAACTCCCTGCCGCCGGTAGGCGGGGTTGACCGCGAGGTTGTGCAGTTCGGCTTCATCGCTGACCCGTTGGAAGACTGCGAAGCCCACCACCTTGGGCGGCTCGGCCGTAGTGACTTGTGCGATGAGAATCATCCCTCCCTGAACGCCGGCTAAGCGGAGGTAATCGCGTTCATGCCACTGTGCTGCTTGGGGACACTGCGACTGGACAGCGTGGACGGCGGGAAGATCATCGTCGACGAAGGCCCGAATGAGCATGCCAGTTTGACGGCCAATCTCCCGCCCTGCAGACGGGGTTGGCCTTTCTGAACCGAACCTGGTAAGTCAGTTCACAATCTCGGAGACGCATGCGCATGCCGCGACCCCGCCACTGAACTCATGAATTGTCCATCTTGGCCAGTGGTTCAATCCTTCCAATTGATTTCCGCATCCGGCCGGCGAATGTAGTAAGCATCAAGTTGGGAATTCGAGCCGGGACTCCGCTCTGATTCTTTCTTCCGCGCGAGCGAAGCGATGCTGTCCGTCAAGGTGCCTTCAATCTGTTGCCAGGCAAGTGTGGAAGGCAAGCTGTCACGCAAAGCCTGGGCGGCGAGGTCATGCGCGCGAACCACGCAGGTGGCGCCTGCACCCCTCTGAAGCCGAGGCTCTAGGAATGACTGCAGAGCCTCAGGTTTTAAGACCCAACCGGCACCCTCCGGCTCATATTTCGGCCCATTCGCGCTGCCCACTTCCCGCGGTATTCTGCGGAAACTGCCCAGGAAAAATTCTCCCCGCCGTGCGTCCAGAAGCGGGAAGGCCCAATCGGATGTCAGGCGGACATTCTCCACCAGAGCTTCAAGTATGGAGATGCCGCGCACGGGTCGGCCGAAGGCCGTCCCCCAAGCCCGGGCAGCCGCCAAGCCCACGCGAATCCCGGTGAATGACCCCGGTCCGTTGGCCACCGCATACAATTCAATTCTGCTGAGTTCAAGATCGGCTTGCGCCAGGGCCTGCTGCACCATTTCAAACAAGGTCACGGAGAAAAGGTTGGCCGGGCCTTGGTTGGGAACAGTTACCAGGCACTCTGCATTGTCGAAGATTCCCACGCCCCCCTTCTCGCTAGTTGTATCCAATGCCAGAATGAGCATCGGAAACCATTATATCGGAGGTACGGCGAGTCGTTTGGAAATGCTTTCCACCTTTATTCATGAGGGGTCCCGCGAGGGAGTTCGCAGAATACCAGGGTCCGGTGCGCAAGAGGCTATGGCATGGAAGGCGGTCGCAGGGGACCCGTATGTTAGAATAGACATCTCGTTGCGAACCTGAAGTATCTTTTGAGGCTTCGCCTCAAAGGTGTGAACAGGCTGCGGAAAAATATGTGGGCACTGTCATTCTAAGGAGGTCGCCATGGCGACCGATGAAGAATCTCCCACTGCCTTGAAAATGCGCAGAGCGGGACCTTTCGCGAAGTTTATCCTGAGCGGGCAGAGCGAGATTCTTCGCTTCGCTCAGAATGACAGCGAAGGACTCAGCATGACAGCTGTGGAAATTCTCTCCGCAGCTGGCGAAGCCCGCAAAAGGGGACGAGCAGCCAAATGACGGAACTTACCCGGTCCACATCGCGCCCTCTCGAGCTGACGGAGCTGCTGACCTTGATGGTCGAAGTCAGCGAACAGATCAATTCTACCCTCGATCTGGATGAGTTGATGGCCCGCATCGCGGAAATCGTCAAGCGCGCCATCGACTACGAGGTTTTCGCTATTCTTCTTCTGAACGAGAAGACACAGGAACTGAGCGTCCGTTTCAGCTTAGGCCACCCCTCTGAACTGGTTCGCGGCCTTCGGATCAAGGTCGGGGAAGGCATTGTGGGCCGGGCCGCCGAGAAGCGGCGGGCGGTCCTGGTCAATGACGTCCACTCAGACTCTGCTTATATCCCCTCCTTGCCTTCGATTCGCTCCGAGCTGGCGGTCCCGTTGATGTTCAAAGGCCGCCTGATCGGAGTCATCGACCTGGAGGCCGCGCAGCCGGACTTCTTCAACGATTCGCACGTTAACCTGCTGGAGCTCCTCGCCAGCCGCATGGCCATGGCGATCGAAAACGCGCGCCTCTATCGGCGCAGCCTGCGCCAGGCGCGGACCCTGCAGATACTGAACGAAGTCAGCCGCGAGCTCAGCTCCGTGCTGGTGTTGAACGAATTGCTGCGGAAGATCGGGACCCTCACCAAGCGGCTGGTCGATTACCACCGCTTTAGCATCTTGCTGGCCGACGACCAGGCACGCACCTTTAATGCGGTATTGTCGGTGAAAGAGGACGAACGAATGCCCGAGAAGTTCACCGTAAACTTCGATGAGGGCATCGTGGGAGCGGCGGCGAGCCTTCGCCGGCCGGTGGTCGTGGCGGATGTGTCCAAAGACCCGCGCTATATTTGCGTGAACCAGGAAACCCGCTCAGAGATGGCTGTCCCACTGATTTATCGGGGCCGCGTCATCGGCGTGATTGATTTAGAGAGCCCGGAGCCCGGCTACTTTCATGAAGATCACGTCCGCATTCTTTCCACTCTGGCGCCGCAGATCGCCGTCGCCATTGAGAACGCCCGGTTGTATGAGCGTGTGGCGAGGAGCGAGGCGCGCTTGGAGCGGGACCTGCGCCGCGCCCAGGAAATCCAGATGCACCTGATGCCGGGAGTTGCGCCTACAATTCCCGGTCTGGTCGTAGCGTTGGCCTTTCATCCCGCCCGCGAGTTGGGAGGCGACCTTTATGAATTCCTTGCTTACGGCAAAGATCGGTACGTGATTACCGTCGGCGACGTCAGCGGTAAGGGCGCGCCGGCAGCGCTTTACGGCGCGATGGCTAGCGGCACCTTGCGAAGCCTCGCTCCGCAGAAGCTTCAGCCCCCGGACATGCTGAAGAGGTTGAACATCCTGCTGCTGGAGCGCAAGATTGAAGGCCACTTCATAACGCTGACCTACGCCATCTGGGAGCCGCGCACGAAGAGCCTGCGCCTTGCCAATGCCGGGATGCCTCTTCCCATCCTGGTGCGCAGAGGCCAGTGCCGGCCGATCCGCGCGGAGGGCGTACCACTCGGCCTTCTCGAGCACACCGAGTACCAGGAAGTCGAGGTGACGCTGGAGTCGGAAGATTTGCTCGCGATGTACTCAGACGGTATCATTGAGGCTGCCAACCCTCAACAGGAAGAATTCGGAACGCGGCGTCTGGAAAATGTGCTGCGCCAGAATGCCTGGCGGCCTCCCCAGGAAATCGTCGACCGGACGTTTGAAGAAGTCCGCAAGTACGAGGGCGGGCGTCCCGTGCGCGACGACCAGACGCTCGTGTTATTGAAAGTGCGCTGAGCGCGTGAGAGGCTGCGCGCAGCCCCGCCGCAGGGCGCGCTCGAATTCCGTGCCCCGGCCGGAGGTCACTGTAAGAAAGAGCATGAGTTCATCGAGCCGCGGGTCCTTCGAGTACCGGCAGGGCGAGTTCTTTTGTGAAGAGATGTCCTTCCTGGCGCTGGCGGGGGAGTTCGGCACGCCGACCTACGTTTACAGCCAGGCTGCCATCCTCCGCAATCTTGCGCAAATGCGCGCCAGCCTGGCCGGGATTCCCAGCTTGGTTTGTTACTCCGTTAAAGCCAATTCCAACCTCCGCATCCTGAGCCTGCTGCGGCAGGCCGGGGCAGGGTTCGATGTCGTCTCGGGCGGAGAACTGGCGCGCGCGCTGCGGGCGGGGGCGGCGCCCGGCACGATCGTCTATTCCGGCGTGGGAAAAACGCCGGACGAAATTGATGCTGGTATCCAGGCGGGCATCTTGATGTTCAACGTGGAGTCGGCCGGTGAACTCGCCGTGATCGAAAGCCGCGCCCATTCTCTCGAAAAGGTGGCCCGTATTTCGGTTCGCGTGAATCCTGACGTGGAAGCCCACACGCACCCGTACACTTCCACGGGCCAGATCATCCACAAATTCGGTGTGCCGAGAGAAGAGGCTTTCGATCTCTACGCTCACGCCGCCGGCTCACCCCACCTCGAAGTCCACGGTGTGGCGTGCCACATTGGTTCACAGATTCTGGAAGTGGAGCCTTTCTGGAAGGCGCTGGAAGAGATCCTGGGCGTCGCGCAGCAACTGGCGGCCGCAGGCACTCCCGTGAAGTGGCTGGATTTGGGGGGCGGGTATGGGATTCGTTACGCGGAGGAGGCGCCACTGGATGTGGAACGCTTGGCACAGGGCCTGAAAGATCGTCTGCGGGGCACCTCCCTGAAGCTCATTCTCGAGCCCGGGCGTGCGCTCGTTGGTAATGCAGGCGCCCTGGCGACGCGCGTGCTCTATGTGAAGCGGAACCCGCAGAAGAACTTCGTGGTTGTCGACGCCGGTATGAACGATTTGATGCGCCCCATGCTCTACGGTTCTTATCACGAGATCGTTCCTGCCCTGACCGGAGGGAGCGAGAAGTTGCAGGCGGACGTGGTCGGACCGCTCTGCGAAAGTGGCGACTTCCTCGCCCAGGATCGCGACATGGCGAACGTCCAACCGGGCGACCTGCTCGCGGTGCTGACCACCGGCGCTTATGGGTTTGTGCTCTCCTCTAACTACAACACCCGGCCGCGCCCCGCGGAAGTCCTGGTGCATGGTGCGCAAGCCGAATTGATTCGCCCCCGCGAAAATCTGGAAGACTTGATGGCAGGAGAGAAAGCGTGACTGCCTGCTTGAAAGAGACTCCGCACCCGCCTGCATCGCCCCCCATGCTAGCGGTCATCGTCGACAAGAAAACCTCGACGCAACACGACAAACCGGCTGACGGTGTAACCAAGGGCTGCACCCATGAAGACGTCCGAGGGAAAGTGCGCTTGGTTCGTCACGCGCGAAAAACCCACCAGGCCCGCGAGGCCGTAAGCGAAAAACGGAAGCCAGCGGCGGTCTGGGTAGCGTCGCGCGATGATGGTGGCCACCGAAAAAGCGGCAATGGTGTGGCCGGAGGGAAAACTGCCGGCTCCTCGCAGGGATTTCCAAGTGCCAGCCTGAAACCAAGACTTCGAATAGTCGCCGTTGGGAGCAATATCGCTCGGCCGAAGCCGGCGGGTGGCGCCCTTCATCACCCCCGCAAGGATCTCGCAATCCACCACGGACTCACCCGCTAGGAGGGCGGTTGACTGCGCATAGGAATCGTGCCGGGCAAGTCCGAACACGTACAACGCCAGTGGTGGGACCATGGTGCCCAAAGACATGTTCGTACCACTGAAGGCCCTATTGAAATTCTGGAATGAACTCGTACGCTGGAAGTAAGGTGTGTCATGCGGATCGAGGGCCACGAGCCCAGCCGTCACACCGAGCACCCCCAGCGTCGGGATCCAGTCTCTTCCCCGCGCCAACTGCAGCGGGAAAGTGTAAATCTGTTTTTGATCCCGGAGGATGTTGGGGGCGAGCGACTTCCAGGTGATCGCATTATCGCGATCTTGCCCGGAGGGGGAACTCTGCGGGTCCGAGGGGACATCGGGACTTGAACTTGGAGGTTCTTGCGCCGCCGCGGGGGAAGCAAGAAACAATATGAGTACACAAGAGAAAGCAGGACCCAACCGCCTGCGGCACCCAATGTTGGTTGCGCTGGTAATCATCCTAGGCTGCCTCCGACCTTCATTCTTATCCCAGCCGTTACCAGTCTGTTAATGGCTTTATAAAAAAGTTATGTTCCTGAGGGTGCTCGAAGATGGCGACAGTCTCTGAGGCTTCGAGCGTGACCGTCTGACTCGGCAGAAATCACGCGCCTGTCGGCATGAGTTCGGCGCCAGTTACCGTTCTCCCCACTTCAACTTCTCTTGAAGGATTTCAAAATACTGGGTGGATGGTGGCTTAACCAATTCGACACACGAACAGGCTTTTCTCAGCCGGACCAGGTCTTCGCTCCGAGCGGTGATGCCGACCTGGCCGTCCACGGTCAGGTAAGCAGCTTCGCGCTGACTCTTTACCGTGACCTCGATCTTTACGGTATCGGGGAGCACCAGGGGGCGGTGAGTCAGGGTGTGGGCGCATATAGGGGTAACGATGAAGGCTTGCACGGCAGGGGTGACGATGGGGCCACCCGCCGCCAGCGAGTAAGCCGTGGACCCAGTGGGCGTGCTCACAATCAAGCCATCCGATTTGTAGGTGGATACGAACTGGCCGTCCACCCGCAATTCAAAGTCGAAAATTCGTGCGATGGCGCCTTTGTTCAGCACCACGTCGTTCAAGGCTAGGAATGAGTTGATGACTTCGTCCGCGCGAATCAGCTCGCCTTCAAGCTGCACGCGGAAATCGCTCGCGTGGGTGCCGGCCAGCACCATTTCCAGCGTGGGATAGAGCTCCTCGCGCGTGACCGCGGTAAGGAATCCGAGCCCACCCAAATTCACGGCCAGGATGGGAACCGGCTTGCGATTCAGGGCGCGTGCCGTAGCCAGGAGGGTGCCGTCTCCTCCTAACACAATCAGCAGGTCCACTTGGCCCGGCATCTCGTTACGGGTCTGGCAGTGTTCGGAGGTCTGCATGATCGCCCCCGTTTCCTTGTCCATAAACACTTCGATGCTGCGGTCGCGGAGCCATTGAAGCAAGGAAGGCACAATCTCACGGATTTCCGTCTTCTTGGGCTTGGAGATGATTCCGACCCGTTTGATGGGCATGGCGATTCCTAACCTTTATGAGCACTACAGCGGGCGGCGCAGAGCTTTGAGACAGCCTCCCAGGGAGAGGGACAGGGATTCTCTTACGCCCGCGCGACGTCGCGGTGCGAAACCTTGGTCTTGTAACCTTCCTGTGCGAGCGCGCTGGCCACCTGTTCGGCCAGGAAGACAGAGCGGTGCCGGCCGCCCGTACAACCGATGGCGATGGTCAGGTAGCTCTTCCCCTCGCGCACGTACTGCGGCAGCAGGTAAAGCAGCAGATGCATCAGCCGGCTCATGAACTCGCGCGTCTGGGGAAAGGACTCCATGAAACGGCGCACGCCGACATCGCGCCCGGTCTTGCTCTTCAACCGGGGGACATAGTTGGGATTGGGCAGGAAGCGCACATCGAACACCAGGTCGGCATCCTGCGGGACGCCGAAGCGGTAACCGAAGGAGACCGCCGACACCAGCATCGACTGGCGCGCCTCGACCCCGCCGAAGCGAGTCTGAATCAGGTCGCGCAGCTCGTGCACGTTCAGACGCGTGGTGTCGATGACCACGCTGGCGAGCTGGTGCACGGGTTTCAGCAGCATGCGCTCCAGACGGATGCCCTCGCGCACGGGCAGGTCGCGGCCCAACGGGTGCGGGCGGCGAGTCTCCTCGAAGCGGCGGATCAGGGCCCGGTCGGAAGCCTCCAGGAAAACCAAGGAAGGCTTCAGGTCATTTCGCATCATGTCGCGGTAGACCGTGGGAAGCTGGCTGAGCGCCTCGCCCCCGCGGCTGTCTACCACGGCCGCCGCGCGCTGAATGCGGCTGCCCGGCTGCTGGCACATCTCGGCGAATTTCGGGATTAGATCAATGGGAAGATTGTCGACACAGTAGTAGCCGAGATCCTCGAAAGCCTTCAGGACGGAACCCTTCCCGGAACCGCTCAGTCCGGTGATGAGCACAAATTGCTTGGGGCGTTTTTTCGCGGAAACTTTCTTCTTCATGACGTGGTCGTTCGTATATGGTCCGTTGCCCTTCGTCAGCCGTCAGGGGGATTATGAATTATGAAGGGTGAATTATGAAGCGAATTTGTTAGGGGGCGAACCCGGAAGACAACCTTCAGAGGGGCATTCCCAGTAAGGCGCGCAACCTCTCGCGCATTCGAGTAGCAAGGTCGAGTGACTCCGCGGCGTCTTCACGATCCGCTGACTCTCCCGGGTAGCGGAAGCCAACAGAAGCGCGGGTCAAAAACCGCAGTTCTTGCACGGGCCAGGACCATGGCGTGCAGACCGGGGCCAGCAAGCGGTCCAGTTCCGCCAAGTCATGGGTTCTTGGGGGAACGATGCCAACGTAAATAAGCAGGGCCTTCATCAGTTTCTCGACGCATTGTTGGGAGTGAAAACAAACCGCGTCGAAATTGGGGGATTCGGCCGCCTTGAGCTCGCGAGCGGCGGTCAGGTAATCGGCTTCGGCCTTGGCGACCCACTCCTTAAACGGTGCCGTTCATAAAGCACCTTTCCGTGGTCCAGGGCTTCCCGAATCAGGGGATCGCCCTCTTCGTAACGCCGGGCCGTATCCTCCGGACGGCGTGCCACCAGATCGACCGGGAAATCAGGGTCAACACGGTTCAGGATTTCCAGGGACTTCCGAAAGCCTTTCCCATCGAAAGGGAGCACCACCAGGAGGTCGACGTCGGAGTCCGGTCGCGGCGCCCCATAAGCATAAGAACCGAAGAGGATAATTCGCTCCGGCTGGAACTCGCGGGCAATCCTTTCGCCTAGCTCCGCAATCCTCCTCTCATCAATCATCTGTTTCCTCCCCACCCATTATACAGGCTGCGGGATGACACCCGAATACTTTCAACGTTATGCCGCGGTGCGGTTCCTGGATGGACAAGCTGCGGACGCCATACCGCGGAGGCTCGCGCAACGCTTGCTGTCGCCCGTAATCTGGCTTTCCCCTCCAATTCTCTGCCCGGAAAAATTCCCCTTGACAAGCGCTCTCCTATATGTTACACACTGTAACGCTACGATGCTTAACACATCAAAACCACGGCCCCGCGCACTCGGCGAACTCGAGCAACTCCTTATGGAATTCATCTGGTCGCGAGGTCCCTCTACAGCGGAAGCCTGCCGCGAGGCATTAGCCCCCGTGCGCCCACTCAAGGATTCCACCATCCGTACGGTGCTACGGCGCCTGGAAGAGAAGGGGTTTCTCACGCATCGGGTGGAGGGCCGAACTTTTCTCTACCGAGCCACGCAACCGCAGAGGCATTTCGCGGCGCGCGCCGTCCAACACATCATTGACCGCTTTTGCGGAGGCTCGGTGGAGCAACTGCTGGTGGGGATGGTTGAGAACAAGGTGCTGAAGCAGAAAGATCTGGAACAACTGGCTCGCCGCGTGGCCCAGCGGCGAGGAGAAAAGGGATGAACACCTCCCATCTGTGCGCGCAACTGCTTCGCTACGTCGCTGAACCCGCCCTGCGTGCGCTGGCGTTGGCAACGCTGGCGGGTCTGGGATTGGCAGTGGGGCGCGTGAAGGACGCCACGATTGGCCTGGCCATTTGGACCGCGCTGCTTTACGCGGCGCTGGCCATGCCGTTCCTTGCCTGGGTGGCGCCTGCGGTCCGGCTGCCGATACCTGCTCTCCCTGCGGCGCCATCCGCACCGCCGTCCGCGCCCGCCGGCATCAGAATCGTTCCCACTAGCTTCCCGTCGCGGGTCATCGCCAGGGCCACGCCGTCCGACCGGCTTCACCCCGCAGAACCCTCTGCGCGCCGCCGAACTTTTTCATGGGCGCTCTTCGCCTCCGGCCTCTACGTGATGATCGCCGGAGTGTTGCTGGCACAACTCGCAGCGGGTTTCTTGATCAGCCGGCGCGTAAAGCTCTCTGGCCGTCCGGTCGGTGACCGGCGGGTGCGGGCCGCGCTGGTTGACCAATCCACACGTTGGGGGCTGGCAAGTGTGCCGGAACTCGCCGAATCCCCGGCCGTTACCGTCTCCGTGACGCTGGGCGTGTGGCATCCGATCATTTTGCTTCCCACCGCGTGGCGCACCTGGAGGGAAGAGAAGTTGCAAGCCGTGCTCGCCCACGAATTGTCGCACGTGGTGAGGCGCGACGCGCTCACCCGGGTGCTGGCGGCCATTCACCGCGGCGTTTTCTGGTTCAGCCCGCTGCCTTGGTGGTTGGAACGCCAGCTCGCTGCGCTGGCCGAGCAGGCCAGCGACGATGCGGCGCTGCGCGCAGGGGCCGATCGCACTTTTTACGCTGAGGTCTTAGTCGGTTTCTATCACGATTTGCAGGGCGCGGTCGGTCGCGTCCGATGGGAGGGTGTGGCCATGACCGGTGGAAAACAGGCTCAACGAAGAGTGGACAGAATTCTGGATTCCAGTCGGCGGCTTTCGGCCGGGCTCAGAACACCCGCTTGGGTGGCGCTCGCGCTGCTGGGCGCGCCCGTGGTCTATCTGCTAGCGGCGGTCGAGCCCGTCTCGGCCAACAAGCTCCACACGGACGCTGCGCGCATGCCGGCAGCCGAGGTGACAAGTCCCGCCGCGGAACCTCTATGGGCGGGAATGCAGGCTCCGCCAGCAGTTCCGGCCGCGCCCGCCACGCAGGCAGCTCCGGCTGCGCCCACGCCCGCTACAGCCCCGGCCGTGGCTCCGAAAGCGCCTAAGGTGCCCCAGCGAATGACGCGCGAATGGAACTATGACGACCCGGATTCGAGCGACGACTGGGTCATTACGTCCGCCAGTGGATCACTCTCCATGCATGGGTCGTTCCATGGCTATGAGGTGGAACGCCTCCGGGCGCTGCGCCGCGCGGGCAATTCCGACTTCATCTGGTTACGACGTGACGGCAAAGCCTATTTCATTCGCGACGCGGCAACCATCCAACAGGCTAAGACATTCTTCGCACCTCAGGAAGCTCTGAGCAAGCAGCAGGAGGAGTTGGGTCGTCAACAGGAGGCGCTAGGCGCCCAGCAAGAGGAGCTCGGGAGGCAGATGGAACAGGTTCGCGTGGAGGTTCCGGACTTGACGGCGGAACTTCAGAAACTACAGGCTCGGATGGAGCAATTCCACAAGCAAGGTGCCACGCAGGAAGAATTAGGCGACCTCCAGGGCTCCCTGGGAGAATTGCAGGGGAAGCTCGGCGAAATCCAGGGCAAGGCCGGAGCGCGACAAGGGGAAATCGGCGCCAAGCAAGGCGAGTTGGGTGCGCGGCAGGGGAAACTCGGCGAACAGCAAGGAAAACTGGGTGAACAGCAGGCACGCCTGGCTGAAGAGGCCTCGCGAAAGATGAAAGCGCTGCTGGATAACGCGCTCGCCAAGGGCCTGGCGCGACCGGAATAGCACCCCCCGGCCACGCCACGCCGCGTCACTCCGCTTTCGCCTCCTCTCGCATCCGCTCGTCTCCCGCAAATAACATCACCATCCGAATTGACTTTGGTTGCCTGGTATACGTCCCTTGTGCACGCCAGTGACCTGCGCCGCATTGAAATCGTTGCGGTTGGTGGTTTGAACTGGTAGTCTGGCCCTCCCATGGAAACGCTCGCTTTCGTTGCGAACCCAGTTTCTGGTAGGGATACGTCTGCATCTCACCCGCACATTCCAGTCGATGCCGTCTTGAGGAGTCCGAATATGCAAAAAATACTGGAGGTAATCTTGGTCTTATGCATCGGAATGAGTTCCGCTTCCGGGAAGGTCGTGGTCTTCTGGCAGGACGGCTTCCCCACGCTGGAGAGCCAGCCCGTTCCGCAGGAAACGCTGCAGAAGGCTTTAGACGGCTGGCAACCGGTATTTGCTGGTCTCAATGAGTTGAACAAGGAGGAGACCCTTCAGAACGCCGACTTACTGGTTCTGCCTTACGGCTCGGCCGTGCCGGCAGGGGCTTGGGCAGCGGTCCGGAAGTACCTTCAGGCAGGTGGCAATCTTCTGGTATTGGGCGGGCGAGCCCTCGCCATTCCGGTTCGCCAGCAAAGCGGCGGATTCCTTGCAAGTCAACCCGAGGCAGCTTACTCTCGCGAGATTCGCGTTTGGCACACCTATGAGGCTCCGCTCGGGGCGGGGCTGAAGTTCGCGTGGAAGGATGCAACCTGGAGCGACGGTGACGTGCGGGCGAAGCGGGTCTTCGTGCTTGAGGGCGCCAACCGAGGCCTGGGATTCCTTGTGAATAGCGCGGGCGAGCGTGTGGCGGCGCCCGTGGTCGCCACGGATTTCGCGGGACTGGAGGGTGAGTCGAGCACCCAGCTTGGCGCCCGCATGGTCATGCTCGGATTCGAACCCGAGCCGGGTTACTGGTCGTCGGCCGGCGCTCAGGCGTTGGTGCGCCAGGCCGCGGACTACGCACGCCAGGGGGCCACAGCCCTTCGTCTTGAGATGCAGAACGCCACGCTGCTGGCAGGCGAAATTCCGCAACTTATCGTCCGCCTGAACAATGCCCGCAAGCAGCGGCTCGGGCAAGGCCAATCGGGAAGGGTGCGCGTCGAACTGTTGGCCGCTGGCCAGGTTCTGGCAGCGACGCAGGTGGACTGTTCGGGCGATGCCGTGGCCGAGCCCGTCGCTTTCACGAAGACGCTGGAGCCGGGATTCTATGAGGTTCGCGGGACGTATGAAGATGCGGGCAGGCCGCGCGAGTTCTATCAAACCGGCTTCTGGGTGCGCGACGACAAGATGCTAGCTTCCGGCTCCACCTACGGGGTGCAGGGTGATTTCCTGACCAAAGACGGTGTACCCTTCTTTCCCTTCGGCACCAACTACTTCACCACCGAGCACTACGGCTGGGGATTCCATGGTGCGGGCAACGCCTGGGTTTGGGAGCAAGATTTCGCCGAGATGGAGCAACACGGCGTCACCTTCATACGCACCGGCGTATGGGACGACCACCTGGAAGTCTTGGACGGCGAGACCGGGCAGGTGAAGGAGCGCTTCCTGCGCAGCCTGGAAGCGTTTCTCCTGTCCGCGGCGCGCCACCACATTCACGTCAATTTCACCTTTTGCGCGTTCGATCCGCAGACCGTCATGCGCCATCCCGGCGAGGATTCGGCCGTGACCGGCCCCGGCACCAATCCCTACACCGACCCTATCGCCATCCGCGCCCAGCAGGACTTCGCGCTGTCGATCGTGCGGCGCTTCCAGGCCGTGCCGCACCTGAGTTGGGACCTGATCAATGAACCGAGCTTCTCGAATCCCAAGCGGCTGTGGCGCGGCAACACACCCAACAACGATCCTACCGAGCTTGCCGAGTGGCGCACTTGGCTGCGGGAGAAATACTCGACGCTGGACGAGCTGGCGCGTGCCTGGAACGTCACGCCCGAAGAGTTAGGCGGCTTTGAGAGCCTGCCGCTGCCCGCGGAGGACGACCTCGCGACCTCGCGCTACGGCAACGCGCGCCTGGTCCGGGCCGTGGATTACAACCTGTTCGCCCAGGAGATGTTCAGCCGCTGGGTTCGGAAGATGGTGGCGGCCATCCGCTCGACCGGCAGCCGCCAACTAGTCAACGTGGGTCAGGATGAGGGTGGGGTTTCCGATCGCGTCCTCAATCAGTTTTACGCGGACGCCGGGGTCGATTTTACAGTCAACCACACCTATTGGAGGGACGACGCGTTGCTCTGGGATTCCGTGGCCGCGAAGCGCGTAGGGATTCCGAATTTCGTCGGCGAAACGGGCTACCAACCCGTGTGGCGGCCTGACGGTGAGGCCCGCTACGATGAAATCACCGCCTTCGGACTCATCGAGCGCAAGTGGGCGCTGGGCTTTGCCGCCGCCAATAGCGGCTCGCTGCAGTGGGAATGGGGCGTGGGCAGTGACTTTGGCATCAAGCGCAGCGACGGTTCGAATAAAACCTGGGAAGACGTCATGCGCGATATGGGCGGCTTCGCAAAAAGGGCTGCCCCGCACGCGACGGGACTGAAGCTCCCGGAGGTCGCCATCGTGCTGCCGCAGACGCTGCAGCTTTCCGTGTTCAACTCCACTGCCCTGGAAGCGCAGCAAAGCTGTGTGCGGGCCCTGTATCACTACGCGCGCTCCGCGGCCTATGTGGTGGGTGAATATCAGATGCAATTGCTGGGCAACCCCAAGCTCATCCTGCTGCCCTCACCGTGGGCGCTTACGGAGAAGGCCTGGCAAGCCATCATGGCGAAGGTCGCGGATGGCGCGACGCTGCTCGTTACCGGGCGCTTTGATGCCGACGAGCATTTTCACCCCACCGCGCGGGCGAGCGCGTTCGAGCTCGATCTCCAGCCGGGCTTGCTCTCGACCCGTGAGAATCGCATCGCCTGGCCGGGAGGAGAGGCCCTGCTGAGTTACTCAGGTGAGAAGACGACTTTCCTGGAGCGGACTGTGCCCGCCCAAGACCGGACGTTCGTCGAGAAGCAAGTTGGCAAAGGCCGAATCCTGTTGGTGCCGTTTCCGCTCGAACTCAATGATAATCTCAAGGCGATCGGCGATGTGTATCGGTATGCGCTGCGGGTGGCGCACGTCGTGGAAGCCTATTCCACCGAAATGAATGACCCCGGCATCCTCATCTGCCCGACGCAATTCGACCATGCCACGCTCTATGTGTTGACTTCCGAATCCTCTTCGTCCGGCATTTCGTTCCGTGACGGAAGGAGTGGGAGAGAGTTCGCAGGCAAGCTTGAACCTGGACGTGCTGCTCTGTTGCTCGTCAGCGACAAGGGAGATTTGCTGGCCAGCTACAACTGGTGACCGCTCCGCAGAGGTCGGGGGCGGGTTCGACTCCATGCGATGGACCGGTTCTTGTCGGCACCGTTTCACACGTGCACAAGCCCACGCCCTATTTGAATCTGAAAACGATTCCCGCGCTGGGGACAATATTGTGGCTGATCCCGGTGATGAAGCTAGGTTGGCCCGTCATGTAGTCTCGGAGCTCTAGCCGTAAAGCGAAGTTCCGTTGCAGGACAACGTCCGCCCCACCTCCGTAGTTCCAGGCGAACTGGTTACCGTTGTCCGCACTGACGAGGCCTGCGAGAACGGCAGGAGCATTCGAGGGGCCGCTGAAGCGATTCAGGCCCACCCCGCCCGTCACGAACGGTTGGACAGGGCTCCTGACCCACAGATAATGGATATAGTCAAACGAGACCAGAGTGACGCGGTTGTACGCGGAGCCCGCTGTGATTGCCGCCCCCTGAAGTGTTAGATGGTTGGGGCTGAAGGAGTAGCTTGCCTCCAGGGCGTCATGCCGCGTGAACCGCAGGCGCGCGCCGGCGAAAAGGCGCCCCGTTTTGGAGAACGAGCTGGTCGCGAGGCGTGAGGGGCAGGGGGGACATCCTGAGGGAGTGCAGAACGTTGGACACGCGTTGGGGGGTAGCACGGCGCTGCCTCCATTCAGGAAAGAGCCCCCGCCTTCGACGAAGATTTCGAGACCCGGAGGACGGTTCTGGGCGCGAGCGCAAGGGAAAACTAAGGGCAGGAGCAAGATGAACGGCGGGATGAATCGGACGGTTCGCATACCTGTCCTTTCCGGCGTCGGAACCCTCGCCAGGGGCAACCCCGCTGGGATGTTCGGTCGCCCAATCCAAGTGTGTGCAAGACATGCTGGCTGTTGGGATGTGGCCGGCACTTCTGGGGTTGGCCGTCGTGGGCCCGCGCCGGCTGATGAAAGCGCCGGGCGAGGGGTCCTATCCTCGATCACGGAGCAGGCTGTAGCTGGTGAGCGGTCCTGCACTGGAGCGACTGCGCAACATGGCTTTGTACGCTCGCGTCAGTACCCTGTTGAATGTGACTTATCCGCAGTTGTCGGCGTGCCCTTTGCGGCGGAACACGCGGCTGGAGATGTTGTCCTTGAGCAGAGTCCAGAAAGAGGCGTCGAGGTAAGAGCGAATGGAGACGTAGCACCCGCCGCATTGGTTCGCGGGCACCCACTTTTCGAGGATTTCCTTCTGCGAGGTGTAGGTCTGGTCGAACATCGAGCAGGCACGCATGCCGCCCGTGGGCGTCACCACCATAAAGCGGCGGCCGGCCTGGCAGCCGGGAATAGTCCCGAGCCGGAAAAAGTCGTGAATGCCCGAAAGCGTCCAGGAAGAGTTGGCAATGCGGCCGTTCCGGGCCTTGAGCCGGAGTAGTTCATCCAGGGTGCCCCGGAGTTTGTCGAGATCATCAGCCGAGCTGATGTAATGGTCCATGCTGTGCGTGCGCAAAGGAGTGTAAGCGCTGTAGGAGATGTTCACCGCCCACTGCTTGGCGCGCTCGTAAGTCTCGCGCAGGGCCGGGAGGTTCTCGCGGGTGATGGCAGTATTCATCGCCACGTCGTCATGCCCGTGCGCGGCGAGTGCCGGTACCAGCTTTGCCAGATGTGCGTAAAGGCCGGGCAAGCGCCGGAAGGCGTCGTGGCGCTCGTCCGGGAAATCCATCGAGATGGAGAACTGGTTCACGCCCAGCGCCCGCAAAGCCAGATACTTCTCTTCCGTGAACAGGCGGCCGTTGGTCACCAGGATCGTGTAAGGCAGGCCACTGGGTTCCTTCACCGCGCGCACGATGTCTTCCAGGTCCTTGCGGAGCAGCGGCTCGCCGCCTGACAACTGTACCACCATGGGCTTGAGCTCGGCGCGCAGCCGGCCGTAATCGGCCGCCTGGAGAAGACCCTCCGGATCCGGCTTGATGCCGCCTTTGTCGCAATGTTGGCAGTCCGCAACGCAAGAATGCGTCAGCTCGAAGGAGACTACCAAGGGGCGATCCGTGCAAAAGCTCCACGTCCCTCTGGCGATCATGCGGGCGGCGCGCGCAAACGGTATGGTTCTCACCAACGACTCCCTGCGACTGATTACGAAACCTCGGAATCCTGGATAGCGGGGAGAGGAATCTGATTCCTACCCCACATCCATGGCAAATTCTCACAGCAGTCCAAGGTTCCTGAGCCTATTAATCTACTCCTTTTGGCGCTTCGCTCACAAGCTTAACGTTTAGACGGCTTAATGCACTACTCGTCACGCGCCGGCGTTCCTTCCTATGAAGCGGGGAACAAACTCCTCATTTACAAAGATTTCAATGGGGGTCGGGGTTGTATTCTGGGCTGAGCGAGGCTCCAGAGTTGTCATATAGCCGGAATTGAGTGCTGCCGACATTTCCAGGAGCAGATCGGCCATGTTGGATGACATCCCCATCTGCACCAAAGCTGGCTTGAGTTGTGCGGGACTGAGTTGCATATAGCCGAGACTGGCTCTGCCGATGGCCTTGCCGATGACCGACGCCACTTCTTGATAAGTGAGGTTGCGCTGCCCTTGCAGCTCCCTCGCCTGCTTGCCGGTAAAGTTGAGCTTGATCAACGCTTCGGCCGCCACGGCGCCAATGTCACGCGTGGCGATCATGGCCACACTCAAGTCACCACGCAGCGGACCGCCCACCACACCAAAGCTCTGAATCACGCCGACCTGCGGCAGGAGGTTTTCCATGAAATAGCCGGCCCGAAGGTGGAGGACGTTGAGCGAAATGATCCCATTCAACTTCTGTTCCAGGTTATGCAGTCCGACGACGGGACCGGTTCTGTCCGGTTTGTCGGCTCCAATGCTGCTCAGAGTCACGGCATACTCGACGCCGGCATTCTTGATCGCGGCGACCAGGGAGTTGCTTACTCGCTCCTGGTAAGCGCGAGCGTCGGGGGCCGCATTGTTCGGCGGGATCATGGCATATACGGCCTTCGCTCCGACCAGGGCTTTGGTCAAAGCGGCCGCGTCAGTGACATCAGCCACAAAGGCTTCAGCCCCCTTTTGCACAAGCGCTTCGAGGCGGCCCGCGTCCCGGCCAATCACCCGAACCTTTTGGCCGCGGACCAGCAGCTTCCCAGCAATTACACGCCCGGTGTTTCCACTCGCACCTGTAATAGCATACATAGTTACACCCCCACTGTTCTTCGATGTTTAATTCCGTCAAAGGTTACCGCGGGCTGGCGCAGGCCGCAGCGCTGTGCGGCGGGGACTTGCCTGGGCTGGGGCTGTAATACTGCCTATTGTGTCCGTCTCCCAGCGCCATCTTGGACAATTACCGTTGCTCACCAGCAGCGCTTATCGCCGCGGCGAGTCTGCAGCCTTTCTTCGGGGGCCCTCCAGAGCCGCGGAGTTCTCGACAGGAGGGACTCTGCGCTGTTCGTGTTCCTGGGTCGCACCGCAGTTGGGGGCAGGCCATTTTGCGGTTACAATCGTCAATGAGATGGAGCGAGACAAGTTCCAAACTCTAGTCGAGCAAGCGCTGGATGACCTGCCCGGGCCGTTTCGCGAACGGCTCACCAATGTGGCCATCATCGTGGAAGACTTGCCGCCGGCGGGAATAGAAAACCAAGGAATATTGCTGGGCCTCTTTCACGGCATCCCACGCACGGAGAAGAGCGTCTTCTATTCCAGTCCCCCCGACCACATTTTTCTCTACCAGAAAAACATCGAGGCCATATCGAGGAGCGAGGCGGACGTGCGCCGGCAGATTCGCGAGACGCTGCTGCACGAAGTGGGGCACTACTTCGGGCTCAGTGAAAAAGAATTGCGCGGTTTCTAAAGCGTCTAGCCGCGCCGAGTCTGTGCCTGTTGCAATATTTCAACCCCTTGCGGTGTCAGAAATTGTTCTCCAATTCCATGCCGGGCGGTGGGTAATTTGCTGTAGCGACGGTCAGGTGGCGATTGCAATCGGTGGCGACCGGGTGTATCTTCTTGGTGGGGCGGGAGTCCATAATGGAAATTCTGGTTTGAACCGGTGCCCAGCCGATCATGGTGGGTGGGATGATGCAAATAAGCAATATCCGTTTAATTTAAGAGGAGGACCCATGAGGAAAAGAATCGCACTAGGTAGTTTGGCAGTAGCAGTGTTTCTGATAGTTGCGAGCCCCACGCCGCTTCGCGGTCAGGCGGTGGCCAACGCGCAGATTCAAGGCCTCATCACGGACCCAAGCGGAGCGGTAGTCCCGAACGCCAGTGTGACGGCCAAGCAAACCAACACCGGTTTCGTACGAACAACGGTGACCGACGCGAGCGGGACCTACGTACTCCCGAATCTTCCAGTGGGACCTTACAACCTCGAGGTACAGGCCAGCGGTTTCCAAGCTTACGTGCAGACGGGCATCGTCCTCGAAGTCAGCAATAATGTGACGATTAATGTGGCGCTCCGGCTGGGGCAGGTGAGCCAGCAGGTGGAGGTGTCGGCCAACGCCAGCATGGTGCAGACAAACACCACCTCTGTCTCTCAAGTGGTCGACCAGCAGCGCATCCTCGACCTGCCCTTGAACGGGCGCATCGCCACGTCGCTGGTTATGATTGCCGGCGCGGCCAACGATAATGCTCCAGCGAACGGCGTTAGCGATTTGACGGGCAGTAAGAACTACTTCAGCGCGGACAGCATTTCGGTCGCAGGCGGACAGGCGGACGGGACGAATTACCTGATGGATGGCGCCGAGCAGATGGACGCCTTTTCCTGGGTGAATATGCCTTACCCTTTCCCTGATGCCATCCAAGAATTCAGCGTTGAGACCAGCAGCCTTGCCGCGCGCTACGGGTTCCAAGGCGGGGCCACCGTTAACGCGGTCACCAAATCCGGTACGAATCAGTTCCATGGCGACGCCTTCGAGTTCGTCCGCAACGGCGATTTCGACGCCCGCGATTTCTACGCTGCCACCCAGGACACGCTGCGGAGAAACCAGTTTGGCGGCACGATTGGCGGACCCATCAAAAAGGATAAAATCTTCGGCTTTTTCGGCTATCAGGGAACTCGCATCCGAACCGCTTCCGCTTCGAACATAGCTTACGTGCCCACGCAGGCGATGCTGAGCGGGGACTTCAGCGCGCTGGGCTCTGCCGCTTGCGAATCCAGCGGTGTTGCGCAAACGTTTACCAATCCTGCGACAGGCCAGCCGTTTACGAATAACCAGGTCGACCCGGCGTTGTTCAACTCCGTTGCGCTTAAATTGCTCAAGTACGTACCTACCTCCAGCGACCCTTGCGGCAGGCTAGCCTATGCCATTCCAACCCCGCAAACCGAAGATCAATATATTGGGCGGGTGGATTGGAACCAGAGCGCCAAGAATAGCGTGTCTGGGCGCTACTTCATTGCCAACTACAAATCTCCCTCATTCTTCAACAATGACGTGCTGCTGACCACACAGCGTGGAGTACTGGACCGCGCCCAATCGGCGATTCTCAGCGATACCTATTCAATTACCCCCACCACTATCAATTCCGCCCATATCGCCTGGACGCGGCTGGCCATTACGCGCGGTCCCGCGGCCAATTTCATCAATTTAACGAGTTTAGGCTCCCAAATGTATTCCGCTGTGCCCAACTTTATGGACATCG
>Ga0326727_10001422_pt1 | contig 88558 bp, 58 predicted proteins | sample MB2enrmetagenome_FD_207643 | JGI IMG/M metagenome (GOLD analysis project Ga0326727, IMG submission 207643) | Lab enriched peat soil microbial communities from McLean, Ithaca, NY, United States - MB29MY | ecosystem: Environmental > Terrestrial > Soil > Wetlands > Peat | place: USA: New York...
CGGAACTGGATGCGGGCATCGTCGCCGGGCTTATACACCGCCCGGTCCGCGGTGGCTTCGATCTTCAACTCGCTGGCCGGCTCGACGAACACCAGCCGGTGATCCGCCACCGGGGTCGCATTACGGCCGAACAGATACGCGTCGAAATCCACCGTGCCGGCCAGCTCGGGCGTAGCCGTCAGGTTCAACTCAGCTTGCCCGTTCTTCATATCCAGATCGCGCGTCAGCACGGTCTGTCCGTCCTTCACCGCGTCCACATACACGGCGCCCTGTTGCCGCGTGGAAAACACGCGAAGCCGGATGCGGTCTCCGGCGCCATACACGGCGCGCTCCGTGCGCAGCAGAATCTGCTCCGCGCCCTGGCGAAGTTCGAGCGGCACCGAACTCGACGCGTCATTGCCCTCCCGATCCTTAGCCTCGATCTCCAGCGTGCGCGGAGCGGACGCCGCCGCCAGCCGAACCAGCGCCACGCCGCCCTCATCGCTGGTGACCCTCTGTTCCGCGTTCCCCTCGGCGCGCACGCGCAACTGCGTCTTGGCCGGCTTGCCATCGGCGTATGACGTCAGCACGAAGACTTGATTCTCGATGCCTGGAATCAGCGCGCCGCCTTCCGGAACGGCCGTGATCAGCAGCGGCGATTCGCTCACCGTGATTGGCTCCCCTCGCGTTTCGGAATGGCCGGTCGAATCCTTCACGGTGGCTTCCACCAACACGTGCGCGGCGCCCTGGCTGAGCGGCCGCCCTGCAAAGTAACGCGGCAGCGTCAGGTCGAAACGGTACGCCCCTTCGGAGTCGGTCTTCCCCTCGACCGACCCCACGTCAAACACCGATACATCCATCCCCGAAGCTTTCACCGTGACATCCCCCGCTTCCACCGCCTTGCCAAAGAAGTAGTTCGCGCGAACCGTTCCGGTCACATGATCTCCCGGCCGGTAGCCATGCTTCGCCTTTTCGTCCTTCGCCGCGAAATCCAGCGCCACTTTGAATTTGGGCAGCACATAGCGCTCTATGTCGAGCGCGATCTCGGCCCGGTTCCCCGCGCCGCCTTCACTCCCATCCATCAGCGCTCGCAGATGATAGGTGCCCAGATTGACCTCGTCGGCCAGCCCGAATTCCGCCGACGCAATGCCGAACGCATCGGTCCGCACGGCCTTTTTGAAAACCTTATTGCCGAGCGAATCTTCCACCTCGAAAGTCATGTTGCGCGCGATAGCCTGATGATCGGCGCGGTCCAACGCCAGCGCCCGTATATGGATGGTCTGGCCCGGCTGATAAATCGGCTTCTCGGTAGTTAGTAAGATCGAGACTTTGTCTTCCAGGCGCACCGGTTGCGTAAAATCGGTCGAGCCGGCCTGCGTGTCCACCACATAGTGCAGTGAGTAGCTTCCCGTGACGCCCGCTGGAAAGCGGAACTGAACGTCCGCGGTGCCGCGCTGGTTGAGCGGCCCCGTGAAAAGCGTCAGGTTCGCCACGCCGGGCCTCACCAGCTCGATGCGCACCGAACCCGCACCGGCAATCGGCTGACTCTTCCAATCGATGACGACCACCCGCACCGCCGCCGTCCCCCCGCTCAGATAGGATTCCTGGGCCAACACGTGGATCAGCGGCGTTCGCAGAATCTCCGAGAGCGAATCCGTGCCCTCGACGGCATCGCGCGTATTGCCCGCATAGTGGAAGCGGTAGCGCACGCGATGCCACACCAGGTCTTCGATGGCGATCTCCTTTTCGAGTTTCAGGTCCGCTTGCCACGTCCCCTTACCTTTAGCCAGGCGAAGCCGCCTCTCCGACCGTCCCAGGACCACATCCTCGGGACTTAGGACTTCGATGGTAAGAGTTCCAGCGCCGGCGCGAGGTGCGGTGTAGGGTAACTCCACATGCAGTGCACCGTGCGAGTAAATGGCGGTTGGTATTTCGCTATCTGCCGCGTGCGCGCGGTAGTTAGTTCCAATCATTGCCACCGAAGCCAGAAACAGCAACGTGGCTGTGACATATCGGGCTTTCATCTTGCCTCCATAACTCCAGAGTCAGACGCTGGCAAGTTAGACTCCGGCAATGGAACGATCGTTACGATGAAATTCCGTTGCTGTTGCGACTCACTGTGAATCGCCGCCACAGGGCGAGCCAGGTAGGACAGACGATCGGTTTTTGTCGTCTGTCAAACGGCGCGCCCCGCCGAGGCGACAGACGACAAAAACCGATCGTCTGTCCTACCGCACTGACGGCGACTCCAGCACGAATCCCAGATCGTCGAGCGTCGTCCAGATGGCGCGCCGGTAAGCCACCACCGCCTTCTGATAATCCACGTAAGCGTTCACCAGCGAGTTTTCCGTGGTGGCCAGTTGGCTCTGTGCCGTCAGCAGCTCGAAAGCGGTCACCGTGCCGAGCTGATACTTCATTTGCTCGGCATCCACGTTTTGCTGCGACAGATCGCGCGACGTCTTGGCCGCTTCCATGGATGCCTGGGCCAGATCGAGCTGGCGGTTGGCGGTCTCCACGTCGAGAATCACCTGTTGGTCGATCTGGCGCTGGCTGTAGCGGTCGCGCACGCGATTCACCAGCGCGTCGGTGAGGCTGGCTTGCGCCGCGCTGCTGCGGACCGGAATTCCCAACGTCAAGCTGAAGCCGTAATAGGGCGAGGCAAAACCAAAAAGCTGGTTCAGCGAATCGCCCAGGCCGCCCGTTACCAGTGCAGTGGTTCCTCCCAGCGGCAATACCACCGGCAGTTGGTTGCCGCCCAGCCCGCTGCTGCCCGCTTGCAAGCTCAGATCCAGGCGCGGCGTCATCTGGTCTCTTGCGACTCTCGCGTTCAACTCGTCCACTCCCACGCGACGGCCGGCCGCGCTCAATTCCGGCCGGTCGTGCCGCGCCTTGGCGATGGCCTCGCCGAGCGGCAGCGCGTGGAACCCCACCGGCATCTCGCGCGGATCGTCTTCCAATACAATTTCCATCCCCAGCGTGTCCGGCTTCAAGTCCGCGCCGATCAACTGGCGCAAGCCGTCCAGCGCCTGCTGATACCCGTACCGTCCCTGAATCAGATCCAGCTTGCGCTGCGCCACTTGCGACTGCGATTGCAGAATGTCGAGTTTTGAAATGGCCCCGAGTTCCAGCGCCTGCCGGTCTCGCTCGTACGACTTTTGTGCCAGGTCCAGCGACTGCTCCAGCACGCGGATATTCTCCCGCGCCCGAATGGCTTCCCAATACTGCCCCGCCGCATTGGCGATGGTAGTGGCGATCTGCGCCTGGCTTTGCTCGGTGACGATGCGAAACTGCGTGCGAGCCGCCAGCAGCGGCGCGCGGATTTGCAGATTGCCGCGATTCTGCAACAGCGGCTGCGTCACCGAGAAATTCAGGCCGGTGGCTACGCTCGGGTTGAAGAAGTTGAAAGCGCTGTTGGAAGACGTGCGGGTCGCGTTGAAGCCTGTTGTCACGGTCGGCCCGGCGCCCAACACCTGGCTGTAAGATGCGGTCGTAGTCTGCCCTAAGTCGCTGAGCGTTTCCGCTCCGCTGGTCTGGCTGGCTTCCTGCTGCACCGAACGCTGCGCGTTGAACTGAAACAGCACCTGCGGATCGAAGGGCGCTTTGGCGCTGGTCACCGCATCGGCCGCGGTGTAAACGTCCAGTTCGGTCAGGCGGATGCCAGTGGAGTTCTTGAGCGCCAGGGCCAGAAATGCTTTCAGGTTCAGCACCAGCTTGCCGCTCTGAATGCGCTGCTCCAGGCCCTCCATGTCGCGCTCGATCACCGTGTCCGGATGAAACCGGCGTTCGAAGCTTCCCAGCAGGGGAAACGAATCGGACCAGGCCAGGCGCGCCGCGCCGGCCGCCGCGACGAGCGCCAGCCAGCGCCAAACGCCTCTATTCATAACGCAGAGCCTCGATCGGATCGATCCGCGCCGCCTTCAGCGCCGGATAAATCCCGAACACGACGCCGACTCCCACCGACACTCCGAACGCAACCAGAATCGACGAGCTGGTCACGATCGTCTTCCAATCCGCCGCGCGCGCGATGAACCACGAAAGGAAGTAGCCGAAGCCGATCCCGAGCATTCCGCCGGCAAACGAAATCAGCACCGATTCCAGCAGAAACTGCCGCATGATATCGCTTCTGCGCGCGCCCGTGGCGCGCCGGATCCCGATCTCGCGCGTTCTTTCCAGCACCGTGGCCAGAACGATGTTCATGATGCCTATGCCTCCCACCAGCAATGAAATCGCGGCGATCGCCACCATCACGTAAGTGAAGATCACCTGCGCCCGCTGCTGCTCCGCCAGCAGCTCGGCTGGGATGGTCACCGAAAAATCCTGCGCGCCGCGATGCGTCGAATTGAGAATCGCCGTCACCACTTTGGCCGCCTGCACACTGTCGGCCCCGATCTTCAGTTGCACGTCCACCCCGTCCAGCGGATCCCGCAAATAGCCGGATTGGTCCCAGAAGCGGTATAAGAACGAGCTGATCGGGGTATAAATCCGGTTGTTCACATCGCTTCCCGAGGCGGCCAGATTCTGCGATCCGGAGGCTGCCTGCGCGCGCAACACGCCCAACACCCGCAGCCACGTATCTTCCACTTTGATGTAGCGGCCCAGCGCCGTCTCATAGCCCAAGAGGCCGGTTTTGGCGGTTTCGCCGAGCACGCAGACCGCGGCGCTCGACTCCTCGTCGGCCTCGCTGAACGCCGATCCCTCCGCGAAAACCCAATTATGAATCTGCGCATACGACGGGCGCACGCCATAGAGCCAGGGGGTTTCGCCAACCGGCTTGGGCAGCAGCCGGGACGGGTGCAGCATCTTGCGCGGCGACAACAGGTTCATGGAATCCAAGTTGGCCTCGATGATCCGCACGTCCCGATCGTCCAGCCCTTGCGACGATCTGCGCCGCTGTTGCAACTCCGCGCTGCTGGTGGCGGCGATCGATTCGATCAGCAGGTTGCGCACACCCAATTGCTCGATGAACCGCAGCGATTCGTCGCGCGCGCCGGCGCCGATGGCGAGCATCCCGATCACCGCTCCCACGCCGAAAATCATGCCCAGCGCCGTCAGCAGCGTGCGGGTTTTCTGACTCGCCAGGTTCCCCGCCGCCAGGGCGAAATCGGAACCGTAGCGGCGCACAAAGCTCATCCGCTTGAATCGCGTCTTCTCGGCCGCGGCTCTCGCCTTCATCGCCATTCCCTCAGGTTCCTCATTTCGGCAGCGGCGCAGCCGTTCCGGCCGCCTTCTTCTGCGGCGCTTGTTCGGGGTTCGAAAGCGCCACTACCTGACCTTCATTCAGGCCATCCACCACTACCTGGCTTTCGCTGCGCCGCACCAGACCCACGTCGCGCGGCGCGAAGCTCGCGCCGGACGGTGTGTATACATAGGCCCGGCTGCCGCTTTCAAACAGCGCCTGGGCTGGAATTGAAAGCACGCCGCGCAACACATCGGTGGTGATCACCAGGCGCACGCTCATGCCGGGCCGCATTTCCGGAGCCGGATCGTCCAGCCGCATCCGGCACTCGAAACGCCGGTCCCAGGGAGAGCCGCTGGTTCCTCCCAGATCCACCACGTGCCCGTGAAACGCGCGCCCGGGAAGGGCGACCACCGTTACGTCCACTTTCTGGCCGATCGCCAGGTGCCCGCGATCCAGTTCGCCGATGGTGGCCGTGATCGCCCAGTTGTGCAGATCCGGTATCTCGGCGATCGCCATGCCCGCCCACACCGAATCTCCCGCCTGGAAATACGGCAGCGTCATCCCGTCCATGTAGATGTTGGTCTGGGTATTCTGCTTCAGCGCCACGTAGCCCGCGGCATGCGCCCGCAGCGTGAGCGCTGCCAGGTTTTTCTTGGCCATGGCCACTTCCACATCGGCTTTGCCCACGCCCGCCGCCTGCACCTCCACCGCCGCCTGGTTGGTGGCCTGGCGGCTGCCGATGTCCTGGCGAATCTGGTTCAACCGGTCCTGGGCGGCCTTCAAGGCCAGATCGTTCTGCCGCGCCTGGATGGCGGAAAGGATCGGGTTTCTGCGCACGTCCAATTCCGCCAGGTGCACCTGATGCTCGGCGGACGCTAGCGAGTACGTGTCTTCTTCCAACTGGGCCTGCGCCTGGGCCTTGGCCTGCTCGACTTTCAGCTTGGCCTCCGCCAGGTCCGCTTCGGCTTGCTCGAACCGGTACTGCTGATCGGTCGGATCGAACTCCACCACTACGTCGCCGGCCTGCACCACGTCGCCGGTCTTGCGCAGGGTGGTGATGTGCAGTTGGCCGCCCGTGGTCAGCGGCGCGCTCAGCACTTCGGAATTGCCGCCGCGCAGTTCGCCGCGCGCCGACACGGTCAGTGTCAGGTCTCCGCGCCGCACCTTGGTGGTGGGAACCGCCGTATCCGCCGGCGGCTTCACGGCCCTGTACATGCGCTGGCCCTGCCACACCATCCCGGCGCCGGCCGCGGCGAGTATCGCCGTGACCAGCAGCGCCTTCAAGATGCCGCGCAGCAATCGCCGCGCGCGCCGCGGGCGTGGAGCGCCGGTGTCCGGCGGAGCGGTGGGCGGCGCGACCGTCGAGCTCATTTCCGGCCTCCGTTGCGCGGCGGTTCCACCAGGGTGACCATGCTTCCTGCCGCCAGGCCTTTCACGGCGACCTCGTCCGGATTGCGCGCTTCCACCGCGACTACCCGCGCTGCATAGCCGTGCCCGGCGCCGACGTACACGATGGGGCGCCCTTTGTCGGTGAACAGCGCTTTGGCGGGGATGCTGACCGCATCCGGAATGCGCGCGATGATCACGTCCGCGCTGCCGTTCATGCCCGGCCGCAGTTGCGCGGCGGGATTATCGAGAGCGATGTAAGCCTTGAAACTGCGCGAGGGCGGCCAGTCGAAACTCTGCTCGGTGAGGGGCGAGATCCCCGCCAGCTTCCCAGTCCAGGTCTTCTCCGGCAGAGCGTCGATCTTGATCGCCGCCGCATCGCCAGGCGTAATCTGGCCACGGTCCACTTCGTCGATCTTGGCCTCCACGCGAATGGTCGAAAGATCCGGCACTTCGGCCACCACCGCCCCGGGATACACGCGGTCTCCCACCTTGTACGGCTGGGCGTTGAGCCAGCCTTGCGAGGTGTTGGACAAATAGCTGATCACTCCGCTATGCGGAGACTTGACTTCCATCAGCGCCACCTGGTGGTTGGCTATCTCCAGCTCCGATTGCTCCTGGTCGCGCAACCTGGCGAGCGAGGCGATCTTGGCCTCGGCGGACGTCCGATGCAATTCCACGCTGGCCTGCTCGACGTGCAGCTTTTCTTCCGCCACGTGCGCGTCGATTTTGCTCTCTTCGCCCTGAATCTCGCTCATGATGGCCTGCTGCGATGCCTGTAGCCGCGCCTTTTCCAGATCGTATTGGGATGTGGCCAGGTCGAGCTTGTCCTGCTCCGCCGTAATGCGCGCTTGCGCCAGCGCCTGCTCCAGATTCGCTTTCGCCTGGCGCAGCGCGGCGGTGTGTTCCCGGATGGCCTGCTGGGCGGCGCTGGGATCGAAGCGGATTACGGTTTGGCCCTGGGTCACCGCACTGTTGGCCGCCGCCAGCCAGACAATTTGCAAATCCGACACGCGCACCGGCGCCGCGAGTTGCACGGAGCGCTCCGCCGCCAATTCTCCGCGGCAGCGCACCAGCACCAGAAACTCGCCCCGGCGCGCCTTCGCCATGGGAAGGTCCGCAGCCGCCTCGACCTTCCGCATCTTCGACCAGGCTGCGATGCCGGCCGCGGCGGCCAGCGCCAGCCCCAACGCGACCCAATAGCGGGCTTGGCCGGCGCGCCTCACTGAACGCCCGCTTTCGGTGGCAGGATGTCCGCCGCCGCAGTCAGGTCGGGCAGCAGGTGGGGATCCTTGGAGTCCAGCAGGTAGCGAGCCGCGAAGGTCTTCACGGGGTTGCCCACGGCGGAGGCCGCTACCGGGCTGGCTGAATCGAAGCGCGCCAGAAAGGTCAGGGAAGGGTACGCATCCAGATGCACCACCGCCGTCGATCCCGGCACTAACACCGCTCCATCGGCTTCATTCACGGAAAGCTGCAGCACCATGCTGGCGGGATCGAAAATGCGCAACAGCGGATTCCCCGCGTACAGTTGATCGCCCTCCTGCGCGTGGCCCATCGAATTATTCTTCCAGACGTTATCGAGCGACACCATGCCGTCAATCGGCGCCTTCACAGTCAGCTTGTCCATGTCCTTCTGCAACTGCGCCAGGGTAAGCTTTTGCCGGTCGCGCTGCAGGACCAATACCCCGACTTCGGCGCGTTCGGCGGCTTCGTGGAACTGGCTGGACCGCACCAGGCTTTTGACGTGCTCATCGGCGTCGCGCAGTTTTTCGGCATTCTTGAGCTGCTCCAGGTCGCTCAACACCGGCCCTTTGCGGATTTCCAGCTTGGCTTTCTCAAGATCCGCCGTGGCCTGCGCCAGGTCGGACGTCCGCTTGGCGGCATTGCTGCGGTCCTCGGCCATCTTCTGTTCCACCTGGTGGGACAAATCGTCGAACTTGGCTTGTGCGTCGCGTTGCGCCTTGATTTGCGCGGTGCTGTCGAACTCCGCCACGAGATCCCCGACGTGCACCACGCTGCCATTCGGAGCGAGTTTGACCAGCGTCATCATGCCGCTTTGGCCGCTGATGCGCGGCACCTGAACCAGGGTAATTCGCTGGGCGGCAATGGTGCCGATCGTGCGCACTCCACGCGGCGGGGCAGGGGACTCGGCGGCCGGCGGTTGGCGCGCTTCCGGTGCGGCATTCGCCGTCGCTTGGCGGGCTCCGCATCCGGCGCACGCCAGAGCTACCGTCAGCAACGCGGCAACAACTCCCACCGGCGAATTTGACACTGGTCTCCCGCCTAAAATTCGACGTTAACACTTAGACGCCGGGCGGTTGCAATTTGTTGACCGCTAGCGCCGACTTTCCTGGATGGCATTTTGCCCGGACGGGCGCGGGAAATGAGTTCACACGTGGGCCGTTTTCGCCTGGAAGCCCTTACCAAGCCGCGATCAAAGTCAAAGACGGGCTGCGCGCGTCATGAGGGCCGGAAACCGTTTGCGGCGAGAATGAGAAAGGCGAAGGCGTTGCGAGCGATGGCCGACCTCCCATTGGCGCGTTGTTCCGGCAGCCCGCTTTGCCGCGTTTGATGGCGTAGAGCCGACCAGAATACTGGTGAGCCGGGCGGGACTCGAACCCGCGACCCTGTGCTTAAAAGGCACATGCTCTACCACCTGAGCTACCGGCCCCGATTGGATTGCGCTTTCCAAAGTGTACCAGACCGCAGTGGATCAGGCGATGCCGCTGCGATTCATGCCGCTGCGATTCACCTGCACCGCGCCGCCCGCTATACTTGTGGTCTCGGATGCGCATGAACCGGTTAGCCCGGCGATTCCTGATCACCATCCTTGCCATCGCCGGGACACTGGCGATCGGCACGGTCGGCTTCATCGTCATCGACGACTACCCGCCCTTCGACGCCTTTTACATGACGCTCACCACCATGACCACGGTGGGTTATGGCGAAATCCATCCCCTTTCCCGGGCGGGCCGCATTTTCAATTCGTTTCTCATCATGTTCGGCGTCACGACGATTCTGATTGCCATTGGCGCCATGACCCAGACGATCATCGAGGTCGAACTGGGCGATCGTCTTCACCAGCGGCGGAACAAACGCATGATCGACAAGCTCAAAAATCATTTCATCGTCTGCGGATTCGGACGGGTGGGGCGCGGCGCGGCGGCCGAACTGCTGCACGCCGGAGTGCCCTTCGTGGTGGTGGACCAGAATCCGGAGCGCACCGAGCGCGCCATGCTGGAAGGCATGCTGGCGCTGGCGGCCGACGCCACGCACGACGCCACGCTGCGCCAGGCCGGCATCGAGCACGCGCGCGGCCTGGTGGCGGCGCTCGCCACCGACGCCGACAACCTGTTCGTGCTGCTCTCGGCCAAGGGTTTGAATCCGGGCCTTTACGTGGCCTTGCGGGCGGCCGAGGAAGGCGCCGAAGAGAAAATGCGGCGCGCGGGCGCCAATTCGGTGTTCGCCCCCTACGCGCTCACCGGGCACCGCCTGGCGCAAGCTCTGTTGCGGCCCCACGTGGTGCAGTTTCTGGACTTCACGACGCAGGCGATCGGACAGGACATCACCATCGAGCAGGTCTCGGTCGCCACCGACAGCGAAATGGCTTCCAAGACCATTCGCGACATGCAACTGGGCCGCGACCTAGGCGTGATTGTGATGGCCATCCGCAAGCGCGACGGCCAGATGCTGTTCAATCCGTCGGCCGACACGGCCATTCGCGGAGGCGACTTCCTGATTGTGATGGGCCGCCAGGAGAGTCTGCGGACGCTGGAGACGCTGCTGGCCGGGCGCAGCTTGCCGCGGACGGGTTAGGCGGCGGTTGCGTAGCTGTGGCCTGACCGCTCCCTATGGTCGCGGCTCCGATAGGACCGCGGCTGCGATGGCGCAGGGAACCGCCAGCGGACACCCGGAGGCGTACAATTTTAGTCATGGGGAAGCTTCGGCAGCTTTTCGAGTCGCTGGCGTATGCGGGCATGAAGCCACAACGGCCTGGCGGCGAACCGGCCAAGCCGAAAAGCGCTCTCCGGCAACGCTTCGAAACGTATCTGAACGGGCCGGCGAGCACGGACCCGCTTTACCTGAGCAATCGCACCATCGGACAGCGATTTCGCGCCGCGGCGGTGGTGGTGGCGCCGATCGTGCTGCTGGTAGGCGTGCTGGTTCTCGCCTGGAGCGGCGTGTTCAAGGCCAAGGATACGTCCAAACCAAGAGAACTGACCACGGCGGAGAAATACGCGCGCATTCTGCCCAACTTCAACCCGAATATTCAGCTACCGGCCCATCACGAACTGGACGTGCAGGATGTTCACGTGGTGCACGGTTCGCCAACCCAGGTGGTGGGGCTAGTCAAGAACAACACCGACCACGTGATCGCGTCCGCCGGGATGGTTTTCGATCTCACCGACCGGCGCTGGTCCCGTTTGGGCGCGGTGAGGACTCAGGTCGAAAAACTGCGTCCGCACAGTACGACGCCCTTCCGGTTTGCCGTGGCGCAGGACACCGCGGAGCACGTCTTAGTGCGCGAGTTCCAGCTTCAGTAATGGCACCAGCCCGAGTGGGGCGAATTCGTCCCACTTCGATGGGTGACCGGGACTTCGGGCAAGAACGGATACGCCGGTAGGTCTTATTCGAACCGCTTGCGGAACTCGTCGAATTCCAGCCGCAGAGCGGCCAACTCCCGCTCGAGCGCGGCGATGCGGTCCGCAACCGGCAGTTGCGCCGCGGGAACGGATGCGACTTGCCCCTCTTCGGCGCCCGCGTCGGGCTGGCCCGCCAGCAGATGCGCCCAGCGCGCCTCGCGCGATCCGGCATAACGGGTCAGGCGGACCACCATGCCCAACTCCGACAGATGATGGAGCGTGGTCTCGACCGCTTCCAGGTCGTCGAACTGGTAGAGGCGGTCGGAGCGGCCGCGCAGCTCTCCCACGGTTTGCGGGCCGCGCAGCAGCAGCAGGCATATCAGCGCGGCTTCACGGCGGCCGAGGTTGAACTGCTCGGTGAAACGCTGGGCGTGTTTGGGCACGCGGATATCGCGGCCGGTGAGCCGGGTAGCCAGGCTCTTGTGGCGCAAGCCTTCGAGCGCGCCTTCGACGGTGGACTCGTCGTAGGCCACCACCGGCTCACGGTTGGTCTTTTGGTTGCAGGCGTTGAGCAGCGCGTTGAGGGAGAGCGGGTAATACTCGGGCGTCGCGATTTCCTTTTCGAGCAGGGCGCCCAGTACGCGCACCTCGGCCGCATCCAGTTGCCAGTCCATTTGCTTAGGTTACCAAGGGCGGGGTAGGACAGACGATCGGGTTTTGTCGCCGGTCAGGATCTCGGTGGCGGAGCATGACAGGCCACGAAAGGCGATGGCCTGCCCTACCCCGCTTCGCTTGTAGGGCGCCGCGCTTCGCGGTAGCATAGCGGGGGGTACAAGAGGGCTTTCTAATGGCGCAGAAAATCGGCCGGCGGCATTTCTTTTTCGGGTCGCTCCTGGCGGGCGCGGTCCCGCTGGGAGGGTTCGGGAGCACAGCCTCGCTCCGCAAGCTGGGCTACAAGTCGCCCAATGAGAAGCTGAACATCGCCTCCATCGGCGCCGGGGGCAAGGCCTCCGCCGACATCGACGGTTGCCGCCAGGAAAACATCGTGGCGCTTTGCGACGTGGACGACCGGCAGGCCGCGGCGAAGTTCAAGGAGTACGAGAAGGTTCCCAAGTACAAGGACTTCCGCAAGATGCTCGACCGGGAAAAGGGCATTGACGCGGTGATCGTCACGATCCCGGATTTCATGCACTCGACGGCTGCCGTCTGGGCGATGGAGCGCGGCAAGCACGTTTACGTGCAGAAGCCGCTGGTGCGCACGGTCTGGGAAGCGCGCCTGATGCTCGAAACGGCCAGCAAATACGGGGTCGCCACGCAAATGGGCAACCAGGGTTATTCGAACGAGGGCACACGGCAGGTTGCCGAGATGATCTGGTCCGGTGAAATCGGCGACGTCACCGAAGTTCATGCCTGGACCAACCGGCCGATCTGGCCGCAGGGCCTGACTGCGATTCCGCCGCCCGACGCGGTGCCCGGCACGCTCGATTGGGACCTCTGGCTGGGCATCGCCAATGCCCGCCCCTTCACGACCGGCGGCAAGGGATATCCCAACGAGTTCGGCGGTTACTTCTATCAGCCGTTCAACTGGCGCGGCTTTTACGATTTCGGCTGTGGCGCGCTGGGCGACATGGCGTGCCACATTCTGGGCGCTTCCAACATGGCGCTCAAGCTGGGGATTCCATCCTCGGTCGAGTGCATCAGCAAGGAAGGCGTCAGCGATTTCATGTTCCCCAAGCGGTCGCTGATCCGCTACGATTTTCCGGCGCGCGGCAGCATGCCGGCGGTCAAGCTCTTCTGGCATGACGGCTGCACAGAGACGCCGGAGATTCCGGGCGTGCCCAAGGGCGAGTTGCTGGGCGATCTGCCTTTCCGGCCGTACCACCGGCCGCCGGCGCAAGGTCAAGGTAGCGCGGCCGCGCCGCGGCCGCGGGTCGAGCCCACTGGTTTCGTCGGCCCCGTTTTCAACTGGGAGCGCTATCAAGCCCTGCTTAAAGATCCGGAGGCGGTGCCCGACAAACCCAACGGCAGCGCCTTCATCGGCGACAAAGGCATCATCACCTGCGGCACGTACGCCGAAGATGCGCGGCTGATCCCGGTCGAGAAAATGCGCGATTACAAGTTCCCGCCGGAACTGCTGACCCGCTCGCCGGGCCACTACCGCGATTGGATCCGCGCCTGCAAAGGCGGGGAACCGGCCTGCTCCAACTTCAACGTGGCCGCGCCGTTCGTGGAGTGGATGCTGCTGGGAGTGGTGGCGCTGCGGGTGGAAGGCAAAATCGAATACGACCCGGTGAAAATGCGCATCACCAACAACTCGCAGGCCAATCAATACCTGCGTCCAACCTTTCGCAAAGGCTGGAGTCTGGGCCACAAGATCGAAGCGCTCTAGGAGCTTGCTCGAAAACACCAAGAGCATCATGGCCACAGATAAACACAGATGAACACAGATTGAAGGATTGGTTTATTCGTGTTCATCTGTGTTCATCCGTGGCCTAAAGGTATTCTCCAGGATTTTTTCAACGGCGCTCTAGGCGTGCGCGCGATTTTGATAACGCTTACCTTTGCTTTGATAACGCTTACTTCACCGATCTTGTGCGCGTTATTGGGTCATACCTAGAGCTTGCTTTTGTTTGGCCCAGGCCGCGCTTGCTAGACTGTTAGGAATGACCTCACCGGAAGAGCGCCATCGTGCGCTCCGGCAGATTCTGGACGACCGTGTCCTGGTGATCGACGGGGCCATGGGGACCATGATCCACCAGGTCCCGCTATCGATCGACGCCGATTACGACGGGCATGAGAACTGTCCGGAGATCCTCGTCCACACGCGGCCCGACGTCATCGAGAACATTCATCGCTATTACTTCGATGCGGGCGCGGACGCGGTGGAAACCAATAGCTTCGGGGGCACAAGCATTGCGCTGGCCGACAACCACCTGAAGCACCGCGTGCATGAGCTGAATTTCCGCGCGGCGCAGATTGCGCGCGCGGTGGCCGACGAATTCTCAGTCGACAAACCGCGGTTTGTGGCGGGCTCGATGGGGCCAACCAACAAAGACATCAACATCACGGGCTCGGTTACCTTTCCCGTCCTGCAAGCGGCTTACTACAAGCAGGCCAGGGCGCTGGTGGAAGGCGGGGTGGACTTTCTGCTGGTGGAAACGGCTTTCGATACCGGCAGTCTCAAAGCCGCGCTGCTGGCCATCGCGCAACTGCGGCGCGACCTCGGCCTGGATATTCCGGCGGTCGCGTCGGTAACCATTGAACGAACCGGGACCATGCTGGGCGGCCAGACGATCGACGCGCTCTACGCGTCCATCGCCAACCACAATCTGCTGGCGGTGGGGATGAACTGCGCCACCGGGCCGGACCTGATGACGGATCACATCCGCACGCTCGCCGCGATCAGCCGGTTTCCGGTCTCCTGTTATCCCAACGCGGGACTGCCGGACGCGGAAGGGAAGTTCCTGGAGACCCCGCAATCGCTGGCGGCGCAGCTCGAGAAGTTCGTCGACCTGGGATGGGTGAACATCCTGGGAGGCTGCTGCGGCACCACGCCGGAGCACATCCGCGCCATCGTCGAGATGACCGAGGGAAAGCGGCCGCGGCGCCTGCCCGAGGCGGCGCACCGCGCGTATTATTCCGGCGTCGAGCTGGTGGAAGCCGACGAAAGCAACCGGCCTCTCATTGTGGGCGAGCGGACCAACGTGATCGGCTCGCGCCAATTCAAATCCCTGGTGGCGGAAGAGAAGTGGGAAGAGGCCAGCGAAATCGCGCGGCGGCAGGTGAAGAACGGCGCGCAGATCGTGGATGTCTGCCTGCAGAGCGCGGACCGCGACGAGTTTCGGGATATCCCGCCGTTCTACGAAAAGCTGGTGCAAAAAATCAAAGCGCCGATCATGATCGACTCGACCGACCCGGAAGCGGTGGAGTTGGCGCTTTCCTTTTGCCAGGGCAAGAGCATTATCAACTCGATCAACCTGGAGGACGGCGAAGAGAAGTTCAAGCGGGTCTGCCCGCTGGCCCGCCGCTATGGCGCGGCGCTGGTGGTGGGCGCCATCGACGAAGACAAGGAGCAGGCGCAGGCCTTCACGCGCGAGCGGAAACTGGCGGTGGCGGAGCGCTCCTACAAGCTGCTGACCAAACAGTATGGCGTGGCGCCGGAGGACATCATCTTCGATCCGCTGGTGTTCCCCTGCGCGACCGGCGACGTCAATTACATCGGCGGCGCCGTCGAGACCATCGAAGGCATCCGGCTGGTGAAGGAGCGCCTGCAGTACTCGAAGACGATTCTCGGCATTTCCAACGTTTCGTTCGGCCTTCCGCCGGCGGCGCGCGAAGTGGTGAATTCGGTCTTCCTCTATTACTGCACCAAGGCGGGGCTGGACCTGGCGATCGTCAACGCGGAGAAACTGGAGCGCTTCGCCTCGATTCCGGAAGAGGAGCGGCGGCTGGCGGAGAACCTGCTGTTCAACGCGCCGGCGGTGGATGCCGAAGACGGATTGCTGCGCGCGGCGCCGGAGGATTGGCGGCAGCAGAGCGCGGAGGAAAAGGCGTCGCTCAACCAGTTCCACATCGCGGCCATCGCCGAGCACTTCCGCCAGACCGAAAAGCGCGAGAAGAACCGCGTGGACCTGCCGCTCGATGCCCGCCTGGCCAACTACATCATCGAAGGCAGCAAGGACGGCTTGATTGCCGATCTGGACCTCAAGCGCGCGGAAGGCGCCGATCCGCTCGACATCGTCAACGGGCCGCTGATGGCGGGCATGACCGAAGTCGGCCGGCTGTTCAACAACAATGAGCTGATTGTGGCGGAGGTGCTGCAATCCGCCGAGGCCATGAAGGCCGCGGTCGCCCATCTGGAGCAGTTCATGAAGGGCGGCGAATCGCAATCGCGCGGCAAGGTGATCCTGGCCACGGTGAAGGGCGACGTCCACGACATCGGCAAGAATCTGGTGGAGATCATCCTCTCCAACAACGGATACCAGGTGATCAATCTCGGTATCAAAGTGCCCCCGGACCAGTTGATTCAGGCTTGCCACGAGCACCGGCCGGATGCCATCGGCCTCTCCGGACTGCTGGTGAAAAGCACGCAACAGATGGTGATTACCGCGGGCGATCTCGAATCCGCCGGTATCACCATCCCACTGCTGGTGGGCGGCGCGGCGCTATCGGACAAATTCACCCGCACCAGGATTCAGCCGGCGTATTCGAACGGCGTGTGCTATGCCAAGGACGCCATGACCGGGCTCAGACTGATGAACCAGTTGATGGACCCGGCGGCACGCGCGGGCGTCCTGGCCGCGCATCGCGGGGCGGTGGCGCCGGCCGCCTTGCCCGTCGAGGACGAAGCGCCGCCGGCCACCGACCGGCGCAGCGCAAAGGTGCGGACCGACATTCCCATCCCGCCGGCGCCGTATCTGGACCGCAGGGTCCGCGACGTGCCGCACCTGACCGAAGTGTGGAGCTACATCAACCCATACATGCTGTATGGGCGCCATTTGGGCTACAAGGGCAATTTCGAACAGGCGCTGATGGAACGCGACGCCAAGGCCCTGGAGCTGTTCCATCAGGTGGAAGGGCTGAAGCAGGAAGTGGCCGGCTTCATGAAGGTGAAAGCGGTGTGGCAGTTCTTCGAGGCCGAGCGCGACGGCAACTCGATTCACCTGTTTACGCAGGGGAACCAGACGCCCGTGCACACCTTCCATTTCGGGCGGCAGCGGCGGACCGACGGACTGTGTCTCAGCGACTATATTCTGGAGGCCGACGAGGGCCGCCGCGATCACCTGGCGCTGTTCGTGGTGACGGCGGGCGAGGGCGTCCGCGAACGCACCGAAGAGTGGAAACAGGCGGGCAAGTTCCTTAAGTCGCACGCCATCCAGGCACTGGCGATTGAAACCGCCGAGGGCACCGCGGAGTGGTTGCACCGCCGCATCCGCGAGGATTGGGGCTTTCCCGATCCGCCCACCATGACCATGCACGACCGCTTCACCTCGAAGTATCACGGCAAGCGTTACAGCTTCGGCTATCCGGCGTGCCCGAATCTCGACGATCAGCAGGGCCTGTGGGACCTGCTGCGGCCGCAAGACATCGGCGTATACCTCACCGAGGGCATGATGATGGAGCCCGAAGCGAGCGTGAGCGCGCTGGTTTTCCACCACCCCGATTGCGTCTACTTCACGGCAGACGAAGCGGAAGCGGGAGCGGGGGCGGCGCAGTAGCGCGAAGCGCGGCAGCCAGTGTTTCGGCTTTTGCCCGAGTCTACCCGCCACCGGACCTGCTGGCTGAGCGCCGTGCTATACTCCGCTCGGCGTGAGACATTCGGCTTGGTATGGAGGCGGACTCCATCGCAGAGCTTTCCTGAGCGCCGTCGGATCGGCGATGGTGCTGCCGCGAATGCCGCGGATCGCGCGGGGCCAGGACAATACATCCGCGGGATCTTACGGCTCGGGCTCCTTCGGCGAGTGGATCGACGATGAGGCCGGCCTGCCGGCATTCCGCTATACCTGCGACCAGACGACAGATCCAAGCGCTATCACGCAAGTAATCACGCCGGGCATCCTGTTGCCGAACGAGCACGTGCACCAGGTCGGCAATGACCGGCTGGTGGCTCTGGCTTCCAACTTCGGATATGTCCAGGTGCGGCAGGACGAAGGCAGCCCGAAGCTCCTGAACGTCTTTTCGCCGCAAAGGAATCAGTACGGCAGCTACGGCTGGCTGGTCGGCGCCAACGAATTCCTGGCCACCTGGTATCCGATGACCAACGCCGTAAGTTTCGATCGAATCTTCGGGATCGGCTATTACCGGAAGACCGTCACCGGGAACTTCTATTCCGCCGACCAGGTAATCGTGGCGCCCTTCGGCGACGATCCGGTTCTGCTCTCGCAGGTGACCATCACCAATCTCAGCGCCTCGGCGGCGAATCTGCGTTGGGTCGAGTATTGGGGATGCCATCCCTGCCAGTTCTCCTATCGTTCCAATCTGGAAGCGTTCGGCAACAATGCGCAAACCGCCGGTTTACGATACGCATTCGGCGATCAATTTGCGCACCAATTCGAACTCCTGCCGGGCGGCGCCGGTCTGCTCGAGTCCAAGCAGTTCCTGGGCCGGACCGCGAGCGAGGAGGCGTTATGGCAGGCCGCAGTCGACTACTGGGCCACTCATTCGAGCCCCTGGAACGCGCCAATTCAGGACGGCGTGCCGGGGAGTTCGTTCGAGGACCTCAATCCTCCGTCCACGTTTCTTGCGTCGCTCGACGCGCCGGCCGACGCGGTGACCACAAACGGCGCGGCGCTGTTCTCGGATCTGGCCATCCCACTGGATGGGAACATCGGGTCGACGGATAACTCAAGCTGCTTGGCGCTGCAGCGCAACCTGACGCTCCAAGCCGGCGAGCAACGCACGCTGTATTTTCTTTACGGCTATCTGCCCGAAGGAGCGGACGCGAACGAACTAGTCAGCCAGTACCAAAGCCAGGCCCCCACCGTCTGGACCGACACCTCTACGGCATGGAGCAACAGCGGCTTGAGGTTCGATACGGCGGCCGAACCCTGGGCCGCGCGAGAGACCATCTGGAATTACTATTACGTCCGCAGCGCGCTGACTTACGATGCGTTTTTCAATCAGCACATCCTTTCGCAGGGCGGCTACTACCAGTACGTGACTGGTTTCCAGGGTGCGGCTCGTGATCCACTGCAACATTCACTGCCTCTCCTGTTCAGCGATCCCCAGCTCATGAAGGAAGTGCTCCTCTACACATTGAAGGAGGTGCGCGCGGATGGCTCCATTCCGTATGCCATTGTCGGAAACGGCACGATCATGCCGACCCCGCTCGACAATTCGAGCGATCTTCCGATGTGGCTGCTCTGGACCGTTAGCGAGTATGTGCTCGCAACGCGGGATACCGATTTCCTCGATCAGCAGATACCGGCTCTGCTGCTGGCCAGCCCGAGCACGGACACCGTCCGGGACTTGTTGGCCCGCTGCTACCAGCACCTGATCGAGGACGTGGGAACCGGCGAGCACTCCCTGATGCGGATGCTCAATGACGATTGGGACGACGGTCTGGTTGGAACCCTGGCTGTGAACAACCTGGATGAGTGCGTCGCGCAAGGCGAGAGCGTAATGAACTCCGCGATGGCCGCATGGGTGTTCGATTACTATGCGGATCTGCTCGAGTTCCTTGGCGATCCGGCAACGGCGGCACAGGTCCGGCAAAAGGCTGACGATCACCGCCAGGCGGCGCGCGCGCAGTGGACCGGCCAATGGTTAAGCAGAGCCTGGCTCGGTCCGACGCTCGGCTGGGTGGGCCAGGATACGCTCTGGCTGGACCAGCACCCCTCGGCGATCATCGGAGGCGTGTTAGGACGCGAGCACGCCGGCTTGTTGGTGCGGAACATCGATCAGCTTCTGCGACAGCCTTCCACCCTCGGCGCGTTGGTGATGGGCCCGGGCCCGGATGGCGCGGCTCTCGGCATCGATCTTGGCACCTCGATGAACCGTGGAATCTCTCCTACACTAAATGGCTGGCTGGTCTGGGCTCTGGCCCAGATGGACGCCGAAAGGCCCTGCAATGAACGGAAGCCCGGTCTCACGGGCCGCTACGCCGAACCCTGCACTCCGAGCTCGATGGCCTGGGACGAGTGGACGCGGGATTCGCTTTCCCAGCATGCTGAAATCTACCCGGATATCTGGTATGAAACCTGGAGCGGGCCTGACACCATCAACTCGTCCTTGAGCAGCGACCCCGGCGGCACGTCCAGTTCCGAATATCTGCCTTATACCACTTTCCCGGTGATGAATCTCCACTCTCACGCCTGGCCACTTTACGCGCTGACTAAGCTGCTGGGGGTGGAATTCACTGTGGATGGCATCCGCTTGGCACCGGTGATCCCGCTCGATTCATACCGCTTCCAGTCGGCGCTGCTGGGCCTGCTGAAATCGTCAGCCGGTTACGAGGGCTGGTATTCGCCGGCCAAGCCTGGGCCCTGGACCATTCACCTCCGCCTGCCCGAGCACGAACTGGTTCGCGTCGCGGCGTCGGAAATCAATGGTCGCCGCCAGGCGCCGCAGCGCTCGGCAAACGAGATTCTGTTGACCGGCCGGAAGCGTCAGGCAGAACCACTGCGCTGGACGGTTCACTTTCGCTGAGGGAGGGGAGCCCCCGGACGGAGCCGTTGGCCGCCGCGCTACGCTACCCTGGTGGATCGCCATGTTCTCCGCGCGGTTTCAGTGGGACTTGCAGCCAAATCGACTCACCGAACTGCTGGCTGCCAAGCGCGGGCGGGGCGCGCGCATTCTGGATCTCACGCAATCGAATCCCACGCGCGCGGGAATCGAATACCCCGAGGAGCTGCGCCGCGTCTTCGACGACGAGCGCGTGCTGCGATACGATCCGCTGCCGGCGGGATCGCTCGAGGCGCGCGAGGACGTGGCGGAATACTACCGGCAGCGCAGGCACGCCGTCGAGCCCGGCCGCATCCTGCTCACAGCCAGCACCAGCGAGGCCTACTCATACCTGTTCAAGCTGCTGGCGGACCCAGGCGACCAGGTGCTGGTGCCGCGGCCTTCCTATCCGCTGTTCGAATACCTGGCCAGGATGGAATCGATCGAGGTGCGGCAGTACCCGCTCGAATATCATGCCGGATGGGCGATCGACGTGGAGGCGCTGGCCCGCGCGATCACCGCGCGCACGCGCGCCGTGGTGCTGGTCAACCCCAACAATCCCACCGGCAGCTACGTGAAGCGCGGCGAGTTGGAAGCGCTGATGCGGATTGCGGCCGAGCGCGGGATCGCGCTGATCTCCGATGAAGTGTTTTCCGATTATGCTTTTGCACCCGATGCCGATCGGGTGGCGTCGCTCGCCGGGGTGGAGGATTGCGCGGCGTTTTCGATGAGCGGCCTGTCGAAAATCGCCGGTCTGCCGCAGATGAAGCTGGGCTGGATCGTAGTGGCGGGGCCAGCCCGGCTGCGCGCTTCAGCCATCGAGAAGCTGGAGTGGATCGCGGACACGTATCTTTCCGTTGGCACGCCTGTGCAATGCGCGGCGGCACGGCTGCTCGAATTGGGCGCGGCCGTGCAGCGGCAGATCCGGGAACGAACCGCTGCCAATCTGGCGTTCGCGCGACAGTCGTTGGCGGGCACGGCAATCGAGATTCTGGCGGTAGAAGGTGGTTGGTCGATCACCATACGCGTGCCACGCGTCCGCACGGAAGAAGAATGGTGCCTGGAGCTGCTGGAGCGCGACAACGTGCTGGTGCAGCCCGGATATTTCTACGATTTCGAAAGCGAAGCGTTCCTGGTAGCCAGCCTGCTCACCGCGCCGGCGGAGTTTCAGGAAGGCGTCGGGCGGATGGTGAGGCATGCCGTACGGTATTAGACGCCTTCATAACTCTCAATACCCTCAATGCGTGGCATCGAAAACGTACCCTCCCCTGCCGGCGAGTAAACCTCCAACTCCGAAATCAAACCCTCTCGACCATGGACGATAATGCCGACGCGCACCCCTTCCGGCGACATACCGCCAGCATCAGCGAGAATCGTCGTGGGGCTCCCAAGCGAGGCCGCACGGCCACAGACCGCCAAGTCGATAGTGGGACATCCACACCCACATCGAGAGACAACAGTCACGTCCGGCAACTGGCCCACGTACGTTGCTGCCGCAGGCGTACCGTGACGAAGCAGCCACTCAAGCAGTCGCCTCTCATCTTCGGTCAGCGGTCGAACATCTGGAATGGTGGGCATGGGGCGTGCGAAATAGTCCTCAGCTACATGCCGCCGCGGCCGGCGTGCGGGGCGGGCAAATCTTTGCGCGGCAGTTTCTCGGCGCGCGTGGCGGCGTTGTAGACGAACGCGGCTTCTATGACGGCCATCTGTTCCATGTCCTCCTGCTGGATGCGGTCGTAGACGTCCATGTTGGTATGGTGCGTGCGCGTTTCGTAATCCATCGGGTCCTGGATGAACTGGAAACCCGGCAGGCCGACGCCGTCGAAGGACTGATGATCGGTGCCGCCGGTGTTGCGGATGGTGACGGCGCCGGGCGTGAGATCCTTGAGCGCGGCGAACCAGCTCTCGAAAATCGGCCGCGCCATTTCGTTGCCTTGCAGGTAGATGCCGCGGATGCGGCCGGTGCCGTTATCGATATTGAAGTAGCCACTTACCTTTGCGTGCTCGACGGTGGGCTTCATCTCGGCGGGATCGGCGAAGTGCGCTTTCACATACGCCGCTGAACCGAGCAGGCCCTCCTCTTCGCCGCCCCACAACGCCATGCGAACGGTGCGGTCCATTTTGAGGTTGGCTGATTTCAGAATGCGCATCACCTCCATCGCCAGCGCGGCGCCGGCTCCGTTATCGGTGGCGCCGGTGCCGTAATGCCAGGAATCGAAGTGGCCGCCCACCATCACCAACTCGTCTGCCTTGGCGCCGCCGGGGATTTCGGCGATCACGTTGAACGAATCCGGGTTGTCGGTCACGAAACGGTTCTTGATGTCGAAGGAGAGCTTCACCGGCACATCGTGCTGCAGCAGGCGGGCGATGCGGTTGTAGTGTTCCGCGGCCAGAATGACCTGCGGAGGATTGTCGGTGTGCTCGCGGTTGGCGCCGCCGCCGACCAGCGTTCCGCTGTCGCCCATGCTGGAGATCTGCACCACCAGCGCCGGCTTTTCATCCCTCCAGAATGTCTGCTGGCGCTCGCGGAAAGCGCGCCGCTCCGCGTATGTCATGTTCGGCTGGCCGGGCTGAGCGGGAGGGGCGCCGCGTCCGCTGCGGCCGCCGCCGGTGGGGATCACATCGAGCACCATCTCGCTGAGCTCGTCGGCGGTGTAGCGGCGGGCCAGCGGAGTGGTAGGGAACGCCAGCTCGCGGGGCGTGGACACCAGCACGATCTTTCCTTCCAGCTTGCCGTGGAACTTATCCAGATCGGCCGGCGTGGACATTGGCGCCAGCATCGCTTCGCCCGTCAGCGGGCCATTGGTTCCCATGGTCCACGCCACCGGCATCGCAATCAGGGTCTGGTAGGTGGGTTCCACCATGCTGGCAGCGAAATAGTCGTTCTCCCAACCGTTGCCGAACGGGCCCCACTTTTCGAGATGGGCTTGGCTCAGTCCCCAGTCTTGAAGCTGCCTCACCGCCCAATCGCCGGCGGCGCGGAATTGCGGCGAATTGGTCAGGCGCGGGCCGTAGCGGTCCGTCAGGTTGTAAAGGATATCCATCACCTTGGAGTGTTCGAACTCTTCGGTCTTGATCTTGTGGATCGCGTTCAGGTCGACCCGTTCCGGCGGCTGCGCGAGAATCGGCAGCGGAATCGAAATCAGCAGCGCCAAAATGGCCAGAAGAAGTTTTCGCGGCATACGGGGAGCATATCAGACTGCACAGTCGAGCGGAGCGGAAAGCGCTCCGCTCCGATGGGCGTCCGATTTTCGCGATGGACCGGAGTAGCGCCTTGGGGTCCGGTGCGCGTAAGATAGAAGTATGGCCCGAGGTTGGGAAAGCAAGTCGGTCGCGGCGCAGATCGACGCTGCTGAGAACCATAGGCACCGCGCCACCAAGCACAAAACACTCTCTCCGGATCGGCTGGAACTCATCCGCAAAAAGGAAACGATTCTTTTGTCGCGCACTCGCATCGTGCGGGAACTCGAATCGGCACTGAACCCGCGTTATCGGGTTGTCTTGGAAAAGGCTTTGGCGGATCTGGACGCGCAGTTGTCGGACATCGCTACCGTTTGAGTCCCCTTTGAGTGGGGCAGCGCAGAGCACGGCTCCCCGCCAGCCGGGGGTGTACCCGTGCCTTTTGGGGCGGTGGACGACAGCATGCTGGCCGCGAAGAAGCCCGTATAATCCCGATTGAAAACTCATTTGTGCTCATCCGTGTGCATTCGTGGCCCAAGGTCTCTTCGTGGCCTGATGGCTCGCGCCACTTTCTCCCGGCTACGCTACAATCGAATTCACGCACTCATTCCGATTCCGGAGCGCCGCTCATGAACATTCACTTTGACGAGACGAACCTGCTGGCCGAGATGGTGGGCAAGGCCCACGGCGTAACGCGCGCCGAGGTGGAGCGCGCGCAATCCAAAGCGCAGAAAGCGCTCGCCGGATTCCGCAAACAGAGCGAAGCGGGGCTGTACGGTTTCCCGCACCTGCCGTTTCAAGCCAAGGTCATTCGGGCGATCGGCCGCTTTGCCGCGGAAGTGCGCGGCAGCTACGACACGGTGTGCGTGGTGGGGATTGGCGGCAGCGCGCTGGGAGCGTGGGCGCTCGATTGCGGCATTCGCGGGCCGCATCCTATTCAGGGCGCTTTCTCGACCGGGCACCCGCGCCTGGTGATCCTCGACAACGTGGATCCGGACTTCACGGCCGCCGCGCTCGCCTCCATGGACCCGCAGAAGACGCTGGTGGTGGCGATCGCCAAATCGGGCGGCACCGCGGAAACGGTGGCCACCTTCCTGATTGTGCGGGAGTGGCTGCAGGAGGCGCTGGGTGCCACGGCCGGCCGCATCGTGGCCGTCACCACCGAAGGCAAGGGAGATTTATACGAGTTGGCGAAGACCGAGCGCTACCAGGTATTCGGCATCCCCGAAAACGTGGGCGGCCGCTTCAGCGTGCTGACCCCGGTGGGACTGGTGCCGGCGGCGCTGATCGGCATCGATATCGCGAAGCTATGCCGAGGCGCCGCGCGCATCACGGCCGACTGCTGGCAAACGGACCTGGCGAAGAACATCGCGCTGCGGGCTGCGCTCTATCACTGGCTGATCTGGACGCGCAAGGACAAGCCGATCCAGGTGGCGTTCCCCTACTCGAATCATTTGTGGGGCGCCGCGTTTTGGTTCCGGCAGTTGTGGGCGGAATCGCTGGGCAAGGCGCAGAACCGCAAGGGCGAGACCGTCCATACCGGGCAGACGCCGGTGGCCGCGCTGGGCTCGACCGACCAGCATTCGCAGGTGCAGTTGTACATCGAGGGGCCGAACGACAAGGTGTTCACCTTCTGGGCGGTCAAGCGCTTCCACTCGACGGGCCAGATTCCGGACGCGCGCATCGGCCTCGCGGCATTCGATTCGTTGGCCGGGCAGTCGCTGGCCAAGCTGATCGACGCCGAGCGGCGCTCGACGGCGGCGGCGATGGTGGAATGCGGCCGGCCCAATTGCACGGTGACGCTCGACCGGGTCGACGAAGAACACCTGGGCGCGTTTCTGCAACTGATGGAGTTCCAGACGGCTTTCATGGGAGAGCTGCTTAACATCAACGCCTTCAACCAGGAAGGCGTGGAGCTGGGCAAGAAGCTCACCTTCGGCCTGATGGGCCGCAGCGGCTACGAGCCCTACCGCGCCCAGTTCGCCGCCTACGAAAAGAAGCGCGCGGCGGCGCGGTAGGAGCAAGCACCGGGGCCAGGCAGTGGGGCAGGCGCTCTCGCCTGCCAACTGGTGCGGCATCCAACGGTTGGAGCGTCGCATGGCACAAACGCATGCAATTGGCAGGCGGAAGCGCCTGCCCCACTCGCGCCCCCTCAGAACGACCGGCTCGGCCGATACCCGGGGCGAGAGTGGATGCGGTACTTCTTGCCGACGTCGCTGACGATTTCGACGGTGATCTTGCGGAAGCCTTCGTTCGGATTCGCGGCGGGGTAGTAAGCAATCGTGTACGAGTTGCTCATGTCCTCGCGGATGTCGTCGAACGCTTCCACCTGCCGCTGCCAGGTGCGCGCCCAATAGGCTTTTCCGCCGGTGCGCTGGGCGATGCGGCGGAACACGCCGCTCGAAACGGGGTCCTTGTTCACTTCGCTGGTGGAGATGACGTAAATCGGGATGCCTTCGTCTTCGGCCACCGCGCGCACATCGTCGGGGGCGATCATGCTGGCGTTGTCGGGGCCGTTCGAAAACACGATCACCACCTTGCGGCCGGGCACCTTGGCGGCATCGCGCAGGGTCAGCAGCAGCGCGTTGTAGAGCGCCGTGTCATCCCCGGCGACCGAGTTGCGCAGTCCGGCGATGGCGTCGCCATGCTCTCTGGTGAGCGAGGCCGCGCGCGACAGGTTGCGGCTGAAGGTGTAGACGGCCACCGAATCGGCGTGATCCAGGCCGCGCACGAAATCGGCGATCGCGTCTTCGGCGTAAACGAAGCCGCGGTACATGAAGTTGCTGGTGTCGAACAGAACGAAGACGTTGGTGCCGACGAAAGCGTCGGGCCGCTCCATCCCCGGCACGCCGTCCCGCTTGGCGTTCAGCAAGGGGGTCGTGGTGCCGTCGGGGTTGATGGCCACCGGCGTGTTGGCGCCTTCGGCGAAGGTCACGATCTTCTGCGGGATGCCATCTTCGAAGATGCGGAAATCGGCCGGTTTAAGTCCGTTGATGTAGTGGTTCTTGCTGTCGGTGACCTGGAAGCTATGCACCACCATGTCCACCTTGACGCGGAAGACCGGCCCCTGCGGCTCCTGCGCCCGCAGCAAGGTGCCGCCGGCGGCGGCAGCCAGGAACCCTCGCCTGGATAGTGTCATTGCGGCCTCCCCGCGGTGAGATCCTGAAGCGCCGCTTTTTGATCGGCCGATACAGCGCGCGCGTGCTCGCGGATATCGTCGCCAACCGCGCGGAGCGACCGCAGCACGGCGGGCCAGTCCTCCAGGTGAGAAGCGAAAATGTGCTCGACCAACTGCTGGGTCCATTGCGGAATCCGGACGTTGAGCTGCGCCGGCCGCAGGCTCAGCTCGTCGGCCAGCGCGACCCAGTACAGATTGTTGGATTCCCAGCTTTCCGCCATGATGCGGCTGGAGTAGCCCATCAGCGTGGGAAAGGTGCGCACGTTGAGCAATTCGGGCCGATAAGAAGTGGCCAGAGTGGGCTTGGGTGCTCCGAAGGCGCGCGAGATGGCTGCCAGGCTCACCTGGACGGGAACTTCGCGCGCGAGCCGCTCGATCTGGGCGCGCAACGAGGAGCGGTCGGCGGCGCGTTCCGGCTCCAGCGCGCGGCTGAGCCAGAACAGCTCGGCCGGCGTCACCTCATCGACAGCTTCTTTGACTTGCCCCTGCTCGATCAAGCGCTGCACCAGGGCAGTGCGCACGGGCGCCGCCAGCCGCCCCAACTCGGTCATGGCCGCCTCGCGCGACGGTTCATCCAGCGCGGCCTCGGCCAGCAGCTCGCGCCCATAACGCAAATTCAGTCCCACCCAATGCATTTGAGCCGGGGTGACGTTCCACCAGCGCGGGATTTTGGCGCTCAAAATCATTTGCGGAACCAGGTCGCCCCAGATCAGCGCCTGGGTCTGCGCGGGCACCAGAAAATTCTGCTCGGCTTCCGCCAGAGCGTAGGGCAAAGTGGAAAGGGATCCCACCAGGCGGCCGCCGCCGTTGGAGGGCCAGCCCGAGCCGTAGGGTTCGGTGGGCTTCCACAAATTGATCTGGCCTTCGCCGCCGATAAAATCGTGGCTGCGGACGAACACCGGGTTGGTGTACAGCACTTGAGCCCCTGGCGGAGCGTAGTAAGCGTAGCTGAGGCCGAGCAGGGAATCGCGCAGCAGCGGCGCCAGCAGCTCCGGCAGATCCTTGAGACGGGCCGGGTCGCCGGCGGCCTTTTCAATGGCCAGCCGCAGATTCAGCTTGCGCTCGGCATCCAGGTGTTTCCCGGCCCAGAAGCCGAAGCTCATGGCATTGCGTTCGACGAGGGTGAGCGGCGCGCGCGGGAGCGGCACCTCCGCGATGCGCCCGGCCAGCTTCGCCAATTGCGCGGCGGCGGCCTTGTCCGGGCGCCGGCCGCTCTCGAGTAAATCGCTCAACTGGAACAGCGTGTCGAGCGAGACGAGGTGCTGCGCGTCCAGAATCCGGAGCATCTCCTCTTCCATCTCCTGGCGGGTTTCGGCGTCGTCGGCTCCGGCGGCGCCGGCCAGCAGGGCGGCCATCCGTGCCTGGGGCCCGGCGGCGGAATCGGCGGGCTTCGCCGCCCGATCGAGCAGCGACTGAAAGCCGCGGTGGCCCGCGTCGAACACTTCATGCTCGGAATGCACGTCGGCGAAACTCGCGGCGATTCCGGCGAAGGCTGCGTCGGCATTGCCATCCGCGATGGTCTGCTGGCGCACCAGGATCTGCCACAACGAAACCAGCGCCTGGAACGTCCCGCCGGCGTCGGCGCGGAGGGCCGGCTCGCGCAGCCGCGTCAGGGCATCGGCGGTATCCAGAAACCGATTGATGGACTTGTCGCTCAACTGCGGCGATTCGCTGAAAACCGCGAACTGGCTGCCGTAGGTGTGCCACGAGCGCGCCAGGCGCTCCACCGTGGCCGCTTCCAGCGGCACGGCGCGGCCGCGGTCGATGTCGGTCAGCGCCATGAAGATCTTGAGCGGCGCGTTTTCCACCGTCTTGCGGCACAGCGCGAACAGCGCCTCCAGCAGGTCGTCAGGTTCTTTCCAGGTGGCGGCCAGGCGCGTCAGCTTGCCGTCGTAGCGGGCCTGCGGGTTGTTGGTGAACAGGCCCTTCCACACCTCCAGGTTGCCCGGCACATGCGGCCTGCCGCCAGCGTCGAGTTGGAGGCGCGTGGTCAGCAGCATCATATCGCTGTTGGAGCGAAACACCGGGCGGGCCGGGCCGGGGCTGGTGACTCTTCCGCGCACCGCCGCGTAGAAGCGCTTCATGCGCGCCGGGTCCGTCAGATAATCGCGCACCGGCGTGTTGATGCGCGCCAGTGCGTCGTACAGGCTGGCCAGCCAGCCGTCGTCCTTGGCCAGCAGTTTCATGAAAAACTCCGCTCCGTGGTCCGGCGAGACGCCCACCAGCTCACCCCAGGCCGCCGCCGAACGGGAACCGCCGGGCACTACCGCTTTGCCCTCGCGCAGCTCGAACTGGCCGCCGAAGAAATCGAGAACGTGCGCGTACACCCGTAGATGAGCCAATGTGCCCGCATCGCGCATCGCGGCGGCGGTGACCGGATCCAGCTTGGACAGCCCCAGGTAGAGGCGGCACAGCGAGGGATCCGAGATCAGCGTTTCGATGAAATCGGGCTCCTTGCTCCCCGCGGTCCAGTAAGCCGGGCCGAACATCACCGGCACGGGTGTGGGATGAAAATCGTAGCTGAAGGGGCGGTTGGTGCGCAGCGCCTCTTCCAGGCGGTTCACCGGAAAGCCGGAATCGGTGGTCAGAAACGCCCGCCCGGCATTCACCGTCTCCAGCACCACCTCCGAGCCGCACCCGCCCCGCATGCGGAAACCGAGGATGCGCAACAGATCGGCGGCGTTCGGTGAATCGCAATTGGGAATCTGGATGGCATGCTGCGCGCCGGCGAGCGTCTCCAGCTCGTGCGCCTGCGCCAGATAACGGTGCAGCAGCTTCAGGTACTCGGTTTGCTCCAGCGTCTCATTGCTGCGCGAGGCCTGGTAGCCGTTGGTGACGATGTTGCGCGCCAGCGCGGGCAGCACGTCCTCCGGCGCCGCCTCGGGCGGAATGGCGGCCATGCGCGCGAACGATCGCATCGGTCCGGGGAAGGAAACCGTGGGCCACGTTTCGCGCGGCTCGCTCGAAGGGGAGGGAAGCGGCTTGCCGGCGATGGCGCGATAGGATTCTTCGTCGCGCGCCAACGCTTCGCGGTCTCCGGCGAGCAGATCGAGGATCACCAGGCGTCGCGCGATCTCGCCTTCCTCGGCCGCGGCGCCGGCCCGCCGCAACTGCGCCAGAAGTCTCACATACGCGGCGCGCGCTTCCGGTTGGCCGTACTGTTCCAGAAACTCCGCGTAGGATTTGAGCGCCGCGGCGCTGTCGGGATCCTTCTGAACGGCGGAAGCCAGCATGCCGCGAGTCTCGTTGGCATCTCCGGCGCCCTCCGGCTGGCGGATCTGCGCAGGGTTCTGCCAGGCCGTTAAAACAGAAATGGGAACCAGGCCAGCAGCCGTTACGACAATCGACAACAGCTTCATCGATCCCTCCCCGACTGTCCAATCACTCTACCATGTCCCCACATGGCGTGGGCGGCCGCGCAGGCACGGTGAAGTGCAAGTGACGGATGTAACGGGGTCGCGCCGGCGGTCTGCCGCCGGTGTCTTGCACCTTACGAGCGCTTCGCAAATGCACCGGGGGCAGGCAAGGCTACACTCACGCGTCATTCCCCACGGTAAGCGTCCGGCGGCCGGTACGAACCAGCGCACCATAGGTTGCCGTCTTGAGCAGCCCGAGACACGCTACGCCGAATTTCACGGGCCGGCCAAATAGATCTGGAAGAAGTTGCTATAGCTCGGCCCTGACGGCGTCTGCACTACGAGTTGCACGGCGTCGAAAAACCCGATGACATCGCTCGCGAGAAAGTTGATCTGGCTCGCTCCCGCAACCAGGTCTGGCGCTGGCCCGGCGTAGGTTGGAGCGTACGTGACGTAGATGCCCTCCTCGGCATCCTCACCCTGTAAGAGCGTTCCCAGTTGGAGAGGCAGTGTATTCACCGGCAGCGGCGTTGCTGCCACCAGCACGCCATCGGCCTGCTGAGGGTTGATCGGTCCCAAGCCTGTAGCATAGACCGTCACGATGGAGTTCGGTGGCGCCGGATTCGTCACCGAGTTGATACTCCCATCCTGATTCAGCGCCGCCGCGTGGAGACCGTCGACCATGAACACACCGGGCGCCGCCGCCGCCACCGGATAGGTCAAGCAATTCGTCGGCACACTGTTATAAGTGACGCAGATCTTCGTCGTCTTGCCGGCCACAGACCACGGAACCACCGTGTTGATCTGCCCGTCCTCGACCCAGAGCAGCGGCGCCGGCGTGCCATCGAAGGTCACCTCCGCGTTCCCCGCCTGCGTCGGGAACGGGCTCGCGAGCGTGGCTTGCGTCTGTATTCCCTGTTGTGGCCCCAGCCCGCCGCCGGACAAGGTTACGATCTCTCCCGGCGCAACCGGCCCGCTGCTGAATGTCGCCGCGTTTCCCACGCACGCCAGCGGCACGGTCTGGGCGTGTGCATTCGGCGACAGTCGATACAGGGCGAGCGAAACCTGCGGCGGGAACGGCCCGGTTTCGGTGGGCGCGAAGTCCGCGCCTGCCTCGACCATCACGAAAACGGCGGAGTTCGCGTTCGCCGTAATGATCGGCGCTAGGCTCGCACCGGTTGCGCCTAAAGGGACCAGGATCGGCCCGGAACCCTCTATTGGCGGGTAGGAGGCGCCGGGAAGATACGTGGTTTGGAGGATTGAGCCATCGGGAGCAATTATGCTGAGCCAATCCGACCCGCAGGGCGCGACACTGTTCTTGACCGGAAACGCCGATGACGCCGCGTAACCGGCGATGTAAGTATTCCCATTCGAGTCCAGCGCAAAACCTCCGAGGGACCCGGCAAAACCTCCAACGGTCCCGGGAACCACGCTCGAGAACACCGTCTTTCCGGCCGCATCGATCCGCTCCACATAGTAGGTCCACGTGCTGTCCAGGCCATTCGCTACTATGTCGCCATTCGCGGCCACGGCCAGACCGGAGGGAAACGGCTCCTGCGGAGGAGCGAGGGTGGTCCAGGTGACATTGTCCGGCGCCAGCCGCGCCAGCGCATAGCCCGGACTGCTGCCCGGGACGAAAAAGTTCGTGATTCCGCCCATCCATGAGACCACCGCGATGTTCGCCCCCGTAGGATCTACGGCAACTTCCGCCGGTTTTCCGGGCACACCGGAAAATGTAGTGTCAATCGCGCCAGCCGGGGTCAGGCGCACAACTTCGCCTCCACTCGCCGCAGTCCCGGCCACAAACACACGGCCGGTAGAATCGACAGCGAGGCTCGGCGTAAATACGGGCGATGAAGGCCGCATGGCGCCGATCTCGGTTTGCCACAACACGGCCGACCCATCCGCGGTCAGTTTCTCCACGAAAACGTTGTATAACTGCGCGTAAAACTCCTGGTTTTCTGTCGGTTGGGGAATTACGTAGACACCGCCAGTGGGGTCCACCGCCATCGCCGCGGCGGGGAATCCAAGATTGTTCTGCCAAAGGATGGTCTGGCCATCCACCGACAGCTTGGTCACACAAGAAGGCATGGTGGAAGACGCATGAGTCGTGCAGGAGGCCAAAATGTAAAGCGCCCCGGTGTTGTCGGCAGCGATCTGCGAGCCGGGAAACCAGCCATTCTCCCCCCAATCGGTCAACGATACGGAACCAGGCGCCCATTCTATATAGTCGATTCCTAATAGGAAGCCTGGAGTAGCAGCCAGGCTTCCAGCCGTCAGCAGCAACAGGCACACCGACATCCGAAGCAGCATGTGGATCCTCACGGCACGCCAAATGCCACAAAAGGCATCTTTCCAATCAGCGGCTCTACGCGGATTGCTGTGTCCTCTCGACACAGCCGAACTGGATTTCGAAACGGGATTAGCCCACTTCTCACATGCGACTTCGTGTCCTCCGTGCGGCTCGTGGGCGCGGCGCAAAGAACGCAGAAACTCGAAGGGCCGGGCATGCCGCCCGGCCCCTACGAAGTTTGTGTTGACGATCGCTAACCCGTGTCCGGCGCTTACTCGATGGTCGGACCGAAGTAGCCTTGCGCCAGGGCCGGTTCGGCTTCGAGCGCCTTGCTCCAGCAAGCGCGGGCTTCGTCGCTCTTGCCGGACGATTCCAGAATGCGGCCCAGGTTGAGCAGGGCCTCCGGCATATCCGGCTGTAACGCCAGCGCGTCCCGATAGAGGCGGACGGCCTTCTCCGGCTGATCGGCTTTCTCGTACATCAGCCCGGCGTTGTACAGAATTTCGGGCGAACGCTCGCCGAGGTCGATCAGGCGTACGTGGTGTTCCAGTGCGGTGTTGAAGTCGCTGGATTGGATCGACAGGGCCGCCAAGCCGCGCAGCGCATCGACGCTCTTGGGATCGGCTTCGAGCATCTTGTCATACAGCCGCTCGGCGTGTTCCTTGTCTCCCATGCCGGAATAGGCCAAAGCCAGGTTGGCTTGCGCTTCGGGCCAATACGGACGGTACTTCAGGCAACCTTCGAAGGCCTCGACGGCGCCGCGGAAGTCTTCCCGCTTGAGCCGCAGGTAACCCATCCGGAAACGGGCCTCCTCTTCCTTCGGAGCGCGTTCCAGCACCTGCCGGTACCAGCGCTCGGCCTCGTCGTGCTGGCCGGCATGTTCGAGCAACAACGCTACGTTCCACATCGGCGCCAGCGCATCGGGCTGAGCGGCCATGGCGCGATCGTAGTCCGCGCGGGCGGCAACCATGTCTCCCAATTGTTCGTGCACGACGCCGAGGTTGGTGTGCGCCTCGGACGATTGCGAACGCAGTTTGATGGCCTCCTGATACGCTTCCGCCGCCTGCTGCCAGCGTCCGGACTTCTGGTGCGCCAGCGCCAGGTTGAACCAGGCTTCGAAGTGGCCCGGCACGGCGTTGACCAACAAGTTGCAGAACTTGGCGGTGAGCGCGTGCTCGTCCGACGCCGCGGCCCAGGCTGCCAAGCCTTCCAGTGCCACGGTGGACTCGGGCTTCAGTTCCAGCAGCCGCTCGGAATACTCGCGCACCATGTCGAAATCTTCCTTCGACATGCCGATCAGCACCAGGTTCGCCAGCGACTCTTCCGAATCCGGATTGCGTTCGATAATCTTCTGGTAGATCGCCGCGGCTTCGTCGGCGTGGTCGAGCGACTGCAACGCCGCCGCCTTGCCGAACAGGGCGTCCTCGTGCTGCGGCGCCGTCGCCAGACAGTGCTCGAAGCTGAACAGGGCGCTCTTGGGATCCTCCAGCCGCAGGTGGCACACGCCCAGCCCGAGGTGCGCGTCCAAGTGGGCCGGATCGAGAGTCGAGGCCTTTCCAAAAGCCTCGGCCGCCTCTTCCCACGACCCCAGGCGTTCGAGACACACGGCCAGGTTGAACCAGCCCATCGCGTACTGTGGCTTGATCTGGGTCAGGGCGCGATAGCTCTTGGCGGCTTCCTTGTAGTCGGCCAACTCGAACTGGATGTGCCCCATCGCCCGGTAGATTTCGGGCGAGGCTTCGTTGGCGGCGATGGCGCGCTGCAACTGTTTGAGGGCTTCATCCCGCTTTCCGGACAAGTGCAGCGCGACTGCGCGCGCTAAAAAGCCGGGCCCGCTGGTGGCGGCTCCTTCCTTTTCCTGCAAGTCTGGCGCCGGGCCTCGCAAGGGCTGAACCTTAGCGCTGGTTCGAATTGGGTTGCTGCTCATTTTCTTCAGACCTCCTTACCGGTCGGACCCGCCCGTCACCAGACGAATCCAATAGAGGCGCGCCCGCTGATCCGGTGCGCCCAAAAATCCTATTCCGCCGATCGCGAGACGGTTGTCGCTCCATCGTTCGATGGTTTCGCCATCTATGGAAACTGTGAAGTCGTTGCCCCTGACTTTGGTCAGGATGGTAATCGCCGCCTTGGCGCTGCCCACCTGCCGGACCGGCGTGGTAACGCTCAATCCCGGCGCGTCCTCGATCACCGATGACCGCGTAAAAGTGCGGCCCTGCGGAGAAATCGAGATGGTCGCGAGATGGTAGTTCTGTTCGTCGGAGGCGCGGAATACCCAACTCAGGCTCTTCTGGTCGATGCGGGCCAGGAACTCCAGATCGTAATCGGACATGGCGAGCGAGGGGGCGAAGAGCGCCAGCGCGCCGGGCCGCACGCCCGCGACATCTACTTTCCAGTCGCTCACACCGCCAACCCAATTTCCCAGGCCGGCGTCGAAGCGGTCTTCCAGACGGATCGCCTCCGCTTTCGGCTGTCTCGAGGGTTTCGGCGCGGTGCGCTGTTGTTGCTGCCCCGCCTTGGGCGTCGCGGCCTGCGACACGGGAAGCGCGGGCATGCCGCTTTGTATCTTAAAAATGGAATAACCGAAAGGCGCCTCTTGCGGCTCAAACGATACCGTCGAAAAGCGCGGGACCAGGTCGCTCACCTTGGGACTCACGGAAACCGCGCGCGTGCCGCCGCGGCTCCACGCGGCGCTCCGCAGTTGCGCGCCCACGGCGTGGTCCGCCGCCAGCACGACTCCCGGCAGGTTCTCCCCCGTCCACTCGATGGTGGTAGCGCGTTGCGCCATGCGGGTATCGCGCACGGTGCGGCCCACCCGCCGCACGAGACCGCGCCCCATGCCGGGCAACCGCCCGTGCACAGGTCCATGGGGCAGGGCCACGGCGCGAAGCATTGGTTTGATCAGAGGCAGCCGGGACTGCGGCGCAAGACCCTCTTTGACGAAGACCTCCGGCGTCATGCTGCCGGGCCAAATCAACTCGGGCGCCCGCCGCGCGGAGGCGAACCGGCGCAGTTGTCTCTCCGGCGGCTGGATCGGCTGGTTCCCAACCGTTCGCGCGCGCCGTCCTGTATGCATCGGCAGTGCGAGCCACTTGGCCGGTTTCGCGTCGCGCTGGTAGGTGGCGCCGCCCACCGGCTCCCGCCGTGTGCTGCGCGATAACACCGCGCGCGCCGCCCGGCGCCGCGGCAACGGGAAACCTCTCCGGCGCGCTTTGAGCGAGCGTGCTCCATCCCAAGCTCGCGCGGGCCGCTGGCGCGGCAGTGTCACCGGCATCTCGTGTTCCCGCAGCGCGGGCAGCATCGGTTCAGCCACTTCCGCGGCGCGTTGCAGATACCCGGCACTGCGCGGAGCCTGCTTTGCTCTCTGGTTGACCGCACGCGGCGCAAAGAAATTCCCGCCGCCGCGCACTTCCGCGTCCAGCAGCGGTTGAATGGGGCGCATGTGGTCGGTCGGCGGCGGCGGCTCAGACAAGCGCATACTCTGATGGAAGCCACGCCGCTGCAACGAGGCCAAACTCTCCGCTTGCCCCGGCATCACTGTCTTCAGATTCTCGCGCCGCCGCATCAGCGTCGCGACTTTGTTGGCTTCCTGTAGCCGGTCCATTCCCAGGCGCAGACCATACTGATTGCGGTGCTCCCTCGAGCAGAAATCACCGCCGGCGCCCACCCAGATTCTGCTGAGGGGCCGTCCGCACAGTTGGCAGGTCCTGGCACTCATTCCCGCTCATTATAGGCGGTGTATTCAAAAATTGCTAGTGTGAATGGTGACAGTATTTTTCTGATAACCAAAGCGAATTGAGGGTTATATATCTAGATAGCTATCGGCTAAAACGTTGCAGATCAGTACCGTTGCTTTTGGTTAATAGAGCGATTTTTAGGGTATATATTGCTTCGATTTCCGTTAAAATTGACCATGTAGTCGAGAGCTCGGGATTTCAACGGGCGGAGGTTAACAGCGATGGTTGAATCAACAGCACGGCGGGAACGCGGCGAGCCGAAATCCGCACCCCTGGCTACTTATCTATGGGAGGTTCCCCAGAAGCCGGTCGCAGTGCGACTCGCTTTCGATCTCATCGACCGGATGGAGAGCGAAGTTATTGAGAACTTCCGCTCTCTGACGTCGCGAGGATCGGAGATCGGCGGCGTGTTGCTGGGTTCGGTGATTCCCGGCAGTCCTCTGATCGTGGTGGTGCAGGACTACGAGACGATCCCGTGCGATTACACTCGTGGGCCGCTGTATCGGCTGTCGGATGCCGATTTGGCGCGCTTCGAACGGGCGATCGAACAGCATAGTGGCGCCGCCAACATGGCGGTGGCGGGATACTTCCGCGCGCACAGCCGCAAGGGTCTCAGCCTGGACGCCGACGATGTGGCGTTTCTCGATGCGCGCTTCCGCAGTCCCCATCACATCGCCCTGCTGGTGCGGCCGTTTGCCACCAAGACCAGCGTGGGTGGCCTGTTTATCCGGGAAGACGGCGTGTTCCACGGCGACGCCAGCTATTTGGAGTTTCCGTTCCGTTCCGCGCAATTGACGGCCTCGCTGTGGACGCCACCCGAAGCAGCGGCGCCAGCGGCGCCGCCGGCGGCTCCGGCGAATGCCGCGCCCAGCGCTCCGCCGGCCGCCAAGCCCGGTGTCCGCCCGCAGGTGGTGCCCATCGGCTTGCGCCGCGATGCTCCGCCTGCCGCGCCTCCCGCCGATGCCAAGCCTGCCGCGCCGGCTCCCGAAAAGACCGACCGGAAGGCGCCGGAAACCAAGCCGCCCGCGCCACCCACGAAGCCGCCGGCCGCCGAAGTGAAGACTGCGGCTCCCGCTCGCCCGGCTGCCCCCGAGCCGAAGCCGGCTGCCAAGGAGGTCAAGCCCGCTGCCGCAGTGACAGTAACAAAGGACGCCGCGCCCGCCAAACCGGCTGAGCCCGCCCCCGTCGTTAAACCTACGCCCGACAGGCCGCTGTTGGGGACACTGGGCGCCGAAGCGCCGGCCGAATCGCAGGGCAGCGGAAAACTCATGATGGTGCTCGGCGGCATAGCCGTCATGGTGGCCATCTTGGTCGCGCTGTTCGTGTATCCCGGCTATATGACGCGCCCGCATCCGCCCGCCGCGGTGGAATCGCAGGCCGGCGGACTGAACCTGCTGGTGGAGCCGAGCGGCACGGATCTGCTGCTCACCTGGAACAAGAATTCCGCCGCCATCGCCAACGCCAGCCATGGCGTGCTATCGATCAACGATGGGGACCAGCACGAAAACTTCGACATGGACGTCAAGTCGCTCACCACCGGCAGCATCGTTTATACGCCGAAGACCGGTGACGTCAGCTTCATCTTGGAAGTGACTGGAAAGAACCAAACCAAGACGGCGACCGAGTCGGTGCGGTCGTTGCGTACGCGGCCGTCGCCGATGCCGGACGGCAAGTCCGCCGCCAGCACCACCGCCGCGAAGGCGAACCCGGCGCAACCCGTGCCGGCAGGCGCTACCGCCAATGCCGAGCCGGTATCCACCACGCCCGCGGAAGTGACGCCGGCCATGCCGGCCAAGGCCGCTCCGAAAGCATTCAACGCGGATTCGCTGTCGCAGCGCCTGCGCCCGGCCAGCCCGACCGAGATTGCCGACGCTGGCCTGGGTGCCGCACCCGCGTCGCCCGCCGGCGTCAACGTGAATGCGAATCTGAGCGTGCCGTTTGCCAACGCGCCTGCACCGGTCGCTCCCGCGCCCGTCCCGGCAGTGAAGAAGCCCGCAGCCTCGGGCGGCAAGGTCGCCTCGGCTCAACTCCTCTACCGCAAAGAGCCCGAGTATCCGACAGCCGCGCGCCAGATGAACGCGCATGGCCAAGTGGTGCTTGATGCCACCATCGGCACCGACGGCAGGGTCGTCGCCGTGAAGGTCATCTCCGGGCACCCGCTGCTGGTTCAGGCCGCCCGGGCCGCCGTCATGCAGTGGCGCTACAGACCGACCCTGCTTGACGGGCAGCCGGTGGAAAATACCACCCAGATCACTTTGACTTTTACTCCCACCCACTAGGGTTGCCGGGGAAAGAAGCCTCGTAGGGCAGCATGGTTTGCGATTCGCCATCCTGCCCTACACCTGTTTTTGGCCGGCTCCGTGGCGCAGGCTGTCGAGCTATTTGAGCCAAGAGTCATCCTGGTTTTCCTGGCCACGGCTTGCGTGAAGGGTGCGACTTTGCGCGAATGCTGCTACCCATTTAAAACAGGTCCTATACCGGTACTGGGCCGTTAACATAACTCGGACCGCCTGTATTCAGTCAGTTGGCATAGCGGTGTGAGGTGTGTCAGTATACTGAGAATTGGGCCTGACGCGGCGCACTAGGCTACCACTCACCCAGTCAGGAGGGGTATCGGCAAATGCAGGCAGCCCAAGAGGCAAGAAAGCAAATACTCGTAGTCGAGGATGAAGGGCTGATCGCCGACGACATCCAGCGCCGTTTGGAGCGGCTGGGCTACGCGGTGCCGGCGATCGCCAGTTCGGGTGAAGAAGCGCTGCGATTCGCGCGGTGCACCGCTTTCGACCTGGTGCTGATGGACATTCGCCTACAGGGCAAAATGGACGGCATTGCCACCGCTCAGGCGCTGAAGGACGAGTTCGAAACCCCGGTGGTCTACCTCACGGCGCACGCCGACGCAGACACGGTGAGCCGGGCCACGGTGACCGAGCCGCTGGGCTACATTCTGAAGCCGATTGGCGACCTGAACTTGCGCAGCGCGGTGCAGATCGCCCTCTACAAGCACGAGATGGAGCGGCGCGTGCGAGCCAGCGAGTCTTGGCTTTCGACCACGCTGCGCAGCGTGGGCGAGGGGATCGTCGCGACCAACACGGCCGGCGAAATCGTCTTTGTCAATGCCGTGGCGGAGCGATTGACCGGCTGGACCAACGCCGAAGCCATGGGCCGCGCGCTGAGGGATGTTCTACAGCTCCAAGAAGAGTCTGCCGGCCCCACAGCCGGAAATTCGGCCCTCGATTTGTTCCCCGAGGAGCACCGCTCCTGCCTGCTGATTTCCAAGACGGGGACCGTCACGCCGGTGGAAGTCGGCTATTCCGAGAACCGGTCGGAGCGGGACCGGCTGGGCTCGATACTGGTGGTGCGCGATATTCGGGCGCGCCGGGAAATGGAGGGCCGCCTGATCCAATCGCAGCGGTTGGAGGCGATCGCCAACCTGGCGGGTGGGCTGGCGCACGACTTCAACAATTTGCTGATGGTGATCTTGGGGTACGCCGAAGAGCTGGAGACGGAGATCAAGGACGACCGTGACCGGGAGCGGGCCACCGAGATCAAGCGCGCCGCCACGCTGGCCGGCTCCCTCAGCAAACAGTTGCTGACGCTGAGCCGCCGGGATGTGTCGATCGCGGAGGCGCTTGACATCGACGCGGTGATTGGCGAGATCCAGCCCCTCATCGCTCGCAGCCTGGGGACCGGCCGCAAGCTCGATCTGGAATTGGGCGCTTCGCCCGAATTGGTGCGCGGAGACCGCAACCGGCTGAAGCAGGTATTCCTCAACCTGGCGCTGAACGCGCGCGATGCGATGCCACGGGGAGGGGAAATGCGGATCTCCACTTCGCTGGTCGATATCGATGCGGGGAGCCCGCAGTGGCGCGGCCGCCGGCCGGGACGGTACGTGCAAATTCGGGTCGCGGATTCGGGGCAGGGAATGGACGCGCCGACGCTGGCCCGCATCTTCGAGCCGTTCTTTACCACCAAGCGATCCGGCACCGGAACCGGCCTCGGCCTGGCGATCGTGCATGCCATCATCGTGCAGAACGAGGGCTACATCGGCGCCTCGAGCGAGATCGGGAAAGGGACCAGCTTCGAGATTCTGTTGCCGCGCGCGGAGAAGCCGCATCAGTCGGACCAGCCGCGGGAAACGACCACTGTGGACGAATCGGCGCCGACGGTTTTGCTGGTTGACGACGAGGACGGCGTGCGGCGGCTGATGCACAATTGTCTGAAGCGGGAAGGGTATCAGCTCCTCCAGGCGCGCGACGCGGAGGAAGCGGAACGGATCGCCAAAGCCTGTCTGGGGCCGATTCATGTTCTGGTGACCGACGTAGTGATGCCCGGCATGTCCGGACTCGAACTGGCCGAGCGGTTGAAGCCGCTGCGTCCGGAGATGCAGACGCTTTTCGTTTCCGGATGCGCACACGATTTGAGGGACGCCGCGCCGCCGGCGGCGGAAATGCTGACGAAACCATTTGGGCCGCTGGAGCTGGCGAGGCGCGTGCGGGACTTGCTGCACCGGCCGGCCGCCCTGGTGCAATGATCGCCCGGCCGTTGGTAGGGCATGCTTTAGCTTTCCCGCGGAAGGCCAGCCTGTGATGCGCGGCAAGAGGCTGCCGCCCGCGGTTGGCTACGCGTTAGCCGTGCTGCTGGCTGTGCTGGCGCAACTGTCGCGGTTCCCGCTCCATCCGCCCACGCTGATTCCTTACATCACATATGCTCCGTTCATCCTGTTGAGCGCCTACCAGGGGGGATGGGGACCGGGAGTGCTGGCGACGGTTCTGTGCACGCTCGAGTCACTGTATTTCGCCACCGAACCGGTGGGAACTTTCCTGGTGCGGGACCCGCAGGACTTGCTGGGACTGGGAGCTCTGGCGTTGTCCGGAATGGTGGCCAGCGCGCTGTTCGGAGGCTTGCAGCAGGCGCAGAGCAAGATGGCCGCGGCGGAGCTGGCGCAGTCGGATATGGCGCACGAGCTGGAGGCGCGGCGGCGCATGCTGGAATCCGTGATTGAACACTCGCCGGTATTGATTGCCCTCTTGCGCGGACGCGATTTCCGCTTTGAGATGATCAACCCGGCATACCAGGCGCTGGCCCCGGGCCAGCCGATGCTCGGCCGGACGGTGGCCGACGTATGGCCGCAAGCCGCGCCGGTGGTTCTGCCGCTGCTCGAGGAAGTGCGCGACAAGCAGAACGTGTACCACGCCGCCGGGCTGGCGGTCGCGTTGCAGCGTGGGCCCGGCCTGCCGCCGGAAGATCGCTACTTCGATTTATCGTACGTGCCCTTGCCGGACGCGTCGCCAGACGCGTCCGGCGCCGCAGCCGGGCAGGTACTGGTGGTGGCCATAGAGGTCACCGAGCAGCAGCGCGCCCAAGCGGCTCTGCAAAGAACGCTGCGCGAGCTGGAATCGGCGCTGGCGGAAAAGACGGTCCTCTTAAAAGAGGTCCACCACCGCGTCAAGAACAACCTGGCGGTGATTGTCAGCCTGCTGGGGATGAAGGCCGGCGCCATCGAGAGTGCCGAGGCCCAAGGGGCGCTCGAGGACAGCCAGCAGCGGGTGCGCTCGATCGCTCTCATCCACGAGCACCTTTCCGGAACCGAGCGCCTGGACCGCATCGTCTTCGCCGAGTACGCCGAACAACTCGTACAGGAACTGGGAAGCGTATACGGCGTTGCGGCGCGGCAAATCGCGATCTCGATGGAGGCCGAACCGATCGAGATGGGCATCCACCGCGCCATTCCGTGCGCGCTGATCCTCAATGAGCTGGTGACCAACGCGTTGAAGCACGCATTTCCGGGCGGGCGCAGCGGCGAGGTCCGGGTTCGCCTGCGGCAGTCCGGCCCAGGGGAATTGGAGCTGAGCGTCGAGGACAACGGCGTCGGCTGCCCGCGGGTCTCGCCAGCGCGCAACGGCAAGTCGCTGGGGTTGCGGATCGTCGAGATCCTCGCCAAGCAACTGGAGGGATCGCTCGAGCAGCCCGAGTGCGCAGGGACGCGCTTCGTGTTGCGCTTCCGTGCCGGCACGTCGCGGCGGGTAGTTCGGGTCCGCCGGGGCGGAGTGCCCACGGAGGGCTGAGGGTTCTGGGGTGGGGCACGCTTTAGCTTGCCAACGCCCGCTTGCGGGCGCATTCGCTCAGATTATCGAGGAAACCCAATCTCGACTTCCGATAACCGATATTATGTAAACTCAAGTGGTAGGGTAACACTGCGCAAACTCCGGCTCAACCTCCCTCCAACGACCGAAGCAGAACTACCAACACCATAAGAATCAATCGATCACACAATCTGATCCACACAATTACTTTAGCTTTAACGCGGCCCGAGAGCGACATCGCCGCCCTACAGGTGTATGATCCCCCGTTGGATGGCCACCGTCGCGGCCTGCGTGCGGTCTTGGGCTCCCAGTTTGCCCAGAATGCTCTTCACGTGGTTCTTTACAGTATGCTCCGCAATCCCTAGACTGTAAGCGATTTGCTTATTGGCCAGGCCTTGCACGATCAGGACCAGCACTTCCAGTTCCCGCCCGCTCAGATCCGGACGCGGCATCTGCGCCGCCAGCGCCGCCGCCACCGCTGCCGGCAGATAGGTCCCGCCCGCGTGCACCGCACGAATCGCCTTGAGCAGTTCATCGTGTAGAACGTCCTTGGTGAGGTACGCCTGCACGCCCGCCGCCAGGGCGCGCCGGATGTCCTCGTCCCCGCCGTAGGTGGTGAGCGCGATCATGCGCGCCTTGGGAAACTCGGCGCGAATGGCGATGGCCGCTTCTACTCCTCCCATCCCTGGCATGCGCAGGTCGAGCAGCGTTACATCCGGCCGGTGCTGCCGGTACAGTTCCACCGCCTGCTGCCCGTTGGACGCCTCGGCCACCACTTTCATATCGGGTTGCATGTTGACGATGGTGGTGACGCCCACCCGCGCCACCAGGTGGTCTTCCGCCACCAGAATACGAATCGGTTCGCTCATGGCAATGGTACGCTCACCTCGACTTCGGTTCCCTGTCCCGGCTGGCTGGCCAGGCGCAACTCGCCTCCCAGCCGTTCGGCGCGCTCGCGCATGCCGATCAGCCCGAAGTGGCCGCCGTGCGTGGCAAACGCGTCGCGCTCCTCGAAACCCCGCCCGTTGTCCACAATCCGCAGACGCAGGCTCTTCGATTCCCGTTCCAGTTTGATTGCAATCCGGCTGGCGTTGGCATGTTTCATGATGTTGGCAACCGCCTCCTGCGCGATGCGCAAAAGCTGCTGCTCCATTTCCTGAGGAAGCGGCTGCCGGTCGCCGCTCGTCTGCACCGACACCTCCACCGGCTGACCCGCCGTCCACACGCGCGTCCCGGCTTCGAGCGCCGCCGCCAGGTCCCTATCCTCCAGCACCGAGGCGCGCAGGTCCATCATCGAGCGGCGCGCTTCGGTCAGGCTGTGGCGCGCCATGCGCCGTGCCATCTCCAAATACTGGCGCGCCGGCGAACCGTTCTCCGGCATCGACATGGCGACCGCGTCGAGCTGCGATGAAATCCCCACGAAGCCTTGCGCCAGCGTGTCGTGAATTTCCCTCGCCAGCCGCGCGCGCTCCTCCAGCACCAGCGCGAAACGCGACCCGATCTGCCGCACCCGCATGCGGAACCCCAGCCACACCAACCCGCCGAGCAGAACCACCGCCAATATCCGGAACCACGCCGTTTCGTAGTAATGCGGCAGCAGCACGAAGGCGTAGGAGGCGTCGGCCGGCGGCGCGCCGGGAACCAGGGCGCGCACCACGAACCGATAGCTCCCGTGCGGCAGGCTATTGTAGTTGCACAGACGCCGGCTCCCGGCGCGCCACCAATCGCGGTCCAGGCCTTCCAGCTTGTACCAATACTCGACCCGCTCGGGCGCGCTCAAATGCAGCGCGGTGTAGCGCACTTGCAACCGGTCCGCGCCCGGCGCCAGCCTGGCCGGCCGGCTCAAATCCACGGGCGTGCCTCCCGCCGTCATCTCCACCACGTGCACCACGGGCGCGATCCTGGTGTGCGGTACGGCCCGCGGATCGTAGACCGCCATCCCATTGGCGGTCGGGAACCAGATGGTAGTGTCGCGCAGGCGTACCCCGCCCGCGCTGGCCGGGTATTCGGGCGCGCATTGCGTGCTGCGCAGGCCATCCGCCGCGCCGTAGTTCATCGGCTCGAGCGTCTTCCGCTCGCCCGCCGCGAACTCCCGCAACTGGCTCTTTGGCACCCGGCAAATACCCCGCGTGGTGGCCAGCCAGAACGATGTGCCATCGTCGATGATCTTGACCACGTTATCGCTGAGCAGCCCGTCTTTTTCGGTGTAGCGCACGAACCGGCCATCGCGAAACGAATTCAGGCCGCCGCCGAAAGTGCCGATCCACAGCGTGCCCTCGGGGTCCTGGTAAATCGAGCGCACCGAATCGTTGGAAAGCCCGTCGGCGCCGGTGAAGAGCCGCCGCTCCTCGCCGCGAACGCGCCAGAGGCCTTTGCCCGACGTGCCGGCCCACACCGTCCCATCCTGCCCGACGCACAGCGTCACCATCAGCGCGTTGGGCACCGGCTCGCCGGGCAGGACGATCGTGAAGCGGCCGCGGTCGCTCCGCTCCAGGCCCGCCGGCGTCGCCAGCCAAATCCGTCCCGCATTATCCTCCAATGCGTCGTACACGTTGAACCGGTGGAGGCGGTCCTCAGGCCGGTAGACACGGAAAGACTCGCCATGCATCACGGCGAGGCCATTGCGGGTTCCAATCAGCAGGTCGCCCGAGCGGGTTTCTCGGATGGAATAAATCTGGTTGTCGGGCAGCCCGTCGCGCGGGGTATAGACCCTCCGCTCGGCGCCAGCCGCCAGCATCAACCCGCTCTCATGGAATCCCACCCACACGCGCCCGGCGCGATCCTGAAACGCCGTGGTGGGATTGACGCTCGGCCATCCCTCGCTGCGGCCGTAGACCGTGAACGCTTCGTCGCGCAGCCGGCTCAAGCCCGAGGTATCTCCCACCCACAGATTGCCCTCGCGGTCCCCTGCGATCGAGCGCACCGAAACCACACCGGTCTCCGCCAGCGCCACCGTGAACCGGTGGCCGTTGAATCGCGCTACGCCGCGGTTGGTCCCGGCCCAAATGAAGCCGCTGCGATCACACCAGAGCGCGCGCACCATCGGATCGGGCAATCCCTCGCTCGTCCGGTAGCTGCGCACAACGCTTTCGGGCGTTAGCGCCAGCACCCCGCCGCTCGAGCCGATCCACACGGTCCCGTCGGCGCCCGCCGCCAGGCAGGTGACGAACCGTCCGGCCAACTGCGCTTCCCCGATCGCCAGCGTAAATCCCTGGTCCGAAAACCGCCCCACGCCGTTCATGCCGCCTACCCAAAGCTGGTGGCGCTGGTCCTCCACCACCGCCCGCGCCGCGGTGACCGGTAGCTGCCGCTGGTCGGGCGCGTAGTTGGTGAAGCGTCCATTCTCAAAGCGGCTCAGCCATTTGCCGGCTACAATCCAGAGCGCGCCTTCGTGATCGGCGTAGAGGCCGGTGACGGCGTCGTCGGGCAATCCGTCCCCGGTGGTGAAGGTGCGGAACCGCTTGTCGCGGTACTCGGTGAGTCCGGCCCCGGTGCCGATCCATAATCCCCCGTTCGCGGTTGCCGCCAGCGCCGTGATGTAATTCGACGGCAGGTCGCCATCGCGTTTGTCGAAGGTGGTGAACTCGTACCCGTCGAAACGCGCCAGCCCTTCTTCGGTCCCCAGCCACAGGTACCCGTCGGCAGTCTGGGTGATGGCGCGTACGGTGTCCTGCGGCAACCCATCGGCCTGCGTCCAGACCGTGCGCGAGTACTGCGTCAGGCTCCGCTGCGGGTCGAGAGCCCACCCGCCCGGAGCCGCGCCGCACACAATCGCCGCCAGGCAGCATCGAACGGTATGGCCCCGCACCCGCATCTACGCTTTCGCCCAACAGTATAGCGCCTGGATTTCCGGAGCCGTTGGATCCTCTGTCTTCTGACTTCTGACTTCTCACTTCCGTCTTCCTCTTCGGACCATGCGTCTCCCACCGCGACCCCGCGCCGTGCCAATATGGTTTCTTACCTATGTGGCTCGGCATCGATATCGGCACCGGGGGCTCGCGCGCCCTGCTGGTGGATGAGCGTGGCGTGGTCCGCGCCGGTTGCACCGCTCCTCACGAAGACATGGCCATGGCCCGCCCGCTGTGGGCGGAACAGCGCCCGCAGAACTGGTGGGACGCCGCCGTCTCGGCCATCCGCCAGGCGCTGGCCGCAGCCGGCATCTCCGGCAGCCAGGTCAAAGGCATCGGCCTCTCCGGCCAGATGCACGGACTGGTGATCCTCGATCGCGACGGCAGCGTGATCCGCCCGTCGCTGATCTGGTGCGACCAGCGCTCGCAGCCGCAGGTGGATGCCGTCAACGCCAAGCTCGGCCGCGAAGCCATCCTCAGGTACATCGCCAACCCGGTACTCACCGGCTTCACCCTGCCCAAGCTGCTCTGGGTGCGCGATCACGAGCCGGAGAACTTCGCGCGCGTGCGCCAGGTGCTGCTCCCCAAGGACTACGTGCGTTTCCGCCTCACCGGCGATTATGCGACCGAAGTTTCCGACGCCTCCGGCACCGCGCTGTTCGACGTCGTGAATCGCCGCTGGTCGATGGAAATGATGGATGGGCTTGGCCTCGACCGCGCCATTCTGCCGCGCTGCTACGAGTCGCAGGAAGTCACCGGCGTAGTCAGCGCGGAGGCGGCCGCGCTCACCGGCCTCGCCGCCGGGACCCCGGTGGTGGGCGGCGGCGGCGATCAGGCTTCGAGCGCGGTTGGCAACGGCATCGTCGAACCCGGCATCGTCTCCTGCACCATCGGCACGTCCGGCGTCGTCTTCGCCCACATGGAGCAGGTGGCGTACGATCCCGCCGGCCGCGTCCATACCTTCTGTCACGCCGTGCCCGGTAAGTGGCACGTGATGGGCGTCACGCAGGGTGCCGGCTTAAGCCTGCAATGGTTCCGCAACCAGCTCGCTCCGGGCACCGCATACGACGCTCTCACCGCCGAGGCCGCGCAATCGCCTCGCGGCTCGAACGGCCTGTTCTGGCTGCCTTACCTGATGGGAGAACGCACGCCGCATCTCGATGCCACGGCGCGCGGTGGCTGGATCGGCCTCACCGCCGGTCACAAGCGCGCCGATTTGATCCGCGCCGTAATCGAAGGCGTCTCATACAGCCTCTGCGACTGTCTCGAAATCGTCGAATCGCTCGGCGTGGCGGTGGCAAACGTGCGCGCTTCCGGCGGCGGCGCGCAGAGCCCCTTCTGGCGCGGGCTGCTGGCGTCGATTTTCAATCACCGCGTCGTCACCCTCGAAACCCAGGAAGGCTCCGCCTACGGCGCTGCGCTGCTGGCTCTTGCCGGCACAGGCGCCTACTCGAGCGTCCCCGAAGTCTGCCGCGCCGTCATCCGCGAAACCGAATCCGTCGCCCCCGTCGACGCCGATGCCGCCTTCTACGCCCGCGCCCATCGCGTGTATCAGGCGTTCTATCCGGCGCTCAAGCCGCTGTTCGGGCAGATTGCGGAGCTGGTGTGAAACTGCACACTTGCACCGCAGCCGATACAATGGGCTGTATGAGCCGTGTCGAAGAAATCGAACGCGCCATTCAGGATCTGAGCCTCGACGAGTTTGCGCAAATCGCTCAGCATGTTCACGCACTAGAGCAGGAGCGTTGGGATGCGCAAATGGATGGGGATGCAAGCAGCGGCAAGCTCGACTTCTTAGTTGCGGAAGCTCTGGAAGACCGCAAACAAGGGCGGCTCCGCGACTGGCCCGATCCGGCGTGAAGTCGGGCCTTAGCTCCCCGCTTCAATCCTGTCCATCAGCGCGTGCAGCAGAAACTGGTGGGATTCTTGAATGCGGGCGGTGACGGCGTGGGGCACCAGCAGGACGCAATCGGCAAGGTCTTTCGCCTTCCCTCCCCCGCGGCCCAGAAAAGCGATGGATCGCAGCCCCAATTCCCGCGCGGCCTCGAGCGCGCGCAGAACATTCGGCGAGTTGCCGCTCGAGGTGAACACGATCAGAATGTCGCCGGCCTTGCCCAGTCCGCGCACCTGCCGCGCAAAGACCTGGTCATAGCCGTAGTCGTTGCCGATCGCCGTCAGCAGCGTGGTGTCGGCGTTAAGCGACACGGCGGCCAGCGCCGGCCGGTCGTCAACGTATCTGCCCATTAGCTCGGCGGAGAAATGCTGCGCATCCGCGCCGCTGCCGCCGTTGCCGCAGGTCAGCACCTTGCGGCCCGCGCGCAAAGCCTCCACGCACCACGCGCCGGCCGTCTCCAGCGCCGGCTCCAATGGCAGCAGCGATTCGTAAACCGACACGGCTTCGAGTAGGGATTTCTGGTACTGCGTTTCGCCAGTCATAGTTCTGATTCTCAAGAACGGGCAAGCTAAAGCATGCCCTACCTACGCTCCGTGGCACTTCTTGTACTTCTTGCCGCTGCCGCAGGGGCATGGATCGTTGCGGCCGACTTTTTGCCCGGCGTTCACCGTTTTCGGAGCGCTGCTGTCATCACCGCCCGCGAATTGCAAAACCTGTAGTTCCCGTTCCTTCTTGCGCTGAATATTGCGCGTGAAGTCTTCCATGGTGCTCTTGGCCGCCTGGCGCTGCGCTTCCGCCGCGGCGGCGCCGGGCGGCAGGGACGGCTGCGGCCCTCCGTGCGGACCCAAGGAACCGTTTCCGTCGCCGCCTTCTTCCTCTTCGCCCTCTTCCGGAAACGGCATCACCGGAGCGTTCTGCGTCACCTGCAGGAAGTACAGGTAGCGCACGGTTTCGTCCTCGATGCGGTCCATCATCGCGCTGAACAGCTCGAAGGACTCCTTCTTGTACTCCACCAGCGGATCCTTCTGCCCGTAAGCGCGGTTGCCGATGCCCTGCTTCAGCTCGTCCATCGACAGCAGGTGGTCCTTCCACTGGTTGTCGATCACGTTCAGCATCACCATGCGCTCGGCGTGCCGCATGGTGTCGGCGCCCACCAGCGCCTCCTTCTCCTCGTATTTCTGCTTCAGCTTGTCGGCAATCGCGTCGGAGATCTCGTCCTTGGTCAGGTTGCCCAGCTCCGCCAGATCGATCTTGGCGCCGAACAGGCTCAGGATGTCGTTGCGCAGCGAGCCCAGGTCCCAGGTGTCGGGGTGCTTGTCGTTGGGACAGCGCATTTCCACGGTCTGTTCCACGATGCCTTGCGCCATGTCCAGGATGTGCTCTTTCTGATCCACGCCCTCCAGCAACTGGCGGCGCATGCCGTACACCGCCTGGCGCTGCTTGTTGTTGACGTCGTCGTACTCGAGCAGGTGTTTGCGCGCCTCGAAGTTCTGCACCTCGACCGCTTCCTGCGCCTTGGCGATGCGCCGCGTGATCAGCTTCGACTCGATCGGCACGTCCTCTTCCATGCCCAGCCGCAGCATCAGGTTCTGCATCCGCTCCCCGCCGAAGATGCGCAACAGGTCGTCCTGCAGAGAGAGGAAGAACTTGGAGCTGCCGGGATCGCCCTGCCGGCCGGCGCGCCCGCGAAGCTGGTTGTCGATGCGCCGCGATTCGTGCCGCTCGGTGCCCACGATGTGGAGGCCGCCCAGTCCCACCACCACGTCGTGCTCCGCGTCCGTCTCCGCCTTGTACTTCGCGAACACCTCGTCCCACTTGTCGCGCCGCACCCGGTAGAACTGGTCGTGGTGCGTGAAGTAATAGAAATGTTCGTCGGCGATGTACTGCGCCTGGTCCTCCGGCAACCGCTCCGCCAGCTTGTCCTTCAGGCAGGCGTCCTTGGTCATGAATTCCGGGTTGCCGCCGAGCAGGATGTCGGTGCCGCGGCCGGCCATGTTGGTGGAAACTGTCACCACGCCCTTGCGCCCCGCCTGCGCCACAATCGATGCTTCCCGTTCGTGATTCTTGGCGTTCAGCACCTCGTGGCGCACACCCATCCGCTTCAGGATGCCGGACAGCCGTTCCGATTTCTCCACCGAAATCGTGCCCACCAGCACCGGCTGCCCGGTCTCGGTCACGGTCTTGATTTCCTTGGCTGCGTTGCGAAACTTCTCCTCTTCGGTGCGGTACACCACGTCCTGGTTTTCCTTGCGGATCAGCTTGCGGTTGGTCGGGACCACCGTCACATCCAGGTTATAAGTCTTCTGGAACTCGGCCGCTTCGGTTTCCGCCGTGCCGGTCATCCCGCCCAGCTTTTTGTACAAACGGAAGTAATTCTGGAAGGTGATGGTCGCCAGCGTCTGGTTCTCGCGCTGAATCTTGACGCCTTCCTTCGCTTCCACCGCCTGGTGCAATCCGTCGGACCACCGCCGGCCCGGCATCAGCCGCCCGGTGAATTCGTCGACGATAATGACTTCCGCCCCTTCGTCGCCATCCTTGACCACGTAATCGCGGTCGAGCTGGTACAGCACGTGCGCGCGCAGCGCCTGCTGCACGTGGTGGTTGAATTCGATATAAGCCGGGTCGTACAGGTTGGGAATATTGAGCAGCTTCTCGACCCTCAGCACGCCTTCTTCGGTCAGCGCCGCGGCCTTGTGCTTTTCGTCGATGGTGTAATCGCCGGTGGTGTACTTCTCTCCCGGTTCCCTGCCCTCGATCACCTCGCCGCGCACCAGCTTTGGGATGATGCGGTTGACCTTGTAATATTTGTCGGTGGATTCCTCGCTCGGGCCCGAGATGATGAGCGGCGTCCGCGCTTCGTCGATCAGGATCGAATCCACTTCGTCGACGATCGCGTAGTGGTGCCCTCGCTGCGTGCAATCCTCGATCCGGAACTTCATGTTGTCGCGCAGGTAATCGAAGCCGAATTCGTTGTTGGTGCCGTAAGTAATGTCGGAGTTATAAGCGTGCTTGCGCTCCTGATCGTCCAGGTCGTGGACGATCACCCCCACCTGAAGCCCCAGGAACTTATACAGCCGGCCCATCCACTCCGAGTCGCGCTTGGCCAGGTAGTCGTTCACCGTCACCACGTGCACGCCCTTGCCGTCGAGCGCGTTCAAATACACCGGCAGCGTCGCCACCAGCGTCTTGCCTTCGCCGGTCTTCATTTCCGAGATCTTGCCCCGGTGCAGCACCATGCCGCCGATCAACTGCACGTCGAAGTGCCGCATGTTGAGCACCCGCCGCCCGGCCTCGCGCACCACCGCGAACGACTCGATCAGCAGATCGTCGAGCGGAGCGCCTTGCGCGATACGTTCCTTGAATTCGATTGTCTTCGCGGCCAGGTCGATATCCGCAAGCTCGCGCATCGACGCTTCGAGATCGCCGATCGCGGCCACGGTGGGCTGCATCGCCTTGATCTCGCGCTCGGTTTTCGTGCCAAAGATCTTGGCCAGGACGGTATCGACGATCATGCGGTTCTCATGGAGGGGGAAAAGTCTGTAACTTCCATTTTACTCCGCACCGCCCGCGGATCTTAGTAGCGGACTTTGTCCGGCTGTGCCGCCCATGCTTCAAACGGGCGCCGGGCCGATGGGTCTGCCACGTGAATCATCGGAATGGCGCGTCCGGCCCCGGGTAAAGCGAGCTGGCGGTAAATCGACGAATCGTCGAAACCGGCGGCGGCGGCGTCCGCGGCGGTGGCCGCGAAGAAGATCCGCGCGGGCCGCGCCCAGAACAGCGCGCCGAGACACATCGGGCAGGGCTCGCAGGAACAATAGACATCGCAGCCGGTCAGTTGAAAGCTACCCAGCGCCCGGCAGGCTTCGCGGATGGCTACGATCTCGGCGTGCGCCGTGGGGTCGTTGGACGCGGTGACACAGTTGGATCCGGCCGCGATCACCGCGCCATCCTTCACCACCAGCGACGCGAACGGGCCGCCGCCGCGGCTCACGTTCTCCGCCGCTTGTTCGATCGCCTGTCTCAAAAGTGCAGGGTTCATAACCGGGGGCGGTTACTGCCCTTCCCCCAGGCTACCGGATCGCAGCCATATGTGCCAGATAGTGTTGCGCGCCGAGGCCAGGCGAGGCCCTTGGGTGTGCTCCAATATTGGCATGACCGAGGTTGTGGCGGCGATTCTGGAGCGCGAGGGCCGCGTGCTGATTGGCCGCCGGCAGCCCGGGCAATCCCATCCGCTGAAATGGGAGTTTCCCGGCGGCAAAGTGGAACCGGGCGAATCGCCGGCACAGGCCCTATCGCGCGAACTGGAAGAGGAACTGGGGATTCGCGACGCCGCCGGTGAGGAGATCGGGCGGTACGAGTACACTTATCCGGGCAGGCACCCGATCACCCTGTACTTTTTCCGGGTGCTGAGCTTTCAAGGCGAGCCGCGGAATCTGATCTTCCATGAACTGCGCTGGGAGCCCCGCGAGAACCTCGGCCGCTTCGACTTCGTGGAAGGCGATCTGCCGTTCCTGCGCGGCTTCGTTCCGCCCAGGATATGAACCGTCCAACCGCAACCGCTTCCCGACGGTCGCGGCTCCGAAAGACGCCACGCTCATTCGCGACGAAGTGCTTCGGAGCCGCGACCGTGAGGGAGCGGTTGAATCGCCGCATGGCGAAAACGCTTCGCCAGCAGCGGTGCTATTCGTGCCGCAGCGCAACCGCCGGGTCGACACGCAGCGCGCGAGCGGTCGGCGCAACCGTCGCCAATCCCGCCACGAGCGCCAGCACGCACGCCACGGCCACGAAGTTCAAAGGATCGGTGGGACGCACGTCGGGAACCAGGAACATCGATAGCGGGCGCACCGCGACCGCGGCAATCGCGAGACCGATTGCCATCCCGGTGCCCACCAGCTCCAAGCTCTGGCCCGCGACCAGGGCAAGAACGTCGCCCGGCGCGGCGCCCAGCGCTACGCGAATGCCGATCTCGTGAATCCGCTGCTGGGTGGCATACAGCAAAACTCCGTACAATCCGATCGAAGCCAGCATCAATCCGAATAGCGCCATCCCTCCCAGCACCGCGGCCCCCGCCCGGCTCGGCAGCAACGCATAATTGAAAACCTCGCGCATCACCTTGGTCCGCACCGAAGCCTTGGCGTCCAGTTCCGCGATCGTCTCATCCACCTTCCGAACCATCGCTTCCGGCGGACCGGTGGTGCGCACGAAGAGGCACGCGCCCCGACGCGTCGCTAGCTGGGCAAAGGGCGTGTAGAGCGCCATCGCGTCCTTTTCTCCCAATGTGGCGTAGGTGCTGTTGCGCGCTATGCCCACCACTGTCGCATCGCGATCGCCGGGAAAGCGAAGGACGTGGCCCACCGGATTGGTGTCGCCGAACAATCGCCGCGCCATGTTCTGGTTCAGAATCACCACTCCGGGCGCGCCCGCGCGGTCCGCATCGAGGAATGCGCGGCCTTGCAGGATGGGAATCGCCATGATCCGGAAGTAATCCGGTCCCACCGAGTTGCCGTTGTACTCGACGCGCACCGTGCGGCTGCCCGCGTCCGGCCGTAGCTGCTCGTTCGGCCGGTTGAAAGCCAGGAACGGGTTCAGCGGCAACGCAATCGCCGGCGAGGCCGCCTCGATCCCCGGCAGCGCGCGCAGCCGGGCGAGCGCCGTGTCCACAAACTTCTCAGGGTCGGATTGTCCCTGTACCGCGGCCGCAATGGTGTGAGCCGAGTCGAATCCCGCGTTGAACGACGTAGCGCTGATCAGGTTGCGAATGAACAGCAGTCCGGCGCTGAGCAGCACGATCGATACCGCCAGTTGCCCGATCACCAGCGCGCTCCGCAGTCGGCTGCCCGCCGGTCCGGTTTGCCGGCCGCCCTCCTTGAGCGCGCCGCCGATTCCCGCGCGAGTCGCTCTGAGCGCCGGCACCAGCCCGGTCGCCAGTGTCACTACAAAGGCGACCACACACGAGTAAGCCAGCAGCAGGCGGTCGGGTTGGACGATCAACTCGATCGGCAGCGGCGTCGGGATGCGAAAACCGCTCAGCGCCCTGGTAAGCCAGAGGTTGAGCAACAGACCGGCGCCGGTTCCCAGCACCGCCAACAACAAGCTCTCCGCGAGCAATTGCCGCACCAGGCGGCCGCGGCTGCCGCCCAGCGACATGCGAATGGCGATCTCCCGCGAACGGGTGAGAGCGCGCGCCAGCAACAGGCTGGAAATGTTAGCGCACGCGATCAACACCACTATCGCCGTCACGATCACCAGCATGCCGAAAAATGCCAGCGCCGGTATCACCATCGGGCCGCCCATCTCCCGCAGACGGTCCATCCCGCCGACCCCGGAAAGCTGAACCTCCTCGGTCCACTTGCGATTCGCCTCCGGGTACACGCGATCCAGATCGCGGCAGATCGGCCGCAGACGGGCATACGCCGCCTGGCGCGTCAAACCCTGTGGCAGCCGTCCATAAAGCATGAATCCCGCCGGATCCTTGGTCAGGTAAAGGTCGGGCGTGAAACCAAAACCCACCAGCATGCGATGGTCGCGAGGCAATACTCCGACGATCGTGTACGGTTTCGAATCCAGCTCCAGCTTGCGGCCGAGCACGTTCGGATCGCCGTTCAGCCGATTTCTCCAGAAGCCGTACGTCACCACCGCCGCGTCCGTTTCGCCGCGCTCGATGGGCCGCCCCATGGCGACCGGAACTCCCACTACCTGGAAGAAGTTGTCGGAAACGTGAGTCCCGGCCAGGTAGTAAGAGCGGTTGCCGTTACGCCAGTTCACCGGAAGCTCGTGGTTCTCGCCAGCGACCCCGTCGAACACATGTGCATCCCTGAAGAAGCGATATTGCGCTACCGTGACCCATCGGTTGCCGCGCGTGGAAATCTCGACCAGCGATTGCGCATCGCGGCAGGAGGGCTCGCTGAAAAGCGCTTCCCTGGCCACGCTGAACATAGTCGTATTGGCGCCGATTCCCAGCGCCAACGAGCCAACCGCCGCCAGCGCCATGGCAGGATTGCGCCGCAGTGCGCGCGCGGCATAGCGGAGGTCGCTCGAAAGGTCCTCCAGCCAGCGCATCTGCCACGCCGAGCGCGTCTCTTCGCCGCTCCGCAGCGTGGAACCGAATTCCCGGCGCGCTTGCCGCAGGGCGTCGGCACCGGCGAGGCCGGCCTGTTCCAGTTCGTCCGCGCGGGCCTGGATGTGGAACCGCATCTCGTCCTCGAATTCCCGATCGAACCGCGAACGCCGGAGAAGATAGCCGAGGCGGTTGCCGATTTCCTTCCACAGCGCCATGCGAGCCTCCCCTTCAGGCGGTGCGCATCACAAGTTGGATGGCGCGCACCAGGCGATCGAATTCCCCTGCTTCTTTATCGAGCTGCTTACAGCCTTCCGGCGTCAGCCTGTAGAAGCGGGCCTTGCGATTGTTCTCGGAAACGCCCCACTCCGCCGCCAGCCAGCCCTTCACCAGCATGCGGTTCAGCGCCGGATACAGCGAGCCGTCTTCCACTTGCAGCCCCTCGCGCGAAGCTTCCTTGATCCGCTTGACGATGGCGTACCCATGCAGCGGGCCACGGCTCAGCGTGCGCAGAATCAGCAAATACAGCGTTCCCGGAAGCAGCTCCGGAGCGGAATTCGCCTCCATTTTTCCCTGTCCAGACTAGGTATAGACCAAATAGTAAGGGAAGTCAAGGGATTTTCGTATCTGAAAAACCCGATAACGCGGCGATCTTGTCGCCGGTCATTTACCGCGATCCACGGGGCTTCCGAGGCGGTCTTTCGCGGCCTGTCGCGCCACGCCAGCCTAATCGATCACCCGGTTGAGGATGGGCTGGTAGGCGTCGATGCGGCGGTCGCGCAGGAACGGCCAGTGGCGGCGCACTTCCTCGATGCGCCGCGGGTCGCATTCCACGATGAGCGTTTCTTCTTTTTCGTGGCCCGCTTCGGCCAGCATCTGGCCGAACGGATCCGCCACGAACGATGCGCCCCAGAATTCCAGCCCCCGCTCCGGCGGCCCTTCGTATCCCGCGCGGTTCACCGCGGCCACGTATAGCCCGTTGGCGATGGCGTGGCCGCGCTGGATGGTGCGCCACGCGTCGTGCTGCGCCGCGCCGAATTCCTGCTTCTCCGCCGGATGCCAGCCGATCGCGGTGGGATAAAACAGAACCTGCGCGCCGCCCAGCGCGGCCAGGCGCGCGGCTTCCGGATACCATTGGTCCCAGCACACCAGCGGCGCGATGCGCGCGTAGCGTGTGTCGAAGCAACGGAAACCCAGATCGCCGGGCGTGAAGTAATACTTTTCGAAATACAAGGGGTCGTCCGGGATGTGCATCTTGCGGTACATCCCGAGGAGCAATCCATCGGCATCGAACACCAGCGCCGTGTTGTGATACACACCCGCCGCGCGGCGCTCGAAGATGGAGCCGATAATCACCACCGCCAACTCGCGCGCCAGGCGCGACAGGCTCTCCACGGTCGGCCCGGGCACCGGCTCGGCCAGGTCGAAGAATCTCGCGTCTTCTTCTCGGCAGAAATATTGCGAGCGGAACAGCTCCGGCAGGCAAACGATCTGCGCGCCGCGGCCGGCGGCCTCGCGGATGCGCCATTCCGCCTTCGCCAGATTTTCGTTCGGATCCACCGAGCACGCCATCTGGATGAGCCCGATCCGGAACCTCGAGTGCTGCACGTCACTATTGTAGCGGGGCCTGACGTCCGAAATCGTACTGAGCCCGTGAGACCTCGGGAGACCCAAGCGCATCCAAGCAACGTCAACCCGCGCAGCAACGCGCCAAGGAGGGTACAATGCCATACGTTACTGTCGGCAAGGAAAATACCGGCAACATCGATCTCTACTATGAGGACCACGGCTCCGGCTCGCCGGTTGTCCTGATCCACGGATATCCGCTCAGCGGCGCTTCCTGGGAAAAGCAGACCGCGGCGCTTCTGGCCGCCGGTCACCGCGTGATCGCGTATGACCGCAGAGGATTCGGCAGGTCCAGCCAGCCAACCGCCGGCTACAACTACGACACCTTCGCCGAAGACCTGCACCAGCTCGTGACGCGGCTCCAACTTCACGATTTCGCGCTGGCCGGCTTTTCGATGGGCGGCGGCGAAGTGGCGCGCTACATAGGGAAATACGGATCGAAGGGCGTGAGCAAGGCGGTCTTCATCTCGTCGGTGCCTCCGTTCCTGCTCAAGACAGCGGACAATCCGGAGGGTGTGGACGGCGCCGTCTTCGCGGGGATCGAGAAGGCCGTCGCCGCCGACCGGTACGCGTTCTTCACCGAGTTCTTCAAGAACTTCTACAACACGGATCTCCTGCTGGGGAAGCGTGTCAGCGAACAGACGGTTCATGCGAGTTGGATCGTCGCAGCCGGCGCCTCCGCCATCGCCAGCCTGGCTTGCGTGGCGACCTGGCAGGAAGACTTCCGCAAGGATTTGGCGCGCGTCGACGTGCCGGCGTTGGTCATCCACGGGGCCGCGGACCGGATTGTGCCCATCGGCGCGGCGGGCCTGCGAACCGCCAAACTAATCAAGGGTGCCCGCATGGTGGTCGTGAAGGAAGGTCCGCATTGCATCACCTGGACCCACGCCGAAGAGGTCAACCAAGAACTGGTGAGCTTCCTCGGGAAAGGGATCGGCAAGGGCGCCGGTTCGGCAAGTTAGCGTCCGCCGGGTTTTCTTAAGCGCGGCGGTGAAAGAGAAGTTGGCCGAGGATCTCGCTCTTGCCGACATTCTCTTCCACGAATTCAGCGCCCGGGGCCGTAATCATGTAATCCTGGTTGTCGGCCGCCGTCACGAGACCCTTCGCGCGCAGAAACCACATCGTGAAGCTCAAGTATTCGCGTGGGAACGCCATGCGCAGTTCCAGATGAAGCAGCGATATTGCCGGATGGTCCGGGTCCTGGCGCCGTTGGTTGTACAGCAAGGAAAGCACTCCCAGACGCCGGTTCGCTTCCGCCTCCACGCCGGTCACGAAGTCCTTCAGTTCGAAAATCGGCAGCGGCTCGGTGTCCCGCCTTTTGCGGCGCGCATCGTACTCGCTGCGGCGATCGGGGTCGGACAGCACTTCGTAGGCCGTCTTGAGCAGCAGGAATTTCTCGACATCGCCCGTCTTCGGATTGTCCGGATGAAAACGAGCGGCCATAATCCGGTAGACGCGATAGATCGTTTCGGTCTCGGCCTCGGCGCCGATCTGCAGAATGTCGTAATAGTCGAGTTCTTCAGTCTCAGGTTCGGCTTCGTCTTCCGCCGACGGGCTGCGTACGAGCCGGAGGCTGTGGGTCGCGCCGTTTCGGCTGCTATGCCGGACGAAGTATTTCTCCGAGGGAGATCCATCTCCCGATTCGATCATTACGACGCTTCCGGGCCTGATCAAGTCGAGGCGCTGGAGCTCCGTTCCGTTGATCGGAATAGCCGATTCAGCGCCCTCCGCGGGCAGGACGGCTTCGTCTGTATCTAACGCTGACTTGGGATCGTCTGCGTCTATTGAACTGTCGGTTTCGAGCGGCACGCTTCCTAGTAGTCCTGTGTCTTCGTCGATTGGGTGACGCCTGCGAGGCGGGTCAAGCTATGTATACTAAGCCGGAATGTTACAGCCTTGCAATGGCCGATTGGTACCATGACCAGTTTTCCAGCCAATAGGATCGGAAAGTATGTGTTATCGAAAAGCGTTTTTGATCATCATGAGGCACTCGCGCTCAATGTACACCTGCGCGGCGTATCCTGCGACCGCGCAGCTATCGCGCGCCAGCCGCGGGTCCCTTGAGATAGCGGCCGGCAAAGGTGAGAAACACCGGCCAGTTAGGGGCCGGAGTATGGCCGCTGCTGTGTTGGCGGAAAGCTATGTCGCCGTCGATCAGCGGCGTCTCGATCGCGGGGAACTCAGCCGTTCCGAGATCCTTCTTGCCCAGCAGCCTGTACGCCGGACCGGCGCCGGCTGCCGCCAGGAACATGCCCTTGGCATCCGCCCACCCGTCACCCTGCGTTGCGCCGGCGCCGATAAACACCGGGCGCGGCGCGCACAGCGCAATCAGCTCATGAGAGTCCACCGGCAAGTCATTCGGCGTGTATAGACTCGCGTACTTGATGAAGTTACCCGCCATCCAGTGGTATTCGCCCGTGCCGGCCACGTTCTCGACTAATTCGCCGAAATTGCGGCGATGCAGCCTTGCCCCTCCTTCGCCCGAGGAGCTGATGTAGGCGATCGCGAAACGCTGGTCATACGCCATGGCGACCAGCGCCGCTTTGCCATAGCGCGAGTGACCCTCCACTCCCACCTGCTTGGCGTCAACCGAGCGGTCCGTCTCGAAATAATCGAGCGCGCGGCTGGCGCCCCAGGCCCAGGCGCGCAGCGCGCCCCAATCGTCCAGCTTGCGCGGCTGGCCCTGGTTGCACAGACCGATGATGCCGCGCGTCAGTCCAGCGCCATTGTCGGCCTGCACGCTGGTCGGCGTCAGAATGGCGTAGCCCCAGCCCAGGGCCAGCACCTGTTCCTGCCAACTGGGTCCCGTGGCGGCAGGCATGCCGCGGCCAGGTCCACGGTTGCCCGCAGCGCCGAAACTGAATTCCATGATCACCGGCACTGGCCCAGCCGCGTTGGCCGGCGTGGTCAATGTCAACTGGATATCCACCGTGATTGCAGGGTATGAAGAATTGTCGACATGCCCCAGCAGTTTTTTCGTAACCACTGGCACATCGCCAACCTTGTCGTTACTTGTGCTCGTGACTTCCCATTTCACCGTGGGAGTAACTTTCGGGACTCGGCCATAAACTTCCCGGTCGAAGTCTTCCACGATTTCCGGGCGGCGCTTGTTCCACCATACTTTCGCCGTGGTCACCTTCTTCCGGTTTTTCAATACCAGCGGGTCCGGCAGCTTCGGATAAGGGTTGGCCTTCGATTCGTCGTAGTTGACGGCGTTCTCCGCTTGAGGGTGATTGGGATCCGCTCCCGGCCGCAGTGTGTTGATGTGCAGCAGATCCATCAATCGCTGGTGATCCTCCTGCGCCGTCATCTCGACCGGCGGAGGCTTCCCACCGGCCGCCGCCGGAACGGCCTGGCCGGCTAACTGGCCGGACATCGCAACCACTAGAAAGAAGCTCGCCACCCATCGCAACTGTTTCACAGTCGAACTATAGGCGCATTCCCCACAGGGCGTCAAGGTAGGGCATCCTTTAGCTTGCCGTTTTGTGTCCGTATAATCGCTATGTGGCGCAACGAGCGACGTCCGATCTCGATTACATCCGGCAACATCGGGATATCTGGGCGCTCCGTCCTGAGCTGAGAGCCGTCTATCACAGCTTCTTTGACACGCTGCTCGAAGCAGCCGGCGGCCAGCGGCCGGTCGTGGAGCTCGGCGCTGGCCCGGGGTTCTTTCGCGAATATTTTCCCGAGTCGATTTCCACCGACGTCATCTTTACGCCCTGGGTGGATGTGGTCTGCGACGGCTGCCGCATGCCGTTCCGCGGGGCGAGCGCCGGCGCGGTGGTGATGCTGGACGTCATCCATCATCTGCCCAAGCCGCTCGACTTTCTGGCCGAGGTGTCGCGGGTCCTCCGCCCCGGCGGGCGCCTGGTGGCGATCGAACCGTGGATCACTCCGCCCTCCTATATTCTTTATCGTTACCTCCACCACGAAGACTGCGTGCTCTCGATCGATATCGCCCAGCCGTTCCGCTCCGCCGGCAAGCAGGCGTTCGACGGCAACGCCGCCATCCCCTACCAGTTGGTGCGCGGCCTGCGAACTCATCCCGCCGCCGGTCTGAAGCTGGTCCGCTGCGAACCATTTCTGGGACTCGCTTACCTGGCAACGCTGGGCTTCAAACGGCACCGCAGCGTACCCGGCTCGATCATCCGCACCGCGCAACGCTGCGAGCGCATCGCCGGGCCGCTCGGCCGCTTGGCGAGCACCCGCGCGTTACTGGTTTTGGAAAAGTCCTGAAGTTACGCGTGCCGCGGCGGCACTCTTGCCCGGCTCAAGGGTAGGACGGACGATCGGTTTTTGTCGTCTGTCAGCGCGTCGCAAATCGGCGCGGCACGACAGACCACGAAAAGCGATGGTCTGTCCTACCTCGGGCACGCACGAGCGCATGCGCCACGGTTACACTAGAGCCGATGCGCCTCATCGTCGGGCCGGCCGGCTCCGGCAAGACCAGCCTGGTTTTGGAGGAACTGCGTGACGCCGTGCGCGCCGGTGGCGCGGCTGTGCGGCTGCTGGTGCCCACTGCCACGCTGGCGCAGCACCTGCGAAACCAGTTGGCGCGCGAAGGCTGCGCTTTGCGCGGCGGCGCCGTTCAGACTTTATCGAGCTTCGTTCGGCCGTTTGCCCTGCCGGTGGTTCAGGGGCCCGATTCGGTGGTCTACCTGGCGGTCGAAGAAGCGGTGCGGCGAATCGACCGCCCCGAATTCCGGCAGGTGGTGCACCTCGCCGGATTTTGCGGGGCGCTGGCGCGCACTCTCGCCGAGTTCTCCTCAGCCGGCTGCGACAGCCAGCGCTTGCGGCAGCGCGTTCCCGATACGCCGCTGGCTGCGCCCTTTCTCGCCATATATAAGGAAGTGGAAACCGCGCTCGAACGCCGCGGCCTCGCGCTGCGCGCGCGGTGCCTCGAACTGGCCGCCGCGCGCATCGCCGCGGCAGGACTGAACGGCATTCGCGCCATCTGGCTGGATGGTTTTCACGCGTTGCCGGATCCGGAACTGGAAGTGCTGGCCGCGCTCGGCCGCCATGCCGAGATCGTTCTCACGCTCGATTCCAGCGCCGCGCCGGAATTGCGCGCTCGCCTCGCCGGCATGGGTTTCGCGGAACAGGAGATGCCGCGCGTCCGGTCCACACCCGCCGTTGCCGTGGTGCGCGCACCGAACGTGGAGCGCGAAACCGAAGAGATCGCGCGCCGCATTCTCGAGCAAGCCGCGGCGGGCCGGCCGTTTCGCGAAATCGGCGTGGTGGTGCGGCCGGAATCCTACGTGCCGGTTTTGCGAACCACCTTCCACCGCTTCGGCATTCCGGCCCGTTTCTATTTCGACCAGCGGCTCGACCGGCATCCCGTAACGCGCTTCCTGGCCGGCGCCATCAACGCCATGTTGGGCGCATGGGACCACACGGAAACGCTCGCCGCGCTGCGCCTCGCGCCGCGCTTTGCCGCCTCCAGCGCGATGGACCGTTTCGATTTCACGGTGCGCGAGCAAGCGCCCAATTCCGGCATCGGCGCTTTGAAGGAGATGGCACTCGAAGCTCGCGCGGAAAAGCTGCTGCCGCTGATCGAAGAGATGGGCGCGCTGGAAGAGTGGCTCTCCTTCGTCCTGTTGCCGGAGGATTGGGCGCGGCGCTTCGCCACCCTGCGCAACCTGTTCCGCCCGGCGGTTGCTTCTTCCGATGTCGCGGATCGCGAGCTGGTAGCGATGTGGCGCAGCCAGGCCGCGGCGCTGAAGACGTTCGACGAAGCGATGGCCGAGGCCGCGCTCGCGCTCGATCCGGCGGCCGAGATTCCGCTCGAGCCATTCTGGCGCACGGCCGAAGCCGTGCTGCGCCTCAAGCCGCTGCGGCTCGGCGACGCGCGGCGCAACGTGGTCCACGTGTTGAGCGCGCACGAAGCGCGGCAATGGGTGTTGCCGATCGTGTTTGTCTGCGGAATGCTGGAACGTCAGTTCCCCCAACTGCATCGGCAGGATGCGTTCTTTCCCGATGACGCGCGCCGCCGCCTGAATTCGGCCGGCATACGCGTGCGCACCGCAGCCGAATTCGAGCGCGAGGAGCGGGCGCTGTTCGATTCCGCCGTCACCCGAGCCACCATGCTGGCGACGCTTTCCTATCCCGAATCCAATCCGCGCGGGGAATCCAACCTGCCGTCGATTTTCCTCGAGGACTTTGTGACGCCTCCGCGGGATGCGCCGGCGATCGCGCCGCGTCCGCGCTTTCCGCGCGAGCCGCGGCAGCCGCGTCCCATCGCGCGCGCTTCCCTGCTCCACGCGCTCGCGGAAAAAACCTCGCATGTTTCGCCGACGTCGCTCGAAAGCTATCTGCAGTGCGGCTTTCAGTATTTCGGCCGCCAGACGCTGAAGCTCGAGACGCGGCCGCCGCGGCCGGATCAGCGGCTTGATTTCATGCTGCAAGGGAACATCGTGCACGGCGTGCTGGCCCGCTGGTGGGTGGAGGGTGGCGATATCGCGACCGTCTTTGGCGAGGCGTTCGAGAGCGCGCTGGAGGAACTGCGCATTCCCTCCGCTTACCACACAGAGCGGCTGCGCAATGCGATGCTCGACGATTTGCTGGCCTTCGCCGCCGACACCCAGTGGCCGCGCGGCCAGTTTCGCTCGCGAACGGAAGAGAAGATCTACTACACCCTCGCCGAAGACACCGAGATACGCGGCAAGATCGACCGGCTCGACGAAGCGGCCGACGGCCGCGCCTTCGTTTTCGACTACAAATACAGCAACCCACAAAACACCAGGAAGAAGCTGGACGACGAGCGGCTGCTGCAAGCGCCGCTGTATCTGATGGGCGCCGCGGAACAATTCGGCGTGACTCCGGCGGGCGTGTTCTACATCGGCTTGAAGGGCGGCGTGGAGTACGCGGGATGGAGCGATGCGGGCGAGCTTGGCGCGCAGCCGATGCCGGAGAACTGGTTTGCCCGCGCGCGGGAACGGGCGCGGCTGGCGGTGGAGGAGATTCGCGGCGGCCGCATCGAAGTGAAGCCCGCCGATCGCGACCAATGCCGCTTCTGCCAGTGCCGTGACGTCTGCCGTATCGAAGTACCGATGGCGGAGGTGGTGGGCGCGTGACGGAAATCGACTTTACTCCCGCCCAGCGCGCGGCGATCGAGGTTGCCGGGCCGCCGCTCAACACCTGCGTGGTCGCGGGGCCCGGCTCCGGCAAGACCACTGTGCTGGTGGAACATTTCCGGCAACTGGTGGGGGCCGGCGTGAGCCCGCAGCGCATCCTCGCCATCACCTTCACCGAAAAGGCCGCCGCCAACATGCGCGCCAAGCTGGCCGAGGCTTGTCCCGAGATCCGAGCCCAACTGGAACGGGCCTGGGTATCCACGGTGCACGGGTTCTGCGCGCGGCTGCTGAGGGAGAACGCGGTCTTCGCCGCGGTGGATCCGGAATTCTCGGTGGCCGATCCAAGCGAATCCTGGCGGCTCCAGCAAGACTGCATCGCAGCCGCTATCGATGAGCTTTTCGTGGAACAGCCGGGCGCGGTGCGCGCGCTGATTCGCGGCGTTTCCGCATTCGACTTCGAAGAGGCGTTGCTTTCGGCGTACGATGCCATGCGCTCGGCGGGCAAGCGGGTGGAAGACCTGGCCGGCTTTGCGCAACCGGCTGGAACCGGAATGGCCGATTTCACCGCCACCGCGGCGGCCCTGGCAGCCGACCCAGCCGCCACATGGAGCATCATCCAGAAACTGCACCTGGCCGAGATTCGCGAAAGCGCGGAGCGCATCGTTCACGCTCCCGGACCGCTCGCGGCCTTGCACGCGCTGGCGGCGTTTCCCGCGAATCTAAGGAAATCGAAAAGCGGCACGACCGCTTATTCGTTAGTGAAGAGTCTCAAGGAACAAGCCGGCAAGCTGACTTACTCGCTCATCACCGAGTTATACCGGTACGAGCGGCGCACGCTCATCGACATACTGCGACGGTTCGACCGGATTTACCGCGAGCGAAAACAACGCGCGGGGACGCTCGATTTCGCCGACCTGGAGGAATTCGCGGTCCGCTTTCTCGATCGCGACCGCCAGGCGCGCGACGGGTTGAAAGCGCAGTTCGACCACATCCTGATGGACGAATTCCAGGACACCAATCCGCAACAGGCGCGGCTGCTGGAGCTGGTGCGGTCGCCGGACCGCTTTTACGCGGTGGGAGACGTCAATCAATCGATCTTCGGATTTCGCCATGCGGAGCCGGCGGGCTTTGAGCGGTACCGCGGCGAAGTCGAGGCGGCCGGCAGCCGGCTGGTTCCGCTGCACGATAATTTTCGCAGCCGGCCGCAGATTTTGAACGCGGCCGAAACCATCACAACGGGCGCGCCGGGCATCGAGCGCAGAACCCTGGTGGCGCGGCGCGAATTCGCACGCGACAGAGACGTGGCTGTGGAGGCGATCTGCGCCACGGCGGATGACGCGGCGGCGGCGCTCGAGATAGAAGCGCGCTGGGTGGCGCGCCGGGTGGTCGAGTTACTCGATGAATTGCCGGAGTTCACTTACAAAGACATCGCCTTGTTAGTGCGCAACACGGAGGTGATTCCGCAATTCGCACTCGCCTTGGAAGAAGCCGGTATCCCGTACCTGGTCAATCGAGCGAAGGGCTTCTACGATTCACGCGAGGTTAACGACCTGGTGCATCTGCTGCGCGCGATCGCGAACCCGCGCGATGAAATCAGTTTGGCGGTGGTGCTGCGATCGCCGCTGGTAGCGGTTTCCGATGAAGCGTTGCTGGCTTTGCGGCTGCTGGCGGAGAACTTGAGCGCGGGGCTGGCGCGGCTGGGGGCGGAAACGGAATCGGAATTCGAAGCGGACGATTTCCGCGCCCTCTTCGATTTCCGCGAGCGCCTGCGGCGGTGGAGGGTGCTGCGCGAGAGCGTTGGGTTCGACCGGCTGCTGGCGGACGCAATCGACGACTGCGGATATCGCAGTTCGAATGGCGCGCGCGGCGCGGCCAATATCGACAAGCTGCTGGCGCAGGCGCGGGCCGCGGCCGGGCGCGTATCGCTCGACCAGTTTGTCGCCGAGTTGGAAGTGCTGCGCGAGAGCGACCTGCGCGAACCCGACGCGCCGCCGGAGGATTCCGCCGACGCGGTGGAAATCCTCACCGTGCATTCCGCCAAGGGGCTGGAGTTTCCCATCGTGTTCGTGGCGGCGTTGCAGAAGGGCGTTGCGAGCGGAGTTCCGGTGGTGGCGTTTTCGCCGCGCGTCGGTCTGGGCGCGCGCTGGCGCAACCCGGCGGACGGCGGCGACAAAGACGACGTGTTTCAGCACGCTATTCGCGAGGAGCGCAAACAGCGCGAGGAGGAAGAGAGCAACCGGCTGCTCTACGTCGCGATGACGCGCGCCGAGCAGCATCTCGCGCTCACGTTCTCGGCTACGGCCAGGAAAACCGAGAACTGGGCGAAGCTGGTGTCCGAGAGCTTGCAATTGCCGCTGACGGAAACGGGCGACCGCGTGATCGACCGCGCCGCGCCGGATGGCAAAGCGTGGAAGCTGCGGCTGCTGGTGAGCGACCGCGCTCCGGAATTGCTCACGCGCGCCGAGGCGGCGCGGACTTCCGGAGCGGCGCCTCCGGCGGCCACATGGCTGGACGCGCCAGCGGTGAGGGAGCAGCAGGACACCAACGCGACAGTCACTGCGCTGGTTGAGTTCGCGCGATGCCCGCGGCGGTATTATCTGGGGCACTATCTCGGTTTCGATGGCCGTTCGCGCCGCGTCGCGGAAAGCGGCGAGGATGAGGGTCTGCCGGCGAGCGATCTTGGTACACAGGTACATGAGTTGCTGGCGGGCGCGGCGGTTGCCGATGCGGACGATGAAGCGTTGCGCCTGGCCGACAACTTCCGCAACAGCGCTCTGGGACGGCGGGCGGCCACGGCAGCGCGTGCCGAGCGCGAGTTCGATTTTCTGATGGCGGTGGACGACCTGGTGATTCGCGGGCAAGTGGACTTGTGGTTCGAAGAGGGGGGCGAGTTGGTGATTGTGGACTACAAGACCGACGCCATTAACCTGGCTGAAGCGCACCGACGCGCGCAGGACTACGCGCTGCAGCTTCGGCTGTACGCGATGGCCGTGGAACAGTTGACCGGCCGGGCCGCGGATCGCGCGTACTTATGTTTTCTTCGGCCCAATGCAACGGTCGAGATCGACCTGGCGCCATCGCTGATCGAATCGCCCAGCGAGGTGGTGCGCGAGTTTCAGGAAGCGCAAGACAGCTTGCAGTTCCCCTTGAACGAGGGGGAGCGCTGCCACGGCTGCCCGTTCTTCCGCGACCTTTGCCCCGCTACGGGGCTGAGGGCGGGTTGAGAAGAGGCGTTAGCACATAACCTGCCGGGCTTCGCCCGGCTGCGCCGATTGACAATCGGCGCGCAGGTTGGCAACCTGCCCCACAGACGATTTCTGCCCGTAAACGGAGGGTACGGTCTCATTAAATCAAACACTTACGTGAATTGCGTGGGGCGAAATCGCCCCACTACGGCCAACTTCCAGTATAGAGAAGCTTGGACCTGTCATTCCCGATTCGATTATCTCCCAGGAGGCTTTCGGACCGCCGGCCCAATCTGGCGTAAATGCCTGTAAGTAATTGATGATAAGATAGTTGTTGAAGTATGGTTAGTGGTGATCGGGAGTTTTTTAGATTCTGCGCAGAAGCCACTTGACGTCACACGCTGTATAATATACAGTGTGTATAGGACAGCATGTGATGCACACTAATGCAGCCAGTTCCGAACTCTTCGACAACCTGCGCCTGGAACTTCGCCGCGGATGCCTGGTGGTGGCGGTTCTGGCCCAGCTTTACACCGAACATTACGGTTACGCGCTACGCAAGGCCCTGGGCGACCAAGGGCTGGCGATCGACGAAAACACGCTTTACCCGCTGCTACGCCGGCTGGAAAGCCAAGGCCTGCTGGTCAGCCAGTGGCGGGAAGAGGAAAAACGAAACAAGCGCTTCTACCGTTTGTCTCCACTCGGGGAGGAAGTGCTACCAGACCTGCTGGCGGAGTGGCGAGAGATGAGCGCGGCCCTGGAACGGATTCTGGGCGACCGGGGTCTCGCAGCCGCTCCCGAATCCGGCAGCGAAAGTAAGGAGGAAAGATAGCCATGTCCGCAAAGAACACCGATCTTCTGGATCGTTACTTGCACGCAGTGAAGTTCTGGCTGCCGAAGGCGCAGCAAGCCGATATCGTCGCCGAACTCGGCGAAGATTTGCAATCGCTGGTGGAAGAGCGCGAAGCGGCGCTGGGACACACGCTGGGTGAAGACGACTTGGTCGCCCTGCTCAAGAAACGGGGTAGCCCGGCGAAGGTTGCCAGCAGCTACGTTCCGGAGCAGCGCCTGATCAATCCGGCGATGCTTCCGGTTTACTGGCTGGTGCTCAAGATTGTCCTGTTATGGGTGTATGTGCCACTGTTCGCCTTCATCTTCCTGGGTCCGGTGCTGACCGTCGCTCATCCCTGGGAGATGCTCTTGCGGTGCCTTGTCGAGTATTGGCGCGCCGCATTCATGACAGTGGGGATGGTCACGTTGAGTTTCGCGTTGATCGATCGTTACCAGGTCAAGTTCCAACGCGCCGACAACTGGGATCCGCGGAAGTTGCCCCGCGTGCCGGGCTCGCAGAATGCGGGGACGCGGTGGAACCACCTGGCGGGAGCTATCTTCGGCCTCGCGGCCGCGGCCTTCTGGGTATACCTGATGTGGCAGCGCAAGGAATTCTCCTTTCCCGGCGGATCCCGGCTTATCCTGGGTCCGGTCTGGGCGCAGATCTACTGGCCGGTTCTGGGCGTGACCCTGACGAGCGCGTTCTTCGACTTACTAAGCTCGCTCTACCCTCGCTGGTCGCAAGTCCGATCGCGAGTGCGTATTGGCATCGATGTCTGCGGGGTTATCATAGCGGCTGTCCTGCTCAAGGCCGGGAATTTCGTGGGGATCGTGGATGGGCATCTCTCAGCCGCGGATCTGGCCAACAGCGTCGCTTGGTTCAACGGCATGATCGGCTGGACGGCGATCGCAGCGATTGCGATTGAGATCGGCGACGCAATTCACGAAGCCCGCTTTCTGCTGCGCGGCAAGCGGGCGAAGCCGGCGGCGATTCCGAGCGCGATGTAACAGTAACACCCGGGTTCGCGAACGATTCGGCGCGGCGCATAGAGTTGGCGGGTCGGGGACCTGCCCCACCGTTCTTAAACAACCGAGTATTTCACAACCGACAAGGAGCTTTCGCATGTCAGACAACGCAGGAGTGGTGTATCTTGTCGCGGCTGCCGTGGCGGCCGCGGCTTCGGCAGCGGCTCAGCCGTCCGAGACGGAGATCCGGCAAATCCTGGTGGATCGCATCGACGTCCGGCACGTCAGCATCGGCATGGCGGCCGGGATCGTCACTCCGAAAGGCCGGCTGGTTGTTTCCTATGGCAGCCTGGATCGGGACGACCCCCGGCTGGTGAATGGCGACACGGTTTTCGAGATCGGCTCGGTCACCAAGGTGTTTACCACGCTGCTGCTGGCCGACATGGTTGTGCGCGGCGAGGTCGCCCTGAACGATCCGGTGAAGAAATATCTTCCGAGTAACGTGCGGGTAGCACAGATGGACGGCCGGGCGATCACTTTGGCGGATTTGGCGACGCACACTTCAGGCTTGCCGTTCTTCCCCTCGAACTTCCCGCCCGTTGAGGACCGCGCGGCTTACTCGGGATATACGGTCGAGCGGCTTTATGAGTCCCTGTCGAGTGAGTTGCCTCGCGCGCCGGGCGCGCGCTGGGAGTACTCGAACACAGGCGCAGGGTTATTGGGGCTGGCTCTCGGCCGCCGCGCAGGGATGGATTACGAATCGCTGGTGCGGGCGCGAATCACCGGTCCGCTCGGGATGGAGAGCACCGCCATCGCGGTCTCGGTTCAAATGAAGTCCAGACTCGCCGCGGGCCATGACGAGCAACTCGATGCCGCGCCGAGCTGGGACTTGCCCGCCCTGGCCGGAGCCGGTTCGCTGCACTCCACCGCCAACGATCTTCTCAATCTGCTCGCGGCATTCTTGGGTCACACGAAATCGCCGCTGGCGCCTGCAATGGCGGCGATGCCCGATACCTCGCGGTTCAACGAGCTGTACCAGCTCAGCCAGGCGCTCGGCTGGTTCGTCATCGGAAAAGAAGACGACCGGATCTTCGTCCATGAGGGCGGCACATTCGGATTCGCGAGTTACCTGGCTTACGACCCGAAGAACCGTACCGGCGTGGTAGTGTTATCGAACGCAGCCGCCGGCGTGGGCGACATTGCGCTTCATCTGCTACGGCCGAGCTTCGCGCTCGACGCGCCAAAGCCCCGCAAGCCGCATCGCGAGATTGCGGTGGATGCCAGTTTGTTGGATCGATATGCGGGCAGGTACGATGCAGGCAGCGGCTGGGTGTATGCCGTGACGCGCGAGGGCGACGCGCTGAGAATCCAGTTGCCAGCCGCGCCGAGGTTCCGCCTTTTCGCGGAGACCGAGCGGGACTTTTTTATCAAGGAAGCCGATATCCAAGTAAGTTTCGAGCGCGATGACAAGGACCGCGCGACCGGGCTGGTTCTGCACCTGTGGGGACTCAATCTACCTGCGAAGCGACTGGAAACGCCAAAATGAACGTCCATTGCGAGGCAAGGCCACCAAGCCGGCGGGAATGCCCTACGGGAATGCCGTATATGTCCTAAAAGTTACATTCTGCCGACCGATACTAACGCGGAGTGATATAGAATTGACTGGATCACTTACTAGCTATAGGGGCGAGTTTCGCGGAGGGGTTTGGTATTGGTAGCCGGGCCGGGCATGCCCGGCGCGTGGAGCGTTGGTAAGAAAAGCCGAGATGAATCTCGGCTCAGCAGACTTAGCCTGTGCCACGGGCAAGTACAGGAGGGATCTTAGATGGCGACAAAGTCACGTATTAAGCTCGCTGGCAGCGAGCGCAGGGCAATGGCGGGGGCGAAAGCGGGCAAGGCCGTGGACCCTGGCGACCAGATCGAAGTAACGGTTCGCATCCGGGGCCGCGCCCAGGCGTCTCCCGAAGACCTGATGAAGATCGGCGCGCAAAAGCCGGCGGAACGCCGCATACTGAGCCGCGAGCAATTCGCGGCGCAGTACGGGGCGGACCCGGCGGACTTCGCCAAAGTGGAGGCCTTTGCGCACGACCACGGTTTGGCGGTATCGGCGGCGAACGCCGGGCAGCGGACGATCCGGCTGAAAGGCTCCGCAGGCAGCTTGAGCGAAGCGTTCGGCGTGGAGCTGCGCCACTACGCAAAGGCCGGCGCGACGCCATATCGCGGCCGCACGGGCTCGATTTACATTCCGAAAGACCTGCGGGACATCATCGTCGGGGTGCATGGGCTCGACAACCGGCCGGTGGCGAAGCGGCATTCGCGGTTGCGTGGGTCGATTACAACCACGCCGCGAAAGGCAACCAAGGCTAAGGGGAAGGCTGCGCCCGCGAAGACGACTAAGAAGGCTGTGGACCCGAGTGTCACAGCGCCGCAGGTTGCCTCGCTCTATAACTTCCCGGCGGGGCTGACGGGCCAAGGCCAATCGATTGCGCTGATCGAGCTGAATGACGTGGATAACACCGGGAAGCCGACCGGCACGGGATACCAGACATCCGACCTGACGGCTTACTTCAAAGGTCTCGGGATCGCGGCGCCCACGGTGATAGCGGTGAGTGTGGACGGCGGGGCAAACGTGCCCGGGCCGGACGCAGACTCGGACGGCGAAGTGACGCTGGATATCGAAGTGGCCGGCTCGGTCGCGCCGGGGGCGGCCATCGTGGTTTACTTTACGCCCAACACGACGGCCGGCTTCATCGACGCGGTGAACCAGGCGGTCCAAGACACGGTACACAAGCCGAGCGTGGTATCGATCAGTTGGGGAGGACCGGAGGACCCGGACGGACAGGTGGATCAGCAGTTCACGCAGGGTTTGAACCAGGCGATTCAGGACGCCGCGCAATTGGGAGTGACGATTTGCTGCGCGGCAGGCGACAACGGGTCGCCCGATATGGCATTGAAGGGGTGGGACAAAAAGCCGCATGCCGACTTCCCTTCCTCGAGCCCGTTTTCGCTGGCTTGCGGGGGCACGAAACTGTCGGTTTCGGGCGGCGCGATCGCGAGCGAGGTGGTGTGGAACGAAGGCCAGAAGGGCGGCGCGGGCGGAGGCGGCGTCAGCAATTTGTTTGCGCTGCCTTCGTACCAGGCGAACACCAAGGTGCCGAAAGCGCCTAACGGCAGCGCCGGGCGCGGCTTGCCGGACTTGGCCGGCAACGCGGATCCCGACACGGGTTACCAGATTTTCCTGGCGGGGGCGCAGCAAGTGATCGGAGGCACCAGCGCGGTGGCGCCGCTGATGGCCGGCCTGATTGCTCTCATCAACCAGAGCCTGGCGCAGAAGACGCCGGGAGTTACCGCCGGTTTCCTGAACCCGCTCTTGTACGGCTCCGCGGCGGCGGCGTTCCGCGACATTACCACGGGCAACAATGACATCTACGGAAAGCTAAAAGGGTTGTACACGGCCGGCCCGGGTTGGGACGCGTGCTCGGGGCTGGGCGTACCCGACGGCGCGAAGCTGCTAGCCAGCGTGGTGTAACCGGGCAAACCTGGTAAGGGAAAAAGCGGCAAGGGCTAAAGCCCATAATGGCGGCATTTTGCGGCACGGTTGAAGCCGTGCCCTGACACAAGGCACCACGTATTGGGTCGGCGAGTGAGCCGATGAACCGCCGGCCTAGCCAGCGTGGTGTGACCGGCGCAAGATCCGGTGTGGGTCTGTCCCAAGTGTAAATTCCTCAAGGCTGGTACGTACTGACGATCACAGCCATGCCGCGTTTGGTCTATGCTTGTTGCAAGCGGTTCGCGCTCGGAGGGGCTGGATGTCAACACCGAAGGTACTCGTGGTTGATGACGAGCCTGCCATTTTGGGCCTGGTGTCGAAGGCGCTTTCCGCCCGGGGGTATGAAGTCCACGCGGCGTCCGATCCCAAGCGTGCATTGGAACTCGTGCGGGCCGCGCCGTGTTTCGATTTGGTGGTGTCCGATGTCATCATGCCCGAGATGTGCGGGCCGGAGCTGGTCCGAAAGATCACCGAGATGTGCCCCACCACGGCTGTCGTCCTGATGTCGGGGTACATCGCCGCCGAGGCGATTCCCCTGCGCGCCAAGTTCATCAGCAAGCCGTTCCGGATGACGGATCTGTGCTTTGCGGTAGAGGACGTGCTGGCTCTCGCCCTCGATGAAAGGGCGAAAGCCTCATGATCTTTGGCGCCCATGTAATCGTATACAGCAAGGATGCGACGGCCGATCGAACCTTCCTGCGGGAAGTCCTCGGGTTCTCATTCGTGGATGCCGGCCAGGGATGGCTGATTTTCGCGCTGCCTCCGGCGGAAGTGGCGGTTCATCCCGCTGAAGCGAATGGCCGGCACGAGCTCTATTTCATGTGCGACGATCTGAAGGCCGAGATATCGGCTCTCGAGAAGAAGGGCGTCCGGTGTTCGGAAGTGCAGGAAGAACGATGGGGGTCGCTGACCAGGATCCGGCTTCCGGCCGGAAGCGAGATGGGTCTCTACCAGCCGAAACATCCATCGGCATTGGCTCTCGGCAATAAGTAAACAAGGAGCGGCAGCCCAGGGCGAAGGAACTCCTGAGTTACGTTGGCGTTCGGCGGCGCCTAGGTCTTCGATAGGCAGAATTGGTTTGATCGAAAGGACCGCTCCCTATGGTCGCGGCTCCGTTGGAGGCGCGACGAATCGGCGATCAGGACTGCGGCGCGGCCGGGTGTGTCGGGGGAGTTCCCAGCACGTCGCGAATCTTTCGCGCCAGGGCTTCCCGGCTAAACGGCTTGGGAAGGAACTCGACGCCGGCCTCCAGTACGCCATGGTGAACCACGGTGTTGTCGGTGTAACCGGACAGGTAAAGCACTTTCAACCCGGGCCTGAGTTTGAGCAGATGGTCCGCCACCTGGCGGCCGCTCATGTTCGGCATCACCACGTCGGTCAGGAGAAGAGCGATCGGGCCGGCATGGGACTTGGCGATCTCGATGGCCTCGGCGCCGCCGGAGGCGGCCAGCACGGTGTGACCCAGTTTCCGCAGTATCTTCACTGTGAGATCGCGCACGGCTTCTTCGTCTTCCACCACTAAAATGGTTTCGGTGGACGGAGCCCGGTCCGCTTCCGCGGGGCCAACCGGAGGCAGGCTGGCCGTCTCGGCGACGCGCGGGAAGTAGAGCTTGAAGGTAGTGCCCTGGCCGGGCTCGCTATAAACCCAGATATCCCCGCCGAGCTGCTTGACCACACCGTACACGGTGGCCAGCCCGAGGCCCGTCCCCTTGCCCTTTTCCTTGGTGGTGAAAAACGGTTCGAAGAGGCGCCGGCGCGTCTCGGCATCCATGCCGTGGCCGGTGTCGCTGACGGCCACCATGACGAAGTCGCCGGGCTTGATGCCCATGTGCGTCCGCGCATAGTTTTCATCCAGGCGCACATTGGCGGTTTCCACGGTGATGCGGCCGCCCTTCGGCATGGCATCGCGGGCATTGAGCGCCAGATTGACGATCGCCTGCTCGATATGGTTCGGGTCCGCCTTGATGTTGCCGATGTCCGCCGGCAAGCTGAGAACCAGCTCGACGTCTTCGCCGATCAGCCTGCGCAGCATTTTCTCGGTGTGCACAACCGTGGCGTTCACATTCATCACGCAGGGCTGCATAACTTGCCGGCGGCTGAAGGCCAATAGCTGTTGAGTCAGCGCGGCGGCGCGGTCGGCCGCCTTGAGCACCTCTTCGGCGCAGCCGCGCAGAGGATCTAGCGGCGAAAGGTCGTCGAGGATCATCCGATTGTAGCCCGCGATCACGGTCAACATATTGTTGAAATCGTGCGCCACGCCGCCCGCGAGCCTTCCCACGGCTTCCATTTTCTGCGCCTGGAGCAGCCGGTCCTCGAGCTGCTTGCGGTTGCTGATGTCATTGACGAAGGCGATCGCGAACAGGCCCTCTACCGTCTCGACGTAGCTGAGGCTGATCTCGACCGGAAACTCGGTTCCGTTCTTGCGCCGGCCGGCGAGATCCATTCCAATACCCATTGGCCGCACCCGCGGCCGCGTGAAGAACTCTTCGCGGTCGCGTCCGTGAACCCGCCGCTTGGATTCGGGGAGCAGAATCTCGATTCGCGCGCCGAGCAGCTCCTGGCGGCTATACCCGAACATCTCCTCTGTCTTGGGATTGGCCAGAACGATGCGGCCGTTGCGGTCGACGCTCAAGATCGCTTGCGACGCCGACTCGAGCAACGCCATGACCAACTGTTCGCTTTCGCGCAAGAGAGTGATTGGGTCTCGGCGCTGGCTGGCGCCGCCCGCGGTGAGATCAGACATGGGCCCCCCGTTAGTGCTGTGCTGGTACCGATTCTAGCAGGTCCGGCGACGCGCGGCTCGGAAAAGGGGAGAGGTGAGGAAGAGGACGGTGGACTAAAGCAGGTTTTCCAAGAAAAGCCGAGATGAATCTCGGCTCAGCAGCCTGACAGGCCGCGCCACGGACGAGAGCTGTCAGGTTCGCAGGCCGGGGGCCTGCGCCACACGGCGCCATTCGTCTTCGAGGATGCTCCAGGTGGCCAGGTCGAGCCAGCGGGCGCCGATGAGCTCGGCGTGACGCAGCACGGCCTCTTTGGTGAAGCCGAGGCGCTCGGGGATGGCGCTGCTCCGGTGGTTGCCGACGGCGCATTGGATCACCACGCGGTGCAGGCGCATCTCGTCAAAAAGGTAATGCAGCATCCCGGAAACGCAGCGGGTGACGATTCCCTGCCCCTGGCGGCGGGATTCGATCCAGTAGCCGAGGCTGCAAGCGCGGTTGGCCCAATCGATGGCGTGGCAGCCGACCGAGCCGGCGAGCGAGCCATCGATCCAGATGCCGCATTGCGGGCCGCGGTTATCGGCCCATTGCGGGCTCACCACGTCTTCGATGAAGTGGCGCACATCCTCGGCCGAATGAGTGCGGTCCACCCACGGGAGCCACTCGCGGAGATAGGCGCGGTCGCGGTCGGCGGCGGCGAACACGGCCTCGGCATCGCACGGCTGGAGCAATCTGATTTCGATGCCCGGCGCTATGGCGCGGCGGAAGATGTGGGGATCGGCGGTCATGGGTTCAATCGCGGTGCGGGGATGCGCGACCAGGGGTCGCGCGCGGACGAGGGCGTCCGCCCCACAGGCTGAAGCCCACGCCGCTCATGAGGTGCCGGAAGGCTTCTGCGGATTGCGCGACCTGGAGATGGCCGGCAATTCCGGCGTGTCCGGCTGCACGTATTCCGTGAGCCCTGCCTGCAACAAATCGAAAGCGGTCTCCGGATCGTCGGCGTACTGGAACAGGTTCAAGTCCTCGGCGCTAATGGTGCCGTATTTCACCAGCGCCTCGAAGTTGATAATCTCCTTCCAATATTTCGAGCCGTAGAGCACCACGGTCACCTTCTTGGCGAGCTTCTGGGTCTGGGTGAGGGTGAGGATTTCCATCATCTCATCCAGCGTGCCGAAGCCGCCGGGAAAGACCACCAGCGCCTTGGAGAGGTAGGCGAACCAGAACTTGCGCATGAAGAAGTAGTGGAACTCGAAGCTGAGCTCGGGCGTGATAAACGGATTCGGGAGCTGCTCGAAGGGGAGCCCGATGTTCAGGCCGACGGTCTTTCCGCCAGCGTCCGCGGCGCCCCGATTCGCGGCCTCCATAATGCCGGGACCGCCGCCGGAGCACACCACGAAACGATACGTGCCGTTGGTGAATTGGGCGGCCCACTCGGTGAGCTTTTTGGCCAGCGTGCGGGCGTCCCTGTAATATTGACCCAGTTCGCTCTCCTCACGCACGCGCGCCGAGCCGAAGAAGACGACCGTATCGCGAATCTTCTGACGGCGGAAGTGAGCCAGCGGCTCGAGGAATTCCGAGAGGATGCGGATGGCCCGCGCGTCCGGGCTGTTCAAGAACTGCTCGTTGAGATACGCGACCGGATGGCGGTCGCCATTGGGGGGCTTTTGATTATTCATCGCTGTTCTAATCGATCGACTCTTTTCTTCAATTCCCGTAGGGTCTTCAGCATTTCCGGCAGCTTCTGGAAGGCGGTGATGGCGCGCAGCCAGTCACCGGCATCGAAGGCGGGCGAGCCGGACACGCGCGCGCCGGGAGGAACGTCGCCGCCGAGGCCGCTCTGCGCATAGACGATGGCGCCCTCGTGCACGGTGAGGTGGCCGGCTGAACCGGCCTGTCCGGCGAGGAGGACGTTGCGCTCGAGGGTGGTACTGCCGGCAAGTCCGGTCTGGGCGCAAATGATGTTGTCCTCGCCCACCACGCAGGCGTGGCCGACCTGCACCAGGCTGTCGATTTTCGCGCCACGCCGGATGCGGGTCTCGCCAATGGTGGCGCGATCGACCGAGGTGAGGCTCTGCACTTCGACATCGTCCTCGACGATGGTCACGCCGGATTGAACGATCTTGGCGTGGGTTCCATCGGCGCGCTTGGCAAAACCGAAGCCGTCGCCGCCCACCACCACGCCGTTCTGCAGGATCACGCGGTTGCCGATTCGGCAGAACTCGCGCACGGCGGCGTGAGAATGGGCCAGAAAATCGTCGCCGATCTCGACGCCCTCGTAAATTACAACGTGCGGGTGCAGGACGGCATTGCCGCCGATCTTCACCCGTTCGCCGACCACGGCAAACGGGCCGATGGAGGGGTTCTCGCCGATTACGGCGCTGGCAGCGACCGAAGCCAACGGGTGAACCCCGCGGGCGGGCCGTGGCGGCTGGTAGAACAGCGCCAGGGCGCGGGCGAAATCGAGGTACGGGTTCGCCGAAAGCAGGCAGGCGATGTCGGCGCCGGCGAGCGGCTCGGCGGCCAGAATCGCGCTGGCGCGCGTCTGCTTGGCCTTGGCGGCGTATTTGGGATTGGCCAGGAACGTGATGTGGCCAGCCCCGGCTTGTTCCACGGTAGCGACGCCGGTGATCTCGATTTCGCCCGAGCCCGCCAGACGGCAGCCTAAGGCCTCGGCCAGAGTGTTTAGCTTCATAGGACGGTTTGCGGTTAACCTTCAGCGTACACCGGCTCGAATGCGCGCGGGCCGGGAATAAGAAACCATGCGAGCAGCGGATGTCAAGAAAAGGATCTGCCGATTTTACAAGGCGATAAAAATTGGTTGACATGCCGATTACAGCCTGTTACTCTCCCAACATTCCATGATGAAAATTTGCCCCGTTGCTCCCTTCAAGATCCTCCTCGTCGACGACAATCCGGACGGGCTTTTGGTGCGGCGCCTGCTGCTCGAAGAGCTCGGACTGGAGGTGGAGACGGCGCAGAACGGCGAAGAAGGGCTGCGGCGATTCGAGTGCGGGCGGTATGACATAGTGGTTACGGATTATCGCATGCCGCGCATGGATGGCATCGAGATGATCCGCAGAATCCGCGCGCGGAACGCGGCGGCGCGCATCATCCTTCTATCGGGCTTTGTGGAACCGTTGGGGCTGAACGAGCGAAACACGGGCGCGGATGCGGTGATTGCCAAGACGTCGGGCGAGCCGGCCATGCTGGCGCGCTCGGTGAAGCGGCTGCTGAACCGGGCGCCGGCGCGCAAGCCGGCGGGTTCGGCGCGCGCCACAGCCGCGGCGCGGGTCGCGGCGCTCTAAAGAATCCCCGCGAACCAATCCCATGCATCGTTTTCCGCGGCCGGTGGCAGCCCTGCTGCTGGCTGTGGCGGCGCTCCGCGCGGCCGATCGCCGTCCGGCCCAGCCAAAACCGTCCGCCGCGGTGCGCCGCTGGATGAAGGGAATGACGCTGCGCGACGAAGTGGCGCAACTGGTGTTCGTGCCCTTCCCGGGCGCGGCTCCTCACACGCGCTCGCGCGAGTACGTGCGATTTCTGCGGCTGATCCGCGACGTCAAGGTGGGCGGCCTGATCCTTGTCAACACCGCTAACGGCGGCCGTACGATCCAGCACGCCGAGCCGTACGCGCTGGCCGCGTTTCTGAACCGCGTGCAGCGCATCGCCAAAGTGCCGCTGCTGGTGGGCGGCGATTTCGAGCGCGGCGCCTCGATGCGGGTGGCGGGCACCACCGTGTTTCCGCACGCGATGGCTTTCGGCGCGGCGGGCGATGCTGAGTTTTCGCGTTTGGAAGGCCAGGTGACGGCGCGGGAAGCGCGGGCGCTGGGCGTCGACTGGGTGTATTATCCGGTTGCCGACGTGAACATCAACTCCGACAACCCGGTCCTCAACATCCGCTCGTTCGGCGAAGACCCGCGAGCCGTGGCGGCGCAGGTGGCGGCTTTCATCGAGGGCGCGCATGCGGATCCCCGCAACTATGTGCTGACGACGGCCAAGCACTTTCCGGGTCATGGCGACACGTCGGTGGACAGTCACCTGAACCTCGCCACCATCCCCGCCTCGCGCGAACGGCTGGAGAGCGTGGAATTGGTGCCATTCCGCGCCGCCATCGCCGCCGGGACGGACGCGGTGATGACGGCTCACGTGGCGGTGCCGGCGCTGGCCCCGCCGGACTTGCCGGCCACTCTCTCTCCGGCCATCCTGGCGGGCCTGTTGCGCGGCGAACTGGGGTTCCAGGGCCTCATCGTCACCGACGCGCTGGACATGGGCGGTATCGTCAAGGGATTTCCGGCGGGCGACGCGGCCGTCCGCGCGATCGAAGCCGGCGCCGACACTCTGCTGATGCCGTCCGATCCGGAGGCCGCCATTCGCGCGGTGGTGGCGGCGGTGGAGAAGGGCCGCATCAAACGCCAGCGCATCGAGGAAAGCGTGGCCAGGATTCTCGCCGCAAAAGAAAAGGTCGGGCTGGACCGCAAACGTTTTGTCAACGTGGAGGCGCTGGGCGACCTGATCAATTCGCCGGAGGCCAATGAAATAGCGCAACAGGTGGCCGAACGCGCGATTACGCTGGTGCGCAATCAGGGCGGCGCCGGCGGCACCGGAGGCATGCTTCCGCTGGCCGCTCCGGAGCGGGCCTGCTTCCTGGCGCTGGCGGAGAGCCGGGACTCGAACGAGGGGCAGACCTTTTCGCAAGAAGTGCGGGCGCGCCTGGCGCAGGCCACGGTGACTATGCTCGATCCATCGCTATCGCGCGCGGATGTGGACGCAGCGCTGGCGCGGCTGACGCAATGCGACACCTACGTGGTGGCGGCCTTCGCGTCGGTGACTGCATACCAAGGCTCGCTCGGCCTGGGCGGCGAGCTGCCGCACGCGATGGAAACGCTCGCCAGTTCGGCGAAACCACTGGCGCTGGTGGCGCTCGGCAATCCCTACCTGCTGCGCAGTTTCCCGGCAGTCACGGCATATCTGGCCACGTTCAGTAATGTAGCGCCCTCGGAAACGGCGGCAGTGAAGGCGCTATGGGGCGAAATCGATATTCGCGGACACTTGCCGGTCTCCATCCGCGGCCTGGCGGCACGCGGCGATGGCATTCAGGTGAAAGCCTCCCGGCCGGCCGGCAGCGCGGTTCAGTAGTGCCCGTCAGAGAATGGCCTTGCTCTTTCCGAAGTGAAGCACGCACTCGTGCGCCGCGAAAGTGGGTGCGCAAGGACACCTATGCCACGGCCTTGGCGGTCAGGAGTTTCGCGTAGCCCTGGTCGCTCTCCCCGATATGCTGTTTTAGCCAATCGTCCACGAAGCTCAGAAGGCGGACGCTGATCCCGATCTGCCCGCTTTGAAATTCCCGGTAGAAGTGCTGGACATGCCGCGTTAAGTCGTCGTGTTGCGCCTTGTGGGCCGCGTAGCCGGGATAGCCGTGAAGCTGCATCAGCCGTTCTTCGTAGGCAAAATGGGCGGCGGTGTACTGCACCAAACGGGTCAGGATCGCACCCATCCGTTCTTTACCCTGGCCGACGCTCATGGCAGCATAAAGCTCCGCCCCGATGGAAAAAAGCCCCTGATGCTGGGCGTCTATGCTGGCAATGCCAGTGCTGAATTTGTCGTTCCATTCGAACATAGTAGTGGTATCGGCGCATCCGGGCGAAACTTTAGCGCACCTGATCGTTAAATGCAGTCGCGTGTTTCCGGCGGACGGCCGAGGCTTCGCGGCAGGCCGGGCCTGGCATGCTCCAGCCCCCAACGACCGGCGGCGCGGCGAACCAGCGTCCGACCAACTTCGGCGGAGCACGTGCACTGATCCGGCGGCGTGCCCCGTCTGGCGCTCTTAAGTGGTTCGAACCGGGAGGATTGTGCGGCCTTGGATTGTGCGAAATCCGCACATGCGTGTGACCGCCGGTCGACACTGCGGCCGTTCACGTCCCGAGCTAACGCCTGCTATAATCGGGATTTACCAGTGCCAGCGAGACGCGTCCCCGATTGCCCATGAAGTGTATTCCAGTAATCATCTTCTGCTCGGCGGCCCTATACGCCGCCGATTTCGTGAATGGCCAAGCCGCCCGCGCCGTGATCGGCCAGGTGACTTTCACGACCGCCGACCCGAATTCCAGCAACACGGTGCTCGGGGCGGCTAACGGCATCGCCTACGCAGCCAACACGCTGTTCGTGGCGGACTCGAATATTCTCGGGGCGGCGCCGGTCAACAATCGCGTGCTGATGTTCCAGAATCTGTCCAGTCAACTGCCGGGGGTGACAGAGGAACTACCCTACCTGACGACTTGCCCGGTCTGCGTGGGGACGGCGACGGTGGTGCTGGGCCAGCCGGATTTCATCACCGATACGATCGATGTGGTCGCCACGCCGAACAACCTGCGCTTGCCCACGGCGCTGGCGTCCGACGGCGTCCACCTGGCGGTGGCGGACACCTACCACAACCGCGTGCTGATCTGGAATCACCTGCCCACTTACAGCAACGCTCCGGCGGACGTGGTGGTGGGGCAGGCGAATTTCTCCGACTGGCTGTCGCTGCCACTGACCACGCCGCCCACCGCGAGTTCGCTGCGCGCGCCGCAGGGCGTGTGGATCCAGAACGGCAAGCTGTTTGTGGCGGACACGCAGAACAACCGGGTGCTGATCTGGAATTCCATCCCCACCAGCAACGGCGTTGCAGCCGATGTCGTGGTGGGCTTTCCCAACTTCACCACCTACAGCGCGGCGGCGGTGGCGAACCAGTCCACCAGCGCCACCGCCTCCAACCTGCAGGACCCGGTCTCGGTAACTTCCGATGGCACGCACATGTTCGTCAGCGACCTCGGTTACAACCGGGTGCTGATCTGGAATTCCATCCCCACCAGCAACGGCGTAGCGGCCGACGTGGAGATCGGCCAGCCGGACATGGTGAGTTCCATACCGGATAACGCGTACAGCGGATCTCCGGCGACCACGGCCGGGTCGACGGATGTGGAAACCCCGGTGCTCTGCCCGACGCCCAACGGCACGGACAGCAACAATGCCCCGACCTATCCGGGCGCGTGCCTTGCCACCCTGAGCTTTCCGCGCTTCGCGCTTTCCGACGGCACGCGGCTGTTCATTGCCGATGGCGGCAATGATCGCGTGCTGGAGTACGAACACGTGCCGACACAAAATGCCGTGTCCGCCGATATCGTCCTTGGCGAACAGGGCGGCCAGATCGATCAGGCAAGCAACGCGGCCGACTCCATGAACACCCCGACCTCGCTGGCGTGGGACGGGTCGAGCCTGTACGTGGCCGATCCGTACAACCGGCGCATCACCGTTTACACGCCGCTGCCCGTCAACCTCCCTTACCAGGCGGTGGTGAATGCCGCCAACCTGGTGGTCACCGCCACTGGGACGATAACCTTCGGCGGCTCAATCCACGATGGCGATGTGCTGACCGTTACCATCGGCTGCGGGGGGGGCCAGGGCTGCCTATCCACGAATACCCAGACTTACAACTACGAGGTACAGGTCACCGACGCCATGGCGGATGTGATCAACAATGTGGTGGCGGTGATCAATTCGCAAAACGGGGGCGATCCGAACGTGGTCGCCAACGCGGACACGGGCGATTCCGAAGTGGTCCTCACCGCCAAGGTTCCGGGACCGAACGGCAACAGCATCAGCTTTTCCACGAGCGAGTCAACCGGGGCGCTCCTGCAAGCCAGCATCTCCGGCGACGGCAAATTGAGCGGCGGCGGCGGCGCGGCCAACGTCGGGCCCGGCTCGCTGGTCAGCATATGCGTCAGCACCTGCGCCACGGTCGGCGCCAACTCCAGCCCGCCGTTCACGTTCGGCCCCAACACGGTCGTGGCCGACCAGACGAAGCCGACGTTGCCCACCCAAATGGGCGGCGTCGAACTGTATCTCAACGGCATTCAGGCGCCGCTGCTTTACGTTTCCCCGACGCAGATCAACGCTCAAATCCCATGGGAGATGACCAACACCACCAGCATTAACGCCTACGTGCGCTCGGTGATGAGCGACGGCAGCATTCAGGTGACGTCGCCGGTGGCGGTGTCGATCGTCCCGGCAAACCCGGGCGTGTTCTCGCAGAATCCGTCCGCCAATGGGTATGGGACGCCGCGGATAGCTTGGGCCTATCACGCGTTGAGCCAGGCGCACGGCGTGGTCTCGGTCGACGGCGTTGCGGGAGCCGGAGACACCGAAACCATCACGATAGGCAGCCGTACCTACAACTACACCACAGCGCCAGGCGACACGCTGGATAGCATCCGCGACAGCCTGGTGGCCCTGATCAACACCGATCCGCAGGTCACTGCCTACGCGTCGACGGAGTTCGACCGCATCGTCCTGCTGGCCCGCGTGGCAGGTCCCGATGGCAACGGTATTGTTTATGGCGCCAGCGCCTCGGCTGGCGCGACCGAGACCATGACTGTCCTAGGCGGCTCGCCGTCCGTTCTCTGTTGCGCCAATATCGCGGGCGCGCCGATCACACCGGAGAACCCGGCTGCCGCCAACGAGATCATCTATGTCTACGCTACCGGCCTGGGACTGCCGGTCGTCTCGCCCCTCAACCAAGGCCTGATCACCACGGGTTCGATATACCCGTACGGTTCGCCGCCGACGGTGCCTCCCGACCTCCCCTGCTGTTTTGTTTCGGCCATAGCCGGCGGCAGCTCCGCCGACGTGCTGAGTTCCACCTTGATACCGGGATCGGTCGCCAATTTCCTGGTGGAGTTGCACCTCAGCCCCACCCTGGTAACCAAGTGGGACACGGTCCTCACCATCGCCCAGGGCGTATATGTCAGCTACCCGGTGACGATTCAGGTGCAAGGCTCGGGCCAATAAACGCAGCGCGGCAGCAAGAAAAGAAAAGCCGAGACGACTCGCGGCTCAGTAGCCTGGCAGGCCGCGCCACGACTTCAATGGTAGAGGCGCCGCACCCGATCGCGGACCGCGGCCGGCACCAGGTGCTCCCAGTCATCTCCGGCGGCGATCCGCTGCCTCACTTCCGAGGCCGACACATGATCGAACTCGCCATCCAGTTCCAACCGGCCGACGGCGTGAGCGAGCCGTGGCGGCGGGGCGTACTCACCGCGGCGCGCCGCCACCAGCAGGCTGAATTCCTCGAGCATTTTTTCGATCGCTCCCGGCACGCCGTAGTCCCAGTGAACGATGCGCTCCGCGGCGTCGCGCCCGCATAACATCGACACGCGCACGCTACCCCCATAAGCAACACGGCATTCCCGCGCGATCTCGATGAACAGCCCCCCCTCTGCGTACGCCACGGAGAAGGACGGGGAACCGGCGGCCAGCGCCAACAGCAAAGCCGCCCGCGCTTCAATCCCCGCGCCCGAGTATTGCTTGTGCGGAAAACTTCGCGGCAACACGAACACCACTTCGTCAACCCGGGCCAGGGCTGCGCGCGCCAGCGCCAGATGCGCCACCGTAACGGGATTAAAGGCGCCCGGCAGAATGCCGATATGCGAAGGCAGGTTTGGCGCGCGGTGTAGGAACTCCACGGAGCGGTACCTTCCTCCCAGAAGATAACACGGTCCGATTGCGCCACAACCCCCAAATTAACGGCGTGCGCGCCGGCGAGTGTGTATTCTGACGCACGCCTGTGGCAAATTGACCGTCGAGGTCTGCAAAAACACAAAGGGCGCGGAATGTTCCGCGCCCTTCGCCCAGACACCAGGACCAGAGGTTTGCAGCAAGAGAACTCAAGCGGCGTCGGCCAGGAACTCGTCGGTCGCGTCGCCGGGATCGGAATCGAATTCGTGACGGTCGGCAGCTTCCTGGCAGGTAATGCAGTATTTGGTCCAGGGCACCGCATCCAGACGCTTGGGCTTGATCTCCTCGTCGCAATGCAGGCAGGTTCCATAACTGCCGTCGCCAACGCGCGCCAGCGCACTCTTTACCTGGCGCAGCAAACTGGACTCGCGGTCCAGCGTGCGAATGGCGAGTTCACGTTCCCCGGCTAATTGCACTTCATCGAGCGCATCGGGCGATTTTTCGATCGCAATGTCGTCGCGTTTCCGCAACCCTGCCGCAAGTTCCGCCTGCTTGGCTTCCAGCATCCTTTTGTATTTTTCCAACTCTGTCCTGTTCATGGTCCATCTCCCTTCAGCCAATGGTCGCTTTCCAGCTCGCTTCCGTTGGCCGATCCCCCGCGGCAACTAAATAGACGGCAAATGCCGTCAAAAGTTTCACCACGGCCAATCCCTCATTAGGGCTACCTTGCCGCCTCACTGCCTGAGCAGCGGCCAGATGAGTCGATACTCAGCAACCTTAATGCCAAATTAACCTGCTCCCCTTTGCGCTCAAACAAAGGGCCTTAATCGTACCCGTTCTCTAATCGGCTGAATCGAAAAAATCTTCAGTGCCTGTGAACGCAGTTTCTGACGCCGCCCCCTACAGGCGCTTGGCGCGCTGCAGCGCCCAATCTGGCGCACCGCCGGTGGAGTCCGGGAACGCGCGCCGACCCACGGCGCGAGCGCTCCGGACGGAGCAACGTTCCTTTTTCTCAACGGATTGGCGCAGCTTGCGGGGCTCGATTCGCCGTTCTGCCGGCCGGAGCTACCAGCATCGGCCGGAGACCGCTTCCCTGCGCGATTGCGGAAACCGCGCTTCTACGATTGGATGCGGAAACCCGCCCGCGGATTCAGTATACACCTACCCGCAACTGCGCCAAACCCTCGGGAAGCAGCGCCTCAAGCCGCGTCCTACAATATTGAGTTCGCCCCGGCAGGAAACCACGTCGCGGCGACGAATTCATGCGCTTGCCAACCGAAACCCGCGCCCGCGTTTGCGCCGCCGCGGCTACCGCCTTTTTCCTGCTGTCGGGAATGGCCTTTATCGGCAGCCTGGGCATCGAAGCGGATGAGGCGCTGCCGGCTGGCCCGCTCTATCAGCCCAAGTATTGGTATTACGCCTGGCACTTCGGCCACGCCCGCGTTCCGCTCATGCACATGAGCTACCTGGGCACGCTCAAGACGTGGTTGTGGCGCCCCATTTTTCAATGGTGGGGCACTGGCGTATGGCCCTTGCGCTTCCCCGCTCTGCTGGCCGGCGCCGCCAGCATCTGGATCTTCTACCGCTTCCTGCGGGCGACGGCGGGTACGCGCGCCGCCGTGATTGGATGCGCCATCCTGGCCGCCGATTCCCAGTACCTGCTGACGACGGTTTACGACTGGGGTCCGGTGGCGCTCCAGCATCTGCTGATCGGCGCCGGCCTGTTGCTGCTGGTGAAGTTCCACCGTTCGTCGAACGCTCTCTGGCTGGCCGCGGGCTGCTTTCTTTTTGGCTTGGCGCTTTGGGACAAAATGCTGGCGATGTGGATGTTGTCGGGGCTGGCGATCGGCGCCCTGGCAACCGTGCCGCGCCAGATCCTGGCGGCATGGAGCTGGCGGCGCCTGGCGATAGCCGCGCTGGCTTTCCTCGCCGGCGCGCTTCCGGTGGCGCTCTCGGGCATCCACGATCATTTCGCCGCATTGCGCGAGAACGCCGGACGCACCGTAAACGAGGTGCCCGGCAAGATCGCCATGCTCCGGCGCACCATCACTGGTGAAGGCCTCTTCGGCTACATGTTCGCCGAAGATGCGCAGACCCCCACGCCACGCGACGCCGGCAACCTGGCCGAGCGCCTCAGCGCCGAAACCTCGGAGCGCTTCGGCCATCCGCGGCGCAGCCTGCAGCTTTACGCCTTGCTGCTGGCTCTCGCGCTGACGCCGCTGGCGCGCGGCCGGGACCTGCGGGCCATCTTGTTCGCGGTCATTGCGATGGCGGTCGCCTGGATCCAGATGGCCACCACCCCCACCGCCGGGGGCAGCGTGCATCACACGATTCTGTTGTGGCCTCTGCCGGCGATGGCGATGGCGGTCTCCTTCGCCGCGGCCTCGCGCCGGCTGGGCCGTGCCGGAATTCCGGCAGTTGCCATCATGTTGGCAGTGTTGGTCACCTGCGAGGTTTTGGTCACCAACGAATACTTCTGGAAATCGATCCGCAACGGCGGCAGCCACACCTGGACCGACGCGGTGTTTCCGCTCGCCGACGATTTGATGGCGATGCGCCCGGCCGCGGTCTACTGCGCCGACTGGGATATCTTCGAGAGCCTGCGCCTGCTCGACCGCGGCGCCTTGCCGCTGCGCAGCGGGATGGACCCGTCGCCGGCCCCGGACATGAGCCCCGCCGACCGCCAGTGGCTGCTGGGCATGATCGCCCGGCCGGACGCGGTCTGGGTGACGCACGTACCCGACTTCGAGTTCTTCCCCGCCGTCCGTCCGAAACTGGACCGTTTCGCCGCCGCCGCGGGGTTTGAGCACCGGGTGATCGAGGTGATACCCGACACGCACGGCCGCCCGACCTTCGAGTTATATCGATTCGAGAAACAGCCGTAGGGGCCGGGCATGCCCAGGGCATGCCCGGCCCGCAACACGTGCGTGCCCGACGGTTGGCCGTTCGGGGACCAGCCCCACCTATTTAGCGGCAAACTCCACCGCGGCTACGGTGTTCTCCCACGACATGGCCAGGCTGCCTTGACTGCCATCCTTGGTCAGCTTGGTCAGCGCGATGGCGAACGTCTCGACCGGAGCGGCGGGCTTGCTCAGCTTCATGACCACGCGGCCGAGATCCTCGGCGGGGTCCTCGGTGGTGCTGCCGTCTTCGTGAATGCCCCACTGTCCGGTTTGCTTGTTGACGATCAGTGTCCACTGCTTCTCTTCCGGCAGTACGTAAATTGAGTAGTCGCCCTTGGGCACCGCCAGGCTGCCGATCGTCAGGTCCAGGTCGGTGTGCAGCAAGGTGGCCTCGTTGGCGCCGGCGCGCCATACCTGGCCATACGGGACCAGTCCGCCGAGGATCTGGCGGCCGTGCATGGAGGGCGCGTGATAACTGATGCGAATTTCCTTGCCTCCGAACGCAACCATCGTGGTTGCGACTGGGCTCGTGTATTGCGGCGGTTGAGCCAGGGCAACGCTTGCGGCCAGGCAGCAGATCCAGGTGCGCGTCATTTGGTTCCCGCTTTCGTGATGAGTATATACCGAACCGGCCGCGGGCGGCTTGCAACCGGGTGCGCACTGGGGCATGGTAAGAGGAGATGTCATTCGAGCTTTTGCGCGGCATGGTGGGGATCATCGGCATCGGCTGCGCGCACATGCTGGCACGCGCCCTGGTGGGCGTGCGCAAGGGCCGGTCAAAACGGTCGTACCTCTACGGGTGGGTGCTGCGCACCGTCATCTGCCTCGGCGCCGTGGCGTTGCGGCACTCGCTCGATCTCACGGATCTGGCGATCTGGGGCCTTGCCGCGGCGGCATTCGCGGCGGGATGGTGGGATGCCTCGCGCGAGAGAAAAGTCGAAGACCTGACGCACCAGATGTTCCCCGAGGACGACAACAAGACGTAGTTCGCCGTGTTCCGGCAGCCGGTCCGGGCCGCTGCCGGTCTTCAACCGTGCTGGAAAGTACCGATGTACGATTTAAATCGTTGACATACGTTTTAAATCGTTGTAGGATTCCTTCAAATGGCACTCACCCGCTTGGATCGCGATCAAAAGTTTCTGCCGCTACCCACCGACGCTGAAATCGACATTCTGGCCGTTCTCTGGCGAATGGGACCGGCGACGGTGCGCGAGGTCCACCGAGAACTCGGCAAAGACTGTGGCTACACCACCACGCTGAAGCAGATGCAATTGATGATGGAGAAGGGCCTGCTGATCCGCAGCGA
>Ga0326727_10001423_pt1 | contig 88553 bp, 82 predicted proteins | sample MB2enrmetagenome_FD_207643 | JGI IMG/M metagenome (GOLD analysis project Ga0326727, IMG submission 207643) | Lab enriched peat soil microbial communities from McLean, Ithaca, NY, United States - MB29MY | ecosystem: Environmental > Terrestrial > Soil > Wetlands > Peat | place: USA: New York...
CATGACGCGAAAGAGCCTCGACAGAGTGTCTGGCAATGAAAGCAGCCCGCTGTTATATGCCAAAACTATGATCTGAATCCGACGACTCACAGGTAGCGGTGCGGAGGCTTGCGCACGAAGGCGTGAGACAAAATCAATCGTGAGCGGCGAATACAAGGTAGAAAGTTCAATAATCCACGCTGGTGGCTTTTCCATCGCCACGATGATACTATCCGCCCATTGGATAAGGTCGTCAGGTTGAACAATCTCCTCTTCGATAGCCGCAAGGAGAATAGCGCATTGTTCAGGGAGAGTCATGGCGCGCTAAAATCCGGCATCCCTCCATCACGCGCCGCAGACGCGGTGGTACAGCTCCTGGTAGCGCGGCACAATGGCGTTGGCGGAAAACAACTCGCGCGCCCGGACTTGCGCGGCGCGGCCCAGTTCGCGGCGGCGAGCGGGATTGCCCATCAGCCCTTCCACCGCGGCGGCCATCGCCGCAACGTCGCCAAAAGGAACCAGCATTCCGCTGATGTTTTCCTCCACCACTTCCGGGATTCCGCCGACGCGCGATGAGACGCTCGGACAGGCAAAACTCATCGCCTCCAAAATGCTCAGGCAAAACGTCTCCAGCTCCGAGGTGAAAATCCCCAGATCGGCCGCTTGCAGCCAGTCCTCGATGTCGAGCACCTTCTCCCGCACGATGACGCGGTCCTCCAAACCGAGCCGCCGCACCGGCTCCTGGAACGGCGCGAAGCTGTCGCCGGCCAAAATGAGCAGTTTGAAGTTCTCGCGCGGGCGGATGCGGGCGGCGGTTTCCAGGAGCAGGTCAATGCGTTTGGGCGCGCGCAGGTTGGAGGCATGAAAGAGAAGGACTTCGCCGCCCAGGCCCAGGGAGCGCCGGACCTCCTCCCGCGAACGCCCCGGCCGGCGCGGCTCAAAAAAATTATATATGACTTCGATGGGCTGCGTGACTCCCAGCACGTCCCGCGTTTCCTGGCGCAGGTAGTTCGAGACGGTGGTGATGGCGTCCGAGCAGGCCAGGGCGTGGCGGATGGCGGGCGCGTAACCGGGATCGCGGCCAAGCAAGGTGGTGTCGGTGCCGTGCAACGTCGTCACCACGCGCGGCTGTTGTTGGGGCGGCAACATGTCGCGCGCCAGGAGGGCGGCGGTGGCGTGCGGCACCGCGTAATGCACGTGCAGCACGTCCAGTTGATGGTCGCGGGCGGTCTCGGCCATTTTTACCGAGAGCGGCAGCGTGTAGTCCGGGTATTTGAACAGCCCGTAATCGTTGATGACGACCGGATGGAAAAACAGGCGCGGCGCGTCCGCCGGCAGGCGGAAGGGGCGCTCGTAGCCGATGAAATGCACTTCCTCGCCGCGCCGGGCCAGTTCCTCGCCCAGGGCCGACGCCAGAATGCCGCTGCCGCCCACCGAGGGATAACAAGTGATGCCGATTTTCAAAGGGCGGCCCATGTCAAGTTAAAAGCGCCGCGCGCCGCGGCCCAGTTGCGCGAGCGAGCCGACGACCACCGGATCATTCGGAAACAGCGCGATGGCATGGCCCACCCCGGCCCGCAATCCCTGAAACCGCGCGCGCGCCAGTTGCAGCTCCACGTAAGGACGGGCCTGAACCTGTGAAACATGCGCCTCCATCGCCGCCGTCCAGGCCGCGATAATTTCCGGCGCGGAAACGTCCATCAAGACGGGCGTGACGCCGGGCGGCTCCGCGTCCGGGGTCACGGCGTAGAAAAAAAGCTGCTCGATGGCGTGAGGAGGGAGGCGCCGCAATTCTTTCACGCCGCCGTAGCGGGCCAGCCTGGCGGCGTCGCGCGCCAGGCGGCCGAGGCGCGGGTGATCGGGATGCTGGTTTTCCACCGTGCTGGGCGCGAGCACGATGGCGGGGCGGATTTGCCGGATCAGGCCCGCCAGCTTGATGGCGTGGGCGGCGCGCACTTCCAAATGTCCATCGCCGTCCAGTTCGATGAATTGAAGGGTCGCGCCGAGGAGCGCCGCGGCCTTTTTCGCCTCGGCTTGGCGTTGCGCGGGCGTGCCGCGCGTGCCCGCCTCGCCGCGGGAGCACAGGATAAAATGGGCGGGGCGGCCGGCGCGCGTCTCGCGGGCGATCACGCCGCCGCAGGCAAATTCGATGTCGTCGGGATGCGGGCCGAAGGCCAGGAGGGCGGCGGGTTCAGGAGGGGATGTCGGTGTAGGCTTCATCGGAGCGGTCAATGGGATCGCGTTTCACAAAGGTAATTTCCGGCGCGTCGGCTGCGCAAAGGTAGTCCTGTTCGCCCGCGCCCGCAACATAATGCGTGCAGTGGATGACCGATTGCATCCAGCGCAGGCGCGAGTCGCGCGCGGGGCTGATTTGTTCACGGCCGAAATCGGCGCGGGGCAGCGTGATGAAGGAATCGCCGCCCTGGTGCAGGGTCAGGACGCCGTTGGCGCAGCGGGCGCGCACCAGTTCGCCCTCGTATGGCACGTCAACAAAAAAGTCCGCCACGTCGCAGGCGGCGCGGCGGAAGGCCGGATCGCCCGAGCGCGCCACGCGCACGCCCTCCAGCAGTCCCATGCGCCGGTACATCTCGAGGCAAAAATCGGCCGGGTTGGCGGCGTCCGTCGCCTGGAACGCCTCCACCCAGCGCGGGTCAACGAAGGGCGGCAATTGCAGCGCGGTGCGGTCGCGCCAGCCGGGGGCGATGCGTTTGGCGAAGAGCGGCGAAAACTTGCGCTGCCACTTGTTTTCGCAGGCGAAATTGAGGCGCAAGGCTTCGCCCGTTTTGCGATGACGCAGGATGGTGGTGGTCTCGCGCGGGTCGTGATCGCTGTCGTGATAAAAGAAAACAATCTCCCCGCCCAACTGCTCGCGCAGCCGCCGCGCCGTCTGGATTTTGGCAAAAAGGAAGCGGCGCGGAAAAAATCCGCACGGCTGCTGGCCAAAACAAATAATGGGCGATGTCGTCATGGATCGGGGCGCGCCACTTTCCGGCAGCGGGTTGCTTTTCAAGGAGCCGCCACGCCGCAATAATGGCATGGTAAATTGAATGCTCGGTGAAACCAGCAAAAACACCAGGCTGACCGGCTTCCAAGGTCGGGCGAATTTCCCTTGAATGGCGGGAGGCGGTCATATCAGAGAACAACATATTCATGTAAAATGTGTCATTTGCATGCCATGTTTTCCATATTTAAAGTTGACTTTCTACATAAATAATGCAAACATTGCTCATATGATACACAGCATTAGCATAGAGAACTTCTTTTCCGTGGCCGACAGGCAGGAGATGGATTTTCGGGTGCCGGCAAATGCCCCCGACTTGGCCTGCTTCCGGGATTCGAAGGCTGTCCCTGGCCGGCGATTGCCTTTGATCATTGGTGTTTATGGGCCAAACGCCTCCGGCAAGTCCACGATTCTGCGTGCCATCACCGCCACCGCCACGTTTCTACAGCACAGCTTCTCCCTCGCGCCCAACAATTCAATTCCGCTTTTCAATCCCTATGCGCACAACAACTGGTGGAATCGTCCCTCTAAAATCATTATTGAATCCGACGGCTGGCTTGCGGGAACCCGCGCGATATTTCGCTACGAGCTGCATATCGGCCATGAGCCGCTCAAGTTCGGCAGCGAAGTGGGTTTCGAATCAATGTCTTACGCGCCGAAAGGCAAATTCCGCAGGATTTTTGAGCGTCATCGGCAAGAATTCACGTTTGGTCGTGAATTCGGCATAACCGACGGTGATCCTCGCATCCAGAGCATACGCGCGAATGCCAGCGTCATTAGTACGCTGGCACAGCTTAACCACAAACTTTCCAGCGATTTCATTTCCTCGCTTCAGAGGCTGCAAACCAATATCGTTGGGTTGGATAGAGGAGGCATGGGCGGACTCAATAACGCCCTGTCTTACTATGTGCAACGTCCGGACCATCTCCAGCGATTGAATCGCGAACTCTGCCGTCTAGATTTGGGACTCGAAGAGATGAAAATTCATCCCGGCAATACCGGCCCGGTGGCGACTTTCAAGCATTCCGGGCTGGATCGCGACATTGTGGTTGCACAGGAATCAACGGGAACGCGGCGGTTCATCGAAATGTTTCCATTCCTGCAATTCGTGTTGGATAACGGCGGGGTGGCTGTGATTGATGAATTGGATACTGATGTTCACCCTTTGCTCATTCCCGAAATATTCCGCTGGTTTTACGACGCGCAACGCAACCCGAAGGGCGCGCAACTTCTCTTCACCGCTCATAATCCCGCGATTCTCGACGAGATGGAAAAAGAGCAGGTCTATTTTTCCGAAAAGCCGGGCGGCAAACCGACGCGAATTTTCGGCGCGCGCGAAATCAAAGGGCTGCGCCGCGAGCCGAGCCTGATGAAGAAATACCTTTCCGGCGAGCTTGGGGCCGTGCCGCATATCGGCTGATCCATGCCAGCGCAAATCATCAAAATACGCGCGCGGTTCTTCGTCGCCGTTGAGGGAGAGAGCGAGCAGTCCTTCGTCAAGTGGCTTCAAACTCTGTCGGAAAACGAATTGCACATTCATCTGGATGCCGTCCTGCTCGGCGGCGGCGGGTTCAAATCAATGCTGCAAAAAGCCGTGCGCCTGCACAATCGGGGTTGCCGAAAGGGCGCATACCAGGATCGCATTCTCATTGTGGACAGAGACCGCGCAGAGCAAGGCGACTGGTCTGTCAAGGAATTGAAGCAGCAGGCCGCCAAATACAAATTTACCGTTTTCGTGCAATGTCCAAACCACGAAGGGCTGCTGTTGAGAATGATGCCTGACATGGAGCGCGAGATTCCCGACGCCGCGTCAGCGGAGGCAAAACTGAAGAGCCGGTGGCCAGACTATCAGAAGCCGGCGAACGCGTACATGCTGGGACGGAAGTTCTCACTTGAGGACCTCCTGCGGGTGGCGAGAGTGGACCCGGACTTGGCAAGCCTTCTGAGGAAGATTGGATTGATGGGGAAACTTTGAGGCCCCACTCCGTCGAGGCGTTACTCTTTCGTCTTAAAGTCCAAAGCCTGAATCACGAGGCTAAAAAGGAGGCAGGCGGCGCAGCCGACCAGGTTGTACCAGAGATAGCTGATTTCGTAAGGTGTGTTTTTGAGGGAGAAGTAGAGGCAGAACACCAGCGCCTGCGCCAGCAAGGCCCCCCAAAAAACCGCCGTTCCCCGCACCCATTTGATAAAGAACGCCACCAGGAACAGGCCCAGCACCACTCCGTAAAAAACGGAGCCGACGATGTTGACGGCCTGGATAAGATTCTCCGCCAGGTTGGCAAAGAGGGCGAAGCCCAGCGCCACCACCCCCCAAAAGGCCGTGAACCATTTCGACGCCTTGACGTAATGGGCGTCGTCCGCCTGGCGTTTGACCAGGTGCCGGTAGAAATCCACCGAGGTCGTCGAGCCAAGCGCGCTCAATTCCCCCGCCTTGGAGGACAAGGCGGCGGCAAAGAACGCCGCCACCAGCAGGCCAATCACTCCATGCGGCAGATGGGCCAGGATGAAGGTGATGAAAACGTAGTCGCCATCGTTTTTTTGCGCGTGGGCATCGGCGTCGTGCAATGCGGCCCGCGCCTCGCCGCGAATGGCTTCGCTCCGGTCGTGCGCGGCCAGAGCCTGGGCGCGCGCGGCGGTTTCGGCGGAGGAATCATTGCGGTGGCGGGCGTCGAGCCAGGCGCGGATGGATTGCTCCTTCTCCGCGCAAACCGCCGCAAATTTTTGTTCGAGAGCGTGAAATTTTCCGCCGTCGCGCGCCGCCGCCGCCTGCCAGGAGGATTGATTGAAAAAGACGGGCGGCGCCTCGAATTGGTAGAAGACAAACAGCAGCACGCCCAGCAGCAGGATGAGGAATTGCATCGGGATTTTGCAAAGGGCGTTGAACATGAGACCCAGTTTGCACTCGCGCAGCGACGCCCCGGAAATGTAGCGCTGCACCTGCGATTGGTCCGTCCCGAAGTAAGAGAGCATGAGGCACATCCCCCCGAACATGCCGGACCAAAAGGTGTAACGCTTGTGCAAATCCGGCGAAAAATCCACGGCGTTCATTTTGTGGAAGGTCCCGGCCACGGTCAGCGCGTCGGTGAAGGTGAGCTGGGCCGGCATCCGCGCCAGCAGAATGACAAACGCCGTCACCATGCCGCCGAAGATGACCATGATCTGGTATTTCTGCGTCACGCTCACCGCTTCGTTGCCGCCGATGACGGTGTAAATAATAACGAGCAGGCCGCTGAAAATGATGGTCAGGTTGAGCGGCCAGCCGAACACGGTGGAGAGCACGATGGCCGGCGCATAAATCGTGATGCCCGCCCCCAGGCCGCGCTGAAGGAGAAACAGGCCGGCTCCGAGCAGGCGCGTCTTGGCGTCGAAGCGGCGGCCGAGGAACTCATAAGCGGTGTACACGTTCAGGCGGCGGAACATGGGCAGAAAAACGGCGGCGACGATGATCAAGGCCAGCGGCATGGCGAAATAATTCTGCACAAAGGTCAGGCCGTCCTCATAGCCCTGCCCCGGCATGGAAAGGAAAGTGACAGCGCTGGCTTGCGTGGCCATGACGGAAAGGCCGATGGTGACCCAGCCGGAGGAGCCGCTGCCCCGGATGTAGCCGCTCAATCCGCGCTGGCCGCGCGCGCGCCAGAGGCCGTAGGCCGCGATGGCCAGCATGGTGCCGAACAAGACCAGATAATCCAGCGGGTTCATGAAAAGGCCCTGGTCAGAGCCGCCAGCAGAATCACCCAGGCCGCGAACGCGGCGAAAACAAACCAGTACACCGCCCGCCACGTTCGGAACAGGGGCAGGCCGGTTCCTTCCTGGTCAACACGATGTTCCGGGCCGGGCGGGGCTGGAGTTCCCGAAGGCTTCATTTTCCAAGTGAGAGCAGATTGGCGAAGAGGCGGTAGGCGCCGGGTACGCCGTCGGGCAACTGCCGGAACCACGAGAGGGCGGTGTAAATAACATGGCCCTGGCCGCAGGGCGCCACCAGCAGGCTGCCCTTGAGAGGCTGCTCGCCGGGGTCGTGGCAGGCCAGCAACGGGATGAAACGGGGATCCCACTGGCTGGCAAAGTAAGCGCCGCGCTCCTGCACCCAGCCGTCGAAATCCGCCGGGATAATTTTGTTGGGGGTGTTGAAGACCGGATGATCCGGCACGAGCAGCGTCATTTCGGCAGTTTCGTCCGTCACCCGTTCGCCGGAGAGGTTCACCGTGTAAGGCCCGACATGCAGCAGGCTTTCGCCGCGTCCCGGACGGTTGTAAAGCACAATGACATTGCCGCCGTTGGTGGCGAATTCGAACAGGGCGGGCATTCCCGCCTCCAAGTCGGTGCGGACGTTGAAGGCGCGAATGCCCACCACCACCGCGTCCAGCCCCCGCAATTTCTCCGGCGTCAAATCCGCGCCGGTGAGTTGTGTGACTTCATAGCCCATCCGCGCCACCGCCTGCGCCACATCATCGCCCGCGCCGGGAATGTAACCGGCTTTGCGGCCGCGCACGGCCAGTTCGAGGCTCAGGGCCTTGAGGCGGGCGGGCGGCTGGAGCAATTGCGGCGGGATATGATTGTAGCTCAACTCTACCCGGCCGGTCTGCCAGCGCGCTCCGCCCACTTGCGCGACGGCTTGAATCTCCGCCGCGCCGGTCTGGCCGGGCGCGGTAATGGTGAAGGTCAGCCGCGCCGCGCCGCCGGATTTGCCGATGGAAAAGGGTTGCGACGGCGGCGAAACACGCCAGCCCGCCGGGGCCTCCAGCCGCAGTGTGCCTTTGATATCGTCCCGCGCCGCCGTGACTTCCACCACCGCGGCGCGCGGCGCGCCCGGCGGGAAAAGCTCCACATTGTCAACAAATTTGAGGGACACGGGCGGAATCACCCACAAGGCGTCGCGAATCTCGCCCTTGGCCGGATCGTGAATGACCTGGACCGGCTCGTCCGGGATCGTGAATTCTTCGCCGTTCACCTCAAAGAGGTATTCGATGGGAAAGACGGGCGGATTCTCCGGCCGTCCGATGAGAGAAGGATCGTCCACCCGGAAACGCCCGGTCGTGCCCTCTTCGCGCAGCCAATACGGAACGGTCAAAGGCGTTTGGGCGGGCAACTGATGAGTCGCGTTGTAGTGGAGAGTTTTGTTGGAGGACAGAATCATTGCTCCGCTCATTAACTCAGTGGCACCCGGGTAGCGAACACCCAACCAGCGCACCGGCACGCCGCTCTGGATGTCAGCGGAATGTTGCAAGTGGAGAGTCTCGCCCGGCACGACTTCGGCTTGAGGGATGGTTGTTTCCACGGAAAGACCAAGGCACTCCTGCAAAATCCGGCCCAACTGAAGACGCTTGTCATCCAAAACGGGATCCGCGGGCAGTCCAGCCAGAATGTGATGAATCTTCAAGAGTGCCGGGACGCTGGCGTCTGGGCGCGTTGCGTCGAAATGGGCGATGACATCGCCGGCCATCACCCCAATCTCCGCGCCGCCGGGCACGCGGCTCCAGTTGGTGTCCACCCCGTCAAATATATCGTTGGTGGCCGGTTCCCCGGCGAGGAAAGCAAAACCGGCGCTGCCTCCTCCGCCGCCGCGTCCTCCGAAATTTCCGAAGCCCTGGGTCTCGTGCTGGGAACGGCTTTTCCCGGCGATGGCACTGATCTCAGGTCCGTATTGCATAGTGAGCGAACGGCCGCGGTTTTGCAGAAGGCGCGTGGGCTGCCACGGCTTCAGGTCGCGGAGTTGATCGGGAAAAGCCTTGGGGTCCCCAGCCACCTTGAAGGCCTCGCCCGCCAGAATGGCCGAGGCCGTATGATGCCCGTGCTGGCCGCCGCCGCCATTGGTGGGAAAACCCGCGATGATCACGTCGGGCCGGAAGGTGCGAATCACCCGCACCACGTCGGACAAAATTTCCTGCTCGCCCCAGAATTGGAACGTTTCGCGGTAGTCCTTGGAAAAACCAAAATCCTTGGCCCGCGTGAAGAACTGGCGGCCGCCGTCCACCCGCCGCGCCGCGAGCAACTCCTGCGTGCGAATCACACCCAGTTCGTCCCCGATTTCCGGTCCGAGCACATTCTGCCCGCCGTCGCCGCGCGTGACCGAAAGATAGCCGGTGCGGCAGGACCGGCCCCGCGCCAGATAGGCAATCAAGGCCGAGTCTTCGTCATCTGGATGCGCGGCGATGTAAAGCACGCTGCCCATCTCGCGGAAACTGCGCAATTCCGGGAGAATACCGGGCGAGGGTTCCGAACCCGCCAGGGCCAGGAAAGGCAGAGGGAAAAAGGCGATGATAAAAGGTGTCAACCGCATGATCAGTGCAGGCCGCTCATCAATTCCTGGTTCATTTTCAGGTAAGGCACGCCGTCTTCGCCGGCGTCGAGGGCGAGTTTGGTGGATTCCTGGGCGGCGGCCATCGCGCCGGCGCGGTCGCCTTGCTTGGCCAGAATTCGCGCCTTGACATGGAGCAACTGGAAATCAACGGGCGAAGATTTCAGGAGCCCCGTATTGACCCAAATCAGGGCCTGGGGCAGGTCGGTGTTGTGGTCGAGGTAGAAGGCCGCCGCGCGCAGGTAGGTTTGCGGCTGCCTGGCGGCGGAGGAATTCATGGAGTACTGAATTCTCGTCAGCTCATCGCTGACCTGATTGAGATCCACTTTGATCGGAACCCGCACCCGGTCCCACATCAGGTTGATGGTGGCCGAATCGTCCTGGATGTCGTTGACGTCAATCGTAAAAGTCTCCACCGGAGGATCAATTTTCTCCGGGGCCACTTTGAAGCGCGCCACGTCCTTTTTTTCGTCATATTGGTCCGTGCCCCACAGTCCCGCGTCCTTGTTCAGGATCACGGTCCAGGCCTTCTCGTTCGGGATGGTATAGAGGCCGTATTGGCCGGCGGGAACTTCCACTCCGTCCGCTCCGCCCAGTTTGACAGGGGTGCTGAAAGAGATTTTGGTGGAGGCGTTGTCGCCGGTGCGCCAGATAACGTCGTAGGGAACAAGGCCGGCGAAAACCGTATGGTGTTTCTTGCCGGGCCGCGAATAAATGACTTTGATGTCGGTCATTCCGACACGCTGAATGTTGGTGCAGATCGGACTGGCCTGGGGAAGCTCCGGGAACCGGTTGGCGAGATTGGCGGGCGCGGTGGCGGCCGGGGTCTGCGGCCCGGTTCCGCCGGCCAGGGCCAACCCGGAGGCGAAGAGGAGGACGAAGGGGAGTTTTGCCGGTTTCATGGGTGGAAGCGTGTGGGAGGTTGGCCGGAGTTTCGCCGCGGCCGGCGTCCGGCCGCGGCGAGGATGTTGGGGAATGCTGGACGCGCCGGGCTATGGCGCGTTGGTGAAGCTAACCGAGAATTGTGTCTTTTCCCACTGGATCTTGATCACGCCGCCCTGGCCCTCCGCCGCCACGGAAAGGGTGAACTGATCCAACTGGGTGTCCAACGCCGTCTTTTTCAAGTCCACCCGGCCCAAATCGGAGTCCACCTGCACGGGAATGCCCCATTGCCCCGTCTTCTTGCTGATGGCCAGTTTGGACGTGCCGGTTTCGGAAGGAACCATGTAAAGAGTATAGGTGCCGGCGGGAACGGTCAAACCGCCGATGACGATGCCCTTTTGCAGGACGAGCGTGGTGGCCTGATCGGCGCCCAGCCGCCAGGGCTTGTCCCAGGGCACCAGTTCACCCCAAATTTTTCGCACCGTATCGGTGCCGGGTTTCTTGCTGAAAGGCCGCCCATAGGTGATCTTGACCGTGTTGCCGCCGATGTCGGCGCTGACGGTGTCGTGAGGACTGACTCCGCCCAGAGCGGGCAAAGCGGCGGCCGCGCTCAGCGCGGTGACAATGAATGCGCTTTTCAATATATTCATATTACAACTTTCTTCTCCTGGGTTTATTTGAAGTTAATGCGGCGATTGACTTTTCGTTTCATCGCAGGGTCAGTTTAGAGCACCCGCGCCAAATGACAAGTCGAAAGAGAGGGCGCGAAATCAGGGGGGGCGGGTTCCCCTCATAATCTTAATCATAATCCTAATCTTAATCCTCCTCCTGTTTCTGAAGATTAGGATTAAGATTAAGATTAAGAAACCGCCCCAGAAGAAATGGTCCCCGGGGAGGAGATCAGCCGGCCAGACCGCAAAGATAGGCCAGGATCAGTTGCGGCAGATCGTCGCTGTAGCCGCCCTCCAAAATGCTGAAAGTGGGAACGGCCAGCCGGCGCAGCGATTCGCCGAGCCAATAAAAATCCTCCCTTTCCAGCGTGCCTTCCGCGAGCGGATCGCCGCGACAGCAGTCGAAGCCGGCGGAAACGGCCACGAGGTCGGGCCGGAATTCTGCCAGCCGGGCCAGCGCTTTTGCCAAAATGGCGCGATGCTCCAAACGCGGCCAGCCGGGCGGCACGGGGTAGTTGAAACAATTGCCGCCGCGGTCGGCCGCGCCCGTGCCGGGGTAGAGGGGATGCTGGTGGACGGAGAAGAAGGCGCAACCAGGCTGATCCAGCAGAATCTCTTCGGTGCCGTTGCCGTGGTGAACGTCGAAATCAAAGACGGCCACGCGCCGGACACCGGCGGCGCGCGCGGCCAGCGCGGCGATGGCGACGGAGTTGAGGTAACAAAAACCCATGGCCTGGGTCCGGGTGGCGTGGTGGCCCGGAGGACGCATCAGGCTGAAGGCGGCCTCGCCTGCGCGGGCCGATTGCAGCGCCTGCATTGCGCCGCCCACGGCGCGGCGGGCGTGGACGGCAATTTGCGGATACGCCGGCGTGTCGGCATCCAGGTCAGAAGGGATTTCCAGCCGCTGGAGGAGTTCCGGCGAGTGGGCGCGCAGAAGGCAATCCTCGTCAACCGGCAGCGGTTCGCCCCAGGCCAGCGCCAGCCGGTCCTGCGATTTGAGGGCTTCCAGGGCGGCGAGGATGCGCCCGGGACGTTCAGGGTGGCCGGGCGCTGAGAATTCGGCGCAACGAATGTCGGTAATAATTTTCATGCGACAGGCGGGCGGCGGGGAAGAATCCCCGCCGGCGCGCGGCCCCAGTGATAGCGCGGGAGAGGAATGGATGCCATAATAATCTTGTCAGATGAACTTACAGGAGGCCCGCCTCTTTCAAGCGCTGGATTTCGGCGGCGCAGCCCTGGCGGAAGGTGGGATAACGAAAGGAATAGCCCAACTCCGTCTTGAGCTTGCGGTTGACAACTTTCTTGTTGGTGCCGCCGCGCCGCCCGGCGGAACCGGCGGCGGATTCCGGCACAAAGGGCGGCATGGGCCGGCCCAGCGCCGCGGAGAGCCAGCGGAAGAAAACGATTTGCGGCGCCGGCTCGTCGTCCGCCAGATTGTAGATTTCACCGGGCCGCCCTTTCTCAAGGGCCGCGATGATGGCCCCAACAACGTCATCCAGGTGGATCATGTTGAGGAAGCGTTCGCCCTGGCCGGGGATTGTTGCTTCGCCCTTCAAATACTGAAGAAGAAGATGGCCGCGTCCGGGGCCGTAGATGGCCGCGACGCGCAGAAGGACGGCGGGAAATTGTTTTTCATGGAAGGCATCGAGGAGGAGTTCTTCGGCGGCCAGGAGGATGCGGCCAGTCGGAGTGGCCGGCTCGGCGGGGCTGGTTTCCACGACTTCGGAGGCGTCGGCCTGACCATAGACGCTGGTGCTGCCGGTGTGGATGAATTTTTGCGGCGGCGCGGAGGCCAGCCGGCGGAGCAAATTGCGGGTGCCGTCGAAATACACCCTCTGATAGGCCGGCGCTCCGCCCTTGCCGGAAGAAATGGTATTGACGATCCAATCGAAGGGGAGGGGCAATCCGGCCAGGTCCCCGGGCCGCGTGACATCGGCCACAATGGGTTGAAGACCGGCTCGTTGAAGGGTCGCGGCGCCTTCGGCGGAACGGCGGAGGCCGAAGACGGCATGGCCCTGCCGGAGCAATTCGACGCCCAGCGGCAAGCCGACGTAACCGCAGCCGATGATGAGCACGCGCACGCGCACAATAAAACATCCGCCGCCGCCGGTGGCAATGGCGGGCAGTGTCCTAATTTGGTTTTCCCGGCTTTGCGAAGATCAACATTAACGGAATTCCGACCACCACAGCGATGCCTGATATCTCAAGCACTCCAAACCTGAATCTCAAAAATTGCAGGGCGGAAATGTAGCAAGCAAACCAGGCAGCTAAAACAATCCACGGTCTTGCTCTCATTTCTTCCCCCTCGCTTCCATCGCAATCATGTTCTTGCTGGCAACCACGCGGAAATCATGCCGTGGATCGGTTTGGCGAACAAGCCGAGAATTGGCGGAACACCGGGGGGCGTTTTATCGAGATAAAATCGCTGGCATCAGCCCACGGGCAGGCAATAATCAGGCTATGAAAGTTGCGAATCCTCCCCCTCGAAGAAGCAAAGTCAATTTCCAGTCCAACAGTTTCAGTCTTAGCAGCGCCAAAACTTATTTGGGGCGATTGATGGAGAAGGCCGCCAAGGGCGAAACTGTGTATATCGTGCGCGGACAGCGTCGCTTCGTTTTACAGGAGGTTCCGCTGATTGATCCAATTCCCATCCGTCCGGAGGGGTATTTCGCCCATTGCTATTCGGAGGAGGAGATTCGGGAGCAAAACCGGCTCGCCAAGGCGTCGGTCGTCCGCGCTCCCGCGAACCTCGAGTGAAAGTTTAGTGGGAAGGGGGGTGTATTCTGGCGCAGGCGGCGGCAATGAAGCCTTTGAACAGCGGATGAGGCTGGTTGGGCTTGCTTTGGAATTCGGGATGGAACTGGCAGCCGAGGAAGAAGGGATGGGACGGCATTTCGATGAGTTCGACCAGTTTGTTGTCAGGCGAGGTACCGCTGAAGACATAGCCCGCTTTTTCAAAGGCGGCGCGATAGGCGTTGTTAAATTCGTAACGGTGGCGGTGACGCTCGTTGGCCACGAAAGCGCCGTAGAGGCGGCCGGCCTGGGAACCGACGGCCAACTGGCAGGGCTGGAGGCCCAGGCGCATGGTGCCGCCTTTGCGGGTGATGTTTTTTTGCTCGTCCAGAAGGGCGATGATGGGATGCGGCGTCTTGGGATCAAATTCGGTGGAGTGGGCGCCCGCCAATTTGAGGACGTTGCGGGCGAATTCAATGGTGGCGATTTGCATGCCCAGGCAGAGGCCCAGATAGGGCACCTTTTTCTCGCGGGCATATTGGGCGGCGAGTATCTTGCCTTCGATGCCCCGTCCGCCAAAACCGCCGGGGACAAGGATGCCGTCCAGTCCCTTGAGCATGGCCTCGGCGCCGAGTTTTTCGATTTGCTCGGCTTCGACCTTTTCGATTTTGACGCCGGAATCGTTGGCCACGCCGCCGTGGATGATGGCTTCATAGACCGATTTGTAGGCGTCGTGCAATTCAATGTACTTGCCGACCACGGCGATGTGAACGCGGTGGCGGGGGGCGATGATTTTGCGGATGATTTCCTGCCAGTGGGTCATGTTGGCGACCGGTGTGTCCAGACGAAGATGCTGGCAAATCAGGTCGTCCACCCGCTCGCGCTGGAGCATGAGGGGGAGTTCGTAGATGGTGTGTTCGACGTCCAGTTCCTCGATGACGGCGTCGTTGGGGACGTTGCAGAAGTGGGAGATTTTTTCGCGGACGTCCTTTTCGAGGGGCTTTTCGCAGCGGCAGACGAGAATGTGGGGCGTGATGCCGATTTCGCGCAGCTTGGCCACGGATTGCTGGGTGGGCTTGGTTTTGAGTTCGCCGGCCGCCTTGATGAAAGGCACGTAGGTCAGGTGGACAAACATGACGTTGTTGTATCCCTCCTTCAAGGCGAAGGCGCGGATGGCCTCCAGGAAAGGCAGCCCTTCGATGTCGCCGGTGGTGCCGCCGATTTCGGTGATGACGACGTCGGATTTGGCCAGTTCGCCGGCCAGACGGATGCGGCGCTGGATTTCATCGGTGATATGCGGGATGACCTGCACGGTGGTGCCGAGGTAATCGCCGCGGCGTTCCTTGTCCAGCACGGTTTGATATACCTGGCCGCTGGTCAGGCTGTTGAAACGGGTCAGCTTGACGTTGGTGAAGCGCTCGTAATGCCCCAGGTCCAGGTCCGTTTCGGCGCCGTCGTCCAGCACATAGACTTCCCCGTGCTGGTAGGGGCTCATGGTGCCGGGGTCCACATTGAGATAGGGGTCGAACTTTTGCAGGGTGACCTTGAGGCCGCGGTTTTCCAGCAGAGTCCCCAGGGCGGCGGCGGTGAGGCCCTTGCCCAGCGAACTGACCACCCCGCCCGTGACAAATATAAATTTCATTTTAGCTTTCGTTGAGCAGTTTTTCCACCCGCTTCACATCGCCCGGCACGTCCACGCCGACGCTGTCGTACTTGACCCGGACCACCGCGATTTGAATGCCGTTTTCCAGGGCGCGCAACTGTTCGAGCTTCTCGGCCCGTTCCAGCGGAGAAACCGGCAGCGCCGTCAGCTTCAACAACGTCTCGCGCCGGTAGCCGTAAATTCCCAGATGCTTCAAAAACGGAAACGCCGCCAACGGCCCGATGCCGGGAGCGGCGTCGCGGAGATATGGAATCGTGCGCCGGGAGAAATATAGGGCCTGGCCGGCGGCGTTGACAACGACTTTCACCACGTTGGGACTGGCCAGTTCCGCCGGGTCGGTCAGGGCGGCGGCGGCGGTGGACATTTCCGCGCGCTCCAGGCCCGCGGCCACGGCGTCCACCACGGCGGGGTCCAGGAGCGGTTCATCGCCCTGGATGTTAATCACGGCGTCGCAGGGATAACGGCGCGCCACCTCGGCGGCACGGTCCGTACCGCTGGCATGATCCAGGGCGGTCATTTCCGCGTGGCAGAAGTTTTGCGCGACCTCCCAGATGCGGGTGTCGTCGGTGGCGACGATCACCTCGGCCAGGGATTGGGCGCGCTGGCAACGCTGGACAACATGCTGGATGAGGGGCCGCCCCGCGATGAGGGCGAGCGGCTTGCCGGGAAAACGGGTGGAACCGTAGCGGGCCGGGATGACGCCGATGATTTTCACGGTGCGCAAAAGTTGAGCCGGCCCGATGGCAATGTCATCCGTGAATTGTAGGAGGAGACGGGGAAATGCAAAATGAAAAATGCAGAATGCAGGGGTGGCAGACACCCCAATCATGTGCGGCTGTTGGGGAGCGCGACCGTCCCGGTCGCCTCCGTCGGCGTCCCGCCGACGGAATCTCCCGTCCAAACCAGATCACCTTATGGGTGAATCCGCAAGCAAATCGCCGACGTTTCCGGGGAATTACCAGTCTTTTGCTTTGCGCTGGACGGTCTGGCCGGGCTGGTTTTGCGCCGAGAAAATGAGCACTTTTTGGCTGTCCTTCTGGGAATCGAGCATCTGCTGGGCCTGCTGAATAGTCATTGGCGCGGCGGCGCCGGATGCTTCTTGCTGGTCTTGCGCGGAGTCCTTCTGTTGCTGGCCGTCCTTGTTTGCTTTGGCCTGGCCGGATTGCTTTTGCTGGCCCTGTTTATCGGGTTGCTGTTGCTGTTGCCCCTGTTTTTGCTGATCTTGCTGGTTTTGCTGATTCTGCGCGCCGGACTGCTGTTGCTGGTTCTGCTGGTTCTTTTGATCCTGGCCCTGCTGGTTTTGCTGCTGCTGGTTTTGGTTCTGGCCCTGTTGATTCTGCTGTTGTTTTTGATCCTGCTTCTTCTGATCGTTATTTTGATTGTTCTGCTGTTGCTGCTGCTGTTGTTGCTGCTGCTTGAGTTCCTCCAATTTCTGTTGGACATAGGCGAGGTTGTTCTTCGCGTCCAGGTCGTTGGTGTTGAGCCGGAGGGCGCGGGAGTAGTTGGTGGTGGCCTGTTCCCATTGCTCCTGCTTCTTCTTCGGGTCGGCCTCTGGCTCGCCCAGGCGGTAAAGGGTGTTGCCCAGGTTGTAATAAGCGTGTTCCTGGGCCGGCAGGTCCGAGACAATCTCCGGGGTGTTGAGCGCGGCGTCCAACTGCTTCCTGGCGGCGGCGAGGTCCTTGGCGCTGTAGGCGGAAGTGCCGGCGTTGTAATGCAGCCGGTAATCGTTGGTTTTCCCGGCGGCCAGCCGGTCGTATTCCTCGAAAGCGCCTTTGTAATCGCCTTCCTGATACTTGTCATATGCCCCCCCGCCGGACGCCCGGGCCGCGGACGGCATCATCAGCGCGCAGAGAATCACCGCCGCCTTGGTCAGGCCGGCAGCGGCGGGAACGGCGGCGCTTGCCGGCCGGCCCGGCCGCGGGCCTTCCGGCAGCAACATCTCCGCGACGAGACAGAGGACGGCGAATCCCAGGAACCAATGATAGTGCTCCAGGTGGACCCGCGTGAGTTTGACCTGGGCTTCGGACTTTGGCAGGGGCGCCAGGCCTTGGCGGTAGAGGATTTCCATCGGGTTGGCTCCGCGCAGCGGCAGATAAAATCCCTCGGTCGCCGTGGCGATTTTTCTGAGCAACTCCTCGTTCAAGTGGGATTTGACCACGTTGCCCTCCTCGTCCTTGATGAAGGACGTGTTGCCTTTCTCGTCGCTCACCTGCAACAACTCGCCCTCCGCCGTGCCGACGCCCACCGTGAAAATGCGCATCCCCGCGTCGGCCGCCTCCTTGGCCGCTCCCATCGTCTCGGCGTCCTCGTCGTGGTCCTCGCCGTCGGTGAACAGGACGAGCACCTTGTAATTATTGCCGCCCTTGGCAAAGGCGCCGAGGGCGGCGCGGATGGCCTGGGAAAGCGAGGTGCCGCCCTCGGGAATGATGCCGACTTTGAGCGCGTTCAAATTCTGGCGGAAGACCTCGTCGTCCAGGGTGAGAGGACATTGCAGGAAAGCCGCGCCGGCGAAGGCGACCAGGCCGAGGCGGTCTTGTTTGCATTGGCGCATCAGGTCAAATGCGGCCAGTTTGGCCTTTTCCAGGCGGTTGGGCGCCGCGTCCCGGGCCAACATGCTGCGCGATGTATCCAAGGCCACGACGACATCCAGGCCGCGCTGGCGGGCCTCCTGCCAGGAATAGCCCCAGCGCGGTCCCGCCAGGGCGGCCAGCACCCCCGCCAGAGCGGCCAGCAGCAGGACCAGGCGGAACTTCTGGCGGGCCGGGGAGAGGCCGACGGTCAGGGTGGAGAACAGGCGCGCCTGCACGAACTGGCGGATGAGTTTTTGTTTGACGCGCCACGACCAGTAAAATGCCGCCGCCGCCAGCGGCAGGACCAGCAGCAGAATCCAAAGGAACTCGGGCCGCGCGAATTCAAAAGCGCCATCTTTCATGGCAATTTCCTCCAAACAGTTTGGCTTAAAATAATCTCCAGCAGGAACAGGCCCAGACCGCCCAGCCCGACCGGCCTGTATAACTCGTCGAAATGCTCGTACTTTTTCACTTCCACCTGGGTTTTTTCCAGGCTGTCAATCTCCGCGTAAATCCGCCGCATCGTGTCCGCGCTGTCGGCGCGGTAATACTTGCCGCCGGTCTTGTCGGCGATTTGTTGCAAGGTGTCCTCGTCCACGTCCGCCGGCTGGAGCTGGGTCTTCATCTGTCCCGTGTAGGGATCTCTGTAGGGCATTGGGGCCATGCCGCGGAGGCCAATCCCAATGGTATAGACCTTCACCTTCAATGTCTGCGCGACATCGGCCGCCGTCAATGGCTGGACCTTGAAAACATTCTCCCCGCCATCGGTCATCAGGATGACGATTTTGCTCTTGGATTGGATTTCGTTCAACTGGTTCAAGGCCGTCATCAGGGCCGAACCGATGGCCGTGTGGTTCGGATCTATCACCCCCAGTTGCAGGCGGGCGAGATTGGTTTGCAGAAAATCATGATCCAGCGTGAGGGGCGAGGCAATGTATGGCTCGGTGGCGAAGACGACCAGGCCGATCCGGTCATTGGGCCGGCCGTCAATGAACTTGGAAAGGACTTCGCGGGCCATGTTAATTCTATCAACACGATGCCCGTTCTCCACGAAATCCAGCGACGCCATGCTGCCGGACATGTCCAGCGCGACCACGATGTCCACCCCACTGGCCTTGATCTCGGTTTCGCCCTTGACCAGGCGCGGTTGGGCCAGCGCCACGATGAAGACGGCCAAAGCCAGCCAGCGCAAGCCGGCCAGGATGCGGCCGGCCCACGACCTTTTCAGGCCGGAAATGGGCCGCACCAAATCCACCGACGAGTAGAGGAATGACGCATTGCGCCCCCACTTGCCTTTGAGCCAGGCCAGTGCCGGCAAAAGCAGCAACCACAAGAGAACGAATGGATGGGCGAAGGTCATTGCATTGCGGATTGCGGATTGCGGATTGCGGATTGCTCTGCATGGTAGGGTGAGACTCCGTCGAGCCCTGACTCGATGGCGGATTGCGGATTGCGGATTGCGGATTTGGAATGGCCGCAAAAAGGCGCAAAAGGCCCGGCGCGGAAAACCGCAACCAAAAAGATTTCTCGAGAATAGCCCAGCCATTTATGGCTGGGCCATCCGGCCAAGCAAGCCATAAGAGTCCCGTCAGGGACGGCAGGGCTTTCGTCCCTGACGGGACTTGATTTGTCTTCCTGTCCCATGGCCCACCGCTGAAGCGGTGGGCTATTTTCTTTCGCGCATCGCCAAGCCTTGTCCGTTTTGGTTGCGGCTTCGCGGTGCTGCGGCTTACGCGCTTCTTTGCGGCCAATCATCTTCATGCGATTCCAGATTTGAAATTTGTTTCGATGGCGGGTTGCGGGGCAGCCGGCGGCGGAACATTGGCCGGGACCGGGCGCGGCTCGGTTTCGTTGACCAGACGGAGCGCCGACTGGTATAGCCCGCGCAGTTCGGTTTCGGTCGGCTCGTATTTGGCGAACTTGATCAGATCGCAACTGGCGAGGAATTCCCCAAGACTCTGTTTTTGGTCGCGGGTGAGCAGGGAACTGCCTTGCAACTCGTGGAGGAACTCCTCGGTCGTCCGCTCCGGGGCGCGGAAGTCGAACCGTTCCTCCAGGTATTCGCGAATCGCGCCCGAAACCAGGACGGAGAACGGCTTGGGTTCGCTGATCATTGCCAGGGCCTGCTCCAGCTTGCGCCGGGCGCGGACGTGGGCCGGAACGGGCGGCGCGACCACGGCGGGTTTTCGTTGCCACCAGCGCCATCCCGCGTAAAGAGCGGCGAGCAGCGCCAGTATCGCCAGCACCCAGAGCGCCCAGGCCCAGCCGTTGGGAATGTAAATGAGCGGCTTGGGCGCCTCGTGAAAAACCGGCGCCGCCGCCGCGGCGTTGGTGGCGGGCGGCGGGACGGGGACGATCAGCGCCGATGAATTGGTGACGATCATGCGGGTCCTTATCCGTGGCGGCGCCGCCTTTCGCGCGTTTCAAAAAAATAGCCCAGCGCGGCGGCGTAGGGCTGGTCGGTGCGCACCTCGATGGCGTCAATGTTGGCGGAACGGAGCAGGCGCAGCAAATCCTCCTGATGGCGGGCGCGGCGTTCGGCAAAGGCGCGGCGTTTGCGCGCGTCGTGCGTGTTGATCTCGACCAGTTCGCCCGTTTCGGCGTCCGTCAACAACAGCCGGCCCAGCGCGGGCAATTCCATTTCAAAACGGTCCACCACCTGGATGGCAATCACGTCGTGCCGGCGGTTGGTCTGGCGCAGCACGGGCAGCGTGGAGGCGCCGAGGGTTGGCGAAATCAAGTAGCCTCCGGGCCGCGGGCGGTTGCCGTCGCCGACCGGCGGGCGCTGCTCAAAGAGAAAATCCGAGATCACCACCACGATGGCGTGGCGGCGGGCCAGGCGGTTCAACACGTCCAGCGCCTCGATAAAACGGGTTCCGCTCCGGGCCGGTTGAAAAAGCAGAATTTCGCGGATGACCCGCAGGACGTGGCGGCGTCCTTTTTTGGGCGGGATATATTTCTCCACTTCCTCGGTGAAAAGTATCAGGCCCACCTTGTCGTTGTTGCGGATGGCGGAGAAGGCCAGGACGGAGGCGATCTCCGCCGCAAGTTCACGCTTGGTTTGCCCGCCCGAACCGAAGATGCCCGATCCGCTCAAATCCACCAGCAGCATGAGGGTCAGCTCGCGTTCCTCCACAAATTTCTTGATGAACGGATGGTTCATGCGCGCGGTGACATTCCAATCAATCGAGCGGACGTCGTCGCCGGGCTGGTATTCGCGCACCTCCTCAAAATTCATCCCCTGGCCCTTGAAAACGCTGTGATACTGCCCGCCCAGCGTCTCGGTGACGAGCCGGGTGGTGCGCAGCTCAATCTGGCGTATTTTTTTAAGGATGTCGCGCGGGATCATGGGGATTGCGGATTGCGGATTGCGGATTGCGGATTGGGCGGGCGAAAATCCCGCCTTGCGCGGGCGAGACGGCGCGGTAAGTTAATGACATGAGTTCGGATGCAATTTTCAAAGAAGTCCGCGCGCTTCCATTCGCGGAACAGATTGAACTGTGCCGCAATCTTATGGACGGAATTGTCAGTTCGCACGAATTGACGGCCGGCGAAGCTGAACTGATCGACCGCCGTCTCCAAGAGCACCTCGATAATCCGAACGACGTGGTTTCTTGGGAAGTAGCAAAAGCCAAGCTTGACGCGAAATACCGAAAATGAAACGCGGCTTCGTCCTTCGCCGCGTTGCGGAACGGGAGTTTGACAACGCCATTGCCTGGTATGAAGGCGAACGCGAAGGCCTGGGGCTGGAATTTCGCGCCACCATCGAGCAATACTTTCAGCGGATCGCGGACAATCCCGAATTGTTTCCAAGAATAAGAGGAGAAGTCCGGCGCGCAGTCGTTCTCCGCCGCTTCTCCTATGTCATTCACTTTCTCGTCGAAAAGGACCGCGTCGTCATCATGTCCGTATTTCATACGAGCCGCGAACCGGAACAATTGAAGCACCGGCGGTGAGATTTGCATGGCGCGATCCACGCCAATTTCAATTTGGCGGATTTTTTTAAGAAGGTCGTGCGGGATCATAGGAATGGCGGATTGGGCAGAGTGGCAGGGCCGTCCCGGCCATGATCCAGCGGCGAGACGCCGCCGCCACTTTGGATTGCGATTGATTCACCCTCCCTGGGCTTGGCGAAAGAGGGCGGTTTGGGCGGGCGAAAATCCCGCCTTGCGCGGGCGAGACGGCGCGGTAAGTTAACGCCATGACCGCGACAGAGATTTTAGAACAAATCCGCCGCCTGCCAGAAGATGAGAGGCGCGAACTCGTTGAAACCATCGAAATGGAATTCGGCGATTTTGACGACGAACTGACGCCGGAGCAAATCGCCGAACTTGACCGGCGCGCGGAGGAACTGCGGAAGAATCCAAAAGCCGGCATCCCGTGGGAGCAAGTGCGCGCGGAAGCCAGACAACGACTGAAGGCCCGTCGCGCGGCATGACTCGCGACATCATTTTCGCATCTGTCGCCCGCCATGAATTTGACGAAGCGATTCTTTGGTATGAGGAACAGCAGCCGGGCTTGGGCGATGAATTCGAGGCTGAAGTCAATCAAGTCATTGAGGAGATTCTGAAAGAGCCGGAACGATTTCGTTTCGCCAGCCTGGAAGCCCGCAAGGCAAGACTGCTCGGAAAATTTCACCGCTACAGCATCTATTTTTACGTCCAATCCGATCACATCGGTATCGTTTCTATATTTGATGGCGCGCGCAATCCGGCCGAACTGCGCCGGCGGCTGAAATGAACACCCTGCAGGCGTTTCGGCCGCGACGCAGCTCGCGCGCTTTTCGCTCTGCCGGTTTTTGTTGAGGATTTTGCGGGGAATCATCGAAAAACCTCTCCTGCTTCGAAATTTGCGCGTTCTGGATGAAATTTCTTGTTTGCCGGAATCGGCTGCTTCTGCGTGCGGTAATGGAGGTTTGAAGCGACCTCCTTCCCGTCAATTGTCTTTCCGACGCAATCCAATTTCGAAATCTCCACCAAAGCCCACCTCACACGTTGGCCCTTGTCGTTCTTGTAATCCGTTTCGTGGCCTTTCCCAAACCTGAGAGCGCGCTGGAACGCATCCGCGAAGTCCTTCGCGCGGAAAACCACGATGCTTTCATCGAAGTGGTTTTTTTTCTTCGGTCGCCCGTCATCAACTAGAATGACGAACAATAAATGCGCGCTGTAAAATTCCATTCGCATTGAAAACGCGGGGCCTCGTTCATTACGACTCGGGCGACTTGAAAATCTTGGCGAAGATGCTCATAAATTGAAGAGGAATTCTGCATTCTTCATTCTGAATTCTGCATTTATTTCATGGCACCGGCAGTTCGTTGAAAATCTTGGTGATGATGGTTTCGCTGGTTTTCTCCTCCGCCTCGGCTTCGTAGGTCACGGTCACGCGGTGGCGCAGGACATCCATGCCGATGCTCTTGACATCCTGTGGCGTCACGTAGCCGCGGCCCTTCAAGAAGGCGTAGGCCTTGGCCGCCAGGGTCAGCGCGATGGTGGCGCGGGGCGATGCGCCAAGCTGGATCAGGCCCTGCAATCCCTGAATCTTATACACGGACGGATCGCGCGTGCAGCAAACCACGTCCACAATGTAATCCTTCACCTTGTCATCAATATAAATGTCGTTGATCACCTGCCGCGCCGCCAGGATTTGCTGCGCCGTCACGACCGGGCTGGCGGTGGGGATGGCGCCGGTGCGGGCCATCAGGTCCATGATCTGCCTCTCCTCCTCGCGCGAGGGATAGACGATCTTGAGCTTCAACATGAAGCGGTCCACCTGCGCCTCCGGGAGCGGATAAGTCCCTTCCTGTTCAATCGGGTTTTGCGTGGCCAGCACCAGGAACGGTTCCTCCAGCTTGAAGGTCTGGTCGCCGATGGTGACCTGTTTTTCCTGCATCGCTTCCAGGAGCGCGCTTTGCACCTTGGCCGGGGCGCGGTTGATTTCGTCGGCCAGCACCAGGTTGGCGAAGATCGGCCCGCGCCGCGTCGTGAACGCGCCGGTCTGCGGATTGTAAATTTGCGTGCCGATCAAATCCGCCGGCAGGAGGTCGGGGGTGAACTGGAGGCGGGAGAACTTGACGTTCAGGCAGGCCGACAAGACCTTGACGGACAAGGTTTTGGCCAGGCCGGGCACGCCTTCCAGCAGGACGTGGCCGTTGGCCAGCAAACCAATGGTCAGGCGTTCCACCAGATAATTCTGGCCGACGACGACCTTGGCAATTTCGCTAAAGAGGGGCCGCACAAAGGCGCCCGCCCGTTGCACTTCGTCATTAATTGCGCTGATTCCGGTATTCATAGCTGTTGGCAAAAAACCATAATGCCTAAATGACAGTCAAATTTCAATTTTTGTTCAGAAAAAACAGGGGCAGGAAGCAGATGAGTTCCGTTTAAGGGATCGCGCCAGCAAAAGTTCTTGAGGGCCGGCATAAATCCATCATTTTCAAATGCAGAGGCGATGTCAGAAAAATTGGGTCGGAAAAATGAAATTGGCCCGCTTCGCTCTGAAGTGGGGGGGGGGGCGGGGTGTATTATGTTTTTGACTGGATATTTCTGACATCTTCTTCAAGAAATATCGAAAATAGTGCTTGCCCAAGCTCCAAGGCCGGGAAAGCACGAAGGAGGCGAATCCAGCTCAAGTTGGCGCGCGCAACGAGGGCGAGCAAGAGGAAGATTTGGAGTTTTCGCGCACCGTGTCAACTCAATGCCTCCGCGGTTTCAATTTCCCGTTTCAGTAGCCGGTTGACGAGGGATCCCATGTCTTCGTGGTGCTTCTGCGCGGCCTTTGTCAGCCGGGCTTGCACCTCCGGATCGAGGTAAATCGGGAGATTCAGCCTTACGCCGGGCCGATAAAACTTGCCCCGTTCAGCCTTCGAGAAGTCGTATTCCTTTTTCATAATCATTTCGAACGGTATTGGCGCGATTCATTTTTCGTGGCCTTGCGGGCAGAAATGATGCGGCAACGAGCCGCGCCCTCTTCCACCTCACGCCACGTATGAGAGATTACCAGTAAACGCCCTTGAGAATCCATCCCCAAAGTAATCCAACGGTCTTCCGCTTCGCTGTGTGAGCGGTCGTACAACGAACGAGCTTCCGGATCGAGAAACACGGTGACGGCACGTTCGAAAGCAACGCCATGTTTGCGGAAATTCGCCGCCGCTTTTTGCGGATCCCATTCAAAGTTGGACTCGAATGGCAACATTTTTCAATTTCAGGTTCGAGAAGCCGCCAGTTCCTCCTCGAAATCCACGATCTCCTTGATTTGCGCCAGGAACCAGCGGTCAATTTTACTCAGTTGAAAAATCTCCTCCACGGTGAAGCCGGCCCGCATGGCGTGGCGGATGAAAAAAATGCGCTCGCCATTGGGCACGCTCAGTTTCTGCCGGATCAGTTCGCGCGGCAGTATTTCGCGGTCCTGATAAACCGTCGCGCCGATGCGCCAGGGCCGGCCGTCGCCGCCCAGGCCCGACCGGCCGATTTCCAGCGAGCGCAGCGCCTTTTGCAGCGATTCCTTGAAGGTCCGCCCGATGGCCATGGCCTCGCCCACCGATTTCATTTGCGTGTTCAGGGTCGGATCGGCCTGGGGAAATTTCTCGAAGGTGAAGCGCGGCACCTTGGTCACGACGTAATCAATCGTCGGCTCAAAACTGGCCGGGGTCAGGCGGGTGATGTCGTTGCGGATTTCGTCAAGCCTATAGCCGACGGCCAGCTTGGCGGCAATTTTCGCGATGGGAAACCCCGTCGCCTTGGAAGCCAGCGCGGAGGAGCGCGAAACGCGCGGGTTCATTTCAATGATCACCATCCGCCCGTTGTCCGGGTTGACGGCGAACTGGATGTTGGAGCCGCCCGTCTCCACCCCCACGGCGCGGATGACCGCGAAACTGGCGTCGCGCATGATTTGAAATTCCTTGTCGGTCAAGGTCTGGATGGGGGCGACCGTGATGGAGTCGCCCGTATGCACGCCCATCGGATCGAAGTTTTCAATGGAGCAAATAATCACGCAGTTGTCGGCCTTGTCGCGCATGACCTCCATTTCAAATTCCTTCCAGCCGAGCAGCGATTCTTCGATCAGGATTTCCGCCACGGGGGATAGCTCCAGGCCGCGGCGGGCCATCGTTTCAAATTCCTCGCGATTGTAGGCGATGCCGCCGCCGGTGCCGCCGAGGGTGAAGGCCGGGCGGATAATCAGCGGCAAACTCCCGATGCGCTCGGCCACGGCGCGCGATTCCTCCGGGTTGTGGGCCGTGCCGCTGACCGGGACATCCAGCCCGATGGAGAGCATGAGGTCCTTGAAAATCTGGCGGTCTTCGCCCCGCTCGATGGCGGCGGCGTTGGCGCCGATCATCTCGACGCCGTATTTTTCCAGCGTGCCGCGCCGGGCCAGGGCCATGGCGGTGTTGAGGGCGGTTTGGCCGCCCAGGGTCGGCAGCAGCGCCAGTTTGCCTTGCGCGCCCATGCGGCGCATTTCTTCCGCTTCGCGAACGATGATTTTCTCCACGGCCTCCGGAGTGATCGGCTCCAAGTAGGTGCGGTCGGCGAATTCCGGGTCGGTCATGATGGTGGCCGGATTGGAATTGACCAGGACAATGCGATACCCCTCCTCGCGCAAGGCCTTGCAAGCCTGCGTGCCGGAGTAATCAAATTCGCAGGCCTGGCCGATGATGATCGGTCCCGCGCCGATGATGAGCACCGAGTGGATGTCTGTACGCCTGGGCATAAAAGCGGCCCAAACTTTAAGCCAACGGCCCGCCGTTGCCAGCGTTTTTCTGCAAATTCACGCCGCCAGCCCCCGCACCGTTGCCTCCAAACTCGCGGCGTCGGCGATGTTGAAACTCTGCGCGCGCGCATCAATCCGCTTGAGAAAGCCGCACAAGGTCGTTCCCGGCCCCAGTTCGATAAAGCGCGTGAAGCCCTGCTCCAGCAAATACCGCATGGAATCCTCCCAGCGCACTTCCGAGGTCACCTGCTCGGCCAGCCGCGCCGCGATGGCGTCGGGCGTGGTGTGCGGCCGGGCGGTGACGTTGGAAATGACGGCCGCCGCCGGAAAATTTATTGACACCGCCGCCAGCATGGCCGCCACCTTGGGCCGCGCCCCCGCCATGAGGCGCGAATGATAGGCCCCGGCCACCGGCAACGGGACGGCCCGCTTGGCGCCCTTGCCTTTCGCCAATTGACAGGCCCGCCCGATTTTTTCCGTTTCGCCCGATATGACTATCTGGCCCGGGCAGTTCAAATTGGCCACTTCCACGTCGGCCTCCGCGCAAACGGCGCGCATGGCGGCAAGGTCCAGACCGAGCACGGCGGCCATGGAACCGCGCGTGGCGTCGCAGGCTTCCTGCATGAAACGTCCGCGCTGCCGCGCGGTTTTCAGGCCGTCCCCAAACTCAAACACGCCCGCCGCGGTCAGCGCGGTCAGTTCGCCGAGCGACAATCCCGCCGCCGCCTGAAAGGCAAAGCCCGGCACGCGTTCCTTCAACAACTGGAAGGCCAGCCAGCTCGTCAGAAAAATGGCGGGCTGGGCGTTTTCCGTTTTCGTCAATTCCTCCTCCGGGCCTTGGGCGCAGAGAGCGGGGAGATCGAAGCCGAGCAGGGCGCGGCTTTGCTCCAGCCAGGGCCGGCTGGACGGGAAATCTTCTGCCAGGTCCCTGCCCATGCCGGTGTATTGCGCTCCCTGACCGGCGAACAACAGTGCGGTTTTATGCGTCATCTCCCGCCACTAAATCACGAATCCCCTCCCGGAAAAAGAGATTTTTGGCCGGCAGCAAGCATGACGGGCCACAGCCGGGCCGGAAACTCCGCAATTGCCGCCAAAGAAAACTTGGTACAGCCGGAAATGTAAAACATTATTGTCTCACATGAAAACAGCCACTGTCAGACAGTTGCGGCACGATTTTGGCAGCGTTCTCAATTGGGTTGAAGAAGGCGAAGCGGTCGGTATCAGCAAGCACGGCAAACTTGTTGCGCTGCTCTCCCCTCCGCCGCCAGACCGGAGGCGCGGGAGGGGGAAGCGCCCCGATTTCGCCGCCCGGCTCAAGCGTATCTACGGGGACAAAATCTTTTCCAGAAACATCGTCGTCGAAGAACGCGAATCGCGGGCGTATTGAATGGCCGCCCTGAATCCAACTTCAGAATTGAGCCAAATTCCGCGCTGATGGCCCGATTTTCAATCCGCAATCCGCAATCCGCAATCCGCAATTCACATCACGCCGCTTCCTTGCATCCAAACAGCTTTCGCTCGCGGATGATTTTGGCGACCTGCGACGGCACGGCGGCCTCCCAGGAGGCGTCGCCGCCGCGGATTTTGGCCAGGACTTCCCGCGAAAAAATGGGGAGCGATTTCTCGTCGTAGTCGCGCAGGCCTTCGATGAAGCGATTCTCGATCAGGTAGGCGTGGAGATGGCGCAAATTGGGGGCGACGCGCAAATTGCCCGCCGTAATGAGCGCGCCGGTTTTTGCCTCGAGCAACGGATAAACGTAAACCTTCAAATCATTGCGGAAGAGCCGCCCGAAAGATTCCAGCAGGCCGCCCTCCAGGTCGGCGTAATACTTTTCGTCGAAGACCTCCTTCAACGTCGGGACACCCATGGCCACCCCGATCATTTTCTTGGTGTAGCGGAAAAAATAGGCGGCCAGGCGGTGGTACTCCGCGAAATCGGAAATGAGCACCGTTTTGCCCAGCGCGCCCAGAATATCCACGCGGTCCAGAAAATCGCGCGGGTCAATTTTGTTGTCGTCGGTCAGATTTTTCAGGGTCATTTCCAGGAGCGTGAGCACGTCTTCGCCCTGGACGTTTGGCTCCTGGACGAAGAGGGCCTGGGCGCAGCGCAGCATGTCGAGCGTCACGTTGGTCGCCGGGCGGAAGCTGCCGCGCTCCACCAGGATGCACTTTTTGTAAAAGGCGTCGGCGGGCTGGATGACTTGCCCGTCGGCGGTGAACAGGGCGGCGTTGGTCAGGCCGCTTTGCACCAGTTGCAGGGCGGTGAGGCGGTTGTCCAGTTGAGCGAAGGCCGGCCCGGTGAGCTGGAGCATGTCCACCTCCACCCGCCCCGCGCCCACATTGTCCACCAGCGAGACAATCATCGCCTGCGGATCGGCGTGGAGGAACATCGCGCCATAGACCAGGTTGACTCCAAAAATGCCCAGCGCCTCTTGTTCGGCCAGGTTCTCCTTATCCCACAAACGGACGTGGGCGATGATTTGCGAAGGTTCCTCTCCCGGTTCCTTTTGAAAGCGGATGCCCAGCCAGCCGTGGGCGTCGTCGCGGCGCGAATAGCTGCGGGCCGTGACGGTGTCGGCGAAGACGAAGAAACGCGTGGTCGCGCCGCGTTTTTGCGCCAGGCGCCCGATGAGGAGATCGTATTCGTGGCGCAACATGGTTTCCAGGCGTTGGCGGCTGACGTACCGCTCGGCCTGGCCGTAGATGGCGTCGCTGATCGTCATGTCGTAGGCCGAAATGGTTTTGGCGATGGTGCCGGCCGCGCCGCCGACGCGGAAGAACCACCGCGCCACCTCCTGGCCGGCGCCGATCTCGGCGAAGGTGCCGTACTTGGCCGGGTCGAGGTTGATCTGAAGGGCCTTTTGGTGCGTGCTGATTATTTCTCGTTCCATGCCGGCGCCTGCAATTCAAGTTCAAACAACTGCCAGCCCTCATTTTACCCCATTTTCCTTCCCGCGAAAGTTCAAAGTTGCATGGAAGGCAGGGCGCCTTTGTCGTTCATCATTTCCCGGAGTTGCTTTCCGGCGCGGAATGGAGCAGCCTGATTGACTATGCAAACTCCTGCTGAACTGTTTTCACTCGGCGGCAAGGTGGCGGTGGTCATCGGCGGCACCGGTGAATTGTGCGGCTCCATCGCCGCAGCATTCGCCAAGGCCGGCGCCCGCGTCGTGCTGGCCGGCCGCGACGCCCAAAAAGCCGGGGCGCGCATCGCCCAAATTGCCACCGACGGCGGCGCGGTGGAATTTCTGGCCTGCGACACCACTTCCAAGGCCGGATTGGAGCAATTGCTCGGGCAAACACTGGCCGCGGCCGAGCGCGTGGACATCCTGGTCAACGGCGCGGGCGTCAATTCCCCCACCCCCTTTCTGGAAATCCCGGAGGCGGAGTTGGATCGCATCCTCGCCGTCAACTTCAAGGGACTCTTCCTCGCCTGCCAGGTCTTCGGCAAATACATGGTCGGGCGCGGCTCCGGCAGCATTATCAACATCGGCTCGGCTTCGGGCCTGCTCCCGCTTTCGCGCGTCTTCTCCTACTCGGCCTCCAAGGCCGCCGTGCATAATCTTTCCAAAAACCTCGCCCGCGAATGGGCCGCCCGGGGCGTGCGCGTCAACATCCTGGTCCCCGGCTTTTTTCCCGCCGAGCAAAACCGCAAGGTACTCAGTCCGGACCGCGTGGCGGCGATCATGGCCAAGACCCCGATGGGGCGCTTTGGCCGGCCGGACGAACTGGCGGGGGCGGCGCTGCTCCTGGCCTCGGAGGCCGGCAGCTTCATCACCGGCGCTGAAATTGTGGTGGACGGCGGTTTCAACGCCATGTCCATTTGACCGGGAGCGATCATGAAATTCTGCGACAAGAACTTTTTGCTCTCCAACCCGGTCGCGCGCGAACTGTTCCACGGGACGGCCGCCGCGCAGCCGATCGTTGATTTTCATTGCCATCTTTCCCCGCGGGATCTGGCGGAGGACCGCGTCTTCAAGAACCTCCACGAACCGTGGCTGGAGGGCGACCATTACAAATGGCGCGCCATGCGGGCCAACGGCGTGCCCGAAACGCTCATCACCGGCCAGGACACCACGCCGCGCGAAAAATTCCAGGCCTGGGCCGCCACCGTGCCCCGCACCTTGCGCAACCCGCTCTTCCATTGGACCCATCTGGAATTGCGCCGCTACTTCGGCATCGAAACCCTGCTCGACCCATCCACCGCCGCCGCCGTCTGGGACGAAGCCAACCGCCTCCTGGCCCGGCCGGGCTGGTCGGCGCGCGGCCTGGTCGCGCGCATGAACGTCGAGATAATATGCACGACAGATGATCCCGCCGACTCCCTCGAAGACCATCAGGCCATCGCCAAATCCGGCTGGAAGGTCAGGGTCTTTCCCGCCTTCCGCCCTGACAACGCCCTGGGCGTCGCCCAACCCGAACGCTTCAAGCCCTGGGTCCGTCGTCTCGGCCAGGCGGCGGGCGCGGGCGCGGACACTTTCAAAGGTTTCTTGAAGGCCCTGGAACTGCGCCACGCCTGTTTCCATGAAATGGGCGGACGGCTGTCCGATCATGGCCTCAACCAGATGCCCGCCCTGGACTGCGCGGAAAAACAAGCCGCCGCCATTTTTTCCGCCGCTCTCAAAGGCCGCCCGGCGGGACCGGCGGACGCCGAACGCTTCGCCTCCTTCATGATGGAGTTCTTTGGCGTGCTCGATGCGGAGAAAGGCTGGACCAAGCAGATTCATCTCGGCGCCTTGCGCGATCCCAACAGCCGCATGGCCGCCCTGCTGGGGGCCAACTCCGGCTGCGACACCATCGGCGATTTTCCCCAGGCCGCCGGCCTGGCCCGCTATCTGGACCGCCTGAGCCGGCGCGGACAGCTTCCGAAAGTTATAATCTACAACCTCAATCCCGCCGACACGCCGCTGTTTGCCGCCATGCCCGGCAGCTTTCAGGACGGCACCATTCCGGGCAAGCTGCAATACGGCGCGGCCTGGTGGTTTCTCGATCAGGAGGAGGGCATCCGCGCGCAACTCAACGCGCTGTCCAACATGGGGTTGCTCGGCCGTTTTGTGGGGATGGTGACCGACTCGCGCTCCTTCCTATCCTACCCGCGCCACGAGTATTTCCGCCGGATACTGTGCGACCTGCTCGGCGCGGAGGTGGCGAGCGGACGGCTGCCCGACCGCCGGCAGTGGCTGACGGACCTGGTGGCCGACGTCTGCTGCCGCAACGCCAGAAGTTATTTTGGCTTTCCTTGAATCACAGCAAGTCAAGCGTTCGCCTCAGTTCCTCGTCCGTGTTGTAAAAATGCGCCGAGATGCGCAGGTACTGCCGTCCCTCCCGGTCGCCGCGCAAGGACATCTCCACCCCCGCCTCGCGCAATTTTTGGAACAGGCCGGGCATGTCCGCCCCGGCGCCGGCCTTGTAGAAGCTGATGATGCCGCTGGCGTTGAGGGGCGGCGCGTCGGCTTGCAGCACCGTCCAGCCCTTTTGCTGCAGCGCCGGGACCAGCCAGGCGCGTTTGCGCAGCAGTTCGGCCGCGATGTTCTCCACGCCCACCTCCCGCAGCAGTTCCAGCGCCGCCCGCAGGCCGAAAATTCCCAGCCAGTTTGCCGTGCCGGCCTCGTAACGCCGCCCGTCCGGCGGAAACACCATTTTTTCCTGCGCCACAAACCCGGGCGAGCGCACGTTGTGCCAGCCATAAATCCGCGGCGGCAGTTTTTCCTGCAAGGATTTGCGCACGTAAAAAACGCCCGCCCCGCAGGGACCCAGCAGCCACTTATGCGCCCCCGCCGCCATGAAATCAAAATGCCCGGCCGAAAGCGGGAAAGCCCCCAGCGACTGGATGGCGTCAACACCAAAAAGGATGTTCCGCTCGCGCAGGTACTGGGCGATGGTTGGGAGGTCCGGGCGGTAGCCCGCCAGGAAATGATTGGTGGCCAGGGCGACCAGGCGCGTTTGCTCGTCCACCTGGCCCATGACATCCACCGGGCGGATTTTTCCCAGCTCGCGCACATTGATCAGCCGCACCTGCACCCCTTTTTCCGCCAGCGCCATCCACGGATAAACATTGGAGGGATAATCGTCGAAGTAGATCAGGATGTTGTCGCCCTTGCGCAGAGGCAGTCCGGCGGCGGCCACGCTCAAGGCCAGCGAGGTCGGGCCGACAAACGCGATTTCCTCCTCCTGCGCCCCGATCAATTGGGCCGCCCATTGGCGCGTCTGCCGCAGGCGCGATTCCAGGTCCGGGACATCCTGGGAGCCTTCCGAGCATTGGCGCAAGTAATCGCCCAAGGCCTCCGCCACCCGGCGGGGCAGCGGGCTGGCGGAGGAATGGGCCAGGAATACTTTCGAGCGCGCCACCGGGAATTCATGCCGGCGCAGTTCCTCGTTGGAATGCAATTCTTGGATCGTCATCTTCCTCCTCTGTAGAATCAAAAACCCTTTATTGCCTTGTCCAAGTCGCTGCCGGAGCCGTAAATACGATTCCAAGCCGAAATTATCTGCCAGGCGATGAGCAACAGCACAAAGTAATAAACCAGCTTGGGCGACCATTCGACAATCGCATGCATCTTCCGGCTGCCTTCCTCCTGATAATGCCGGTGCAGCCGGCCCAGCGTCTCGTCCAGTTGCCCGCTGATTTCCCCCGTGGCGTAAAGGCTGGCGAACATTTCGGGAAATTCGGGCGAGGCGCGCATCAATTCCGCCGGCGTGGCGCCCGCTTCCACCTTATCCTTCCAGCCGCTGACCGCCCGGCCCAGCGCGGGCGAGCCGCTCGCCGCCACCGCCATCTCCCACGCGCTGGTGATGAGCACCCCCGCGTTGAGCAGCGCCTCCAGCGCGGCCGCCAGCCGGGCCAGCGCCAGACAGCGCCGCGCCGTCCCCAGCACCGGGATTGGCCGCAGAACACTTTCCACCTTGCTGCGCCATTTCTCCCCGTGCCGCCCCTGGCCCGCAAAAATCAGAAAGCCGGCCGCCGCATAAACCGGAACCAAAATACCCAGAACCACAACGCAAAACCGCGTCAAACTATGTCCGTTCTGGAGAAAATCAATGAAGGCGAAAACCAGCACCGCGAAATGAAACAGGAAGAGCGGATACATCAAATCCGAAATCACACTCTGCGCCATTTGCGACCGTTCCTCGTAATAACCGGCCAGCAATTTGAAACAGGCATCCAGCCGCCCGCTCCGGTCGCCGGCCTGCACGAGGGCCACGTCGAAGGCCGGCATCCAGTCCCCCATGCCCGCCACCGCGTCGCCGACCGACGCCCCATCGCTCAGTTGCTGCCGCCACCGCGCAATCGGTTCGCGCAACGAGCGGCTTGGGGGATTGTTTTGAAGCTGCTCAAGGGCCTTGGGCGCCGTCAACCCGGCAGTCAGCATCATGCCGAGGGTATGATACAATTCGGCGCGATGCTTCAGTTGCCGAGGCGTAATTAATAGTCGCACACTGTGCTTACCCAATCAGCTTGTCAAACTGCGCCTTCAAGTCGCGCTTGGAAACCATGCCGACGATCTGGCCGGACACTTCCCCGCCTTTGAAAAGCAGAAAAGTCGGGATGGCGCGCACCCCATAATCAGCCGCCAACTGCTGGTCTTCATCAATGTTGACCTTGCCGATGCGGACCCGGCCGTCGTACTCGCCGGCCAGCTCGTCCAGGACCGGCGCGACCTGCTTGCAGGGGCCGCACCACTCCGCCCAAAAATCCACCATCACCGGCACGGACGACTTGAGCACTTCCTGCTCAAAATTTGCCTTGTTCAATTTTACGATATTCAGCGCAGTCATAAATCATGGGTCGTTCAGGGATGCAGCCCTTCCACCCCGCCCAGAACCAGGTACAGGCAGGACCCCACCGCCGCCAGCGCCACCACCATCGCGGCGATAGCCAGGATCTTGTCAAGCGTGCGAATGCCCGGCGCCGGCGCCACATAGGAGGGCGCGGGGCGCGAAGCGGGCGCGGGCGCCGCGGCCGGGCGGGCTGCCGTCGTGGCCGTCGCGCGGGAAGCCGCCGGAGCGGCGGGCGCGGCGGGCGCGGCTGAACGCGGAGCGGCCGGGGCGGCGGCGGGCGCGGCCGTCGCCGCGGAGCCGGACGGTCCTCCCGGGGCCAGCGTCGGCAACTTGATCGTCGGCGCCGAAGTCGGCTTCGGAGGCAAATTGATACGGACAGTTTCCTTCTTGGGCTGGACCTTGGCGGCCTCAGCCGGCTTTGGCGGCAAGGCGCCGCCGGGCACGCTTGGAGTATTCTCTGGCATAATTTCCTTTTTCTGCCAACAAACTAAAGTCGGCTCCTTCCGGTGTCAAACCCCAATTCCCAAAAATCTCCCGGATAGAAGAGATGGGAAGCGGCCGGCGAGTACGCCGGCCGCGACATGCGCGGCGCATGTTCTCCCCGGGCCACGGGATCCGCCGGCGGGACGCCGGCGGGGGCGGCCGGGACGGTCGCGCTCCCGAAGGCCGCAGAGGATTGGGGCATCGGGCTATCTGTCGCCGCCACGATACTCGCGGGGGCCGCGCGATTCCCTGCCTTGTCCGGGAGGGCGATCCTCGCGCGGGCGCGCGATGTTGACGGTCAGCGCCCGTTCGTGCATTTGTTTGCCGTGGAACAATTCAATGGCCTTGGCCGCTTCCGCCGCCGAGGCCATTTCCACGAAGGCAAATCCGCGCGATTTGCCGGTGAATTTGTCCATCATCAGGTTGACGGAACTGACCGTCCCCGCCTCGGCGAAGCACTTCCGCAAATCGTCTTCGGTGGTGTTGTAAGACAAGTTGCCGATGAATAATCTATTGTCGTTCATGTGTATCTTTGGCTGAGAAGCCCGCAAACTACCGCGTTTTGCCCGTGGCGAAACATCCAACGCGCCTGGTTTTTTGGATTTAGGTTGTCAGTCTGCTTTTCAGTCGCTGGTTTATCTTTCTTGCGCGATGTTCCTTTTCTAGCGGGCCTTCCTGTAAGTGTCAATCCAATCCCGCATATTTCTCCCATTTTTGCGGCACCCCCGCCGGCATGCGGTTCATCTTGGACAAGCGTCCACAAAGGCCCCCAACTCCGCCCGCAGCTTTTCCAGCGGCAGGCCGACCACGTTGCTGAACGAGCCGGAGATGGACTGGACCAGATACTCCCCCTCTTCCTGGATGCCGTAAGCGCCCGCCTTGTCCAGCGGATTGACTTTCCGGTGGTAGCGGCGGATTTGGTCCCGTGTCAGCGCCCGAAACGTCACATCCGTCTGTTCGGAAAAGGTCTTTTGGCGCCGGCCGCGCCCGTGAATCAGGCAGACGCCCGTGGTCACCTGGTGGGTGCGCCCTTGCAGAAACGCCAGCATCCTGCCCGCCTCTGCCATGGTGCGGGGCTTGCCGAAAATGGTGGAATCGGCGGACACCAGCGTGTCCACGCCGATGACGACGGCGTCGGGAAACTGTTGGGAAACGGCGCGCGCCTTGCGGCAGGCGTTGAGGCGGGCCATTTCACCGACGCTCCAATGTGGCTCATGGGTTTCCCTGGCCCGGCTGGGAACCACTTGAAAACGGGGGCGCAGTTGCCGCAGCAATAACGAGCGGCGAGGCGAGGCGGAAGCGAGGATGAGCGGCGGGGTTGGCATGGCGGATGGCCGGCCGGATTCAGGCCGGCCCGAATTGAAGGCAGTTCCCCGCGGCCGGACCGGCAAGGGCGGGGATTTCATCCCAATTCCCGCCGATTTTTTTTTATTTTTTTCAACCTTCATTTGGTTTCATTCACCTTCATTGACCTTCATTGACCTTCATTGGAAAAGGGGGGAATTGAGAATTTTGAGTGGTGAAAAAGCAAGGCAAAGCAGAGGGGCGGCTTCCTTGGGGGAGGCCTGGCCAGTGGCGGCGCTGTGCGTTCCTATGCACATGGGATGAAATATAGGCTTTAAAGCTAGAATGTCAACCGCGAAAAAAAGGAATAAGGGATAAAAGGCCGGAAGGATGGCAGCCGCAGATTCAACAGATTTGAAACCAACGTCACAACGGGGGTTGTGGCGATTGCGCAAAAGTGGGAATTCGTCCGTGAGAATTCGGCTGGAAAATGGCAAAAGTGCAATGAAATCCGACATTTTTCAGGGTGCGATCACAAGATGCTGATAGCGAATAACTTGCAGCAAAAAATCCGGTCGGAAACCTGTTTCTTGTCGGAAATCAATACAGTTTCAGCCTGAAAGCCGTGAGCAAAACATGGCAATTTTGCGAATAATAAAATCCCCAAGTGATTCACTTTCAAGCGATTACATCGCGTGGCTGCTGTCGGCCCGTATCTATCGCAAATGTGGCATTCGACATGTTTGTGGAGCGGTGAGTTGTTATGAAGGATCTATTGAAACACGCAATACTGGCCGGGGTTGCCACGCTGGCCTTGGGAAGCATCACGTTGGCAAACAGCTACACGGACATACAGAACCCAAATGCAACCGTTGGCCCGTCGCTTGGTGACTACTTTGCAGGCGCATTCAACCTGGTGAATCCCGGCTCGAGCAGCTACATCATCGGCGCGCCATATACGAGCGGGACGGGAACATTCACCGACGCGGAGGGCCATATCTTGAACATACCCCTGAGCGGTGCAACGGATTCTTTTTACATTTATGGCGCAGCTAACGGCCTTTACGGTGTGGGTCCGGGCGCAAACACCCTTCAGTATGCCATGCTCCAGGCGGATACGACGGCTAGTTCCGGCATCCCTAACGGCGGGACGACCTTGGCGTTGCTCGGCATCGGCCTGCTGGGCATTTGCGCCGTCTCCCGCAAGATTCGTTCCTAAGCCGGGAATAGACAATTGAAGAATCCCGGCCTGCGCCCGCCCAATCAGATCCAGGTATTGCCCGGGAATTTCTTTTGCAGGCCCGGCTTGATTTTTGGATACACGGCCGCCTTGAAAGACGGCCAGTCCAGGGTGGAATCCAGCCGCTTGCCGTCAGGCGCGCACAGCCAAAGCCTGACCGGCAGGCGGCCTTCGCATATCCGCGGGTGATCGGTCAGCCGGAAAATCTCGTGCAGTTTCACGTTCGCCTCGGGGGAGTTGGGGCGCGCGTCCTCGTCCCGCGTTGCCTCGGGATAAAGCAGTTTAAGCTTTTTGTCTTCGAGCCAGGGTATGGCGTCCGGCGCGAGCTCGTTGAGCCACTCCAGCCGCTCCTTTCCGATGAACTCCAAAAAGGCCCCGCGCAGCGGAGCGGCCTGCGCTTCCTTGACCAGGGTGAGGCCGGAAAAGGCGCGCGCCAGGCATCGGGTCACGGCGCCGGCGTCCAGCGGCGGCAAGTCCAGTTCGGGCATGACGGCGGCGGCGAGGTTCAGCCGGGCGATGGTCTGCTTGATTTCGTGGTTGAATTGCGGCAGCTCAAAATAGTTCCTGGCGAAAGCCTCGGCCAGACAGCGGCCTGCCGCGGCGGGGTCCACCTCGCGCTGGTGCTCGTGATGCAGCAGCAGGTCCTGGAAGCGGATCAATTTGACGGCGCTGACGCGGCGGTGGGTGCGGTCGTAAAGATGCTCAATGCCGATGCGGATCTGGGCGGGAAAAGTTTCTTCGATCCACTCCCGTTTCACGGCGGTGGCCAGGCCGAGGAGCGTCACCGGCCCGGTGCGGCCGGAAATTTCACGGATGGACGCGGCCACAAACAACGGCGCGTTGATCACCACGCTTTCCCGCGCCAGCGCGCCGGAGCGGCCCCCGGCCAGGTCGCAGTCCAGCGTGCCCTGATCGCGCCGCCGGCAAAGCTGGTCAATAAAACCGGCCATCAGGCAGCGCGGCAGGGCGTCGCTGCCGGCGGCGGGCGGGCCGTCCGCGCCTCCCTTCAACTCGCGTCCGGCCAATTGCAGGATTTGCTCCAGGGTCTGATCCACCTGGCGGGCCGTCTGGGCGCGGATGCCGTAGCGGCGGCATTGCTCGAGGTTGAAATGGTTGTTCCTGGCAAACTGAAAGGCGCGCATCAGGGTGAAAAAATCCGATTCGGCGCTGGCCTCAAACAACTCGCGCGCTTCGGCGGCCTGCTTGTCATCGCGGCCCGGGCGGACGAGCAAATCGCGCTCGCCGGCCAGCGCGGCGCAGAGCGCGGCGGCGCCCGCGCAGCCCAGCCGCGAAGCTTCCACCAACATGCGGGAATAACGCGGGTGCATGGGCAGGCGCAACATTTTCCAGCCGATGGGCGTAAGGTCCGAATGGCGGACTGCGGATTGTTCACCCTCCGTAGGCTCGGCGAAGGAGGGCGGATTTCCTCCTTCGCTAAAGCTACGGAGGACAGGGCGGATTGTGACAGCGCCGTCCCGGCCCTGATTCAGCGGCGAGACGCCGCTGCCACTTTGCTCCTCGATGGCGCCGAGGGTGCGGAGCAGTTTTTCGGCGCGCGCGACCGCCTGTGGATCGGGCCGGTCAAGCCAGCCAAATTGGGTGGCGTCGGCGATGCCCAGGGAATGCAGCAGGAGAACGACTTCCGCCAGATCGCTGCGCTGGATTTCAGGAGTGTTGCGCGCGGGGCGGTTCAAATGGCCGCTTTCCGTCCAGAGCCGGTGGCAGACGCCGGGCGCGGTGCGTCCGGCCCGACCCGCGCGCTGTTCGGCGGAGGCGCGGCTGACCGGTTCGAGCAGCAGGGTGCTGATGCCCCGCTCCGCGTCGTAACGGGCGACGCGCGCCAGGCCGCTGTCAATGACATGGACGATGCCGTCAATCGTGACCGAGGTTTCGGCCACATTGGTGGAGACGACCAGCTTGCGCAGACGGTTGGGCGCGAAGGCCAGGTCCTGTTCCTCCGGCGGCAGTTCCCCGTGCAGGGGAATCATGGCCAGCGGCTCGCGCAAGCGCGTGGCGCGGCAGGCCGCCAGGGTGGCGTTGATTTCCGCCATGCCGGGCATGAACACCAGAATGTCCCCCGGCTCGCCGCTCTCGACAATCCGCGCCACCGCGTCGCCGGCCTGCTCGGATATGGGGCGTTCGTCCGGCAGATCCAGGTGGCGGATTTCCACGGGGAACTGCCGGCCTTCGGCTTCGAGCACGGGACAGCCGCCCAGGTAAGCGGCGACGGGAGCGGCATCCAAGGTGGCGGACATGACCAGGATTTTGAGATCGGGGCGGCGGCTTTGCTGCAATTGCCGGGCCAGCGCCAGGGCGACGTCGCTCAACAGATTGCGCTCGTGAAATTCATCGAAGAGGAGCACGGCAATGTCCTGCAGACCGGGATCATCCTGAAGCCAGCGCAGCAGAATTCCCTCGGTGACAAAACAGATGCGGGTGCCAAGGCTGAGGCGGTCGTCGAAGCGGATTTGGTAGCCGACCTCGGCGCCAAGCGGACAGCGGCGCTCCCAGGCCACGCGGGCGGCGACGGCGCGGGCGGCGACGCGGCGCGGTTGGAGGACGACGATGCGGCCGCGGCCGGGAGCGGGCGTCCCCAGCAGGACGGGGTCGTCGAGAAGTATTTGTGGAACTTGGGTGGTCTTGCCGGAGCCGGTCGGAGCGATCAGGACAAGGCAATTATTATGGTTGACCGCCTCGAGGATGCGGGGATGGATGCGCCAGATGGGAAGGGAGTTTTGCACGCCGCCGAAGCAAATGGACCCAAGGCCGGTTACCAGCGGTCCACCAGCAGGACGGCCAGCACGACGACGGAAAAGAGGAGAAGCAATCCCGAGGGCATGAATTTGGAGGTTTTGAGGTAGCGCACGCAGAAGACGCCGGACAAAACAGCCAGGATGATGTCGGTGATGTAAAAGGGATGGATGATGCCGGTGGCGCAAAGGGCCAGGAGCGCGGCGAAGATGGCGGAGGTGACGAGCGAGATTTTGCTGCCGGCTTTGATGAGACCGATCACGCCGCCCGCCACGAGCAAGGTGACATAAATCCACAGGGCAATCATGGCCAGCGGCGGAGCGACGGCCAAACCGATCTGCGGAGCGGGGATGTTCAAATGATTCATGGTTGAGGTTTCATTGGCCTGGCCGTCAATCGCCCGGGATGACCGTGATTTCGGCGGCGGAGGTCCAGGCATTGTCACCGACTTCAGAAAGCGCCCTGAGCTTGAAGAACCGGCCCTTTTTTGCATCGAAATTCACCGTTTTTTTGCCGCTGCCTTCGGCGAAGGTTCCCTTTTTCACCGGCGGGCCGAAGTCCTTGTCGTCGTCGCTCAAGTAGAATTCGTAATCCTTGATGGTGCCGTTGGCGCTGCCATCCTGGCGCGGCAAGTAGGTGAAGCCCTTGATGACGGAGGGAGGGACCAGTTCGATGACGATTTCGTGCGGGCAGGGCGGACTGTCGTCCGTCCACTGAGTGTGCCAAAAGGTGTTGGGATCGCCGTCCACCGCATTGGCGCCCTTGCCGTCCTCGGAAGCTGTTTCCTGGCTGTCGGCCCGGACGAATTTGAGCTGGATTTTTCCCGGCGCGGGAGCGGAGGGGGCGGCTGGCGACCCGGCGGCAACGACGCCGATTTCCGCGGCGGAGGTCCAGGCCTCGCCATTGATTTCGGACAAGGCCTTGAGTTTGATGAAGCGGCCCTTTTTGGAATCGAAATTCACCGTTGTTTTGTCGCTGCCTTCGGCGAAGGTTCCCTTTTTCACCGGCTGGCCGAAATCTTTGTCGTCGTCGCTGATATAGAATTCGTAATCCTTGATGTTGCCGTTGACTTTGTCATCCTGGCGCGGCAGATAGGTGAAGCCGCTGATGGCGGAGGGCGGAACCAGCTCGATGACGATTTCGTGCGGGCAGGGCGGACTGGCGTCCTGCCACTGGGTATGCCAAAAGGTGCTGGGATCGCCGTCCACCGCGTTGGCGCCTTTGCCGTCCTCGCCGTCGGTTTCCTGGCTGTCCACCCGGACAAATTTGAGAGTGATTTTGTCCGTGGCCGCGGGGGCTTGGGCGGCGGCGGAGAGAGAAACGCTGACGAGGGTTGCGATTACACAGGTGAAAAAGGCGGCGGAAATCTTGCTCATAGCGGCAGCAGTGTCTGCCATTGGACGGCGACTTTCAAGGCCATTCTTCCAGGCCGCACAATGCGTCAGTCACAGTTGGCAGGGTGGGCAGTCCCCTGCCCGCCACGCGACGATAGCGTCAGTTTGACGGCGGGCAGGGGACTGCCCGCCCTGCCTTTCTGGACCATCCATCACGGACGCCTTCCAAGGCTGCTGACACGGCAGCGCAGCCGAGGACGGCTGCGCCACGCTTTGTCACTGGCTGTGGACCATTCTTCCGGTTCACGCCTTCTCAGCCCTGGCTTCTCAGTCAAGAATGCCCAAAAGGACAATCTGCGCCTCTTGTTTTGCGGTAAGGACTTTTTTGAGGTTTTCCTGCGCGGCCTCCAGTTTGGCCTGTTTGGCCTTGCGGGCGGCGCGGTATTTGTCGAGCGCGTCCCGAATCTGCGGGGAGGCGGCGTTGGAATCAACGACCTTTTGCAGGGCTTGCTGTTCGTCGCTGGCTTGAGGTCCAAATCCGCCACGGCCGCCCGCGCCGTTTGCTCCGCCCCGTCCTCCGCCTCCACGCATCATCATCATCCCCATGCCGCCCATGCCGCCCATGCCGCCGGAGTTGAGATCGCGCCGCGCGTCACTGACTTTCTGAATGAGCGCTTGAATGACGGCCCATTCGTCGTCATTGGTAATGCTCAGGGTTTGCCGGACTTGTTCCATCATCATCTGTTGCATCTGTTGCTGCATCTGGGCGGGGTCGAAGTTGCCGCCGCCTGGCCCGCCGCCGCCAAACATCCCGCCCCCGCCGGGGCCACCGCCGCCCGGACCACCGGGGCCACCTGGACCGCCGAAGTCACCCTGCGCCAGCAGAATGCCGGGGAAAAAGCTCAGGGCGCTGACCAACCCGCAAAGACTTAACATGGTTCTAAGTTTCATTGAAAACTCCTTTCATTGAGTTCATTTGTGTACTTCTTTTTTCTGTGTTGCATAGCTGGACGGCCTGCCATGCCGTCCACGGCACGCTCCAGAACTCCTATTCACAACGCGCATCACCTTACTACAACGAACATTAAGGGAAGATTAAGAGCGCAATTTAATTCTTCAGGGCGGTTTTGCGGCGGAGCGGTGTGGGAAGGCCGAGCGCCATTCTTATTGCTTGACCGCTCCCGGCCCTGCCGCGCCATCATCAGGCCATGCTGGCAAAGCGAGTCATCCCATGTTTGGACGTGCATGACGGGAAGGTCACCCGGGGCGTCCAGTTCGGCCGGGCCGAAGCGGGCGAACTGCGCAATGTCGGCGACCCGGTCGAGCTGGCCGTCCGCTACAACGAACAGGGCGCCGACGAAATGGTCTTCTTCGACATCACCGCCAGCGCCCAGGGGCGCGCCTCGATGATTGGGGTGATCGAACGCGCCGCCGACCAGTGCTTCATGCCGCTGACCGTCGGCGGCGGCATCCGCTCGGTGGAGGACATGCACGCCATGCTCAAGGCCGGCGCGGACAAAACCAGCATCAATTCCTCCGCCCTGGCCGATCCGGCCCTCATCACCCGCGGCGCCGAAAAATTCGGCAGCCAGTGCGTGGTCGTTTCCATTGACGCCAAAAAAACCGGGCCGGACCGCTGGTCGGTTTTTTCCCACGGCGGACGCCGGGCGACGGGCCTGGACGCGGTGGAATGGGCGAAGAAGGCCGTGGGGCTGGGCGCGGGCGAAATTGTTTTGAACAGCATTGACGCCGACGGGACCAAGGCCGGGTTCGATCTGGTCATCACGCGGCGGGTGAGCGAGGCGGTGGGCGTGCCGGTGGTGGCGAGCGGCGGGGCGGGCAGCCTGGAGCATCTGGCGGCGGTGCTGCTGGAGGGGAGGGCGGACGCGGTGCTGGCGGCGAGCATTTTTCATTTCGGCGAATTCACCGTGGGCGACGTGAAAAAGTTCCTGGCCGGAAAAGGAATTCCGGTCCGTCTCTGAAAACATGGATGCCACTAAAATAAAATCGGCGCTGGCCGACGTGACGGCGGAGCGAGACCCGACCATCAAGAGCTTGAAGATGGCCTCGTTGTGCGGCGCGCTCTGGGCGGAACGCGGCGTACAACTCGTTGTGGTGGGCGGCTCGGCCATTGAGATTTTGACGGAAGGCGCGTATGCCTCCGGCGACTTGGATATGTGCCATGTCACAAAAACGAGCCTCCCCATGCGCGTGCGGCAGGAAATCATGGGCTTGCTCGGCGCCAAAGGCGGTCCGCGCAACTGGCAGGTGGCCGGGATGTTTGTGGACGTGCTGGGGCCGGTGGAGAGTTTTGCGCGCACGCCATTTCGCCGCGTGCGCGCGCCTTATGGCGACGTGCTGCTGATGAAGCCGGAGGATTTGCTCGTCGAGCGCGTGCTCGTTTCCGTTTATCCCGGAGAAAACAAGACGGCGCGCGATTGCGCAAAGGTCATGGCCTCGGCGGCATTGCGGAAGGAAATCGAGATGGACTGGGTCGAAGTGCGGCGGGTTGCGAACCTGCCGGAATATCGTAATTTTGCGGAGTGCGTGAAATTGGTGAAAGAAGTCGCCGATGAACTCAAAATCAAAAGTCCCTTGCATTCCGATTGAAGGCTCCATCAGTTGGGAAGACTGGCTCAAAGGCCGGCGCGCCCGCCGCGAGAGCAGCCATCTCGTTGCGCCCGGCGTTATCCGGCGCAAGAGCAGTTCCAGCGATCGGCGGCTGAAGAAACTGTTCCACGGCCAACGCGGCCTGCCCTTCATCCCCACCGAGAAACTCTGATCATCTCCCAATTTGGAGCACACCGTAGCCAAAACAGAGCTCGCGGTTTCATTTCGCAGGCTTGCTTTCGGCGGAATTTGGGGCAGTTTAGTAGGAGCATAATTAAAACAGTGAATTGAATGTTATGATTGCCTTGCAAGACATCCGCTCGCTGACGGATTTTCAGCGCAACACCAAGTCGCATCTGCGGCGTCTTAAAAGCAGCGGACGGCCGGAAGTGCTCACAGTCAACGGCAGGGCGGAGTTGATTGTGCAGGACGCGGCGGCCTACGAGGAAACCCTCGACGCCATTCGCGGCATCCAGCGCGGCCTTGATGGCATGAAGGCGGGTACCGGCAAACCGTTCCGCGCGGCGCTGGATGAAATCCGCGACCGACACAAGGTTGCGCACACCCGCAAATGACGCACTACAGCGTCATCGTCGCAATTGCGGCCCTACAGGACATCGCGCAGGCACGTCTATGGCTGGCCGAGCGGTCTCCTGATGCCGCCGAGCACTGGTTCAACCGCCTCTATGACACAATTGGTTCGCTCGAGATTTTTCCTGAACGCTGTCCGTTGGCGCCGGAGACTGGATTTTTGAATGTGGAAATCCGTGAATTATTCCACGGCCGCCGCCAGAACAAATACCGGATTCTTTTCACTATTCGTGATGCCGAGGTTCACGTGCTGCACGTCCGCCATGGCGCACGGCTGGCCTTGGGCGAAACTGAATCTGCGGATGAATAGATTTATGAAATTATTAACCCAATCCCGCTGGCTGCCGTTTGTATTGTTGACTTGCTCGAACGTCTTTATGACCTTCGCCTGGTACGGGCATTTGAAATTCAAGGACCGCCCAATCTGGCTGGTCATCGTGGCCAGTTGGGGCATCGCCTTTTTCGAATACGTGCTGCAGGTGCCGGCCAACCGCTGGGGCAGCAACGTCTGGTCGCCGGTGCAGCTCAAAATTGGCCAGGAAATCATCACCCTCGCCGTCTTTAGCGCGTTCGCCATTTTGTATCTCAAGACCGCCATCCGCTGGAACCACCTGGTCGCCTTCGTGCTGGTCGTTGCCGCCGCCGGCTTCGCCTTCATGCCCCAAGATTAGAGGGAAGTATCACGCCCGCGGATGGGCCTTGTCGTAGGCGGCTTTGAGACGCTCGGTCGTCAGGTGCGTATAGACCTGCGTCGTGACAAGGTGGGCGTGGCCGAGCAGTTCCTGCACGCTGCGCAAATCCGCCCCGCGATCGAGCAGATGGGTGGCGAAGCTGTGGCGCAACTGGTGCGGCGTGATGGCCGGGTCCAGCCCGGCGGCGCGAAGATATTTTTTCAGGCGCGCCTGCACCGCGCGCGGCGTGAGCGGCGAAATCCGGCGCGGGCGCGCCAGGAAAACCGGCATCGCGCCGGCGGGCGCGTAATGCCGGTGCTGCCAATAGGCGCGAATGGCTTCCAGCGCCGGCGCGCCGACGGGGACGACGCGCTCCTTTTTTCCCTTGCCGCGCACGCGCACCAACTGGCCGGGCCAGTCCACGTCCTCGGCGCGAAGCTGGCACAATTCGCTGACCCGCAGGCCGCAGGAGTAAATGACCTCCAAGATGGCGGCGTCGCGGAAAAAGGGAGCGGGGTCCGGCGGTTTGTTGTCTTTGGCGGCGCGGCGCAATTCCTGGCCGGGCGCGCGCAGCAGGTCTTCCAGTTGCGGCACGGTCAAAAAGTGCGGCAGCCGTTTTTCCCTAGGGGGAAGGGAGAGTTTGCGGATGGGCGAAACGGCGGCGGCCCCGTTGCGGATGAGGAATTTGTAAAATGAACGCAACGCGGAGAAGCGGAGTTGCACGGCGGCGCGGCTCAATTTGCCGCGGCCAAGGAAACGGAGAAAATCGCGGAAGTCGTCCCGGCGCAGCGCGTTCCAATCCGGCGCGGTCTGGCGCTGCCGGAGGAACCAGCCGTGAAACTCCAGCAGCGCCTGCCGGTAATTGCGTTCCGTGTAAACCGACGCGCCCTTGTCCGCGAGCAAATGGCGCAGGAATTTCGCAATCCACGGGTCCACTTTCGATTCTGGCGGCTCGTTCATCTGTTGTAATCTTAATCCTAATCTTAATCTTAATCTTCTTAGTAAGTCTCGAAAGAAGAGATTAGGATTAAGATTAGGATTAAGATTATGACGGGAAGCCAAATATGTGAAATGCGCCGTTCGCGCCGATCAACGCGAGAATCTAATTGACCATTCGCCGCATGGCCGCTAACAAGTAACGGCACAATGACCGACGGCATCCGCATCAAGGACCTGCCCGAAAATGAAAGGCCCCGCGAACGGCTGGCCGAACTGGGGGCGGAGGCGTTGCGGGACGCGGAACTGATCGCCATCCTTTTGCGCACCGGCACCAAGGGGCGGTCCGCCGTCCAGATCAGCGACGAACTGCTGCGCCGCTTCGGCACGCTCGGCGCGCTGGCCCGCGCCTCCTTGAAGGAATTATGCGAGGTCAAGGGCATCGGACCCGATAAGGCCATTGCGCTGAAAGGCGCCTTCACCCTCGCCGCGCGCATGGCCAAGGAAATGCAGGGCGACGCCCCGCTGCTGGATACGCCGGAACAGATCGCCGATTATCTGCGCGATGCCAACCGCGGCTACGACGTGGAAAATTTCCAGGCCGTGCTCCTGAATTCGCGCCGCAAACTCATCAAGGTGGAAAGAATCTCGCAGGGATTGGTGGACAGCATCCTGGTCCATCCGCGCGAAGTTTTCCGGGGCGCCATCGCGGCCAACGCCTCCACCATCGTGCTGGTGCATAACCATCCCAGCGGCGATCCGACGCCCTCGGATTCGGACATCCGCGTGACGCGCGACCTGATCCGGGCGGGGCAGTTGTTGAAGATCGAAGTAGTTGACCACATCATTCTGGGCAGCCGGACCGCCGGCAACAGCAAGGGCTATTTTTCCATGCGCGAAATGGGTTTGTTCTTCGCCGCCGCGCCGGCATAGCCCGGACTCTTCAGACACGCATTATTTTAGAATCACCCCAAGGGCGTTGCTTCCGCCCTTGGGCGGTTACCCGACATAACAACCCTGTCAAGTCCTATATTTTGGCCTGTTTTTTTGAGATATGCCGTTCAAGACGCGCAGGACATGGCATGCAAGTTGTTGATGTGCAATATGTTGTATATTTTTTAAAAAACTTCAAAAATCTATTGCAAATTTTCTCAAAATTGCCGATATTACTCGCAGTCGGGTGCTGCTTGTCAGCTTGATATGGTTAAACCCAGCCTGACTTCATTTGCTTTTTGGCCTATTCCACAATGTGGGCTGTTTGCACTTATACGCCAGCCATCCTTGGTGTGAAAATTCAACCAGTTCTGAATCATCCGGCCAAACCTTCAAGCCATCCAGTTTGTCGCTTGTCGTCTGCTCGGAGCAGTAGATGTAATCCAGCATTTTCGAGAAATATGGATAGGTGAAGTCCATGTTTCTAAATGCTCTATAGACATTATACCCACACAAATCAGCCAATTGGATCCCGTTGGAAAGCGCGCTGTCAGTGAACATCGGATATTCGACGATGTGATGAAACCTCATCACTTGGTTGCCTTCACGCTGAAACAAGGCGTGTTTCATCGCAAGAGAGCGGTTGGATTTCCGCCCGGTATCGTCAATCACGATCAAGCCCTGGTGTTTGGAATGAAATTCCTTCAGAAAAAGTTCAATGCGTTCCAGCAGAAATTCAAATGCCTTCTTAAACATAATATCGGGGGTGACATGACCGTGAAGTTTCCGCTTGTCCACGACAACGCTGAACAGCCGCATGTGCCTCGGCGCCAGTTGGGAGTAGAATGTGTCCGCAAGCCGGGTTCGATCAGGGTCGCTTAATGCGTCCAGAAACGGGCTTTCTTTTGCTCGCAATAAAGGCAGACGCAGCCAGGTGGACTTGGTTTCACATTGCGCCAGGTTGTAGCGCGTGCCGGTCCGCCGGTGAAAGTTATCGGAAAGCTCCAGTTTTACATTTGTGATCTCCCGCTCAAAATCGCGCCACTTAAATTCAAACAACGAAACAGCGGTAAGGACGTAAAGATGATCCTTGGCATAAGCGGAGCCATCGGAACGGGTGCCAGACACTTCAGGGTCTTTGGTTCCAGACTCATCAATGTAAAAGAAATACATAATTGATAATCTTTGCCCAGAACGTCATTTATTGCAACTGTAGTGCAGGGGCCGGTGGATAAGTGGGCTACGCTTTCAGGATGCGAATGAGTATCCTGGCTTCCCCGTCGCCCCGACAAATTCATTCTCTCAGTTCGATTGACGACAATCGCAAACCCATTGTGTCCGCGAATCTTGGTGAGGCCACGTCGAGTCGCTGTTTAAATTCATCCCGCGTCTGACAGGTTTTCATAGCCTCGTCGGAATGAACGGCACCGCGCCGTAGCGGCCTGACAGGTAGCCGCGAACCAGCGATTCTCCCTTGCGCGGCTGATAATCCGTCAACGGATAGAGATGCGCTTCGCCTTCGGCGTCTTTGTCGGTGAACCAGACCTGGTCCCGGCGCAGCAGCGTCGCGTCGAGCAACAGAGGATTGTGGGTGGTGAAAAGGATTTGCGCGCCATGCGGATTTTCCGTTGCGCTGAAAAACAACCTCAAAAGTTCCCGCACCATCAACGGGTGCATGCTCGATTCCAACTCGTCCACGCACCCCGTAAAACCTTTGCTTAAAACATCCAGCCAAGGGCCAGCCAGTCCAAACATACGGCGAGTTCCGGCTGATTCTGAACGCCACGGCAACATCAGTTCGGCCGCCCCGCTGCCACGATGCGTCAACTCTGGCTCATGCCATCGGTCCTCAACCATCTGGTCTGTGAGTCGCCTGTAGGCTTCCCCAAGCGTTCCTGAAGCTGGTCGTTTATCAATTATTCGGGCGCCTGTTACACCCAAATCGGCATGGCGCAGCAACTCGATAATGCGATCACGCGAATGCGGTTGCTCTTGAAACATTTTCAATGTGGTTCTTGGTAGCCACATACCACCTACCCTCAAATCAATGAAAGCCAATCGCTCCTTAAACCACTGGAACACCGGCTCAAGTTCAGCTCGATTATTTGCGACCGCCTTGGATAGAAAGAGCATGTTGCTCAACGTATAGCCTTCGAGTTGCGTATCTCGCTGGAAGCCAGCGGGGCGCTCCGGCGACCAGACATAGCTGCCGGTTTCCGCATTCCAGTCACGGCTGAACCATAGTTGCTCCTTCGCTTTCGGAAACGCCCGCAACGATTCGTGCCAGATCCGCTCGCGTGTCGCCGCCACTCGATATTCGTAGCGGATATCCTCGGTTACGAACGCCACCGCAAATGCCGTGGGTGATTCCGGCTGTCCGGGCGCGAGCGCGAAAGGTTCGATTTGCGAGATTGGTTCTCTTGGGTCTGTCATCTTGGCCGAATTCTCAACCATAGTGCCCAAGGCCATCAATGCCTCCAACACAGTCGTCTTCCCGCTGGCGTTCGCGCCGTAGAGTGAGACGCCTTTGACCCATCGCTTCCCGGCCAAGCCAGGCAAATCCGTTACGATGCAGTTATCCGGCAGCGACTTGTCCTTGTTGCTGGCCATCAAATTCAGCGTCTGCAACTTGCGGAAGCACCGGTAGTTTGAAACCGAGAATTGTAGAATCATGGCCTCAGTCTAACAGATTTCAGCAATTACGCCACTGTTTTTGCATAAAAGCCGCGGCTTTTATCCGGGTGGCCGCTTACGCCGGCTCCGGCTGTGCGGGGCGGAGGGCGAGGAGGAATTTGACGACGGCCCAGAGGAGTATCAGCAGCAGGAGGCCGTCAAACATATCGCGGAGCAGGCCGCCAGACCGGATGTTGGCGGCGGTGAATTGGATGCTCAACGGCTTGTCCACCTGGGTTTGCAGGACCTGGGTGAAGCCGTGATGCAGCCCGCGCGTGGGCAGATTCACACGCAACGGCCGCACCCGCGCCACCGCCACCTGCTGGGATTGGGCCAGCTTGGACCATTGCTGGAGCGCGACCGCGGCTTCTTCGCTCTTGGCGGACTGCTGCGCGAACACGACATTCCCGTTGTTATAGACCCGGTTTTGCTGCAGGAGGTTGTTGGCCTGGAGCCGGTCCACGTTTTGCTTGACATCTTCGAGCGCGTTGCGCGTCTCCAGGTCCAGGCCCCCGGAGGAGGAATTGAACTGGTTGTCCTCAAAGTTGTTGATTCCCTTGACCTTGCCGGAGGCCAGAACCTGGCGGGCGTTGCTGATGAAGCTGGCGGCGGCGGCCTGTTTGGCGGCCCGCTTCTGCATCTCCTGGGCGTGGTATTCGCCCAGGGAATAGTTTTGCAGGACGGCCGCGGCCTCCTCCTGGTGCGTCATGCTCCCGGCGAATTTTTGGTAATCGTAATCCGGCGGCAGATACAGGTCCCAATGCGCGTTGTTCAAGGGCACGTTCAATTGCGGCGAAATCAAATTGACCTGCCCGCTGCCGCCGGGGAATTTCTCCTTGCCGATGAAAGTCAATTCCACCGAGACCGGCGTATCGGCGGCGGTGTCGGCCGCCGTCAACGGCAGGAGCAGCTTGCCATTGCTCACGGCGGGCCGGACAGCTTCGCCGCCGACAAAGGCCGACCAGACGGTGTTGCTGCCGGGCGGCAGCGTGACTTCCAAATGCTGCAAGCCGTTGTTGCGCACGCTCAACTGCATTTCCGTCATGCTCTGGCCGTCGTCGGCGACCACGGTGGTCAACAGCATTCGTTCGGCGAGGGCCTGCAGCACCGGCGCGTCGGCCAGACGGACGGCGCGGACGCTCAAATTGTAGCCGGGCCGGACGTAGCGCCAGGCCAGCGCCTGGCCCTCGACCGGGCCGAGCCACTCCGGCAGTTCGCCCGCGTCCGCCCTCATCAATTCGCCGCTGCCGGATTTTTCGGCGACTTGCAGGGACGGCTTGCCGCGCACGACGATGAAGCCGGATTCGCGCTCCACGCCCAGGGCCTGGATTCCGGGAAGGTCCAGCGCGTTGGTTTTCAGGTCCACCGGCTTTTCCCAGGTGATGGAGAACTGAAACTGGCCATAGACCGTGTTTTGCAACTCCACGCTCCATTCGTCGTTGGCCGCGTTGTGGTCGCGGCGGCGGAGATTGGGGCAGTTGAATTCGATGTTGGTGAAGGCGGCGGGAATCTTGAAGCGAAACGTTTTCACCGGGGCGTTTTGAATTTCATAACGAACGATGGCCGAGCCGTTGAGAAGGGTGTCGGAGATGGAAATAATCTGCGCGATTTCCGCCCGGACCCACGGTTCAATTTTTTCACAGGCCACGTTCAGTTTCCAGTCCGGCAGCGGACCGGGCTGGGCGCTGAGAAACTTGTAGGCCAGGACGCCGGCGGCGGTGTTCGCGCCGGAGGCGAGATTCGCGCCGGCAATCTCGGTCAGGCCGTCGAAGTCGGCGGTTTTTGCGGCCACGCCCGGCTCGGCCGCGACGGAAATGAAGCCGGAAAGCTTTTGCGCGTCCAGGGGATGAACGCCCGGCACAGGGACGGAGGAAGGGAGGTCGGAGTGCGGGCGGGCGAGTTCCAGGCGCAAGGAATACGCGCCGAGCAGCCGGTTCTTGAAAGCCACGTCGAGCACCTGTCCGGCGCCGGGGGTGGCGTCGCGCGGCTGCCACTGCAAGATGTTGCCGCCCTGCACCGAATCCAGCGTGTAACCGGCGGGCAGCGCGATTTGAAGGGCAAACACCCCGGCGCGCTTGATCGTGTAATCAATGGACGCGGAGAGTCCGACCTGCGTCGGGCTGATTTTGACATTATTGCGGACGACGGCTTCGATCTGCGGCTGGAGGGTTTCGGCCTTGAGGGCGAGGTCGAATGCCGGATTGAGAAAACGCCACACGCTGAACAGTTTCACCGTGGCGCCCAGTGTGGCGCCGCCCGGGAACTCGGAAGCGTCCACGCGCTGCAAATCCGCCGCGCGCTCGACCGAGAGGCTCAATTCATCGCCCATCCGCGCGGCCACCAGGCCGGTCTCGCGCTTGACCTCCAGCGCGTGCGGGACGGCCACGGCGGCGGTGACGGGGAACGGGTCAAGTATTTTTTCAGTTTCGATGGAGAGCTTGTAGGCGGGCGCGACGCCCTTCAGCAGGTCCACGGTCAATATCTGGCCGCCGCCCGCTCCCGCCTCCGGCTCCTGCAACTGCCAGGTGCGGATGAATTCGCCCTTCACCCGCAAGAGGCGCTGCCCGTCCGGCAGCCGTACGCGGGCCTGGCGCAATTCGCCCTGGCTGATTTGGTAGTCCAGCGAGCAGTTCACGTCCATCACGCCGCTGGAAAAGTCCGCCAGGGAATTGTTTTCCACGAAGATGGTGGCCGCGACCTCGTTGGCCCGCTTGATGCGCGGCGTCCATACGATCTCCACCCGGTCCTCCGAGCCGACGGTCGCCGCAATGCGGGTTTGCCGGTCCGCCGGGCTGCGCTGGAAGGCCACGGCGCTGGGAAATTCAACGTCCGCGTCCGGCTCGTCAATGCTGGCGTTGACCGTGCTGGCCAGGGCGGACGGAATGGCAAAGCTCAATTGACGCCGCGTGACATCGCCGCCCAGCTTGACGACGAATTTGAGCGTGACCGCCGCCTCGCCGGGATTGGGGAGAAGCACGGACAGCCGGCCGCCTTCCCGCAACAGGCGGGCCTCGCCCGATTTGACAGAGAAATCCTGCAACGCCACATCGTCGCCAAAAAGAGGCAGCGTCTGGTTGGTGGACCAGGCGGCGAGCTGGAGCGTGCCGTCAAACTGGGCGACGCGCTCGCCAATGACGCCGGTGTAGGCGGCGGAGGTGATGGCCGATTGCGGCCGGCGGCCGGCGGGTTGATCGGGAGCGGCGGAGTCCTGCGCCACGGCAAATTGGCCGAAGAGCAGGAGCAGGGCGATGGAGGCGGCGACTGGCGGAACGACGGGCGGCGGCGGCAATGGGGAATCCGCAGCGCGGGCAGCCGACCTTGCGGCCCAAATCTTGCACAGGATCACGACAAAAACAGCCAGCACCAGGAGCGGGGCGGCAACGATCAGCGCGACATGCAGGATGCGGCCCGCCAGCAACATCTCGGCGACGGCCCCGACGGCCAGGGCCGCTCCCAGCGTGATCATAAAGCTGTTCCGCTTGCGCCACTGCCGCCAGAGGAGCAGCAGGCCGAGGAGGAACGCCACGACCTGGAGTCCCGACCGCATGGCGGAATAGACGCTGGCATTCATGACGGACATTTTGATGTCCAAAGGCTTGCCGCCCGTATTGAGCACTTTGGTAAAGACAAACGGCTGGCCGTGCTGCGGAATCTCAATATGAATGGAACGAAGCCCCGTCGCCGTGGGAACGGCCGCAGCGGCGGGCAATCCGCCGGACTGAACCCTGCCCGCGGCCTCAGCGGCGCCTGTGACCGTGAGGGTGGCTGCGGGGGCCGCCGCCTGAGCCGGCATATTCTGCGGGGCTGCCGACGCATTGGCAAAAGTGACGGCTCTTCCGACAAAGCCGCCTCCACCACCGCCGCGTCCGCCCAAGCCTCCGTTGAAGCTGCTGGCGCTCTGAGCGACGACCGCCGTGGAAGCTTCCCTTGCCTGGGCCTCCTCAAATTGCGCGCTTGAAAGTTGTTGCGTACTTCCATCGCCAAATAATACGGAGCGCCCGTTCGGACCCTCTGGCGAAAAGGCGATGATGGCGTTGGGATTGCCTCGCGGTTTGCCCGCTCCCACATAAACGAAATTCGCGCCGCTGGAAGGGTCAACAAAGGCGCCCTCCCCATTGCCCCCCCTGCCGGCGTATGGGGCGATGTCCTGCAAGCTGGCTGGCATTTGGCCGTGGTTCTCAAGCTCAAACTGGCTGATGGCGCTGTCCATGGTCTGGAGAACGTACATTCCGCTGATGCGCTGGGCCTTTTGTTTGGCTCCCCCCAGGGAGGGAAGCATCATGCTGGCGAGAATCGCCACAATCGCCACCAAGACCAGGATTTCAAACAGCCGGCGCGCCCCTCCGGCTTTCGCCGCGGCCAGCACCAGGACGATCACCAGGCACATCACGCCCGTCCAAAGCACCACGTCGGTGTGCTCCGCCCAAACCGAGGTGTAGAAATCGCAAAATTGCCGCCAGGCGTCGCGCAGGCCGTAGGTGGTTCCCCGCGCCGCCGTCATGCTCCCGCCAAAGAAGGAGAAGTGGGAATCCTCCGGCGGATAAAGCTGCCATTCGGCGAAGGTGTTCGGCAGGTCGGTCTGCGGCGCTTCCAACTCCACCCGCCTGGGATACCATTGCCCGCGCACGACGCCGTTGGTCTGGGCATAAACGATGTCCACCGCAAAGGCCTCGTCGCGGTTGGCGCGCTGCGGCAATGGCGCCAGATACCAATCGTTGTCCTTCTCGGCCTTGGAGCTTTGGCCGTCCACGTAGCAGCCCCAGAAATTGGCGTTGGGCGGCAATTGAAACCGTTGAAATTGTTTGCCGTTGTTTTTCACCATGAACGAAGCCTGCGTGAGCATCTCCCCGCTCTGCGTCAGCGCCGAGGTCAATTGCGTGCGGTCGGCCACCGCCTCCAGCCCCGCCGCCTCCGGCTGGCGCGCCACGCTCAATTTCAATTGATAGTCGTGCCCGGTGTAATGATAGGCTTGGAGGACGGAGCGTGTGATCAAGGCGCGGTCGCTTTCCGCCAGTTCGGTTTGATCAATGACCCGCAACGGTTCCGACACGGGCGCCGCGCGGACCGTCAGGCTGGCGGCGGTGGTGATGGCGACCGAGCCGGTTTCGTGCTCGGCCTCCGGCGCGTGCAGGCCCGCCGCGTCGAGCGTGGCGTTGGTCGGGACGAATTGGTAATCGTAAGTGACCACCAGCGTATAGCCGTTCCAGGCCTTCTCCTGAAGATGAATGGTCCAGGTGTTGTTCGACTGCTCGCGGCTGCGGATGTTCAGGCCGGTGAATTCAACATTCTTCCAGTGCGGCGGCACTGTCAGATGAAATTCCTGCACGCCCTGGTTGACCAGATCATAACGCACCGTCGCGCTGCCTCCGACCACGCCGTCGCCAATGGTGATGAGGTTGAAAATATCCGCTCCGATGCGGGCGGGCAGCCGTTCGGTGGCCAGGATCAAATTCCAATCCGGCCGCGTCGCGCTGAAGGCCAGCACTTCGTCGGCGTGGCTGGGAAGCTGCGCCACCGGGATCTCCCGCAGGCCGGTCATTTCGCCGGTCTTGACGCGCAAACCCGGCGCGGCGGCGGCGCCGGCCAGCGTGGTTTCGTGGGCGGCCCCGGCGGCGCGCATCGGCGCGAGGGTGATTTGCGCCGGAAAAGTCTTGAGGGCCTCCTCCAACTGCACTTGCAGTTGGCGCGTTCCCAGCACGCGGCCGGCAAAGGCGATGCGCAACCGGCCTTCGCTCACCTTCCAATCCTCCACTCCGTCGCCCTGCACGCCGGCCACGGCAAAGTTGGCCGGCGGAGTGAAATCCACCGAGTAAATGCCGGCTTTTTCCACCGTCAAGACGAAATAATGGTCCGCCAGCAGCCGGCTTTCCTCCAGGCGCGCCTTGATCTGATCCGACACCGTCAGCACCGGCTCGATCCGTTTGACATTGGCGGTGAGCAAAAATGGGCGGGCGGAGAATTGGAACGAGGCCAGCGCCTCGCCGCTGGCATTGACCCGCCGCAACCCCGCCGCTCCGGCGATGTCCACCACCATGTCGGCGGCGGAAATGGCGAAAGAACCGGATTCGCGCTCGATGTCCAGCGGCTGCGGCGCGGTGATCCCGACGGAAGAGGGCAATGGCCCGAGCGGCTGCTCGGAAAAAAGCGCCAGCTCGTACTTCTTCTCGACAGGCTTGATGAATTCGATGGAAAGCACCGGCCGTCCACCTTCGGACTGCACATTCCAGTCGCGGATTTGCTCGCCTTGCAAGTGGTCGAGCGACTGCCCCTCCGGCAGGGCGATGCGCAGACGGGGCACGCTGGCTTGCAGAAGCTCATAATGCAGGGTGGTCGTCAATTTGATCACCGTCGGCGTCACTTGCGCGCTGCAACCGGTCTCCACCGCAATCAGGGCGTTGCGCGCCACTTCCGCCGCCTTGCTCTGCCAGCGCAGCGCAACCTCGCGGCCCGCGCCCAGAAATCCTTCCACATGCGAGGCGGCTTTCTCGTTTTCCAGGGCCGTCCCGCCAAGAAGCTGCATCTCGATGCCATCCCCCGCCGCCTGCGCGCGAATGGAGGCGATGGCCGCCGCCGGTCCCTTGAAGCTGATTTGATTCCACGGCTCGGCGCGGGTGATCTTGGCCGCCACTTCCAGTTTAAGGTCGTACGCGCCGGGGGCGTTGACCCACAGGTCGTATTCGTCGCCCGCGCGGATGAGGCGCACCCCGGCGGGCAATGATTTGGCCGACACCGCGACGTCTCCCTGGAACAGCGGGGCGGAGATTTCGTTGGTGGTGAACGACTCAATTTGCACCTCGGCGTTGAAACGCGCCTCGTTATCGTTGACATTGCCGTCATAACGGATTTCGCGAATGACCAGGTTGGTAAAGCCGGCGGACGGCCGGGCCGGACCGTGCTCGGCCAGCCGCGGCGGACTGGTGCCCCTGGAACTGATCTGCAAGCCGTTGAGCACCGCGATGCCGTTCGGCCCCGGCATGACATCAATCACCACCGGCGCGCCCGCCTTGACCTCGACATCGCGGAACACGACGTATTGATGGTTCTCCTGCCACGGCATCGCCGCCTTCCAACCGCTGCTGCTCAGGGTGGTCAGCGGGCCGTAATTGGTTCCCGCGCTGTGGATCTTGAACAGGCTGTTCTGCTCGCCCGACGCGTCCGGGTCGGCGTGGCCGTAGAGGTAAAAATTGTAGCGGCCCGGCTCCAACTTCCAGAGCGTGACCGTGATGTTGCTGCCGTCCGGGGCGAAAATGTATGAGTCGTACATGGCATCGCCGGTGGCGTTGCCCCAGACGCCGGGCGCGTTGGTGACTTCAATGGAAACATCCGCGGCCGTTCCGTCGGCCAGCTTGAGGCCGGCCATGCGTCCGCTGAACACCAGGGGCGCGCCCGGCGTGTATTTGGGATCGTAGAGGCGGAACAGGTTCCAGGTGTCGTTGGTGCTTTGGCCGGTGGCGGCGAAGCCGGTTTTCAGGCTGTGGCTGCCCGCGCCAAACTCAACGTTGATGAGCGATTGCGCCTCCAGGCCGGCGGCAAAACCGCAGGTGGCGATGGTTGACAGAAACAATCGAAGACAGGGGGATTTCCGGGTTTTCATAGTCGTCTCCAGTGCGGATGTCGTTGTACGTCAGACCTATCAACAACGGGCTTGGGGCAAAGTTCCGCAGCCCGGCGGAATTTCCGCCAACGAAGATTGCGGACAGCCCCGACATTGACCACAAGCATAAGCCAGGCCAGACCGCGCCGGCGCGAATTCCCCGCCGTATCCTGGGGGATGGCGGCCATCCCTGAAACGGCAAGCGCGCCAACGGCGTCCAGTTGCGTGTACTTCACGCACAGTTAGACGGACAAACCGTAAAAAGCCGCCCCTTCATTTTGTAATGCTCCTTCCGCCGGGGTTGGGGATGGCCGAGCGGTCATCGCCATCATGCGGTTGCCCTGGCTGGAAGCCTGCAAGGAGGGATAGGGCGTGAAGCGGTAAATGCCCGCCCGCCGGAACATGATGAATCGTTGTTTCATATCTGATTCACCGAAATTTGTGGCCGTTAGCATTGGCTCAATTCCCCTAGCCTCATCCCAATTCCTACGCGCGGCCTCGATGCGACCCAAAAACAGCCCGACTGAACACGCAAAACAGGTTGTTGATCTATTGTGTATGCCTGTCATAAGACCATTTAAATCAAGGATTTCAAGTGCGTTTATTACCTCAAAAAAACGGCTTGCAGTACCGGCACAGTACAAGTTTGCTTGTAAATATTATGCAATCGCCGATAACGAAGAAAAAAGCAATTGAGGTTACCCTTCACGGGCACGCCTGGAAAGTCTACCCGATGAAGTGCCGCAACAAAAGCCAACCATCTCCCTTGCCTCGCTGAACGTCTGGCCAGCGGTAGTCATTCACAGCTTCGTGGCGCCGACTCTTTCTGTCGCAGGTCGATCGTACACGCCAAGTCAATGTTGATATTTTGGGCATAAAACTGCGGGTAGTAATCTGGTGAGGCTGGACCGTAGCTGCTTGTGCATCCCCCAGCCAGTGTTACCAGCAACGCCAGTGCTGCCAGCAGCGACGGAAGAGGTATTGGCCTTGGTTTCATATTCGTTGCTCCAGAGATTCACGGGATTTGTCCACTTGGACAGCACTGCGCTTCCCTTCCTTACGTCCGCCAACCTCCACCACCGAGTTCGTGGAGCCAAAGGCGTTGACAACTTTGTGTGCTCCGGAGGGATCGGAAATCCACGTTCCGTCAACAAGGAATTTGTATTCGTAACGGCCCGGCGGCAACACGAGCTGCTTCACCCACTTGCCAGCCCCGAGAAAGATCATCGGAAGACTTGTTTCTGACCACTCATTAAAGCTGCCACACAAATACACCTCACTGGCATCGGCGTGTTCCAGGGTGAAGAACACTTTGGTCTGGGTCCCGGTGGCGACCCCGGCTTTGGTGGCGTGAACTGGGTTGTTTTTATTCTGTTTGTGCATGTTGTCTAGTCCTTTCTGCAGGTTCTATTGAAGAGAGTGTTGCGATTGTCGCCAACTTTGCCAGCGGGCTTTTATTGTTGGTTCATTTTGATCTCTCGGTATCTGGAGGCGCGCCTGATTCAGGCGGCCGCCTGCTCTGGTTGTGCCTCGGCCAACTCGGCTTGGGCTGCGTCCCATTCCGCCAGTTTTAGCATCACTGTGCCGGGATCCTGGGACTTGTTGATGACTTCCTCTCGCGAAATCATGCCCGCCTGGAATTTCTCCATCAGGTTGCCATCCAGCGTGACCATCCCGAACTTGGCGCCGGTTTGAATGTCCGATTGGATGCGGAAAGTCTTGTTGTCGCGTATGAGCGCGGCCACCGAGGGGGTGTTGATCATGATTTCATAGACGGCGACGCGGCCGGCCTGGTCAATGCGCGGGATAAGCAACTGCGAAATGACCGCCTGCAACACGGTGGAAAGCTGGATGCGGATGGTTTCCTGCTGGTTGATCGGGAAGGCGTTGACCAGACGATCAATGGTCTTGGCCGCCCCGGTGGTGTGGAGCGTTCCAAAGACCAGATGGCCCGTTTCCGCCGCGGTGATGGCCGCTTCCATCGTTTCCAAGTCCCGCAATTCACCCACCAGAATCACGTCCGGATCCTGCCGCAGCGCCCGGCGCAAGGCCTCGGCAAAACTGGGCACGTCAACGTGGACTTCGCGCTGCGTCATGACAGCCCTTTTGGGCTTGTGATAGTATTCGATGGGGTCTTCGATGGTAATGATATGGACGTCGTCACGCTCCTCGTTGATGATGTTGATCATCGAGGCCAGGGTGGTGGTTTTGCCCGAACCGGTCGGGCCGGTAACGAGCACCAAGCCGCGCGGCTTGTGCAACAGAGTGTTGATGGTGTGCCGGGGCAGGCCGATTTCATCCAAGGTGAGCAGCTTGGTGGGGATCTGCCGCAGGACCAGGCCGAAGTTGCCCTTCTCTTTAAAGGCGCTGACCCGGAACCGGGCGGCATCGCCGAAAGCAAAACCGAAGTCCGCCCCGCCATCCTGGCGGACCTGCTGGATGTTTTCTTCGGAGGTAATGCTGCGCATGAGTTCATCGCAGTCTTGCGGGCCCAAGACCGGCCCCTCGATGCGTTGAAGAATGCCGTGGGTTCGGATAACCGGCGGAAAACCGGCGCGAATGTGCAAATCGGACGATCCCTCGGAAACCACCAACTGCAACAGGTCAGACATGGCATACATAAATCAGCCTTTCGTGCAATTTTATTGGTAACTGTTCAGGTTTGATTGACGTGGATTAGAGAAGCAACAGAATCGCGTGTTTCGACAATTCGCGACGTCAATAACATTGGAATTGGGTCTCATGGTGGTCAACCTTCCGTTTGTTGGCTAGGCGCCGGCCTTTCTTCGATCCTGTGAAAGCCTGTTGCGTCCTCATAACCCATTGGAACTGCGTTTTTTAGCGCTCTCCGTAGTTTTGCGATAATTCTCCACACACTGGCGCGCAACATGCATATCATGGGCGTCCTGCCGGATATGTTACTGCGTGGGTGACAGTTGCGGAAAATGATTGGTTGCGCGCTTTGAAACCGTTTGTTGCCTCTTGGTTTTGATGTGCTCATAAGATCTCATTCATTAGTTGTTCTTGCAGGGCTATGCGCGGGAATTTGAAAACCGTTGTCCGTCGTCTTCGACTCTTGTGCCTTGTGTCCGGGCGGTGGCGCGGGCTGAGAAAGATATTTCATGGCACAGGATGGACTACAAAGTGAAACCCGGCCTTCGGTTCCGGGAAAATGCGCGAACCACTGGTCTTTCACGCTGCGGCCGCACATACAACAGGTTTCGCTGTTCGTGCTTGGTGCGATTAGGGCTTCAGTATTCATTTGCCAGTTTTCGTTCTATTTCCCGCTCCACATCAAGCCAGTCGTTCAACGTCATCTGCCCGGCAGCGGCACGCGCCGCACAAGCCGCATTGATCAGCTGGCGAATTCGCTGGATTGGCGTTGGTCCGGCAGAACGCTGCAAAGCGGCGGGACTGCCGTCGTGGGATGGGTTTTTCTTTCTCGTTTTCATATCATCCTCATGTATTGGCCGTCCTGTGGAAGCGCACGCTCGCACGGGAATGGTGGACTTGGCGAGACGACGGACCGCTTTGTCCGAGCAAAGCATTGGCTGTTCGGACTGCGCGAGTTTCCGAGATTCTTTGACGACTGAGCCACGGGCCGGAAGTTGTTTTGATTCGCTTCCGTGTGATCAACACTTTGAATTCAACAGTCTTGCAGCAGCGCACCGGAAGAACGGTCTGACCGCTCTGCGACAAGGATTGCCGATGGTGAACCAGGTTCATGGTTTCTCCTTTCCGTTCGCATCTCCCACCCGCACAGCACCGCGTGAAGCCTCACCTGGCCGGCGCGCTTCGCCCGGCACAGGAAAGAGCCGCACCAAGGCTTCCTGGACGGCCGGGATATGCAGGTTTCCGAGGTGTCCGCCGTCAGGATAAATTGTCAGGTTCGTGCCGAATGTGGAGCGAAACCAGGAAATGTCGGTCGTCGTGAGCAGAAAATCATCCTCGGATATCTGGACGCGGATCTTGGGATTATTGTGGAGGAGCTCCGTGCTTTGCTCCAAATCGGTGGCGGCGAAGAGTTGTTCGCGATTGATTACGCGCCCGGTCTTTATCAGGTACGGAAGGACGAAGCGGTCCGTGTATTCTTCGTAATTGATCGTCCGAATCTCGCGGTAGGAATCCTGGCGGACAAATTTGTCGGGGTTGACCTTCAGCACCCCCAGGTTGTGCCGCTGCTGGCTGTCCACAATGACGCTCATGAGCGTGTAGCGGAGCACCAGACCGATCAGGAAGTCGGACTCGGTGCGCGAAATGGGGATGTTGCCCGAGACATCCAGGCGGTTGTCGGCAAAGTAAAGGGCCTTGTAAACCGCCTCTTCCATCCGCTGGCGCCGTTCCGCGGCTGGCCAGGCCAGGGGCGCATCGAACATCTCATCCAGACGCTTTTGCGCCTGCGCCAGTTGCACGGGTGGATTGACGGCGACATAACGGTCGAAAGTCAGACCCCCGAGCTGGCCGGCGGCTTCGCGCGCGGCAATCATCAGCGTGAAATAGCCGCCGTGCGAAACGCCCGTCAGGGACGTGCCCGTAATCTTGTCACCCTTCCATTGCCTCATGTCCGCCAAGATTAACTTGAGGGCGCTCACCACATCATCGCAGTCCGCCGGGGCGTAGCCCGGAACCGCCACGGTGGAAGCGGATTCCATGAACTCCTTCTGGAATGGATTGGAGAAAACCACCACGGAGTAGCCGTGCCGGTACATCATGTCCGCATAAGCCACGGCGGAACGGTCCAACCGGTACGAGCCCAGCCCGGGGATATAACAAACCAAAGGAGCCGGTTGCTTCTGCATCCAGCAGGAGTAGGCCAATTTCTTCCCGGTGGCCGAAATGCGGACTGTGCGCGTGACCGCCTTGTCCGCAAAGTTCGCGGTCAGAGGTTTGAAGAGGACGGCGCGGACCGTGGGGTTGGGGTTGTTTTCGCCGTCGCAGCTTGGCAGGTAGTCAAGGACCAGCCGCTGCCGATTTAACGAATAAAGGGTGCGGAAGGCCTGATAGGGATCGACAAATGAATCAAGCTGGCGTTTGTAATCCCGCGCGTCGCCGCTGCTGTTGTTGAATCCGATGGCGGGATCGATCACTTCCGGCCAGTATTCATGCGAATAAGCGAAGCCCAGCCAGAAACAGACATCCATCGGCAGATCAACAATTTTGCCCAACGCATCCCGGCCATTGCTCGGTCCGGCGACCGGCAGCACCAGATAGAACCCCGGCCCGGAACCATAGTGGCCCAGGGTTTTCCCAAAATCCTCGTCCGAACGACCGATCTTCCAATGGGTGGCCGGATCAAATAGACCGCCCAGCCCGACGGTGGAGTTGACGCCGAAACGCTTGGTTTCCTCCCAGGCGCCGCTCCATTTCCCTTGGAAGCAACTGTTGAAGAACCGGACCGGAAAAGTCAGATTATGGCCGGCCTTGCTGATCCCCGAGCGAACCGGCTTTGGCGTCACCGTGCTATACCCAACACTCAGGGGATAAATGACCCCGCGAAACAGCCAGTCATTGACCGCCCAAGTGCTGCGGTTGACTCCTTCGATGGGATCAGGCACCACGTCAAAATAGGGCATCTGCCCGGCTTGCAAATTTTTCACCGGGCTGTTGGTCGTGGTTTCCTGAGCCAGGAGGCTGGAGCCATGCAGGGTGACGCACAACACCAACACCAGAGATTGAAAGTGGAACGAGCAGTGTTTTAACATGGGTCCTTTTAAGTCAGGGTTGGTTGGTGTTCGCGTGCATTATGGTGATAAAACGTCCGGGCTTTAGAAGAACCAAGTCATGCCGATCATTCCTTTGACTGTGTTCACTCCCAGGTTGGGATCGTGAAGGCCGGCGCACGACATGTGCAGGAATCCAGCCTCGAAAGTAAGAGCCACATTGTCCCGCACGAACCAGTGGGTGCCGACATTCGCCTGAAGATTAAACTCGAAAGTGCCGCTCTGGTCCGGCGGCCCGATCCCGGAGGCCGTGACCCCGGCGCCCAGATCGGCGAACGGAACCCAGCGTGTGCCCGTGGCGAAGTTATAGCGCAAATGGGGCGTTAGTCCGACGAATGGATCGCTCTGTGGAGAGAACTGGCCGCCGGCGAAAAGTTCCAGGCGGCCTTCCCAATTGCCCCGGTACCAGTGATTGCTACCCACCACATCGCCCAGCATGTGGCCGTAGGAGAGGCTCAACAACGCCAGATCGTGAACCTGTTGTCCGCCGAAGGCCTGCACGCCCAGGGCTGTCCCGGCCTCAAGGCTGAATGTCTGCACCGATGGCCGAAAACCTTCGCCAACTGCCCCTTGCCAGATCCCTGCTGGCTGGGACCCAAACGGGTCCTCGTCCTCGGGGGCCACAAACCACAAGTCGTTCTGCTGTAGGATGTGTGTCGTCTGGGAGGCAGGCGATTCGGGCTGGCCGGATGTTGGGTCGGCCGGCGTCAGCGTCAGTTCATTCCCTGAGCTGGCTGCTGACGTGCCAAGCGCGCTCCCGATAACGACCAGCATAGACACGATGGTTGCGCTCATTCGTTGTCCGAGGGCAGGCCGGCCCTGAGAGCTGAACGCGACATGGGGATCGCATGGCTTTGTTGCGGAACATGGGTTGTTTTGTTGAATCAATAACTCACCGGGCAAGATGGTCTTCATTGTCTTTGTATCCTTTTGCGTTGTTGTAGTGGCACCAATCTCTTTGTCACAGACGGCGCATTTGTGCCGCGCGGCATCCGCGCCTGGCCGGGAGTTAGCTTGGAGGTTGTCCGTAGTCATAATAGTCGTTTGAGCGCTTCCCCAACGGAGACCCGGACCTTGCGCGGCCAGTTGGTTCTGGTCAGAGGAATGCCGTCTGAATAACACAAGCAGTCCACCCCGGCCTCCGAAGCCAGGCGGCTCAGATAAATTTCTGCGGAGGACAATCGGGGCACAATCATTCCGCCCGTCTCCAGCAAGGCCAGCAAGGAGACCCGATGGGTCGTGTTGTGGAGCAATTGTTTTTCGATCCAATCTGTCAGCATTTGCGGCAGTTCTTTTCCAGACAAGAGCGCGAAGAGCATGATGTCCGCCTGGGCGACGACATCCGCAGCCACCTCGAGCATTTTGGGATGCCAAAGGGATTTGAGTTTCCACCAGGAGACTGAAAAGTTGAAAGAACGACCCAATCGCCGCGTGAGTTCCTGCTGCATGAGTTGCGCTCGATTACGGTTGAGATTGTGCTCGTAAACAGTAAAAATGTTGATGACAGGTTTCCTCATTTCAAGAGAACGCCGATGGCGAAATTGAGCCAGGCGAGCTTCCGGGACGGGCGATTCGACGCGCAAACCCAATGACCGTGCCTGATTCTCCGCGGTTTTTATTGAATATCGTTGAAAATACATAACGCTGGTAAGTGAATTTTGTGCCGCCTGATTATTTGGCGTCCAATGCCTGAAGCCCGGACACGCGGATAGATGGGAACGGCGCTTTGAAGTTCTGGTTTGAAGGGCGCGCCGTTTTGCCAACTAATGACGATCCGCCGAACGAGTCTGACGGCCTCTGGCGCCCGCCGCGTGAAAGTTGGTCTTGCATGAGAGGGTCCAATGGAATGGCGCGAATACAAATTGCCGTTGTCAAGTACGTGCCGCCGGGATTTTAAAAATCGCGCGCCTAAAACCGGTTCATTCATTTCGAGGATGAGTTTCATGTTAGTCAGAAAAAGCCGCATGGATATTCCGCCCCGGTCTGTCCGGCTTCGAGCCGGCCGGACAGACCTGTCCGCTGGTTTGTCCTCGCGGACTGCCATAGGATTAGCGGCGGCGTCCCACGAGCACACCGATGAGCAACGCGACGCCAAAGGCGACGCCGATGGACTGATAGGGATGCTCGCGGATAACGTGATCCGTGGCTTTGGCCGCCTTGACGGTTTTATCTTTCAGCCGGTCACAAGCAGCTTTGGCGGACTCCAGAGCCAACGCCAGCCGGCTGCGCACTTCCTTCATGCTTTCGCTGCCTGCATCCGCGGTGGCCTTGAGCAACTCCTCCGCGTCGCGCAGAACCAGGTTGATGTCACTGGTTAATTTTTGATTTGCTTCGTACGATGTCATATAGTTTCTTTCTTTGTTTTGCATTCCCTGTTTTTTCCCATTTCATCACTGTTTAATCAGGATTCGTGCCAAGGCAATGGATTCGACGTAAGATGCTCATTTGCAATGAGATGACATTTTTTTGTCAGGAATCTTGGGCATGTCGGGATATTGAATGTTCGAATTTCCGTGTTATCAATGATTGAAAATTCGTGGCACTTATGACCAGATATGTGTTTAAGGCGTGTCAACTGGAAATCCTCCGCGGTTTTCGCCCCGCGCAAGTTCAATGACGAAAGCGAACACAAATGCAGTGCTTGTCGCAACGACCATGGCATGGTCTGGATCGCGCATCACACGGGTTAATAAGCGTCCCAGATTCTTACCGCCGTCACGTTCAACGGATGTAAATGGCTGGACGCAAAACACGGTTGCCGGTTTGTTCACTGCCGCCAGGGCCATGGCCAAGCGTTGCTGGACCTCCTCACGCACCATGGTTTTGCTCCCATTGCGGCTGTTGTTGATTTCTGGATTTATGAGACATGACATATTAAGGGCCTTTCTGTTGATTTTTCTTACGATTGATTTTGAGTTTGAGAATCCGGCACATTCCGCCTCGTCGGTACCTTGAGGCCTGTTAGCGGCTTTTTGCCAGGATTTCTGGCGGGCTGATCGTGCCAGGCAAGCGCGAACAGCACCGTCAAGACTACTGTTATGGCGAGCGAGACGCTCATAGGCTGCGATTCATCAGTTGCCCGCCGTGGGCGCGCTGGCGGATTTGTTCCAAGGTGAACGACGAAGATCCGAGGCGGCCTCGGCGAAAATCCCGCCAAGCGCCTGGTTCCAGCCTTCCATGAGCGCGGCGGCGCTGGGCGCGGTGACCGGTATGCTGCGCGAATACTCCTGTTGGAGGATTGGTTTCGTCGGCACGCCATTGCGGGCTTCAAAGAATACCAGGCGCATGGTCACGACGGCGCACGGGTGCTCTAACTGTCGAAAGTCTCCATAGAGCTGGGTCACTCTGATTTCAACGACGGTATCGGGCTTGAGGGCGCTGCCGGCATCCACGACGTCGCTGAAGCCGCCGGCTCCACTCAACCATCCGCGCATCGGGGCCATCATCTCTTCTTCTGGCGGGTCCAGGAATTCCGCATAGGGATCACGCACGAAGGAGAACTCACCCGTGCGATAGACCAGCGACCGCCCATCGAATGGCGGGGCAACTCGCAGTGACCTAATGCCCAGCAGACGGTCGCCGGCGACGGCACCGCCGGGGGCGGTGGGCGGCGCGGCAAAGGTGAAGGTTTGTTTGTGCAGAGGAGGTTTGGACAAGCAGCCACACAACGCCAGGATGGCGGCAGGAATGGCCAAAATACGGACGATCCATCGTTGAAAGGCATGTGAAGTTTTCATAGTGTTGACGCCGTAACGGGAATTCATTGTTTTGCCGGTGGTTGAACGTTCTTTATTGGAACAGGGGGTTTGCCGAGAATGAAGCCGGAGGGATACTGTTTCAGCTCGAATAAGACATCGTCCGCCTCATTCAACGTGCGCGAAGCCTTGTCCAGTGTTTGATTGAAGGCATCGAAATCAAGGTTCGCCAGGCCGGGTTGGAGACTCCCAACCGTCTCTTGAAGCTGTGCGACAAGTCCGTCCGCATCGCGGGCCAACTTATCGAGCTTCATTTTGGCGATGGTGTCGTCGGTGTGATCGAGGAAAGATTGGAGTTTTGCGTTGCTGCCCCGCAGTTCCGTCAACAGGGCGTTGGCATTGGTGCCCAGGCCCTCCAAGTCAATCCGCTCGACGCGGGCCAGCAAGTGGCCAACCGATTTGAGATCGTCTTCAGCCAAATGATCCAAGGCGGCCACGTCAACCCCATCCAGCTTGTGCAATCCCTCGCGCATGGAAACGAGCAAATCCCCTATTAAACCCGGCGCCGAAGGAATATAAGTATGCCGGGGCGTCCAGGGAACTTGCAGCGGCGGGTTCTCAGCCGGGTTCAGATACTCAAGGGACATAATGCAGGTGCCGGTGACGCCCATCGCCTTGGGACAAGCGCGCAAACCATGTTCAATCGCCTTCTGGAGGCGCTCGTTGCGCTCCTTGCCTGGCAGCAAAATGGAAACATCATCATTCATCTCGAAGACGACCACGACGTAACCAGGCGAGGCATCCTGATAGTCATTCCAGGAAAAACCAATGCTGGTGACTTTGCCGACGCGCACGCCCCGAAGTTCAACAGCCGAACCGACTGAAAGACCGCTCACATCGGTGGTGACATAGGTTTCAAACAAGCTCGATTTTTTAAGATTGCTCCACACGCCGAAAACCAGCAGGCCGGTCACGACAAGGCCCACGCCAATGAAGGTAAAAAGACCGATTTTGAAATTGTTTATTTTCGCGCTCATAAGTAGTTAGCTGGGCTTCACGGAGTGACCGGGATCAGGTTGACGGTTGAAGAAACGGCGAACCCGCGGGTCGGCGGCCCCATCCCTGAGTTCGTCCGGCTTTCCTTCGGCGATGATTCCCTTGGTGCCGGGGCCGAGCATGACAACGCGGTCGGCGATGGCATAAATGCTGGGCAACTCATGGGACACAATCACGAAAGTAAAACCGAAATGGTGGGCCAGGTCCGTAATCAAGAGATCTATCCCTGCAGAAGTAATCGGGTCCAAGCCGGCGGACGGTTCGTCCAGGAACAGAATTCTGGGATCCAGCGCCATGGCGCGCGCGATGGCCGCCCTTTTCTGCATGCCGCCACTTAATTCGGCGGGCATCTTGTCTGCGGCGGCGCCCAGACCCACCAGCTTCAGCCTGGCTAACGCAGCCACTTCCTTCAACGGATCCGGCAGGTCGGTGAACTCGTCCAACGGCAGCCGCACGTTCTCGAGGACCGTAATGGAGCCGAACAGTGCGCCGCTCTGATACATCACGCCAAATTTCCGCAACAGCGCGAGCCTCTCTTTGCCCTGCGCAGCCACCAGGTTGCCCCCTTCGATCCACACGTCACCGGACAGGGGCGGATAAAGCCCGATCATCGCCTTCAACAGCGTGCTTTTGCCTGAGCCTGATGCGCCGAGGATCACAAATACTTCGCCGCGCCGGACCTGGAAGTTCACGTTCTGGAGAATGACGGTGTCTCCATAACCGACTGTCAAGTCTTTGACGGAGATCGCGATGTCGGTAGGCGCGTTCATTATTTGATAAGGAAAGAAATTGCGGAAAAGAAGGCATCGGCCACGATAATGAGCAGCAGGCTGGTCACAACGGCCCGCGTGGTCGAAAGACCAACGGCACTGGGCCCTTGCTGAGTGCGCAATCCGTGCCAGCAACCCACCGCCGACACGATGACGCCAAAGACCGCGCTCTTGGAGAACCCGGCCCCGAGATCGTTCAAGTGAACGCTGGAGGCCAATTGGTGCAATATCAGCGGCAGCGCGAATCCCAGTCCCAACATGACGATCACGCCGCCTATGACCCCCATGAGGATGGAGTAAAAAGTGAGCAGCGGTGTCACGAAAACTCCCGCCAGAATGCGCGGAATCACCAAAAAGGGGATGGAATCCAGTCCAAAGGTCTTCAACGCATTGAGCTCCTCATTGACTTTCATGGTGCCGATCTCGGCGGCGAAGGAGGAACCGGACCGGCCCGCCAGCAGAATGGCCGTCATGAGCGGCCCCATGTCACGAACCATCACCACCATGATGGTGTTGGCGACGTAGAGTTGCGCGCCAAACTCGGCCAGGCGCCGCGCCGACTCAAAGGCGATAATGAATCCCAGGAGCAAACTCATTAGCGAAACGATCGGCACGGCGTTGGCGCCGGCCAACTCAACGACGCGGCGTGTCTCCGCCCACCGGCTTCGTTTGGGGTGGAAAATGCTGGCAGGCAGGCTGGCGATGATGGCGCCCAAGAAAACCATTTGATCGTGGAAATCCTCTTTTATTTGCCTGACCCTCCGGCCCATTTTCTCCACGAAAGAGCCGCTCTTAATCGCCGGTTGTGGGCGGAACGTTTCGTCGTCCTCCAAGGTGAGTTCGTGGAAGATTATCTCCAAATCAGCTTTCAGTCCAATCACCGAGACGGTCGCGTGTGGCGTCATTCTTCCCATGTTGAGGTAGAGGAGCAAAATCAGACCCGCGGCGTCGCAGAAGCTGAGGCCTCTGACATCCACTTGGAGTGTCTCAACTTTCGTTCCTGGCAATTCCTTCTCCAGAAGGTCCCAGCAACTCACGACGGTCTGCTCATTCAGACGGCCGCGAAGAACCACGCGAGCCTGACCGTCGGGCCTCACTTCGACGTCGGTTTCAAGTTCATTTTGTGTTACGGTCGTCATGACAACTTTTGATGGATACGGCCTGCCGGGAAAAAGGTTCGAGTTTGGCCAGAATGGCCTCCTTGGTCGCGGTGCCAACGATGCGTACGCGAGGTTTGCCTTGGTCAAAATAGAGCAGCGTGGGAACCGATTCGATATCGTACCAAAGACTAAGGTCGAGACCGTCATCCGCGTTGACCTTGACCACTTTGACCACTCCCGCGCAAACGACGGCTAGTTCTCGAACCACGGAATCGAGCACCTGACACGGCCGGCTCCAAGGCGTCCAGAACTCGACAAGGACCGGTTGGGGCGATTCCAAGACTTCCGCCTTGAAATCCTCCGCTGCGATTGCGAGCAGTGCTCCGTTTTGGGTATTCATATTCTCGGGTTCGTTGAACATCACCAAGCTCTAATGCACAGGCTGTGCCACAGTGGGGACAAGAACGTAACACGCTCAGCGACATGGTCTTGCACAACGACCAGCCATTTTCCGCCGGGGTCAGAAAACTGAATGACCCGAAAAATCGTGCGCCATCTGTGCAACTTCCCGCATCGCCATTTCTTCACAGAATCTCGTATGAGTTTTCGTGGATTCGAAAATTCGTGCGCCGTCTCCGGCACAATGTCCGGCGCGCAAGTCCTTGAGAATGATTGGCTTGTGTGCCGATTTAGGTGTTGGCACGCGATCTGATTATGAAACCTCGATTGCAGGATGAGGGAAGGAATATGATCAAATCTCATGTCAGCTTCGAAACGCCGGCCGGTCTAATGAAAACACCGGCTGGAACAGAAGCCGCTAATACTGTGAACGGGCGACCGAACTTCGCCAGGGACCGCAGGTTCGGGCTGCGGGTACCCGCCGGCGGGTTCCTTGCGGCGTTGGTGCTTATGCTGGTGGCTACCCCTCTTGTTGAGGGCGTTAAGGAAGGGCCGCTCTACGAAGCCATGCTGTTTACGCTAGTCATGTGCATGGGCTTAAATGCCAGTGGTTCCTGTCCCAGGCCGGCTTTCGCGCTGGTGAGCTTCGCGCTCGCCGCTATATGGCTAAACCTGCTTTGGCCCAGGGCATTCCCAGCACTGACGTTTATTTTGCCGGCAATGGCAGTTCTCGTCGTCGTAACAGCGTCCCTGTTGCGGTTTGTTCTTCGGGCCAAACAGGTTGATGCGGAGGTGCTGTGTGCCGGCATTTCTGTGTATCTCATCCTGGGATTGCTCTGGGGTCTGGCCTACACGTTGGTGGCGCAAGCGAACCCCAACGCGTTCTCCTTCAGCACCCCATCGGGAACGGCGGCCACGATGAGCGGGTTCACTGCCATCTATTTCAGTTTCATAACCCTGGCGACGCTGGGGTACGGCGACATCACCCCCGCTGCGGATATTGCGCGTATGCTCGCCATGCTTGAGGCAATGACCGGCACGCTTTTCGTCGGTGTCATGATCGCCCGCCTGGTATCCCTCTACTCAGTCTCGGGTCAAAGGCAGACTCCGGCCCACGACGAAGGCCGAAGCAACCAGAAATAGTCTTGCATTATGATTGACACGTTCACCAGCTCCATCGAAGGAAAGCACAGGACAATGACAGGAACGTCTGAGGCCTCGATCACAACGACAGTTTCGGCGTTCCACCAGGCTGGAAAAAGCCAGCAGAGGTTCGGTTTCACGAAAGTGTTCCGTTGGCCGGTCCCGGCCGAGCAAACGCCCCAACCGACGACGGTCGAAGTCATTGGCTCTTTCAGTGGGTGGCGCAAGGTCCCCCTGAGTTATGATCCGCCGAGCAGAACGTGGCAGATCATTCTGAATAATGTCGAGGGTAACCGCACGCATCGCTACGTGATCCTTGTGGATGGAAAACCGAGTTATGACCAAACCTGCGACGGATTGACCGCTCCCCAAACCCCCGACGAAGCAAAGTGGCAAATCGCAACTCCAAAAGGACCCCGGGTCATGCTCCTGTTCGGCCAGGCCAAATGACCCCTGGACAGCAAGCATGCAAGCGTCAGGAGTAGCATCTCGCCCGCCTTTGGCCTGGTCACTAACATTCGCTGCCAATGCTCCGGAACCGGAGTTTTCTCAGAATGTCACTTCCCCTGGCTCAGGGGCAAGTCAGCCACGCCACTTGCCCACCTCTGCTCCGCATTAGTGCATTCGAGGGACTCAGTCCTTGGGCGATCCGGGCTCCGAACCCCAACTTGTGGTTCACCGAATCGCTTTGCGCAGATTTCGAGGAGGGCGCTTGTCACCGTAAGGATCACTGGCCCTAGGACAAGTCCACTCCAGCCGAAGAGCAGGAGGCCGCCCAAGAAGGCGACGAAGATACTTATTGGGGGGACCTTCAGCCGGTCTTTCACCATGACCGGATAGAGGAAATTCTCGATCGCACGGACCAGCAGACTGCCCAGGGCAGCTACGCCGAGAGCTTCCCCCCACCTGCCCTCCAGTCCGAGATAGACCGCTGCCGGAAGCCAAAGGACGATGGTATCCACCACCGGCACGAATGCGAATACCGCCGCCACCAAGGCCCAGAACCAGGGCGAAGGAACCCCCAGCCACCAAAACATCAGCCCACCGAGCATGCCCTGGAGCGCGGAGAGTGCGAGCATGCCGTAGAAAGTCGCATGAATCGTGTCATTGACCCGGCCAAAGAGAGTGTTGGTGTCGCTTTCGTCCAAGGGCAGGAACGAACGGATGGCCTTGAGCACGCGAAAGCGGTCGCGAAGAAAATAAAATAAAAAATACAACGTCAGGCTAACCTGAACGGCCGCGATGGCTGTTTCCGCTACCAACCTGGAGAGGATGGTCTTCAACCAGGTCGTGGCCATCGAGGCGTTCTCCGGCGCACTGACCTGCCGTTCAACCAAGGCAAGAAAGTGAGCTAACCGCGGATGTTGGTCATCCGGCATGCGCCATTTGCCGGCTGCGATCTGTTTTTGGATGGTTTCTGGGACCGAGATGGCTTGTTCCGCGAGCTTTTGGGCAAACCATGTTGCAGGGGTCACGACGAGCAACCCAATGATGACCAGAGAAAACGCCGCCGCCAGGTTCGGCCTTCTCACCCTTGCCTCGATCCAGCGATGCAACGGGTTGAAGACCAACGCCAGCGCACCGGCCCAGACCAGGGATGTAATGCAAGGCTGGGCCATGCGGTAGCATAAGCAGATGCCCACCGCCGCCAGCAATGCTAACGCAATCGCCCGAATGCGAGTGCGGGACCACCCTCCATTCTCACTCATGGAGGTTTCGTTTGAACTGAGCTCTTTCATGTTGAGACGGGACTGCGTGATCTTTGGAAAACTCATTCTTTCGATCAGTGCGGACCGTCATTGTATGCCTTGGCATCTTCCGTGCCAGGCTTGGAGGATTCACCGTTTGCCTTGCAGGTGGGCCAGTTATGAAGTTTTCCTCCCTCGGAATGTCCCTCAGAACTCACGCGAGTTTTCGTGTGTTCAAAAAATCGCGCCGTCAGGATGGTGCGCCTTCGGGCCTCTTCAAACCCCATTTTGACATCCTTGAAAGCAAAGTAGTAGGCTTGACGCCCAGAAGTTCCGAAGCGCTGTCGGGACCGCTGATCTTCCAGTTGGCCGCTTCCAATGCCAGGACGAGGTTGTCACGCTCGAAACGCTCAACCTCGGCTTCGGTGAGGAATTTGGGTTGCGCCACGCTGCCCGCTGACGAATCGCTCGGAGGATTCGGTCGAGCCACTGGCGCCGCTTGGCCGGCAATAGGCAGGTCAAACTCCAACACCCCGCCACGGGCTAGAATCACGGCGCGCTCAATGACGTTGCGCAACTCCCGCACATTGCCCGGCCAATCGTAATGCTGGAGCCTGGCCACCGCCGCCTGGGTCAGCCGCGGTTTGGCGCATTTTAAGTCCTTGGCAGAGAGTTCGACGAAATGTTTCGCCAGCAACGGGATGTCGTCCAACCGCTCCCGCAGCGGCGGAACTTGAATCGGAAACACGTTCAGCCGGTAGTAGAGATCTTCCCGGAATCGGCCGGCGGCGGCGGCTTTCTTCAAATCGCGGTTAGTCGCCGCCAGAATGCGCACATTGGCGCGGCGTGTCCGGTCGTCACCGACCCGTTCATACCGCTTCTCCTGGAGAACGCGCAGCAGCTTGTTTTGAATATCCAACGGAATTTCCCCCACCTCATCCAGGAAGATGGTTCCACCCTCGGCGGTTTCAAAGCGTCCGGCCCGGTCCTTCACGGCCCCCGTAAAAGAGCCTCTCACATGGCCAAAAAACTCGCTTTCGAATAGCTCCCGTGGAATGGAGGCGCAGTTGACTCGAACCAAGGGGCCATCCTTGCGCGCACTCCGGCGATGGATTTCGTGGGCGACCAATTCTTTGCCGGTTCCGGTTTCGCCGAGAATGAGCACGGAAGCTTCCGTGGGGGCCACCACGTCAATTTGGCTGACCAGGTGCCGCAGACCAGAACTCTGGCCGACCAAATCGCCGAAGGCTTTGGCTTCCACCACCTCTTCCTGCAAATAGGTGTTGTGCAATTCGAGTTGGGACTTGAGCACCTCGATTTCCTCGAATGCCCGGCGTGCTTTTTCTTCGCTCTCCCGCAATGCTTGATTGGAGGCCTGGAGTTCCGCGGTGCGTTCCTGGACCCGGAGTTCCAGCGTGTTGTGCGCGTGGCGCAGAGCTTCTTCCGTCTGCCGTAACCGCAAATGTGTTCTGACCCGCGCCAGCACTTCCTCGGCCTCAAAGGGCTTGGCAATGTAATCAATGCCGCCGGCCTCAAACCCTGTGACTTTCTGGCGCGTATCGCCAAAGGCGCTAATAAAAATAACAGGGATGCGGCTGCTCTTTTCGTCCGCCTTCAAGCGGCGGCACACCTCATATCCATCCATGCCAGGCATGCTCACGTCGAGCAGGATCAAGTCTGGAGTCTTGGCGGCTGCGGATTCCAACGCCAGGGTGCCGTCCTCTGCCGGTCGGACGCGATAGCCGTGCTGGGTCAGCAGTTCGGTCAGCAGACGCAGGCTGGCGGGGGTGTCATCCACCACCAGAATCTCCTCCAGCGCTGAAGTCGGTTTCTTGTCTTCGCTCATAAGCTCTGTTCCTTTTTCAGCAATTTCAAAAGACGTTTGTAGCCTAGCCGCGTGGCCAGCGTGTTCAATGCCCGGCCCAGCGAAGCATCTCGCTCGGTGACCTGTTGGATGAGAGCCTGCGTGCGAGCTGTGTCCAGTTCGACAACGGCCTGATGCAAATCCCGCAGCAGTTCCGCAGGGAGCGCGTCCAATTGCTCCGGACGCAGGGTAAGCTCCGGCGCCTCCAGCGCGCTCTTCTGAGGCGGCGGCTTTTCATAGATAAATTTCAGGCGCAGGTGCCGGGCCAATGCTCCGAAAAGCTCCTGTTCCCGGATCGGTTTACGCACGAGGTCGTCGCAACCGGCTGCCATTATTGGTTCCTTTTCTTCCTCCAAGGCGTGCGCCGTGAGGGCGATGATTTTGGTATCGGCGCCAGCCTGGGTCGCCCGAATCCGCCGCACCGCTTCCAACCCGTCCATCACCGGCATTCGGATATCCATCCAGATCAGGTCTGGATGCCATTGCTCGAACAGGGCCACTGCCTCCTGTCCGTTGGCGGCCTCGCGTAACTCAAAACCAAGCGGCTCCAACAGCCTTCGCAGCAGGAGACGGTTCTCCGGCTGGTCTTCGACAATCAGGAGCCGGTAACGGCGCTGCCCCTCGGCCAATCCCAAAATGCGCGGGTTCTTCAGTTCATCGCGCTCCGCCACTGACGGAAGGACGCGCACTGGAATCTCAAAATAAAACACCGAGCCTTTGCCTGGCTTGCTGGTCACGCCAATCTGGCCCCCCATCAGCTCTACGTATTGCTTGCAGATGGCCAACCCCAATCCAGTCCCGGCTTGCGCGGGAGCCTGGCCTCCCAATTGCACGAAGGGAAAGAAGATGCGCTGGCAATCCTCCTGGCTGATGCCAGGCCCCGAGTCCTCAACCTCAAATCGTACTTTGGCTTTCTCGGAGCCGTGGATGCGGGCGAGCCTGGCGCGGAGCTTCATCCCGCCTGATTCCGTGTACTTGATCGCGTTGCCAAGCAGGTTCAGCAAGACTTGGCGCAGTTTGCCTGCGTCCACGGCAACAAACCGGGGCAGATCCGGGTCATGCTCCAAGGCAAAACGGAGGCCCTTTTCCACGGCCCCGACTCCCATGAGCGACTGCATTTCGTGCAGTAACCGGTACAGATCCACTTCGGACTCCTCCAGGACCACTCTGCCAGACTCGATCTTGGCCATGTCCAGCACATTGTTGATTAAGTTCAGCAGGTGCTCGCCGCTGCGGACGATGATATCCAGCGCCTCCTGCTGGCGCGGCGTCACGTCCGGACCACTCTTAAGCAGCCGGGAAAAGCCGAGCACGGCGTTGAGGGGGGTGCGCAACTCATGGCTCATGTTGGCCAGGAACGTGCCCTTCGCGCGATTGGCGGCTTCGGCACGATCCTTGGCTTCAGCCAATTGTTCCGTCCGCTGCTTCACCAGATCTTCGAGGCGCTCCCAGTGCTTGCGCAGCTCGTCCTCGGCCCGTTTGTGTTCCGTCACATCTATCGCGGTGCCGATATATTCGACGAGTTTCCCGGCGTCGTCGAGAACCGGATGGCCGATCGCACGGATGTGCTTGACTGATCCATCGGGCAGCACAATCCGGTGTTCATGCTCGTATTCCATATTTCCACCCGCTGCCTTTAGCATCACTTCACGCGTGCGTTCGAGATCCTCAGGGTGGACGCGTTGCCAGAATGCTTCAGTGGTGGACGCACCGTCCTGCGGGCTTAAGCCGAAAATTCGGAACATTTCCTCGGACCAATAGAGCGACTGGAGAGTAATGGGACTCCAGGCCCAACTGCCTGTGTGGCTCAGTCGCTGCCCTTCCGCAAGATAAGCCTCACTTCTCCGCAGTGCCTCCCCCGCCCGCTTGCGCGCGGTGATGTCCGTCAGCATGGCGAAGGAGCCGATGAAACGATGCTGGGCATCAAACATTGACGTGGCCGAAACATACATCCATACGGGGCTGCCATCCTTGCGGCGGTATCTCTGCTCATAGCGCTCGGTTAGCTCGTGGCGACGGGCTGCTATTCTCGCTGACATCTCGGCTTGGTCGTCCTCGAACAGGTACTCATGGAGCTTCCTGCCCACCATCTCTTTTGGTTCATACCCAAGCATTTCCGCCATGCGCCGGTTCACCAAGCTGGTGACGAATTGCCCATCGAGTTCCCAAATGCCCTCGGACGCCGTATCCACAATCCGGCGGTACCGCTGTTCGCTTTCCCGGAGTTTCTCCTCCGTTTCTTTGCGTTCAATCAGTTCGCGCTCAAGCCTTTGGTTGGCTTGCTCGACGCGTTTGCCGGTCGCCCGGATTTCATCGAAGGCGCGCGCATTGGCGATGGCCGCTCCGATGTGATTAGCAATAATAGAGGCCCACGGCCGCAGTTCATCCTGAAACGCCTCGCGTGTGGCGGATACTATCGCGCCCAATGCCTCCCCTTTGAAGCTGATCGGATCAATCGAATAACCACGGATGCCCTCTTCGCGCATCCAGTCCGGATCGAGCGGAGATACAGGCTGTTTGTTCAAATCCGGAACGGCGCGCTGCTGACCGCTTACAACCACGCTCCCTATCGGCGGCATACCCAGCGGTTCGCGAGCAGTCAGTGGATCAATCCGCCCAAATCCTCTCCCAGGCCCAACAATGGATTTCGCTTTCGCCGCAGCCAGGTGCAGGCAGCGGGTCTGGTCGGGACATTCGGGGCGACGTGGGCAGGTGGCGCACAGGTCACCCTTTTCAATCAACCAGATCTGAGCACATGCGATGTGGGGCCTTTCCATCACGCGCTCGGCAAGTTTCTGAACGACCTTTTCCAGCGACTGCTCGTGCGCAAGCTCCAGCAGTATTTGCCCGACGAAATTGGGATCGAAGCGGTTGTCTCTGGTCGGTTCCATAAGCTTATTTTTGTGGTTCGAGTGGCGGTGCTTGCGGAATCAAGCCGTCGGCCTCCTGCAGCAGGAGGCGAGCGAAGACCCACGCTGGCCAGCTCCACCTGTCGTATCCAAGATTGAGACCGCTCTGGACAAGACTTTTTGCCCCGTCCAACTCCGAGCGCGCACTCGCACCATCGCCAAGCTTGGAGAAGCACATGGCTCGGATGACCCGATCCGTGGCGGCGGGCATCGCCATATACGTGCAGGTAACAAGACTGCGCTGGCAGTAATCCAGAGCCTTGGCGTAATTGCCGCGCCTGTATTCAAAGAGGCCGAGCAATGTCAAATCCCATGAGGCATCCACATACGTTTTTTCCTTGAGCGGCCCGGCGCTGGCCACGGAGCGCTCCAGGAATTGAACAAAGGGTTCCAAGGCGGCTCCGGAAGTGCCATCAAGCGGCCGAAGCAAGCCCGCTTGCATGACGTTCTCATAGCCCCATTCCTCCGTTGTGCCGTTGAACCGGCGGATGGCCTGGTCGCGAATCCGAACGAAGCCTGACTCATCACCCAGCTTTAGAGCAATTATTGCACTGATGAAGTGATCCCTGGCACCACCGTCCTCGGGCAACTGGGAAAAGCGATTGCGTGCCTGCTCCCATTCACCACGCACAGCATGCCACTCGCCCAGCGCCCGGTCGAGGTCCACAACGGTGGCTGTGGAAGCAGAATTGGACTTGGACATCGAATCCAGGGAGCGCTCGCTCTGCGCAAACAGTTCATCGCACTCCCGCATCAGGAGATCCGCAATTACCCAATCATACCAGGAACCCTCAAGGTCTTCCGATGCCCTTGGAAATAACGTCGAAGGGGCGCTCCCAATATCGAAGCCTTCCTGCGACTTGGCGTGGATCAACTCGCAGGCCTGGTTCCAATTCGCAGCGGCCTCCTGATAACCAGCCAGTCGCCATCCCGACATGGCTTTTATCAAGGAGGTAGTAGCGGTTCGCGCGTTGGGGGAATCCTCGAAGCGATAAGCCCAAACTATGGCTTCGTTAAAATGGCCCTGCCGATACTCCAGCAGAGCCAGCGCCTCCGACCATTGAGCCGCGTGGCGCGGGTTTGGGCGCAACTCTTTCGCAGTCGGAAATCTCTTTTCAACCAGATCCGCTCCGAGCACAAACGATTGCAGCAGGTTCGGATCGGGTGGCAGCACCAAGCCGACTTCGAAGGTCCGGTAGTCTGAAGCGATGTTGATTGGGCTTAGTTTGGCTATTTCCTTCTGGCGGAATTGCTCGTAACCCTGGCGGTTTCCCGACTTGAGAAAGGCTGCTGCCAGTTTTAATTGCCCCTCGGAAACGAGGTCCGGAGCATCGAGTTGGTTCACCTTCATCACTGCGTCGAACCGCGAGGCAGCTTCCACCCACCGGCCATTGGCGGCGTGCCAGTCACCCAGGGCGCGCAATTCGGAGGAAACCTCGACCGAAGGCTTGTCTAGCGGAAGACCTGCCACAAGCTTGTCGGCCTCGTCAAAACGGCCTTGGGTCACCAAGGACGCGACATGAGACGCCCGTTCTCGCAATTCAGCCTCCGTCCTCAGGCGTGCCTCGGAACTGCGGGCCTCCCGCTCTTTAACAAACATCATTGTCGAAATAATAGTGCCCAGGAGCAAAGCGGCGGCAACCGCTGCTCCGGAGAGGAACACCATTCGGTTTCTGCGCACGAACTTCTGCATCCGATACAGCTCGCTGGGTGGACGCGCTAGAATGGGTTCCTGATGCAAGTAGCACTGTATGTCCGTCGCCAGGCCGTTGGCGGTCGCATAGCGGCGGGTTCGATCCTTTTCCAGGCACTTCAACACAATCCAGTCCAAATCACCATGGATTTGAGACAACAGCCGGGGAGGCTCTATGCGCCGCATCCTGGCCGTCTTGGTTAGTTCCTTATTATTCAGCGTTTGGAGTTTTGCCGATGGTCTCAAAGGTTCCCGCTCACACACCGTGCGTATCAGTTCCTCCATCCCCAATTTCAACAAGTCTGCGGTGTCAAAGGGGGTGCGACCCGTCAGGAGTTCGTAAAGCAATACCCCGAGGGAGTAAATGTCGCTGCGGGTGTCCAGGCCCAACTCGCTCATCTCCATCTGCTCGGGACTCATGTAAGCGGGGGTGCCCATCAATTGGGCATAGGAGGTGAAGAGCGTTTTGTCCGTCAGACGTTGCTCGGTGGCTTTGGCAATACCGAAATCAATCACTTTGGGAATCGGGACCCCGTCACGCATGGTGACCATGATGTTCGACGGCTTGAGGTCTCGATGGATGATTCCCTTTTGATGGGCGTGCTGGACCGCGTTGCAGACCTGAATGAACAACTCCAGGCGTTCTTGCATGCTCACGCGGTTCTGGTCACAGTACTCGGTGATCTTGACCCCATACACCAATTCCATGACAAAGTAGGGCCGGCCGGTTTCGGTGGCTCCGGCATCCAAAACCCGGGCGATGTTCGGGTGATCCATCAGGGCGAGCGCCTGGCGCTCGGCCTCGAAGCGGGCGATTACGCTCTTGGTATCCATCCCCAACTTGATAATCTTCAGGGCCACGCGGCGGCGAATCGGCTGCTCCTGCTCCGCCATATAGACCACCCCGCATCCCCCTTCCCCAAGCTTCTGAAGCAACTTGTAGGGTCCGATGCGGCCGCTTTCCTGGGCCTCTGCCTCGAGTGCGGATGCGGCCGCCAAAGGGACCTGGGCAGGATCAGCATCGGCCGCTGCCGCCTCCAAAGCGGAGTGACACTCACTAAAGAAATCGCCGGCGCTTTGCGAAAGGCCCAACAGCCTCTCGACCTGTTCGCGCAACGCCTCGTCGGCGCCGCAAGCCTGGTTGAGGAACTGACGGCGTTGCTCCGGGTCAGTGATTTCCAGCGCCTGGCAATACACCGCCTTTTCGCGCGGGATTCGGGTACTCATTTGTCCATTCACCTCTTATGCGACAAACGCCGGCCACTTTCGCCAAATTGTTGCATAATTTTCGGCGTTCACTTGTGCTCGTTAATGTAGCGAAACAACCAGGCCTTGGCATACGCCCACTCCCGGTCCAGCGTACGGAGTGCAAGCCCCAGAGTCTCAGCGATTTCCGCATTGCTCAAGCCCCCGAAGAATTTCAGCACGACAAGGCGCTCCAGTTCGGGATCTTCGACCTTGAGGCGCGCCAACGCCTCGTCAACCAGCAAGATCTTGTCGTCGGGCGTCGTCTGAGCCAGTTCCAAATCCTCGATGTTCAACCGCGCCTGGCCGCCGCCATGCTTGAGCCGGGATCTGTGGCGCGCCCGCTCAATCAGGATGCGGCGCATGGCCTCGGCGGCGGCGCCGAAAAAATGCGCGCGGTTTTGCCAGGTTCGATCTCCGTCGTTCACCAGCCGCAACCAGGCCTCGTGTACCAGGGCCGTCGGCTGAAGCGTCTGGCCGGGCATTTCATGCTCCATTCGCGCGGCCGCTAAACGCCTCAAATCGGCATAGACCAGCGGAAGCAGCTTTTCGGCCGCGCCTTCCTCGCTGCGACCGATCGCTTGAAGAACCTGCGTGATTTCAGCACTCTCAGGCATGATTTTCCCCTAATACACCGGCAAGGGCTGAAATCCAAGACCAAAGCGATTCAGCAACGGGACGTCCTAAAAGTTCTGGACGTTCCCGGGATTTAGAGAAAGGCGCCAGAATGTTGGCGAACCTTGCAAGGGTTCCAGCGCATTACCGGATGAATGGACACATGTTTTTCACCTTTGGACTTAAACAGCGCACGGCCCGAAGATCAGGCCGTCTCATGGCAAGTTCCCGTATTCGAAGAATACGCTCGGCTGGCAAGCGAAACCCACGACCCGCTCGAGCATGATTTCGCCGGAATTCTGCCGAATCCCGATGCCCGACTGGAACTGCAGAATACGTGTCAGCAGGAGGAGGTGCTCGAGGCCAAGTCCTTCGGCGACCTGGTCGGCCAAAGCGCGGCCTTGCGGCACGTCCTGGGCCAGATTGACGTGGTCGCCCCCACGGAGGCTTCGGTGCTCATTCTGGGTGAGACCGGCACAGGTAAAGAACTGGTCGCCCGCGAAATCCACCGCCGCAGCGCTCGCAAAGACGGCCCGTCGGTTCGCGTCAATTGCGCCTCCATTCCACGGGAGCTGTTCGAAAGCGAATTCTTTGGCCATGTCAGAGGGTCGTTCACCGGAGCCGTGAAAGATCGGGCCGGACGCTTTGAAACCGCCGAGGGCGGGACCATCTTCCTGGATGAGGTGGGGGAAATTCCGTTGGATATTCAAAACAAGCTGCTGCGCGTTCTCCAGGAGAAGCGGTATGAACGGGTCGGCGACGACCGGACGCGCCGGGCCAATGTGCGCATTGTGGCGGCGACGAACCGGGATTTGACGAAAGCAACCGCCGCCGGCCGTTTTCGCGCAGACCTCTTTTACCGGCTGAATGTGTTTCCGATCCAAGTTCCGCCGCTCAGGGACCGAATGGATGACATCCCACTGTTAGCGAAGCATTTTGTCGAGCTTTCGGCCAGGGAATTGAAGTGCGCCAAACCCCGGCTCACGAGGGCCGCAGTCACACAACTCCAGAGCTACGATTGGCCGGGCAATGTGAGGGAATTGTGCAACGTGGTTGCGCGCGCCGTGATTCTGGCCCGCGGCGGGGCTTTGGAGTTTGACCTGCCCATCAGCAACCAAGCGGCGCCTGCCGCGCGACCGATTCCTAGAGCCGCTGGAAATCCGGCGCAAGCCAAGTTCCTCACCGAAGTCGAGGTTGAACGCTTCGAACGTGACAACCTGGTGTTGGCATTGGAAGCGGCCAACTGGAAGATCAGCGGACGAGATAGCGCCGCGGAGCTTTTGGGCGTCAAGCCTACTACTCTGCTTTCAAGGATGACCAAGTGGGGCCTGAAGAAACCTGAACGCGAACTGAATTAAACCGACCCGCTTCGCGACCATTTATGATTCTACTTCTTAGCCGGGCCGATGTCCGCTGCGGCGATCAGCACCACCACCGAACGAGGCCCGGCGCGATACGTTCGCCCCGGAACCACAGGTGCGGCCGGCCAATCCTGGATATCGTCGGGAGATTCGAGTGACGTATCAATCCATCGGCGCCAGGGATGGCCGGCATCGTGCATTTCTGGCGGCAACTCGAATTCGAGCGGTTCCCAGTAAGCGTTGAAGATGAGATGGAAAGACAGGTTGTCCTCCGGCACTTCCGCACTGAACGCCAGGCTGTGCGATTGCCGGCTCCAGTCAGGTTGGCGAAGTTGGACGCCGTGCCAGGCCTTGCGGGCGCCGCGCAGGAGCTGGTTCAAACTCCGCCTTTGGCGCTCAGTGTCCATTTTGCGCAAGGCGCGGCGCGCCACCAGAAGCTCGACGAACCGATGGAGGCCTGCGTGCTGCCGCACCAGGTTCCAGTCAAACCAACTGGTTTCATTGTCCTGGCAGTAGGCGTTATTGTTTCCGCGCTGGCTGCGCCGCGCTTCGTCGCCCATCAAAAGCATGGGCACTCCCAGCGACAGGAGGGTCACGGCCAGAAAGTTCTTAATCTGACGCTCCCGCAGCTTTTCGATGGCGGGGTCGGCGGCGGGGCCTTCCACACCGCAATTCCAACTCCGGTTATCATCGGCCCCATCACGATTGTCCTCGCAGTTGGGTTCGTTATGCTTCTCGTTATACGACATCAGGTCATTCAGGGTGAAGCCATCGTGACAGGTGACGAAGTTGACGCTTTGCTCGGCTTCCCGCTCTTTGTGCCCGTAAATCTCGGGACTGCCGATGAACCGGTCGGCCAACCGCCCGACGGAGCCATCTTCCCCCAGGAAGAAACCGCGCACATCATCGCGGAAGCGTCCGTTCCATTCCTTCCAACTGTCGCCGATGAAACTGCCGACCTGGTAAAGCCCGGCGGCATCCCAAGCCTCCGCGATCAGCTTGGTTCCCGCCAAAACCGGGTCGGACTCGATGTCCCACAACACGGGAGGGTTGGGCATGACCTGGCCTGAAGGGTCGCGAGCGAGGATGGAGGCGAGATCGAAGCGAAATCCATCCACGTGCATTGTTTCCACCCAATACCGAAGGCTGTCCACGATGAGCCGGCGAACGATGGGGTGGTTGGCGTTGAGGGTGTTGCCCGTGCCGCTGAAATTAGCGTAACGGGACTGGTCGGCTTCGAGGAGGTAGTAAATGGAATTATCCAGCCCGCGCAGGCTGATGGCAGGCCCCGTGTGGTCCCCCTCGGCGGTGTGGTTGAAAACCACGTCAAGAATGACTTCAAGGCCTTCACGGTGCAACGCCTTGACCATGTCCCTAAACTCGTCCACCGGGCCGATCCGGTCCCGCCGCGAGCTGTAGGCCTGATGAGGCGCGAAGAACGAAACTGGCGCGTAGCCCCAATAGTTGACCTTGCCCAGCGGACAGTCCTGGGGATCGAATTGGAAAACCGGCAGCAACTCGACCGCCGTCACCCCGAGTTGTTTCAGATAGGAAATCTTCTCGATCAGGCCGGCATACGTTCCACGCAGTTGTTCCTTGAGGCCGGAACTCGGATGCTGGGTGAAGCCGCGGACGTGCATCTCGTAGATGATGGTTCTCGAAGACGGTTGTTTCAGCGGAGCATCGCCTTCCCAATCGTAGGCGGAGTGATCCACCACGACGCTTTTCATCGCAGTGGCGCAGTTGTCGCCCGGGTGGCGGGCAGCCTCGCGAGAATAGTCACGAGGGACCACGACGCCGCGCCCGTAGGGATCGAGCAGGACCTTGTTGGCATCGAAGCGCGCGCCGCTGGCGGGATCGAACTGCCCGCGAGCCCGGTAGCCATAAAGCTGGCCCGGCTCTATTTCCGGGAGGAAGGCGTGCCAATAGTGATAGCTTCGGCTGGTCGCTGGGTCCAGCGGGATTGCGCGGGATGGCCGCGGATCGTCCTCTCGTTCGAAGAGCAACAATTCTATCGCTGCGGCGTTGCGCGAGAAGACGCTGAAGTTAACGCCGCCATTGACAATGGTGGCGCCCAGTGGTGAACTTCGTCCAGGGGTCATGGTGTGGTGTATCGCTGTGTGAGCCGATTGGATTTGTTTGCGCAAAGTGCCTACGCCTTCGCCGGACTATTCGTTCAATCCCCAATGCGCATATCCCGTGAAGCCGGAGTGCTCCGACTCCCGATCAGGCAAAGGAACATACCGCGACTCTTGCAGGTTCGCTGGAATCAATTCCAGATAATCCGGCGCGGGCCTGTCCGGCTCCGGCTCAACCACTTCGGGAGGAATATCATCAAGGGATTTAAGAACTATATTTGGTTTCATAAATGATCGCTGGTTGAACTGTGTTCTTGTCTGTCATGGGATGCGCCGTCTGGTTATTTCGCTTTGTCACGCCAGATGGAAAAGAGAATCAAGGCGCCCCCTATGATGGCGCCGATGACAAAGCTATTGTACAGATCGACTCCTCCAAGGGTCGGCCCTTTTCCGAAAGCGACGATAATGGATGTCCCGACGATCAACGCTGAGGTGATCGCCGACACCGCTAGGCGGTTGGAGGCTCGAGTCAGGTGTTTTTGGAGGTTATCAAGCTGGTTGAGGTCGATTCGAACTCTCAGGTTGCCGCTTTTAACCGTATGAATTCCGCGGCGTATCACTTTGGGCAGGTCAGTGAATAACTCCAGGTACTGTGTGAGGACTTTAAGCCCACGTTCCCCTAAGGCTCGCGGGGAGAACTGGCGAATGACCGCCTCCCGAACGGTGGGATGCAGAGCTGCCATCATGTCAAATGCCGGGTCGAGTTTCTTAATTGCCCCTTCCATTGACACCATCACTTTGAGCAGCATGGCCTGATCCGGGGGCATAGACAGATGGTTGTTTCGGACCAAAGCTAACAAGTCTCCTACCATGACCGACAGATTGGTGCGTCCCACGGCTCTCCCGGAATATCTGCTCAAAAAATCGTCAACGGCTTCCAACAGATCGCCCGGGTCCTCTCCTGCCCTCCCGGACCATTGTAGAAGGATCGTGCAGAGGCCCTCGGCATCATTTTGCATCAAGGCCAACAGCAGTTTCATAATCTGTTGCCGCCTGACCTCAGATAAGCGTCCAATCATGCCAAAGTCGATGAAGGCAATGCGTTCCCCCGGCAAAATGAAGAAATTCCCGGGGTGCGGATCAGCGTGAAACATTCCATCCACCATAATCATCTTGAGCAAAGCCTCCGCCGCTGTTTGGGCGAGGCGTTTACGGTCCATGCCTGCTTCCTCGATGGCTTGAATATTCACCCCCGGAATCCCGTCCACGAATTCCTGGACAATAATACGTTCTCTTGTCAATTCCCAGTAAACTTTGGGAATCACGATGCGATCATCGTCTTCGAGGTTGGCCGCCACTTGTTCGGCATTTTGCCCTTCCGTCATGAAGTTGAGTTCATTCTGTAAAGACTTCACAAATTGCTGGACGACCTTTTGGGGATGATAGGTGGCCAGCTCCGGAATTTTCTTTTCAACTAACGACGCCAAATAAGCTAATAAGTGCATATCGGATTCAATGCTTGCCCGGATCCCCGGGCGTTGAATCTTGAGTATCACTTTGGTCCCGTCTTTCAACGTGGCCCGGTGAACCTGGGCCAACGAAGCCGCAGCCAGTGGCTCGGTATCGACCTCTTGGAAGATTTCTTCAAGGGGGGATCCTAAATCGCTTTCGATCTGAGGACGAAGCTCTTTGAAGTCCAAGTGCGGCGCTTGCGATTGGAGCTTTTCGAATTCACTGATCCACTCCGGTCCGAACAAGTCCGGGCGGGTGGCAAGAATTTGGCCGAGCTTGACAAAGGTCGGCCCGAGAAACTCAAAGAGCCGGCGTAAACGCTGCGGACGGTCTAGGTGGGCGATGTCTTCCGCATACTTCCACCCTAGAATCTTGCCGGTGCGTTCAGCCGCGGCCTCAAGACCCATGCGTTTGAAGAGATCGCCGAAGCCGGCGATACTGAATGCTTTGATGATTACGTGCAGCCGACCTAGATCGGCAATTTTGGTTCGGAGTCCCATCGTCTAGCCCTCCTGTGATTTTTGTTTCTCTTCAGACGGCATACATTTGATTATTTCGCTTTCTCCAGAGCCGCCACCTTGGCGAGGCGCCGGAGGTGTCTTTCAGCTTGGCTATACTCCGCCGCTAGAAAGGTCTGAACCAGGTCCCACGCGACGGCTGGGCCGACAGTCCGGCCGCCCATGCACAGGACGTTCATGTGGTCGTCTTCAACTCCTTGCCGGGCGGAAAAATGGTCGTGGATCAGTGAGGCACGAACGCCTGGAATCTTGTTCGCGCAAACCGAAGCCCCCACGCCACTGCCGCAAATCGCGATACCGCGTGTCACCCGGCCGGACGCCACGGCATTCGCGAGCAGAGTCACATAGTCCGGATAATCGTCGTCTGGTTTGAGTTTGTTGGCCCCGAAATCAACCACTTCGTGGCCCGCGCCCTGGAGTTGGGCAACCAACTCCTCTTTTAGACCAAAGCCTCCGTGATCGGTGGCAATTCCTACTTTCATCATATTCCTTTCACTTTGTGGCTTCCCTCAGCCGCCGCATGGCCGTTCCGACCCCCTGGCTGCATCCAAAGACCGATGTCCCGGCTACTAAAACGTTCGCGCCCGCCGCCACGCCAAGCGGAGCCGTCGTCTCATCAATCCCGCCGTCCAGCTCGAGTTCACATTCAGGCCGGACTTGCTGAATCATCCGCCAGACGCGTTGGATCTTGGGTAAGCTCGAAATGATAAAGTGTTGGTGCCCGAAGCCGGGGTTGACGGTCATTACGAGTACGAGGTCCAGGTCGGGCAGCACCTCCTCTAAGACCGCGGCCGGCGTTGCAGGGTTGATGGCCAAGCCGACCCGTTTTCCCAGATCTTTAACTCGGTGAATTGTCCGATGCAGATTGTTGTTGCCCTCCCAATGCACGATGAACGAGTCGGAGCCGGCTTCAACGAATTCATCGAAGAAGAGGTCCGGGTCGGAAATCATCAGATGGGTTTCCAGGGGCAGGCGCGTGACTTGGCGGAGCGATTTGACGACCGGCGCGCCCATCGAAATGTTGGGCACGAAATGGCCGTCCATCACATCCATGTGGATGCGGTCAGCTCCGCAGCGTTCAGCTTCGGCCACTTGCTCGCCCAAGCGGGCGAAATCGGCCGCGAGGATTGAGGGGGCAATTCTAACGGCGTTCATGGTGCTTTTTTAAACTCCGGTAACGCCGGATGAGGTTGTTGGTCGAGCTATCATGGGCGAGCTTCGGTTCCGCGACACTTTCCAATTCGGGAATAATGCGTTGCGCCAGAACCTTGCCGAGTTCGACGCCCCACTGGTCGAAAGAGTCGATTCCCCAAATGGCGCCCTGGGTAAACACGATGTGTTCGTACAAGGCGATCAACTTGCCCAGAGTCTCGGGACTGAGCCTCTCAGCAAGAATGGTGTTCGATGGCCGGTTGCCCTCGAACACCCGGTGGGGGACAAGCCAGTCCGGCGTGCCCTCAGCTTTGACCTGTTCGGCAGTCTTACCAAAGGCGAGTGCCTCGGCCTGGGCGAACACATTGGCCAGAAGCATATCATGGTGCCGGCCCAGCGGGGTAAGGGCGTGGGTAAAGGCGATGAAGTCGCACGGAATGAGCCTGGTTCCCTGATGAATCAGTTGATAAAAGGAATGCTGTCCGTTGGTGCCGGGTTCACCCCAATAAATGGCGCTGGTGTCGCACGTCACCCTCCGACCGTCCAGCGTTACGTGTTTGCCGTTGCTCTCCATGGTCAACTGCTGGAGATAGGCCGGAAACCGCTTCAGGTATTGCTCGTAGGGCAAGACCGCCACCGTTTGCGCACCAAAGAAATCG